>Ga0326726_10000310_pt1 | contig 46441 bp, 34 predicted proteins | sample MHFenrmetagenome_2_FD_207603 | JGI IMG/M metagenome (GOLD analysis project Ga0326726, IMG submission 207603) | Lab enriched peat soil microbial communities from Michigan Hollow, Ithaca, NY, United States - MHF15MN | ecosystem: Environmental > Terrestrial > Soil > Wetlands > Peat | place: USA... | reverse complement strand
CTGGCCGAGCCCCTTCGCGACCGGCTGGCCCACGCCTCCGGCGACGGGGCCGGCGAGAGCGAGGACGAAGAGGTTCGCGCTCTCATGCCCGGAAGGGTCGTCGAAGTCCTCGTATCCGCCGGCGACGACGTCGCCGCCGGCGGCCTTCTCCTCGTTCTCGAGGCGATGAAGATGCAGAACGAGATCCGCACGCCCCGGGGAGGCCGCGTCCTGCGCGTCGAAGTCGAGCGTGGAAAGCCCGTGGACGGCGGCGCCCGGCTCGTGGTCCTTCAAGCCCCGGTCCTCTGAATTTCCGCTTTGGGCACAAGCCATGGCCCGTTCGTCCTCGTCACAGACTGACCGGTCAGTTATCCAATATTACGTATATCGATCCATGACCCCGGTATTTAGGACAGGTGTCCCACACAGGGGAATTTGCCTTTCTTATGGCCCGCCAGTTAGTTAGAGTTCGGCCAATTCTTGGAAAATCATGGCAGTGACATTGCTTTCTTTTCAGTGGCTTTGAACGATTTGCACCGAACGAGTTTTAACAAGGAGGAAGGAATGAAGTCTGTATACCGATTCAGTCTCGTTCTGGCGGTATGCCTTCTTCTCGTCGCTCCTGTCGCTGTGCTCGCGCAGACGACCGGAACGATCGAGGGGACGGTTACTGACCAGAGCGGCGCCGCGCTGCCGGGCGTGACGGTGGAGCTTGCAGGCGTGCACCTGCAGGGAGTCAAGACGGGAGTGACCGCTGCCGATGGCAAGTATCGCTTCCTGAACCTGACGCCCGGCGACTACACCGTGACGGCCACGCTGGCCGGCTTCGGCAAGGTGCAGAAGAAGGCGACGGTCACGCTCGACGCGATGTCCCAGGCCAACCTGCAGCTCGCCCTCTCGACGACCGCCGAAGTGACGGTCACCGGCGAGGCGCCGCTGATCGACTCGACGTCGACGACGTCGGGCTCGAACTTCTCGGGCAAAGTCGTCGACAAGCTGCCGCTCTCGAGCCGCAACTACGCCGACGTCGTGTTCGTTCAGCCGGGCGTCCAGGCCGACAACGGCGAGACGCAGGGCCGTTCGCTCGCGATCTCGATCTACGGCTCGACCTCGGCCGAGAACTCGTTCCTGATCGACGGCGTCAACACGACGAACGTCATCAAGGGCTTCCAGGGCAAGGACATCAACAACGAGTTCATCCAGGAAGTCGAAGTCAAGACCTCGGGCTACCAGGCCGAGTACGGCCGCAACACCGGCGGCGTGGTCAACGTGATCACGAAGTCGGGCGGCAACGAGTTCCACGGCGGCATCTTCGGCTACTACAACAGCCTGGATCTCGCGGCCGACCAGAAGCAGGTCACGACGCCGGACTACTCGCAGGTTGGAAACGCCCAGTCCGACACGGTCGCGACCAAGAACACCCGTTCCGAGGGCGGACTCGACCTCGGCGGCTACGCCTGGAAAGACCGCGTGTGGTTCTTCGCGGCGTACGACCGCGTCATCACGGGCCAGACCTACAACCCGACCAGCGGCGTCACCGGGCCGGGGACGGGATCGGACTGCAGCACCGAAACCCTGGGCTGCCCCTTCCCCGACACGATCACCGAGAACAAGTACTCCCTGAAGCTGACCCTGAACATCGCGCAGAGCACGACGCTGCAGGGCGTCTACTTCTCCGACAGGCAGTCGACGGTGGGGACGATCGCCGGCAACCCGCAGAGCTTCGACCCGAACGTGACCCAGGGCCGGATCGACGTGGGCGGCCCGGACTACGGCGCGCGGTTGAACCAGCTCTTCGGCGCCAGCGGCATCCTGACCCTTGCTTACGGCCAGCACTCGGACCGCTTCGAGACCAAGCCGTCGAACCCCCTCAACGGGTCGGCCCTCCAGCTGCGCGACCGCACTTTGACCCCGTTCAGCTACTACGGTGGTTACGGAAGCGTGTTCGGTCCGGTCTCGAACAACCACTCGAGTCGCCAGGACTTCGCCGGCAGCTACACCGGTTACGTGGGCAATCACGAGTTCAAGATCGGCGGGGACTACGAGAAGGTCAATACCGCCGGGGTCACCTACTGGACGGGTGGCGCCCGCACCAGCATCTTCAATTGCTCGAGCTCGCGTCCGTGCCCGGCCGGGACACAACCGTTTAGCCCGAGTTTGTGGCCGTACCCGAACGCGGTTACGAACTACAGCTCGCCCTATACCGGCCCCGTCTACTACGAGCACCAGTTCTACACGTCCGACGCGAACGTCAACAACATCATCGACGCGGCCCCGTTCAACACGCCGACGAAGCGTTACAGCGGCTTCATTCAGGACCAGTGGAGAATCACTCCGGCGCTGACTGCAAACTTTGGCGTGCGCTACGACACGGAGACGCTCTACAACGGCTGCGCCTCGTCGCCGGCCCCCGCGCAGTGCGCGAACACGGGCCCCAACGACGGCCCCGTCGACCCGAAGGCGTTCTCGCTCACCAACGAGTGGGCGCCGCGCCTCGGCGTGACGTGGGATTTCACGGGTGACGGCACGTCGAAGCTCTACGCTTCGGCCGGCCGCTTCTACTACGCGATTCCGACGGACCTGAACGCCCGCGTCTTCACCGCCAACACGTCCATCGTCACTTGGAACTACAGCCCGACCGACCTGACCCAGGCCCCCGACGCTCCTCCGGGACGCACCCAGCTGGTTCAGGTCGGCACCTTCGCCGGCGAGCCGGTGGATAAGGGCATCAAGGCTTCCTACCAGGACGAGTTCACGATCGGCGTCGAGAAGGCGATCGATCCCACCCTTTCGGTCGGCGTGAAGGGCACGTACCGCTCGCTCAGACGGACGATCGAAGATCGCTGCGACCTCGACTACACGACAAACCCGACGGGTTCGTCCTGCGCCCTCATGAACCCGGGCGCGACCGGCCCCGATAACCCGGGCGCGACCGGTGTCTACGGCAGCTGCAACAACTCCGGCAACCCGACCGCCGACAACTCCTGCTTCACCCCCGGCACGCCCATCCCGGCCTCGAAGCGCATCTTCAAGGGCATCGAGTTCGTGGTGCGCAAGCAGTTCACCAACGAGATCTGGGCCCAGTTGTCGTACCTCGGCTCGACGCTGACGGGCAACTACTCGGGCGCCATCCGTGAGGCCTCGGGCCAGACGGACCCCGGCATCAACGCCGACTTCGACTACGCGGCCTTCACGCAGAACTTCTCGGGCCGCCTCGAGCTCGACCGGCCGAACCAGGGCCGCCTCGACGCGGTGTACAACGCCCCGTGGGGTCTCTCGGCCGGCCTCCAGTTCTACGTCCGCACCGGCACGCCGACCTCGATCAACGGCTACTACAACCAGTTCTACACGACGGAGCTCTATCTCGCCCAGCGCGGCTATGCGGGCCGCCTGCCGACCGACTACGAGATGAACATGTCCCTCGGCTACAACCTGAACGTCGGCGCGGTGACGATCACCCCGCAGTTCTACGCGTTCCAGCTGCTCAACAAGCAGACGGCGACGTCGATCGACCAGAACTTCAACGTCTATGGCGATTTCGTGACGGATCCCACGAGCCCGTTGTACGGTCAGGCGGGTGTGCTTCCCGATGGCACGTGCCCCGTCAACTCCGTCACCGGGACGTGCTCCGACAACCCGAACTACCGCAAGACCCTGACCCAGACCGGGGCCCGTCAGTTCCGCTTCGCCCTCAAGGTCACGTTCTAAGTTCGCGTCACGACTCTGGTTTCCTCGGGGGCGGCTTCGGCCGCCCCCTTTTTATTTGCGGAGGGAATCGCAAATCGCTCGGAGAACCTGCTAACTCCAGACTCGCGGGTCCGTATTGAGTCGTATGATCCATCCACCCCGGAGGTGCCCCATGCGCCGTCTGCAGATTGCACCGCTCGCCGTTCTCGTCCTTTTCGCTATCACCGCCGCCGCCACCGCCGCGACCCTGCCCTCGCTCTACTACAAGGCCAAGGAGCAGTTTCGCTTCGCCGCGTACACGGAGTCTCTCTCCACACTCGACGAGCTCCAGAAGGAGAGCGAGCGGCCCGGCAACGAGGCGTACCGGGCGCAACTGGCCCCGAGCCTCGCGTTCTACCGCGGCGCCTGTTACGCGGCCCTCGGTCGGGCCGCTGAGGCCCGGTCGAGCTTCGAGCTCTACCTGAGTTATCAGCCCAACGCCTCCCTCGACCCGGCGCTCTACCCACCCCGGGTGATCGCCGCCCTCGACGAGGCCCGCAAGGGCATGCAGAAGTCGGCCCAGGCCGAGGCCCGGGCTTCCCAGGCGCCCGCCGAGTCGGGCTCCTTCGCCGCCGCCTACCGCGCCTTCGTTCCCGGCGAAGTCGGGACGTCGGACGGGGCGGACGAAGACTGGGCCGACGGGCCGGTGCGTTACCTGCTCACCGGGCCGCAGCGCGAGGATTACGCCCGCCTGTCGGACCTGGCTTCGCGTTCCGAGTTCGTGACGGAGTTCTGGAAGGCTCGCGATCCGCATCCCGAGACCCCGGAGAACGAGTTCCGCCAGGAGTTCGAGCGCCGGGTGGCCTTTGCCGACGCGAGGCTCGGCCAGTCCGAGACGCGGGGGAGCCTGACGGACCGCGGCATGCTCTTCGTCCTCCTGGGGCCCCCGACGTGGGTCGGCCGCAAGCCGATCGCGGTCGGCGAAGACACCGCCGACCCGCAGGGCATGTCCCGCCATACGTCGTTCGAGGCCGCGCAGGCCCTCAAGGGCTCGAGCTCGCCCGGCCAGCTCTCGGCGATCCTGGCCAACATGAGCGGGCCCGCGAACACGTTGCCCGAATCCGAGACGAGCTGGCGCGAGGTCTGGCACTACCGGCGCGAGCTTCTGCCGCGGACCGTCTCGTACCAGCAGGTCGACTTCGAGTTCGTGACGAAGCGGGGCTACGGGATCGACGTCCTGCAGCGCGACGAGATTTCCCTGGCGACTCTCGAAGCGGCCAAGAGCGCCGGCCGCTCGGGCAACCTGGTCCAGAAAGCCGCGAAGTAGCGGGGCGCTCCGACGCTGACCTTTCGGCGCCGGGGTCCGGCTCTGCTTTTCCTGCTCGCGGCGGCGGCCTGCACGGTCGCGCCCGCGGTTTCGGTCTTCCTCCTTCCGGCCGACCGGGTCAAGGTTCCTCCCCCTCCGGGAAGCTTCAACGCCGAGGACCGGTACCTGCGCGGCCACTACCTCGAGGTCGAGCGGTACCTCGAATCGCTGCCTCCCGCCAGCCTCGAAAAGAACGCGGTGCACCTGGCGCTGTATGGGAAGGTCCTGCTCGCGCGCGGAGACTTCGACACGGCCTGGCCGATCCTCGAGCGGGCCCGCGCTCTCGAAGCGCGCCCCCAGCGGCGCGCCGAGATCGAGTGGGCGCTGTCCCAGGGCGCGATCCTGTGGAACGATTTCCGGTCGGCGGAGGAGTACGCGGCGGCCGCCGTCCGCGACGGCTATGGCCTCGTGCCCGGCTTCGTCCACTTTCTCGCGGCGATGCGGGACGTTGACGTCTACGCGGGGCCGGCGATCGGTCAGACGGGAGAGGCCGATTTCGACATGCACGGTTTCAACCTGATCCGCGTGCCCGTGCGCGTCAACGGCCAGGACTCGGCGGCGATCCTGGATTCGGGCGCCGTCTACACGATCGTGACCCAGTCCTTCGCTCGCGAGGTCCGGGTCCGGATGATCCCGGACTCGAGAGCGTCGGGACGCGGGCTGCACAAGAAGGAGTTTCCCGTCGACTTCGGAGTCATCGGCGAGCTCGCCTTCGCGAGCTACTCCCTGAAGGACGTGCCGGTGATGGTGATGCCGGACGAGGCGATGCTCTTCGAGACCACGCGCGGCCAGTTTCCGGTGCCGATCGTGCTCGGCCTCCATCTCCTGAAGGAATTCACCACCGTGGTCGACTACGGCGGGCGCCGGCTCTCGTGGACCCGCGAGGAGTTCCGGGTCCCCAAGCGCGCTCCCGATCAGAATCTTTTCTTCCGGGGCGGGCGCGTCTTCGCGCGGGGATCGATCGACCGCAACGGCTTCTACCAGTTCCTCCTCGACACGGGCAGCGAGCCGACACTCATGACGACCGCCGGGCTCGCGCGGGCGGGCCTTCCGCCCTCGAACAAGGTCTTTCCGAAAAGGGTCTACGGCCTCGGGAAAACGCAGGTCGAGTGGGGAAGGGTTTCCGAGGTCACGATCGGCCTTGCCGGCTACGGCGCCCGCTTCCAGGACCTCGCTGTCAAGGAAGACGACAGCGCCTTCGAGGACGGGATCATCGGCACCTCCCTCCTCGAGCACTTTCGTGTGCGGATGGACTTCGTCCGGATGGTCCTGACGCTCGAAAACGAGCGCTGATCCCTCCCTTTTCACCCTTTGTCACGCCGGCACCAGAATGCCGGGAAATCCAAATTTTGGAATCGTTGTCCAATTAATGAAAGAGATTTGACTCCAAGAAGTCTCCAAAAACTCTTGTTGCCCTTTTGTTCAGAGGTAATTAGCCTAGGCGCCGACATCTCCGGATTCTGGCAGAACGCTTGCTCTCGAAACGTTTCAGAGTTTTTTCTAAATTTTTGTTTAGGAGGGATCAAAGGTGAGAACTCGAAACCGGTTCTTCTCGGTTCTCGCGGTCGGTCTTCTCCTCCTCGCTCCGGTTGCCGTCTTCGCGCAGACGACCGGAACGATCGAGGGGACGGTCACCGACCAGAGCGGATCCGCCCTTCCGGGCGTGACCGTGGATCTGGCCGGCGCCGGCCTGCAGGGTGCCCGCAGCACGGTCACAAGCTCGGACGGCCGCTATCGGTTCCTGAGCGTGTCACCGGGCAACTACACGGTGACGGCCACGCTCTCGGGATTCGGGCGGGTCCAGAAGAAGGCGACGGTCACGCTCGACGCGACCGTCAACGCCAACATGCAAATGTCGCTTTCGACCTCGGCCGAGGTGACGGTCACGGGCGAAGCGCCCCTGATCGACACGTCCTCGACGACGACCGGAAGCAACTACTCGGCGAAGGTGATCTCGCAGTTGCCCGTCGGCTTCAACTACGCCGACATCGTGAAATCGAACCCGGGTGTGAGCGAAGACCGCGGTGAGACCCAGGGCCGCGCCGCGGCTCTGACGATCTACGGCGCGACCTCGGTCGAGAACCAGTACATCATCGACGGCGTCAACACGACCAACGTCATCAAGGGCTTCCAGGGCAAGGCCATCAACCAGGAGTTCATCCAGGAAGTCGAAGTCAAGGCCGGCGGCTACCAGGCCGAGTACGGCCGGGCCATGGGCGGCATCGTCAACGTCATCACCAAGTCGGGCGGCAACGACTTCCACGGCGACGCGTTTGCCTACTACGACTCGTTCGGCACCCGCGCCGAGCAGGTGATCTGCACGGGCGGCGGCGTCCAGCCCCCGAACACGACCTGCAGCGGCGACAAGACGGACACGCTGACCGGGATGCGCATTTCCGACTACGACCGTTACAACTTCGGAGCGGACCTCGGCGGGTTCATGTGGAAGGACCGGATCTGGTTCTTCGGCGCGTACGACCGGGTCAACTACCCGAACCAGGCGGTTGCGCGGTACGCCGACTCCGCGGCGGTTCCGAATTCCGAGAACTTCCCGCTCAACCAGTGGGACAACCTCTACTCGGCGAAGCTGACCTTCAACATCGCCCAGGGCACGACCCTCGTCGGCTCCTTCTTCTACGACCCATCGGTCATCGACGGCGCGGCCGGGTCCGACCCGCGCCAGAGCCGGGTCGCTACGATCACGAGCCAGTCGGCCCGCACCTGGGAATCGCGCCGCGACATCGGCGGCCAGGATTTCGGGGCGCGTTTGAACCAGCTCATCGGCTCGCTCGGCCTCGTGCAGTTGCAGTACGCGCAGCACGAGGACCGCTACCAGTTGAAGCCGTCGGGCGCCGGTTCGGGCATCCGCTACAACGACTTCACGTGCGAGGGGGGCACCCCGGATTCCCCGTGCGCGCAGCCGGCCGTCGCGAATTCGACGACGGGCGGATTCGGCTTGATCTTCGGACCCACGGTCAACAATTTCTCGAAGCGCGACATGTACCGGGGCGACTTCACGTTCTACCTCGGCAACCACGAGATCAAGGCGGGTGGCGACTACCAGAAAGGCTCGACGACCGCGATCACCTACTACACGGGCATCGGCGAGGGCGGCTACGCCGGCGGCCAGCAGGTGACGATCGGCAACGAGTACGGCCAGCAGTACTACCAGCACGCGTTCTACGCGCCCTGCGCCGAACGGGACAATCCGGCCTGCCAGGTCCCGATCAACAACGTCGTTGTGCCGAGCTCGAACGACCTCGGCTTCTACGCCCAGGACTCCTGGAAGGTCATGCCGTCGCTGACCGTCAACATCGGCCTGCGTTACGACGAGGAAAACGTCAAGGACTACACGGGCACGACCGCCTTCAAGACGACCAACGAATGGCAGCCGCGCATCGGCGTGATCTGGGACCCGAACGCCAACGGCCAGATGAAGGCGTACGCCTTCTACGGCCGGTTCTACTACTCGATCCCGACCGACCTGAACGTCCGCGCCTACGGCGCCCAGACGGGAGGGACGACCTACAACTTCGACCCGGTCGACACCACCCAGAGTCCGGACGTCATCGGGCATGAGACCCCCTTCTTCCAGGGAGGCGCCACCACGGAGCCGGTGCAGCCTGGCCTCAAGGGCATCTACCAGGACGAGTACTCGGCCGGCTTCGACATGCTGCTCGATCCGACGTTCTCGGTCGGCATGAAGGGGACCTACCGCAACCTCGGCCGCACGATCGAAGATCGCTGCGACCTCAACGGCAACGTCGCGGCGACGAACTTCAACACGTGCGCCATCATCAACCCCGGCTCCAGCGATCCCCTCGCGACCGGCGACATCCCGGGCTGCAACGGGCTCGACGGAAATTCCTATGGCTGCTTCGATACGATCCCCGCGATCGGCGCGGCTCACCGCAAGTACTGGGGCGGAGAGCTCGTCGCCCGCAAGCAGTTCACCAACGTCCTCTGGGCGCAGGCCTCCGTCGTGTACTCGTCGCTGACGGGCAACTACGACGGCGAGGTCCGCGAGGGCCGCGGCCAGACCGACCCCGGCATCAACGCCGACTTCGACTACTTCCAATTCACCCACAACAACGACGGCAAGCTCTTCCTCGACGTGCCCTGGCGCTTCCGCATCGACGCCTCGTACACCTTCCCCTTCAAGATGTACGCGGGCATGCAGTTCTACGTCGAGTCGGGCAAGCCGCTGAACCAGCAGGGCTACTTCAACTCGGGCTACGGCGCCGAGATCCAGCTGGTCCCACGCGGTTCCGCCGGCACGATGCCGACCCTCTACGAGATGAACCTCTCGCTCGGCTACCCGATCGCGATCGGCCCCGTCACCGTGACGCCGACGGCCTATCTCTTCAACGCGCTCAACCGGCAGCAGGAGACTCTGCAGGACGTGCGTTACTCGACCTCGCAGCCGCAGGGCTACACGAACTGCTCGGGCGTCACGTACCCGGCGCCCTGCACCCTGTATGACCCCAACCAGCAGCAGACCAACACGCAGTATGGCAACGTGACGCAGCGCCAGGCGCCGCGCCTGTTCCGCGCTTCGATCAAGGTCACGTTCTAAAGGAAGGTTTCCAGGATTCGGTGATTCCAGGGGGCGGCTGCGGCCGCCCCCTTTTCATTCGCGCGGCGCGCTTTCCGTTTCCGCGACCCGGACGTATGATTCTCACTTCCCGGAGGTGCCCCATGCGTCGCGTTCTCGCCGTCCCGGTCCTCGTCCTCCTCCTCGCCCTTTCCGCGGCCGCCGCGACCCTTCCCGAGCTCTTCCAGAAGGCGAAGGAGCAGTTCAAGCTCGGCAACTACAAGGAATCGCTCGCGGCCGTCGAGGCGCTCGACGCCGAGAGCGCGAAGCCGGGCCTCGAGGCCGAGCGGGCGCGCCTCCTGCCGGGCCTTCTCTTCTACAAGGGCGCCGACCTGGCAGCGCTCGGCCGGCCCGACGAGGCCGAGCAGGCCTTCGAGGCGTTCCTCGCTTCCCAGCCCAACGCCACGATCGACCCCGCCCTCTACCCGCCGAAGGTGTACGCCGCGTTCGAGAAGGCGCGCCAGTCCGGCGCCCCGGCGCCGCGCACACAACCCGATGCGACCGGCGTCATCTCCACCGCCTACCGGGCCTTCCGCGCGCCCGACTCGAAACCCCTCGTCGATGCGGGCGACGACTGGGCGGCCGGGCCCGTGCGCTGGATCCTGACGCCCTCGGAGAAACTGGACTTCGAGCGGCTTTCCGACTCGCTTGCGCGCTCCGAGTTCATCGCCGCCTTCTGGAAGTCGCGCGATCCCAAGCCCGAGACCCCCGAGAACGAGTATCGGGACGAGTTCGAGCGGCGCGTGGCTTTCGCCGACGCGCGCTTTACGCAGGACGAGACCCGGGGAAGCGTGACGGACCGCGGCATGGTGTTCGTCCTCGTCGGGCCACCCACGTATAACGGCCAGCGGCCCCTGAACGTCTCCGACGAAGCCGGCGCCGCGGATACTTCGGGCCAGAATCGCTACAGCGGTTCCGAGGTGGCGATGGCCCGCCACGCCGGAGGCTCGACCACGAACCAGGCCGCGGCGATCTCGAACGTGACCAACCCCGGAGCGACGATCAACCGCTCGGGCTCCAACTGGGTGGAGAGCTGGACCTACCTGCGCGCCGAGCTGCCGAAGGCGATCCCGTACCAGGAGCTCAAGATCCAGTTCGTGACGAAGGAGGGGTACGGCAGAAACGTCCTCCAGAGGGATCCCAACGTCGTCACCGCGATCGAGCGCGCGAAACTGACGGGCAAGCACATCGATCCCGGCGACCAGAAGCCGGGCTCCTAGCGCGCTCCCGCGGAAATCCGCGGACCCCTGGCCGTGTTAACGTGCCCGGCATGCGGAAAACCGTCGTTCTGGCCCTGTGGATGGGCCTTTCGGGCCTGCCGGCCTGCGCGGACGAGGTGATCCGCCAGCGCGTCGGCCGGTACTTCACGGCGTGGTATTCGGTCTGCCCGGGGACGAAAGTGACCGTCACGGAGGCGCGCGAGATCGCGATCCCGGGCTACTCCGCCTACCGAGCGGAGCGGACCTGCGAGCTGAAGAACCGCGACGAATCCAACGTCACCCTCGTGGACGACGCCGGCAAGCGGATCTTCGTCGGCCAGGTCCTTCACGACGACAGCCGGAAGGACCGGCCGTTCGAGCCGGCGGCGGACGTTCCCATGATCAAGGGCGTGCTCCAGCAGGAGTTCGGGCTGCCCGTCGCCATCACGGCGAAGGGCGGAGTCCATGACGCGCTCGTGCCACTCGAGATCCGGATCCAGCAGGTGCCCGGCGCCGTGGCCACCCTTCCGGGCTTCGTCTCGCAGGACGGCGCTTCGATCCTGATCGGAGAGTTCTTTCCCTTCGACACCGGCCCCGACGCGGCGAGAGCGAAGCTCCTCTCCGAGCCCCCCGCGGCCGCGCCCCCGAAGAAAGCCGTCTTCACCGTGACCGCGTTCATCGACTTCCAGTGCGAGAAGTGCCGCGTGCGCACGCCGCAGGTCCGCGACTTCGCCTGGAGCCACGGCGGCGTCCTCGAGACGCGCTACCTGCCCCTCGTGAAGGTCCATGACTGGTCGTTCGCCGCGGCCGAGAGTGCCGCCGCGCTCGCGAACGTATCGCCCGCCCTCGCCGACAAGTACGAGCAGGCGATCTTTCCGAAGGCCCAGAGCATGAACGCGAAGGCCGCGCGCGATCTCGGCGCCGACATCGCCGAGGCCGCCGGCGCCCGCGACGCCTTCCAGACGGAGATCTCGAGCGGCCGCGCCCGAGACCGGGTGATTGCCGACGTCGACCTCGCCCTGAGGCTCGGCTTGAACGGCACGCCGGTGTTCTTTTACGAAGGCGCGTGGTTGACGTCGGAGAGGGACCTGGCCGAGCACTTCATCGAGGACAGGCTCTCCCAGGCCTCGAAGCCGGCGAAGAGCTCGACGCGCTGATGCGGGCTCGCGCGCGGTGGGGCGGCGCGGCTGCCGCGCTGGCCGCCTTCCTTGCGACGTCGTGCGGGAGGCAGGCGCCCTCGAAGCCGGCCGCCGAAGCCTCTGCCGCCGCGACGCCAACGTCCGCGCCGTCCGACGCGCAGGACGTCGCGTCTCGCACCCGGCGCGCCGCCGGCCAACGCACGCCCGTCATCTGGCTCGGGTTCGACGGTTTCGACTTCGAGCTCGTCGACCGGCTGGCCGCCGCAGGGCGCATGCCAAACTGGAAGAAGCTGTCGTCCGAGGGATACACGGCGCGTCTGAAGTCCTACATGCCGATCCTCTCGCCGGTCGTCTGGACGACGCTCGCGACCGGCGTCGGGCCGGAGGTCCACCGGGTCCTCGACTTCCAGGAACTGGATCCTTCGACCGGCCAGAGGGTACCGATCTCCGGGCACTCGCGGGCGGTGCCGGCGATCTGGAACGTGGCGTCGGAGGCCGGCCTTTCGGTCGGGGTCGTGGGCTGGTGGGCCACGCACCCGGCCGAAGAGGTCAAAGGGTTTTTCGTGTCGGATCGCGCCAGCCCGATCCTCTTTGACGGCCTGCCGCGCGACGGCGTCGTCTATCCGGCGTCGCTATCGGCGGGCGTCGAGCAGATCATCGCCCGGGAGGCGTCCGTCGACGATGCCGAGCTCGCCCGGTTCGTTGCCATGCCTCTGACCGAGATCGCGTCCCACCGCGCAGAGGCGAAGGGGCTCCAGGACCCGATCGCGGCCCTGGCGCGCACGATCGGCGCCACGCGCGTCGAGTCCCGGATCGCCCGCGAGCTCTACGATCGCAACCTTCCCGACCTCACGATGCTCTACTTCGAGGGCACCGACGTGATCGGCCACCTCTTCGCATCGTACGTCGCCCCGAAAATGGCGTGTGTTTCGGATTCCGATTTCGCCCGGTACGGACACGCGGCCGAGGAGTACTACGCCCTCGCGGACCGGATCCTCGGCCAGTGGATGCGCCGTGCCGAAGAGGACGGCGCGACGCTGATCGTCAACTCCGACCATGGATTCAAGTGGGGCAGCGACCGGTCGTGCGAGAAGGGATCCCTGAACCCGGAGACGGCGGGTTTCTGGCATCGGCTCGACGGCGTCTTCGCCGCGTGGGGGGCCCGCGTGCGCCCCGGCCGGCCGCGAGGCGCCGCGAGCGTTTTCGACGTCCCGGCGACCGTCTCGGCGCTGCTCGGGCTTCCGGTGGACCGGCGAGCGGTCGGAACGCCGATCCGGGAGGCGTTCGACGGTCTCTCCGCGCCCGAGCGCCGGGATCTTTCCGGCGTTCCCGTGCGCCGGCTCGAGACGGCGGGAATGTCGGAGAAGGAGGCGAGCGAGTACGCCAAGAAGCTCATGGCCCTCGGATACCTGTCCGGGTCCGAACCGGGCCGTCTCGCCCCATCGGGGGGGGACCGTCCCGGGCTGACGGACAGCGCCTGGAACAACCTGGGGCTCTACCTCTGCGGCAACCCGGGCAAGAAGGATCTGGCTGCGGCGGAAACCGCGTACCGGAAGGCCCTCGAGCTGCGGCCGGACTACGGCACGGCGATGACCAATCTCGCCGCGCTCTACCTCGTCAAGGGCGACGACCGCCAGGCCATCGATTGGATCTTCCGATCCCTCGCGGCCGGCTACCCGAATCCCGACGACACCATCCTCGACTGGGCGGTGCGCTACCAGGCCAGGGGCAAGCGGCGCGAGGCGCGGGAGGTTCTCGAGCGGGGCGCGAAGGCGTTTCCGGACAGCGAGGTCGTGAACCGGGCGCTCGCCCTCGACGACTACACGGCGAAACGTTGCCCGTCGGCGGATCAGACCCTCGGCCGCTTCGAGGCCGCGACGCAGAGTCCCGAGACGCTCAACGCGCTCGCGCTCATCCGCGCCTGCCTCGGCCGGCGAGAGGATGCCGTCGCGCTCTTCCGCAAGTCGCTCGCCATCGCGCCGGGCCAGCCGACGGTCGTTCAATCGCTTTCCGTTCTCGAGGCCGGAGCGGCGCAGGGCCGACGGCAGGGCTCGTGAGAAGCCCGCTCCGCGCGGCAGCGTCAGGCGCGCTGCTTCTGCTCGCGGCCTCCTGCGGCCGGAGCCCGGAGTCGGGCGCGGGGTCCGCGCCCCCTGCGGCGAGGACGCCGTCGCCGGCCGTGGCGACGCCGTCGGACGTGCAGGACGTCGCCTCGAGAAATCGCCGGCCGGCAGGCGGACGCGCGCCGGTCATCTGGCTCGGCCTCGACGGGCTCGACTGGGACCTGCTCGACCGCCTCGCCGCCGAGGGCCGCATGCCCAACTGGAAGCGGCTCACCGCGGAAGGCTTCACCGCCCGGCTCAGGGCTTTCACCCCGATCCTGTCTCCCGTCATCTGGACGACGCTGGCGACGGGAGTGGGCCCCGACGTCCACCGGGTGCTGGACTTCCAGGAGGTGGATCCCGCGACCGGGCAGAAGGTGCCGATCTCCGGGCACTCGCGCGCGGTTCCGGCCATCTGGAACGTCGCGTCGTCCGCGGGGGTTTCGGTGGGCGTGGTCGGCTGGTGGGCAACGCACCCGGCCGAAGAGGTAAAGGGCTTCTTCGTTTCGGACCACGCGAGCCCGATCCTCTTCGAGGGGCTGGCACGCCAGGGTGTCGCGTATCCCGCGTCTCTTGCGGCCGGCGTCGAGCAGATCGCGGCGCGCGAAGGCGAGGTTCGCGACGCCGAGCTCGCCCGGTTCGTGGACCTGCCCGCCGACGAGATCGCGGACGCCCGCGCCAGCGGCCAGGGCTTGAAGAACCCCGTCATCGCGCTCGCGCGCACGATCGCCGCCACGCGCGTCGAGTCGCGGATCGCCCGGGAGCTGTACGACCGCAATCTCCCGGACCTCATGATGCTCTACCTCGAGGGAACCGACGTGATCGGCCACATCTTCGCGTCCTACGTGCCGCCCAAGCTCGCGTGCGTGTCGGACGCGGACTACGCCCGCTATCGCGGAGCCGTGGACGCGTACTACGCCCTCGTCGATCGGATCCTCGGCCAGTGGATGCGCCGGGCCGAGGAGGATGGCGCCACGCTGATCGTCAACTCGGATCACGGCTTCAAGTGGGGGGAGGAGCGCTCCTGCCTGCGCGATTCGCTCAACCCCGCGACGGCGGGTTTCTGGCACCGGCTCGACGGCGTGTTCGCCGCCTGGGGCGCCCGCGTGCGCCGCGGTTCCGAGCGCGGCAGCGCGACGGTCTTCGACGTCGCGCCGACGGTCTCGGCTCTGCTCGGCCTCCCGATCGACCGGCGGGCCCCGGGCGAGATCGTGCGGGGCGCGTTCCCGGACCTCGCGCCGCCGGCGCGAAAGGACCTCTCCGGCATTCCCGTTCGGCGCCTGGCCGCGGAGCAGATGTCCGAAAAGGAAGCCAACGAGTACACGCAGAAGCTCCTCGCCCTCGGATACCTCTCCGGCAGCGAGCCGGGCAAGCTCGCGCCGTCGGGCGGCGACCGCCCGGGGTTGACCGAGGGCGCCTGGAACAACCTCGGCCTCTTTCTCTCGGTCAACGGCGGGAAGACCGACCTGGCCGGCGCGGAGGCCGCATTCAAGAAGGCGCTCGAGCTGCGCCCGGCCTACTCCTCGCCGCAGTTCAACCTGGCCATCCTGTATAGGACGCGCGGCAACGACCGCGCGGCCGTGGCGTGGCTCTTCCGCTCGATCGACGCCGGCCACGCCGACCCCATGGGGACGATCATGGTCTGGGCCGCGCAGTACGCCCAGGAAGGCAAGGTCAGCGCCCTTCGGGACCTCCTCGAGACGGGGGTGCGCCGGTTCCCCGACAGCGAGCCGATCGCCTGCCAGCTGGCGCTGCTGCACTTCAAAGGCCACAACTGCGTGGCGGCGGAGGCGGCTGTGGCCCGCTTTGCCGCCTCGAGCCAGAGCCCCGACACCCTGAATGTCCTCGGCCTGCTCAATACCTGCCTCGGGCGCCCGGACGCCGCCATGGCCTTCTTCCGCCGGTCGCTCGCCATAAAACCGGATCAACCGGGCGCAATTCGGTCCCTCGATCTGCTACAAAAGGGCCTGCCTGGGGCCCAAGAACATCCATGAAAGGGAAACTTGAATGAAAACGCGCACCCTGGGAATCGCTCTCGTGTTCACGCTGGCCGGTTGCGTCGTGGCCCAGGCGGCCGCCACCCGACAGGCCGCCAAGGTCGCGGCCGCCGCCAGCGTCGAGGCGCGGCTGCCCGGTTACCTGAACAACTACCTGTCCTGGGACCCGGCCTCGAAAGTCACCGTCGAAAAGGCGGCCGAGCGGCTTCCCGGCTTCCAGGGCTACAAAATCAAGCGGACCGGCAAGTACCCGAAGCTCGCGGTCGAGAAGACCGTCTACGTGTCGGATGACGGCCGGTGGTTCTTCGATGGCGACACCGTCGTCAACCCGAACCCGAAGACGGTCCAGTCCGAGGCCGACCTGGCCTGGATCGAGGCCCGGACCTCGACGCTCTACCGCACCAAGGCCAGGGCGACCCTGTCGCCCGCGAACGACGCGGCGGGATTGAAAGGCGTCACGATCGCCGTCGAGACCGGCTTCGGACCCATGCGGGTCCCGGGCTACATGACACCCGACGGCGCGAGGTATTTCGCGGGCACGCTCTGGGACTTCCAGGGGGATCCGCGCGAAGAGCGCAGGAAGCGCATCGATCTTTCCCAGGGCCGTTTCGAAGGCAAGCCGAATGGCGCGATCACGATGGTCGAGTTCGCCGACATGGAGTGCGGGTACTGCCGGTACCGCGGCCTCCAGATGGACCAGCTCCTCGAGGCGAACCCGGGTCTCTCGTACAAGCGCTACTACAAGTTCTTTCCCCTGTGGTTCAACCACGTCTGGTCGATGAAGGCGGCTTCGGCGGCCGACTGCATTTTCCGTTTCGCCAAGGCGCCCGCGATGTTCGCCTTCAAGAAGCAGGTGTATTCGCAGCAGGCGGTGATGACCGTTCAGGGAATCGACGAGCTCGCCCTGACCTTCGCCGAGGGCTCGGGCATCCCGCGCGCCGACTTCCTCGCGTGCTACCTCCGGGACGAGAGCCTCGTGGACGTCCGCAAGGACCTCGACGAGGGACAGCGGCTCGGGGTCAAATCCACGCCGACCTACTTCATCGACGGCACCGAGATCACGTGGATCGAGGACACGGTGATGGAGGACTTCCTGCGCTCGAAGGACCCGTCGCTCAAGTCGATCTCCTACGCCCCGCCAAAGTGACGCGAAGAGTCACCGCAGGAGCGAAGCGACGAGGATGACGCTTCGCGTCATCCCGAGGGCAAAGCCCGAGGGATCCCTTTCTTGGCCCCGTTTTTCGGGATCCCTTTTTCGGCCTCGGTTCCGGCTCGGTTTCCCCCCAGACCCCGCTCCGCCCCCCCCCGTTCACGGCTCGAACGGGATCGGCACCGAGATCCACGTCTTGACGGCAACGCCGTCCTTGACGGCGGGCTCGAACGTCCAGCTTCGCACCGCGCGAACGGCGGCTTCGGTCAGCCCCGCGCGGCCCCCGCGCAGGACCTCGACCTCGTCCGGCGTGCCCTTTTCCGACACGAGCACGCGCAGGATGACGATGCCGCCGATGCGCGCCTGGAGGGCGAGCGGCGGATACCCGGGCTTGACGACGTGGGCGATCTTCGGAGGCGTGTCGACTTCGTCGAGCGCCACGAGTGCGCCCGCGCGCGTCGGGGGCCGGGGCGTCGGGAGGGGCGCCGTCGGCAGGGCCGTCGGCTCGGGTCTTGCCGCAGCCTCGACCACGGGAGCGGCAGGCGCCGGCGTTGGCGCCGGGGCGGCGGTCGGTTCGGCCGGTACCGGAGCGGCCGGGGCGCTCTCGGCGGCGGGGCCCCGGGCGGATGCCGTGTTGCGGTCACGGGTCTCGAGCTTCTGGACCTCGAGCGCGAGACGCCGCGCCACCTCCTCGCGAAACTGCGCCTCCGACATCGCCGTCGTCGGCCCGGCCGGTGTCGCCGCGAGCTCGGGCAGGAGCGTCGGCGTCGCCTTCGCGGCGGGAGCCGAGGCCGGGGCGGCCGCGACCGGCACCGGCGCAGCCGGTTTGCGGGCGAGCAGGTAGTAGGCCCCCGCCGCGATCGCGGCGGCCGCCAGGAGGCCGCCGATCACCAGGGGTGCCCGTCCCGAGGGCTCCCCGACCGAAAGCGACGGCGGGGCGACGTTCTCGGGGGCGGTCGCTTTCGGCGGGGCCGCCTTCGCGGGTAGAGCGGCGGCATGACGTGCCGCCTCGACGTCCTCGGTGGCCGTCCCGGCGTCGTGGCCGCTCTCGGACAGCCGGGCCCGGGTCTCGGCCTCGATCTCGCCGCGGAAGAGCTCGTGCAGAAAGTACGCGAGGTTGAATGTGGACGGGGAATAGGGTCCGGAGAAGAGCAGCTTTCCGAGCTCGCGCCGCAGCTCGCCGCTGGTCTTGTAACGGGTCTCGGCGGCAGCCAGCGCCATGCGGAGAACCGTCAGGATCTCGGGCAGAACCGCGGGCGGCGGCGCCCCGGCCACGCCCTTGACGAAGGCGAGCGGGTCGGGCGGCGCCGGCTGTCCCGTCAGGAGCTCGAGCAGGATCACGCCGACCGAATAGACGTCCGAGCTCTTGCCCGCGGCGCCGTGGTCCCTCTCCTCGGGCGCGAGGTAGGGAGCCACCTCGGCGGCGATGCGGGGTTTGCGCAGGGCCGGCAGAACGCCCGACGCCAGCCCGAAGCCGGCCAGGCGGATCTCGCCGTCGTCGGAGATCGAGACGAAGGCCGGCCACACGAGACCGTGGAGCGTCCGGTCGCCGTCGATCGTCGTGTTGTAGGCGTGGTCGAGGGCGGTCGCGATCTTTTCGGCGATGAGCAGGGCGTGCTCCACCGGAAGCTTTCGCTCGAGGCCTCGGAGCTTGGCGGCGAGGGCGTCGAGGGTGCGGCCGTTGGGCTGGGTCCACGCCAGATACGGGACTCCGTCGGCCGCGTCCATGTCGACGCCGCGCGCGATGGCCGCGTGTTTCAGGAACTCGTGCACCTCGCCGTTCTCCTCGATCGCCTCGAGGATCGGCTCGCTCGCCAGCTCCGGCGATTCGAGCACGCGCACCAGGACGAGGGGGCGGTCGTCCGTCATTCGGACGGCCCGGTAGACGCTGCCGAGAGCGTCGACGCCGACGGCCGCGGTCAGCGTGTACTGTCCGAATGGACGGGGCAGTCGTTCCGTAGTCATCGAGGGGCTTGAACCGATTGTGGCGCTCCCGCGCCGGATGGTCAAGGCGCGCGGCCGCCGGCAGCCTGCTAACGGCCGGAATTGTGGGCGTGCGGCTCCGGCGACTCGCCCGACGATCCGTTGCCGCTGCCGTTCGCGCGCTGGCGCCGGGCCGTGGCGATGGCGTCCAGGTGCTCCTGGAACGTCCGCGAGAACGCGTGGCCGCCGGTGCGGTCGGCGACGAAGTAGAGGAATTCGGTGGGAGCCGGCGCGACCGCGGCCTCGATCGCGTCGAGGCCCGGATTGCAGATGGGGCCGGGAGGCAGGCCGTCGACGAGATAGGTGTTGAACGGCGACTCGTAACCGTAGTCGGATCGGTAGAGCGTCCCGGTCCACTTGCCGTCGCGCTTCAACGCATAGGTCACGGTCGGGTCGGCCTGCAGGCGCATGCGGTGGCGGAGGCGGTTCCAGTAGACCCCCGCGATGAGCGGCAGCTCGCGGTCGAGCGAGGTCTCCTTCTGCACGATCGAGGCGAGGGTGACGGCCTCGCGCTCGGTCAGGCCCGACGCCTGCGCGCGGGAGCGCATCTCCGGCGTGAAGTGCCGCCGGAAGTTCGCGAGCATCGTGTCGACGATCTGCCGGGCCGAAGTCGAGCGCGTGACGACGTACGTGTCGGGAAAGAGGAAGCCCTCGAGGTCGGGCGCGCCGCGGGCGATCGACGTGATCAGCTGCGGGTTGTGCAGGGCGTTGTGAAAGGCCTCGGGGCGGCTGATGCCCCGGCTCCAGAAGAGCTCGAAAGTCTCTTCCGCGGTGAGTCCCTCGGGCACCACGATCGTGTGCTTCAGGACGTCGCCGTGGGCCATGTGCGTGATCACGACCGAGAGCGGCGCCGGCCGCGTGAACCGGTACTCGCCCGCCTGCAGCGGCATCGCGCTGCGGGCCAGGCGGTACCAGGTCTCGGCGAGCCAGGCCGGCTTGACGACGCCCTCGGCTTCGAGCCTGCGGAAGATCTCCGCGGTGGAGGTCCCGAACGGAAAGAAAACCGTCACCTCGCCCTCGCCGGCGGGAGCCTGCGGGTACTCGAGGGACCGGTAGAGGTAGACCGCGATGGCGACCCCGAGCAGGGCCAGCAGGAGGCCCAGGCGCAGCACCCGCCGGGTCGCGCTCATCGCGGCGTGCCGGCGCTCTGCAGGTAGTCCTCGAGGAGGACCGCCGCGGCCGTCCGATCCAGGTCTTCCCGGCTCGCGCCGCGGGGCAGGCGGCGGGAGGCCTCGTTGGAGGTGAGCGTTTCCTCGTGGAAGCGCAGCGGGATGCCGGTCTCGCGGGAAAACCGCGCCGCGAAGGAGCGGATTCGAGCGGCGAACGGGCTCTCGACGCCTTCGGGCGAGCGGGGGATGCCGAAGACGACCAGGTCCGACTCCTCGTCGCGGCAGAAGCGGGCCAGCTCGGCGATGGCGGCGGCGTCGCTCTTGCGCCGGATGGTCAGCCTCGGTGTCGCCAGCAGGCCCGAGGCGTCCGAGGTCGCCAGGCCGATCCGCTTCTCGCCGAAGTCCACGGCCACTACGACGGGCATGGGGAAAGAGTAACCCGCGGGCGCTATGATGGATAGGCCCGCGCGGCAATCGCGGACAAGGAGCGCTTGTGAGCCCGATCACCCGTTCTCTTCGCCGGGTCGTGTTCGTCGCCGTCGTCCTGCTTCTCGTCGCGTACCGCGGAGCCCCGGCGGCGCAGAGCGCGGCGCCGTCCGCCCAGGCGACCTGCGTCTTTTCGAACCCGGCCTTTGCCGGCAAGTGCACCGAGACGGCCGCGGTCACCTCGGGGGCCACGCCCGCGCAGGCCTGCCAGGCGATCCTTCAGTGCCTGAACAACGTGGACTGCTTGAAGACCTACTGCCAGGCGACGACCATCCGGACGGGCTGGAAGCTCGAGTCGGCAAAATGACCTGGGAGACCTCGAGCGTTTGAGAGTCACGAGGTCAGGACGCGACGTTCCCCGCTCTCGTCGGCGCGTCGAGCGCCGCTCAAAGTGTAGAATCCGCCCCCTATGAAAACCACCGTGATTCTCTCCGCCGCTCGGACGCCGATCGGCGCGTTTCTGGGCAAGCTGTCGTCTCTTCCGGCCCCGGCCCTGGGCTCGGTCGCGATCAAGGCCGCGCTGGCGCGAGCCGGGGTCGCCCCGGCCGACGTCGAGCAGGTCATCTTCGGCAACGTCCTCCAGGCCGGCATCGGCCAGGCCCCGGCGCGCCAGGCCTCCCTCGGCGCCGGCATCCCCAACACGGTCCCGTGCATCACCGTCCACAAGGTGTGCGGGTCGGGCATGCGGGCCGTCATGGACGCCGGCAACGCCATCGCGGCCGGCGAGTACGACGTCGCCGTCGCGGGCGGGATGGAGTCGATGTCCAACGCGCCGTACCTGCTCGAGAAGGCGCGCACGGGCCTCCGGATGGGCAACGGCACCCTCGTCGATTCGATGATCAAGGACGGGTTGTGGGACCCGTACAAGGACACCCACATGGGCAACTGCGCGGAGCTGTGCGCGGCGAAGTATCACTTCACCCGGGAGGAGCAGGACGCCTTCTCGCTCGAGTCGTACCGGCGGGCGCAGAACGCGTCGAAGACCGGCCTCTTCTCCGACGAGATCGCGCCCGTCGAGGTGGCCCAGAAGAAGGGCGACCCGCTCCGGATCGACGCCGACGAGGAGCCGTTCGCCGCGCCCCTCGAGAAGATGCCGACTCTGAAACCCGCGTTCCAGAAGGACGGGACGGTGACGGCCGCGAACTCCTCGAAGATCAACGACGGCGCCGCGGCGCTCGTCATCGCTTCCGAGGAGAAGGCGAGGGCGAAGGGCTGGAAGCCGATCGCCCGCATCGTGGCGTCGGCCGGTGTGGCCGCGGCTCCGGAGTGGTTCACGACCGCTCCGATCGCGGCGATCCAGAAGCTGCTCGGCAAGACCGGCCTCTCCGTCGCCGACATCGACCTCTTCGAGATCAACGAGGCGTTCGCGGCGGTCGCGATGGCGGCGATCAAGGAGCTCTCGCTCGACCCGGGCAAGGTCAACGTCCGGGGCGGCGCCGTGGCGCTGGGACACCCGATCGGCGCCTCGGGCGCGCGCATCCTGACGACTCTCATCCACGCCCTGCGCAAAGACGGCAGGAAGCGTGGCATCGCGGCCATTTGCATCGGCGGGGGAGAGGCGACCGCGATGCTCGTCGAGATGGTCTGACGCCGGCCGATTTCGATCTCGTCGCCGGCGGCGTGCCGCGCTTCCGGGCCGAGGCGCCGTGGGCCTGGCGGCTGCTGGCGCGGTTCCTGCGGCAACTTCCGGCGCGGCGGCGCACCGAGGTCCGGGGGCGCGCCCCGGTCGCCGGCGACGCCGCGGGGCAGAGCGCGATCGTTCTGGTCCACGCCGACCCGGAGGCGTACCTGGTGCCGCTTGCCGCGGCGCGGCTGACCGAAGGCCTCGCCGCCCGCCCGGACCTCGACCTCCTGCTGCCGGTCTCGAACGAGCCCTGGTGCGAGGCGGCGCGTCTGGCGCCGCCCTTCGCATACATGACACCGACGCTCCTCGCGGAGGCCGCGGCGGCGGTCGCCGCGGCGGCTGGGCCCCTCGTGCCCCTCCCGGAGGCTGCCTCCCCGGTCTACGCCGTCCGGCGCGCCGCACTCGCGCGGGTGCCGCCCGAGACGCGACTCGACGCGGTGCCGTCGGCGGCGCAGGGCCTCCGGGCCGCGCTCGATTCGGGGGCCTACCTGCACCGCTACGGGGCAATGGACGCCTCGCCGCGCGAGGACCTGGCGGCCCGCGTGCCGGAAGGCGCCGGCGCCGTCCTCGACGTCGGGTGCTCGCGCGGCGCGACGGCTCCGGCGCTCCGGGCCCGGGGCGTCGAGTTCATCGCGGGCATCGAGCCCGACGCCGAGGACGCCGAGGCGGCGGCCGCGGTCTACGACGAGGTCCTTTGCGCCCGCCTCGAATCCGTCGCCGCCGACTTCCGGGGCCGGTTCGACGCGATCCTCTTCGGAGACGTGCTCGAACACCTCGAAGACCCGACGGACGCGCTCGTCCGCGTGCTCCCGTGGCTTGCGCCGCGCGGGGTGCTCGTCGCCTCGGTGCCAAACCTCGGCCACTGGGCGATCGTGGACGACCTCATCCGGGGGCGTTTCGACTACGTCCCCTACTCGCTGCTGTCCGGCACCCACGTCCGGTTCTTCACGCGGCGGACCCTGGTGGATCTCTTCGAAGCGTCGGGATATCGCGTTCGGGGGATCGACACGGTCGTCCTGCCAGCCTCGCCCGAGGGCGCCGCGCGCCGCGACCGCCTGCGCGCCTTTCCCGGATCCTCCGCCGATCTCGACGTCGCCGAGTTCATCGCCGTCGCCGAAGCGGACCGCCGAACGGCCGATAGCGGATAGCTGACGGCTTTCAGCTCCGCTATCATCGGGCCGGATGATCAACAAGGTCGTCGCTTCCGCCGACGAGGCCGTTCGGGACGTGCCGGACGCGTCGACGCTCGTCGTCGGCGGCTTCGGGCTGTGCGGCATTCCGGAGAACCTCATTGCCGCCCTCGTGCGCCACGGCGTGAAAGACCTGACGATCGTCTCCAACAACTGCGGCGTGGACGACTGGGGCCTGGGGCTGCTCCTGCGCACGCGCCAGATCCGCAAGATGGTGTCCTCGTACGTCGGCGAGAACGCCGAGTTCGAGCGCCAGTTCCTCTCGGGCGAGCTCGAGGTGGATCTGGTCCCCCAGGGGACCCTGGCCGAACGCATGCGCGCGGGCGGGGCTGGCATCCCGGGCTTCTACACGCCGGCGGGCGTCGGGACGCTCGTGGCCGAGGGCAAGGAGATCAAGAGCTTCGACGGCCGCGACTACGTGCTCGAGCGGGGCATCGTCGGCGACTTCGCGATGGTCGCGGCCTGGAAGGCCGACCGGCTCGGCAACCTCGTGTACCGCAAGTCGGCTCGCAACTTCAATCCCATGGCGGCGACGGCCGGGCGGATCACGATCGCCGAGGTCGAGGAGCTCGTCGAGGTCGGCGCGCTCGACCCCGAGTCCGTTCACACTCCCGGCGTCTTCGTCCAGCGCGTGGTCGTCGCCCCGCGGCAGAAGCGCATCGAGCGCCGCACGGTGAGCAAGGCGTGAGGGTGGGTGTCCAGAGTGCTTGACCGCGAGGGCATCATCCGTCGGGCCGTCCGGGAGCTGCGGGACGGGTACACCGTCAACCTCGGCATCGGCATGCCGACCCTCGTGGCCAACCACATTCCCGCGGGCATGGAGGTCGTCCTCCAGTCGGAAAACGGGATCCTGGGTCTGGGCCCCTACCCGACCGACGCGGAGGTGGACGCCGATCTGATCAACGCCGGCAAGGAGACCGTGACGATCAAGCCCGGCGCTTCGTATTTCTCCTCGGCGGAGTCCTTCGCGATGATTCGGGGAGGGCACATCGATCTCTCGATTCTCGGCGCGATGCAGGTGGACGAAGAAGGCTCGATCGCCAACTACATGATCCCCGGGAAGATGGTCAAGGGGATGGGCGGGGCGATGGACCTCGTCGCCGGCGCGCGCCGCCTGGTCGTTACGATGGAGCACACGGCCAGGTCGGGGGAGCACAAGATCCTGAAGCGCTGCACGCTCCCTCTGACGGGGCTGCGGTGCGTCCACCGGATCATCTCGGACCTCTGCGTCTTCGACGTCCTGCCGGCCGGCGCGGGCCTCGAGCTCGTCGAGATCGCGCCGGGAGTCGGGGTCGACGAGGTCAGGGCGAAGACCGGGGCCGCCTTCCGCGTGGCCGCCACCGTCCGCGCCATGGACGCGTGAAGGTCCTTCGCGCCGCGCTCCTCGTCGCCTCCTCCTCGCTCGCGGCGCTCGCCCAGGATCCCTACAGCCAGGGCGACCCGTTCGAGTCCCGGTTCAAGGCGAAACCGAACTTCCAGATCAAGTTCCACGTTCCGGAGAAGGGCGGCGAGGTCCGGCTCTCCACGAAGAAGCCCGTCCGCTTCGAGAAAGACAAGTACTGGGAGGGCAGCGAAGAGGTCCTCATCGAGTACCAGGACGTCAAGATCACGGCCGACGAGGCGCGTTACGATTTCCCGACGAAGACGGCGGTCCTGGTCGGCCACGTCGTCATCGACCAGGGACCCACGCGGCTCTCGGGCAGCCGCGGGACGTTCCACCTCGACACGAAGACCGGCGTGATCGAGGACGCGGTCGCCGACCTGCCGCCGTCGTACCACATCGTCGCGCAATCCATCGAGAAGATCGGGGAGGCGACGTACCGGATCCACCACGGCATCTTCACCGCCTGCGATTTGCCGAAGCCGGACTGGTCGTTCTCGATGTCGGAGGCCACGATCACGCTCGACGATTACGCCCGCATGAAGGACGTGGCGTTTCGCGCCGGCTCGGTGCCGTTGCTCTACAGCCCGTACCTCATCTGGCCGACCAAGGAGAATCGGGCGTCGGGGTTTCTCGTCCCGGGCCTCGGCTACAGCAACCAGCGGGGCGCCTTCCTCGGCCTGAACTACTACTGGGTCACCGGGCGCTCGACGGACCTCACGAGCCAGCTCGACGTGTTCGCCGACGGCACGGTCGGCCTCGGCGAGGAGGCGCGCTGGCGCCCCACTCCGGAGTCCGCCGGGATCTTCCGGGGCTTCGTGGTGCGCGACCAGGATGCCACGCTCTGCGTGCCCCTCTCCCAGGCGCCGCCGGGCGGCGGCAACGGCGCCTGCACGCTCTCCGACGGCTCGCTCGGCGTGTACACGACCGGGCTCGAGACTCGCTGGAAGGTCGCCCTCGACCACGTCTCCGACGACCTGCCCTACGACGTCCGCGGCGTCGTCTCGATCCGCGCCTATTCCGACAAGGAGTACCTGCAGGACTGGGAGAAGAGCTTCGCCCTGAACTCGGCCAAGCAGATCCCCTCGTTCGCGTACCTGACCCGCAACGTCGGCTCGGATTCGATCAACCTGCGCTTCGAGCGCAACGAGACCTTCTACGCGGCCACCGTCGTGCAGGAGCGCCTCCCGTCGCTCGAGTACTTCCATCGCACGGCGGCGATCGGCAGCTCGCCGTTCTTCCTCGCTCTCCAGTCCTCGCTCTCGGGGCTCTACATCAACAAGGGCGAGGGGCTGCTCTCGGGCACCTACGGCCGGTTCGATCTGAACCCCGTGTTCTCGTTCCCCCTGAAGGAGATCCCGTGGCTCTCCGTTCTCGCGCAGGCCGGAGGGCGCCTGACCGAGTACACCGACTCGACCGACGAGGGGCAGCAGACGTTCACGGGCAACTCGTTCCTGCGCTCGTATGCCACCGCCGGCGTCTCTCTGGTCGGCCCGTCGTTCTCGCGCATCTTCAACGTCGACTTCGGGCCCTGGAGCAAGTTGAAGCACGTCATCGAACCGCGCGTGGACTACACCTACGTCTCCAACGTCAGCGATCCGGCGCGCATCCCGGCCTTCGACACGATCGACACGACGCTCGGCCAGAACCAGGTCCGCTACGCGATCGTCAACCGGCTGCTCGCGCGCTCGGCTGGCGGAGCGGCCGGCTCGGCCGAGGAGATCGCCTCTCTCGAGATCGCCCAGACGTACGCCTTCACGCCGCCGCAGTCGATCTTCGTGCCGGTGGGCGTCGTGCAGCGCCAGAGCGGCCCCATCCAGGCGATCCTGCGCGTGGCGCAGGGCGGGCTCCTCCATGCCGACGCCACCGTCAACTTCGACCCGTATGCCTCGCAGGTCACGAGCACGACCCTGACGGCGGGGGCCAACTGGGGGACCAACTACGCCGCCCTGAGCTGGTTCGGAACGCGCCCGGTGACGGAAGTCGGCCAGCTCGCCGCCAACTCGGACCAGATCCGCTTCGCGGGCGGCGTGGACTTGAACAAGGCCTTCCGCTTCGACGCGAGCGTCAACTACAGCGCGGATCAGAATCTCATGCAGGAGGGCCGATTTCTCGTGACGTACAAGGGCTCCTGCTACACCATCTTCGTCGAATACCGGGACCTCGACCTTCCGCCCAGTCCGCGGCGCGACGTGCGCCTCGTCGTCAATTTGAAGGACATCGGGACGCTTCTCGACGTCAATGGCTCGATCAACGCGCTTCTCGGGCAGTAAGACCGACTTTCCGTCGCAAAGCACTCCAGCAGAAGGACTTGCGTCATGGCGCCACGAGCCATGCGCGGGCGTACAATTCTCGATCAACATGAACAGAGCTTTCGCATCGGCCGGCCGGCGGCTAGGCGTCGCCGTGCTTGCCCTCGGCAGTCTGGCGTCCATCGTCGAGGCAGGTCACTACAACTGGACGACGGCGGGGCCCGAGCCCGGACTCGTCGAGCAGGTCGTCGTGAACCCGGCCGACTCCGACCGCATGCTCGCGGTCGTCGGGTACTACTCGCAGCTTCTCTTCGAGACGACGGATCGCGGCACGACCTGGGTCCAGGTGGAAGGCGTCAACTACGTGTCGCGCTTGTCGCAGGACCCCTCCAACGCCGGCGTTCTCTACACGATTGGCGCCTCGCCGGCTTTCTTCGGCGTCATCAAGTCGCACGATGCGGGCCGGACGTGGTCGCCGTCGAGCACCGGCCTGCCGATCACCACGTCGTTCCCCGCGGCGGTCGCCCTGTCGCCCTCGAATCCGCAGACTCTCTATGTGCTCGTCGCCGGGTCCCCGGGCCAGGTCTATCGGAGCGTGGATGGGGCCGCGACCTGGGCCCCCGTCTCCGCCGCCTTTCCGGCCAACTGGGTGGGCGATGCGGCCGTGGACCCCGGCGACCCGTCGGTGATCTATGCCGTGGGTTCGCCCGCCGGGGTCTACAAGAGCACCGATGCCGGGGCGACCTGGGCTCCCGCGGGCTCGCTGCCGAGCGCGCAGCGGATCCTGATCGATCCGGCCACGCCGTCGACGTTGTACGCCGGCACGGGGGATACGGGCGTCTGGAAGAGCACGGACGGCGGGGCGAGCTGGCTGCCCTCGAACGTGGGAATCGAAGCGGATTGGGTCAGGGATCTGGCCTTCGATCCGACCAACTCCGGCAAGCTCTGGATCGGCGGCGGAAGCACGGGGTCAACGCCGGGGGGCGCCCATGTTTCCTCCGACGGCGGGCAGACCTGGACGCTCGTCGATCTGGGCGCGCCGGCGACGATCGCCACCGCGGTCGCGGTCGATCCGCGCAACTCCGCGCTCGTCTATGTCGCGGGCGCCCAGAGCGTCCTGCGCGGCGGCCTCTATGCCAGCGCGGACGGCGGCGCGAGCTGGACCCCTCGCGCGAGCGGGTTGTCGGGCTACTACAGCTACGCCGTGGCCTGCGACGGCTCCCAGGCCGGGTCGGCGTACGGCGTTTCGGGGGCGAAGGTCTTTCATACGGACGACGGAGGCGCGAGCTGGGCGCTGCGCGGCACATCTCCGTTCGGCCTGATCGCGCTCGTCGGCGATCCCTCGAGCCCCCAGACGTTGTACGGCGACTACCTGTCCGGTGGCGCCGCCGGCGTCGTCAAGAGCGTCGATGGCGGCGCCACCTGGAACCCCGCGTCCAGCGGGATCACCGCGATCAACATGTACGGGCTCGCGATCTCGCCCAGCGCGCCGGACCATTTGCTGGCGGCAGCCTACGAAGGCCTGTTCGGCACGACAGATGGAGGCGGCCTGTGGACGCCGCTGCTGGCAGGAGAGATGAGGTCGGGCGCTTTCGACCCGGAGGATTCCTCGATCCTGTATGCCGGGCTCTGGAGCGGGTCTCCCGTCGGAGTCGGGCTGCTGCGCTCGGCCGACGGCGGCGCGAGTTGGAATCCGCCGTCCGGCCTGCCCACGACATATCCCCACGTCCTCGACATCCTGGCGCCGAAGGAAGACCCGACCCGCGTCTATGCGGCATTCGGCCAGGGCGTCTACCGAAGCACCGACCGGGGCTTGAGCTTCGCTGCGGCCAACACGGGGCTGTCCGGCGGATTCTGGCCGACACGTCTCGCCTCCGATCCCTCCGATGCCGCCACGCTGTACGCGGTGGGTCAGCCGAGCCCGGCCGCCGCGCCGGCGCCCCAGGCCGCCGTCGCAGCCGCTCCGAATCTTTTCCGGACTCGGAACGGCGCGGATTCGTGGGCCCCCTTGCCCGGGTTCCTGCCGGGGGGGTATTCCACGCTCGATTTCGGCGTCGGGGCCGACGGGAGAACCCTGTACGCATCGACGCTGTCGGGCATCTTTCAGTTCGTGCGGTCGTTCGTCGACGTGCCCGACGGGGACTTGTTCTGGACGTCGGTCGACGCCGCGGCGATGAACGGCGTATCGAGCGGCTGCGGCGCCGGGCGTTTCTGCCCGTCGTCGCCGACGTCGCGGGCGAGCGTCGCGGTGTTCCTGCTGCGCGGACTCCACGGACCCCTCTTCGCACCGCCGCCGGCGACCGGCGCCGTCTTCGGCGACGTCGACGCCGGCTCGGCAGCGGCCGATTTCATCGAGGAACTGGGCAACGAGGGCATCACGGCGGGCTGCGGCGGCGGCAATTACTGCCCGGGCGCCGCACTGAGCCGGGCCGAGATGGCGGTGCTGCTGCTCAAGACCGAGCACGGCGCCGACTATGCGCCGCCGCCGGCGACGGGCGCCGTCTTCACCGACGTGCCGGCGGACGCCTTCGCCGCCGCGTGGATCGAGCAGCTCTACGCCGAGGGTATCTCGGCGGGTTGCGGCCAGGGGGCCTTCTGTCCTTCGGCGCCGCTCTCGCGCGCCCAGGCCGCCGCGCTCGTCGTGCGCGCGTTCGGGCTCTCCTGACCGCTCCGTCGGCGCTCCCGCCGCTTTCGGTATGATCCAGCCCCGATGAAGGGGCTCATCCTGTCCGGGGGCAAGGGCACGCGCCTGCGGCCCCTGACCTACACCAGCGCCAAGCAGCTCGTTCCCATCGCCAACAAGCCCGTCCTGTTCTACGGGGTCGAGGCGATCGTGGCGGCGGGCATCCGCGAGATCGGCGTCGTCGTCGGAGACACGAAGGAGGAGATCCGGGCGGCCCTCGGGGACGGCTCCCGCTTTGGCGCCCGCATCACGTACATCGAGCAGGATGCCCCGCGCGGGCTCGCGCACGCGGTCCTGATCTCCGAGCCGTTCCTGAAGGGCGAGCCTTTCGTGATGTACCTCGGCGACAACGTGATCGCCGACGGGATCACCGCGCTCGTGGACGACTACCGGAAGCTCGGCTGCAATTCCCAGATCCTCCTCGCGAAGGTTTCCAACCCGTCGCAATTCGGCGTCGCCGAGCTCGAAAACGGCCGCGTCGTGAAGCTGACCGAGAAGCCGAAGGAACCCAGGTCGGACCTCGCCCTGGTGGGCGTCTACATGTTCGACGACTCGATCTTCGAAGCGGTCAGGGGCATCCGCCCGAGCGCTCGCCAGGAGCTCGAGATCACCGACGCGATCCAGTGGCTCGTCGACCATGGCAAGAGCGTCCACCCGCACCTCGTCTCGGGCTGGTGGAAGGACACCGGCAAGATCGAGGACATGCTCGAGGCCAACCGGATCATCCTCGACACGTTCACCGCCCGCGGCCTCGAGGCCGCCGGCGCGGACTCGCGCGTCGAAGGCAAGGTCGTCATCGAGAAGGGGGCCAGGCTCGAGCGCGCGACCGTCCGCGGCCCGGCGGTCATCGGCGAGGGCGCCGAGATCCGCGACGCCTTCGTGGGCCCGTACACCGCCGTCGGCGCCGGCTGCCTGATCGACCGCTGCGAGATCGAGAACTCGATCGTGCTCGAGGGGTCCCGGCTCGAGCGCATCCCGGTCCGCATCGCCGACTCGCTGATCGGCAAGAACGTGCGCATCCACCCGGGCCTCGAGCGGCCCCGCGTCCACCGCTTCCTCGTCGGCGACAACTCGGAGATCGGCCTGGTATGAAGCTTCTCGTCACGGGCGGCTGCGGCTTCATCGGTTCGAACTTCATCCGCCACGTCCTCGAGTCGCGAGGCGACGGCATCTCGGTCGTCAACCTGGACAAGCTGACCTACGCCGCCAATCCCACCAACCTCGCCGACGTCGCCCACCGGCCGAACTACCGATTCGTGCGGGGCGACATCGTCGACCCGGACGTCGTCGGCGTGGCGATGGAGGGCTGCGACGCGGTCGTCAACTTCGCGGCCGAGACGCACGTGGACCGGTCGCTGCTGGGCGACGCGTCCTTCATCGAGACCGACGTGCGCGGCGTCTTCGTGCTTCTCGAGGAGGCGCGCCGCCGGGGCGTTCGCAAGTTCGTGCAGATCTCGACCGACGAGGTCTACGGCTCGATCGCGAGCGGCTCCTTCACCGAGGAGTCGCCGCTGAACCCGCGCAACCCCTACGCGGCCTCGAAGGCGGGGGGCGACCGCCTGGCCTACTCCTACTGGGCGTCCTACGGGATGCCGGTCGTCATCACGCGCGCCTCGAACAACTACGGCCCCTACCAGTACCCCGAAAAGCTCATCCCGCTCTTTGCGACCAACGCCGTCGACGACCTGCCGCTGCCGCTCTACGGCGACGGCCGCAACGTGCGCGACTGGCTCTTCGTGCGGGACCACGCCGCGGCGGTCGATTTCCTGCTCGACGCCGGGCAGCCGGGCGAAACCTACAACATCGCCGGCGGCAACGAGGCGGAGAACATTGCCATCACGCAGCGGGTGCTGCGCGAGCTCGGCAAGCCCGCGACGCTGATTCGCTTCGTGGACGACCGCCCCGGCCACGACCGCCGTTACTCGCTCGACGCCTCCAAGCTCGCGCGCCTCGGCTTCTCGCCGGCGACGCCGTTCGAGCAGGGGCTGGTCGAGACCGTCCGCTGGTACCGCGACCGCGAGGAGTGGTGGCGCCCGATCAAGGAGCGCGACGCCGCGTACCGCGAGTTCTACCGGTCGCAGTACGAGCAGCGCCTGGCCACGTCGTCGGCCACCGCGAAGAAGCCCGGCTAGCGGGCGATCGACCGATGGCGGACGCGGGCGGCGCCTCCTTCGAGACCCACGCGGCCGTGCTCGCCGTGCCGCGCCCCGTGCCACTCCAGCGCCGCCGCGTGCTCGTCACGGGCGCGGCGGGAATGCTCGGCTCGGACGTCGGGCCGGCGCTTTCCGCCGCGGGCCACGAGGTGTTCGCCCGGCCGAAGTCCGACCTCGACATCACCGACGCGAAGGACGTCCTGCGCGTGGTGCGGGAGCTGACGCCGGACGTGGTCGTCAACTGCGCGGCCTTCACGAAGGTGGACGACTGCGAGACGGACCCGCGCGCCTTCGAGGTCAACGCGAAGGCCGTGGGCCACCTGGCCGACGCCTGCGGCCACGTCGGGGCGCAGCTCGTCCAGATCTCGACGGATTTCGTTTTCGACGGCGCGAAGGCCGCGCCGTACGTCGAGGACGACCCGGTCAACCCGCTCTCGGCTTACGGGCGCAGCAAGCGGGCCGGGGAAGAGGCGGCCCTGCGTCTGCCGGGAAGTCTCGTCATCCGGGCCTCGTGGCTCTTCGGCCGGACGGGCTGGAATTTCATCGAGGCGATCCTGAAGCAGGCCGAGGCCGGCAGGAAGCGGGTGTCCGTGGTCGTCGACCAGGTCGGGCGGCCCACCGCGACGACGGATCTCGCCGCGGGCGTCGCGGCCCTGCTCGAGACGGGGACCTCGGGCGTTTATCACTTCGCCAACCGCGGAGAGGTGTCGTGGAACGAGTTCGCCCGCGAGATCCTCTGGCGAGCTGGCCGCGGAGACGTGGAGGTGGAGCCGACGACCTCGGAGGCGCTCGCCCGGCCGGCGCGACGTCCGCCGTACTCCGTTCTCGACACCGGGAAGTACGAGCGGCTGACGGGCCGGCCGATCCGGCCCTTCCACGAGCCGCTGGCGGAGTACCTCGCGCGCAGGGGAAGGCCGGAGGCGTAGGGGCCCTGAGATCCGGCTGCCGTCTGCCGCCGACCGTGACCCTCAGTTTCGACGGCCGGACCGCTGCCGCCGCGGATAAACTCCTTCGAAAGTTTCGAACGGGAGAAATGACCATGCGTCGACTGCTCTGCCTGATCGGGTGTCTCGTTTCCGCCTCCCTCGCGGCCGCGCCGTCGCCGCGGCCCTTCAACCTGGACGACCTCGCGCGGATTCGCGACGTGTCGGACCCGGACCTCTCGCCCGACGGCCGGAGCGTCGCGTACTCCGTGCGTTCCGTCGACGCGAAGGAGGACAAGCACGAGACCCACATCTGGATGACGAGCTGGGACGGGAAGGACACGGTCCGCCTGACGACGGGCAAGGAGTCCGAGACGAATCCGCGCTGGAGCCCGGACGGGCGCTTCCTAGCGTTCCTCTCGGACCGGGGGGACGACACCGAGACCTCGCAGCTCTGGCTGCTTCCCCGGGGCGGCGGCGAGGCCGAGAAGATCTCGGACGTCAAGGGGAGCGTCGAGGACTTCGACTGGGCGCCCGACAGCAAGCGCCTCGTCCTCGTCGTGCGCGACCCGGACCCCGCGGCCGCCGACAAGGAGAAGGACAAGGAGGCGAAAAAGGCGAAGGCGAAGAAGCCGATCGTGATCGACCGCTTCCAGTTCAAGCTCGACGGCTACGGCTACCTGGACAACCGGCACGATCACCTGCAGGTCCTGGACCGCGAAAGCCGCAAGGCAGAGGTCCTCACCGCCGGCGCTTTCGACGACCTGCTGCCGTCCTGGTCGCCCGACGGGAAGACGGTCGCCTTCGTCTCCAAGCGCGGACCCGATCCCGACCGCAACGACAACTGGGACGTGTACGCGATCGAGCCGCGGGCGGGCGCCGAGGCGCGCCAGCTCACGACCTTCGAGGGAGCGGACAACGAGCCGGAATGGGGCGACAGCCGGCCGGCCTGGAGCCCGGACAGCAAGTGGATCGCCTACGTGCAGGGCGGCCCGGACAAGCTCATCTACTACGGCCTCCACCGGCTCGCGGTGGTGCCGGCCGCCGGCGGCCCCGCGCGCCTCGTGACCCCCGACCTCGACCTGAACATCCTGGCGCCGCGCTTTACGCGCGACGGTGCTTCCATCCTCTTCCTCCTCGAGGAAGACCAGGCGGTGCACCTCGCGAAGGTCCCGGTGGCCGGCGGCCCGGTGACGCGCGTCGTCGGCGGGCGCAGGGTTCTCTCGGCGTTCACGACGGCCTCGGACGGCCGGATCGCGTTCCTCTCCAGCGAGCCGACCGTGCCCGAGGAGGTCTACGCGGTCGACGCCGGCGCGCCCCGCCGGCTGTCGCGCCAGAACGACGCCTGGGCGGCGGACGTGAAACTCGGCGCGGTCGAGGAAACGAAGGTCCCGAGTAAGGACGGCACGGAGATCCACGGGTTCGTCGTCACGCCGCCCGACTACCAGCCGGGGCGCCGGTATCCGGCGGTCCTGCGCATCCACGGCGGGCCGGTCGGGCAGTTCGAGGATTCGTTCGACGCGGAGTGGCAATGGATCGCCGCCAACGGCTACGTCGTGATCGCGGCCAACCCGCGCGGCAGCTCGGGGCGCGGCGAAAAGTTTCAGACGGCGATCTACGCCGACTGGGGCCACCGGGACGTCGAGGACGTGCTCGCCGCGGTCGACGACGCCGTCGCCCGGGGCCTCGCGGATCCGGACCGGCTCGCCGTCGGCGGCTGGAGCTACGGCGGGATGCTGACCAACTACGTCATCGCCTCGACGACGCGCTTCAAGGCCGCGACGAGCGGTGCCGGCATCTCGAATGCCCTGACCGGGTACGGCACCGACCAGTACATCCGCGAGTACGAGCAGGAGCTCGGGACGCCCTGGAAGAACGTCGACGCCTACCTCAAGGTGTCCTACCCCTTCCTGCACGCCGACAGGATCACGACGCCGACGCTCTTCCTGTGCGGCGACGCGGACTTCAACGTCCCCCTCCACAACTCGGAGCAGATGTACCAGGCCTTGAAGAGCCTCGGCGTTCCCGCGCAGCTCGTCATTTACCCGGGCCAGTACCACGGGATCCACATGCCGAGCTTCCAGCGCGACCGCTTGGAGCGCTACGTCGCCTGGTACGACCGCTACGCGAAGGCCGGTGTAAACGGCGCTGCGGCTGCCGCGGCGGGGCACTGACCGGAGCGGCCCGATGACGCCCGCCGAGTGGAGGCGCAAGGCGGTCCACGCGGGCATGGGCCTCATCGCACTGTCGCTGCGCTGGCTCGACTGGAGGGTCGCGGCCGCCGCCGCGGCGGGCGCTCTCGTCTTCAACGTCTGGGTGATGCCGCACATCGGCCGCGGCATCTATCGCAACCGCCTCGCTCGCCGCGACCCGGGCATCGTCGCGTACCCGGCGATCGTCCTGCTGCTCATCCTCGTCTTCGGCCAGACGGACTTACCGCTCGTCGCCGCTGTCTGGGCCATGATGGCCTTCGGCGATCCGGCGGCCGCCATCGCCGGCCGCACGGTCGGCGGGCCCGGATTGCCGTGGAACGCGGAAAAGACGTGGACGGGCCTTCTCGCCAACTGGGCCGTGTCGGGCGCGGCCTCGATCGGAGTGTTCTCCTTCGTCGTCCGGCGCTGGCCGCAGCCGGACACCGTCCTCGTCCTCATGATCGGCGCCGGCCTGTACGCGTTTCTGGAATCGGTGCGGTCGGGTCTCGATGACAACGTCGTCGCGGCGCTGCCGACGGCGCTCGTCCTCTACGCCCTGAACGCCCACTGGCCTCCCGCCGTCGCGGCGGGCCCTCCGTCGGCGCGAGGCCTCGCCGTCGCGCTCGGCGCGAACCTGCTCGTCGCGCTCGCCATGGGAGCGCTCCGGATCGTGAGCGTCTCCGGCGCCGTCGCCGGAGCCGTTGCGGGCTTTCTCATCCTGGCGGCCGGGGGATGGAGCGCCTATGGCCTGCTCTGGGCTTTCTTCCTCCTCGGCACGCTCGCGACGAGACTCGGCTACCGGCGCAAGGCCGCCGCGGGGACCGCGCAGCCGAACGAGGGCCGCCGCGGCGTGGCGAACGTCGCCGCCAACTGCGTCGTGCCGGCCGCGCTCCTTCTGCTCGGGCTGCCGTCGGTCGCCTTCGTGGCGGCGTTCGGCGCCGCGCTCGCGGACACGCTGGGCACGGAGGTCGGGACGCTCTACGGGCGGCGCGCCTTCTCGCCCCTCACCTTTCAATCTCTTCCGCCCGGAACGCCCGGCGCGGTCTCGTGGCCCGGGACCGCGGCAAGCCTCGCCGGCGCGGCGGCGATCGCCGCGGCAGGGCTCCTGTTCGGCCTCGTGCCGCCGGCCGTGGTCTGGGTGGCGGGCCTTGCCGCCTTTCTCGGAGCGATGTCCGAGAGCTGGTTGAACGACTTCGGGCGCCGCGCCGGTTTTGGCCTCGACCACGAGTTCGCCAACGCCCTGAACACTTTCATCGGCGCGATGGTGGCGCTGCGGATCGCGCCGGCGTGAAGCGCTACATTCGCCTCGCTCGGCCGTTCACGCTGCTGCCGCCGCTGGTCGGCATCATCTCGGGGGCCGTCTGCGCGTTTGGCTCGGCGCACAATCCCGATCCCGCGCGGCGCGTGACGTGGGCCGTCGTTCTGACGGTCGCGATCGGCTCGGTGTGCGCGTCGGCCATGAACGCGGCGTCGAACATCGTCAACCAGATCGCGGACCTCGAGATCGACCGCAAGAACAAGCCGGACCGCCCGCTCGTGACGGGCGAGATCGCCATCCCGAGGGCGTGGGCGGTGTCGGCGCTGCTCTACGTTCTGTCGATCGTTCCGACGTGGCTCGTCGTCCCCTACCCGCACGAGAGCTTCGCCGCGCGGCTGTCGGCGCCGCTCCATCTCCACGCAGCCTTCTTCATCTACTGTGTCGGGGCGCTGGCGACCTTCGTGTACTCCTTCCCGGCGTTCGGGCGCACCAAGCGCCACTGGTTCGCCGCGAACTTCACGATCGCGGTCACGCGGGGAGGCCTTCTCAAGGTCGCGGGGTGGTCCTTCGTCGCCTCGGTGCTGTGGGGCGAAGCCTGGGCGATCGGAGGGATTTTTGCCCTCTTCCTCCTGGGCGCCACCTCGACCAAGGACTTCTCGGACATGGAGGGCGACCGGGCCCACGGCTGCATCACGCTGCCGGTGCGTTTCGGCGCCGCGCGCGCGGTGAGGATCATGGCGCCCTTTTTCGTGGTGCCCTGGCTCCTGATCCCGGTTTTCACGTGGCTGCCGGGAAGCTTTCGCCTGACGGGCAACCGGACCTTCCTGACCGCCCTCGGCCTCGTCCTGGCCGCCTGGGGGCTCTACACCGTCCGCCTGCTCCTGAAAAACCCGGAAGAGCTCGCCTCGACCGAAAACCACCCGGCCTGGACCCACATGTACCTGATGCTCATGTGCGCCCAGGCCGGCTTCGCCGTCGGGTACCTCGTCTAGCCGTCGCCTGCGCGTAGCGAGGGATCTGCGCGCTAACGCGCGCACCGGCGCTCGGCTCGCCCGAAGGGGCTCGACCGAGCGCCTGATCCCCCGCTACGCTCCGGCTCCCGCCGCGCGAACCTCCTCCCTCGCTGCCGCTCGGGAGACTATTCGCGCGGCGAACGATTGAGCCCTTGTGCCTTCTTTCGAAGGCGCAGACCCCCTCGCGAAGCGCGAGCGACGGGGGTAAAATGAGCAGTACATGAAAGACAACGCGGCGGCGCCAACGCTGACGCCGCCGGAGGATGAGTCGGGCTTTCGGGTCCGCTGGAGCGGGCTCTCGGTGTCTTTCGACGAGCGGACGCTCAACGCCATGGTGCGCCGCCTGGTGGATCGGATCCCGGACCTGCAGGACCTCAAGGTCCGTGTGAGCCCCGGGGAGCTCTCGGCGACCCTCACGGTCCGCCGCTTCGGCGTCCCGCTTTCGGCGCGGGCCTCCCTCTCACAGTTGCGCCTGAAGGACGGCTTCCTCGCCTTCGTGCTCGACCGCGTGCAGGCGCTCTCGTTCATCCCGATCCCCGATCAATTGCTGACCTACCTCGTGCAGAAAGCGCCGGCCGGACTGCTGACCTGGTTCGCCGACGAGCGGATCATGGTCGTCAACCTGAACGACTGGATGCCTCCGGGCGCGGACTTCTCGCTCGAGCGAACGGTCTTCGACGTCGGCAAGCTGACGCTTCATCTGGCGCCGGGCTCGTACGATCTGACCGAGGCCCTCGGCGAGCACCGTCACCTCGAGAGCGAGTGAGGCGGGCGGCCGGGCGGGTCACGCTCTCGCGTTGCCCGGACCGCCGAATCGCCCGGCTCGGCTGAGGACGGCGTCGAGGATCCGGACCGCGACAGGCGAGGGGGCGCCGGCTTCCACGTGCGGCGGCGTCTGGCCGAGGAGAACCCGCAGGCAACCGGCGGCCGACGCCGCGATGGCGTCGAGGTCGTAGCCGCCTTCGAGGGCGAGGACGACGCGCCCGCCGGCGAGCGTCGTGAGGAGCTCGGTCAGCTTCGCGTAGCCGGCGGGGGAGAGACGCATGGCGCCGAGCGGATCGCCGGCGGCGGCGTCGAATCCGGCCGAGACGAGAACCAGATCGGGCCGGAAGTCGCGGGCGATCGGCAGGAGCACGCGGTCGAACGCGGCCACGTACTCTGCATCGCCGCAGCCGGCCGGAAGCGGCACGTTGACGGTGAGTCCTCGGCCCGCGCCGCCTCCGATCTCGTCGAGCGCCCCGGTGCCCGGATACAAGGGAGACTGGTGCGTCGAGAAATAGAGAACGCTCGGATCTTCCCAGAACGTGTTCTGGGTGCCGTTGCCGTGGTGGAGATCCCAGTCCACGATCAGCACGCGTTCCGCGGCGCGGCTTGCCTGGACGGCCCGCGCGGCGACGGCCACGTTGTTGAAAAGGCAGAAGCCCATGGCGCGGTCGGCCTCGGCGTGGTGGCCGGGCGGGCGCACGAGGGCGAGGCCGTTGGCGAGGCGGCCCGAAGCGACTTCGGCGGCGAGATCGACGAGGCCGCCGGCGGCCAGCCGCGCCGCGAGCGCCGAATCGCGGCAGGTGTACGTGTCGGGGTCGAGCTGGCGGAAGGCGTCGCGCGCGGTGTCGTCGATGGCGGCGATGTGGCCGGCGGTGTGTACCCGCGCGAGCTCCTCGTGGCTCGCCTCCCGGGCGGGGACGGCGCGGCAGCGTCCCGCCAGCCCCTCGTCCGAGAGACGTCGCCAGATGGCCGAAAGTCTCCCGGGATGCTCCGGGTGGCCGTAGGGCGCGCGGTGGGCGAGGAAGCGCTCGTCGAAAAGGAGCCCCGTCGTCACGGCGCTTCGAGCGACGCTCGGAGCGCCTCGGGGTCCGAGGTCGGCGCCCGGCACGCGAAGCTCGAGCAGACGTACGCGGCGGCCCCGGCGCCGCCCGAGGCCCGCCCCGCGCCGAGCGCCTCGAGCCTGGCGACGCCGGCGGCCGAGTCGGCGTGCGCCACGACGCGGTTCAGGCGCGGACTGGCGAACACGGCCCGCCGGAGCCGCTCGAAGTCCTCTCGGCCCGGGGTCCCGGCCAGCACGACCTCGCGGGGCGGATCGGATCGGAAATCGAGGGCGCAGGACAGGCGCGGGAAGGCCGTCGGGGCCCGCTCGAAGAGCGTCGCCGCCGAAGTGAACACCGACTCGGCGCGGCGGGCGTAGGCCTCCTCGCCCGTGAAAGCCGAGAGGCGCAGGAGGTTCATCGCCGCGACGGAGTTGGAGGACGGCGTCGCGCCGTCCCAGCTCTCCTTCGGTCGCAGGATCAGGCCGCCGTGTCCCGCGGCCGAGAGGAAGTAGCCGCCGCGTGGGTCGGCGAATCGCTCCTCGAAGATCCCGTGGAGGCGGACCGCTTCGGTGAAGTAGCGCGTCTCGAACGTAGCCTCGTAGAGATCGAGCAGGGCCTCGACGAGAAACGCGTAGTCGGTCGCGAAGCCCGGAATGTCGGCCCGCCCGGCCTTTTCCCGGTGGAGGAGCTCGCCGTCGCGGACGCAGGTCGACAGGATCCGGTCCGCGGCTCGGCGCGCGGCCGCCTCGTACGCGGGTACGTCGAGGACCCGCGCCGCGAGCGCGAAGGCCGAGATCGCCAGGGCGCTCCAGTCGGTCAGCAGCTTGTCGTCGGTTCCGGGCCGCACGCGACGCGAGCGGACCTCGTACATCCTCCGCCGCGCGGCGGCCAGGATCTCCACGATCTCGGCCTCGGGTTTTCCGAACTCGGCCGAGAGGTCGGAGACGCTCCGGACGACGGACAGCACCGTTTCGCCGTTCTCGAAGTTGCCGCGCTCCGTCACGCCGAAGCGGGCGGCGACCAGAGGCGCGGCGTCGGCGCCCACGGCCTCCGCGAGGGAGGCGCGATTCCAGACGTAAAAGGTGCCCTCCTCCCCGCCCGAGTCCGCGTCCTCGGCGGCGAAGAACCCGCCCTCGGGCGGGGTCATCTCGGCGAGGAGAAAGTCGAGCGTCTCCCTGGCGACCCGGGCGTGGCCGGCGCCGCCGAAGGCGCGGTACGCCAGCAGGTACACGCGGGCGAGCATCGCGTTGTCGTAGAGCATCTTCTCGAAGTGCGGCACGAGCCAGCGCTCGTCGACCGAGTAGCGGTGAAAGCCGCCGCCGACCTGGTCGTACATACCGCCCGCGGCCATCTTCACGAGGGTCAGCTCCACCATGTCGCGGGAGGCCGGCTCCCGCGTGCGCAGCCAGTGGCGCAGCAGCAACTCGAGCCGCATCGCCGGCGGAAACTTGGGCGCGTGGCCGAATCCGCCGTGCGTTGCGTCGAACTGCCCCTCGAGGGCCCGGACGACGGCCTCGACGTGGCCGTCCGCGGGCGGGGTCGCCGTTCCGGCCCCCCGCGCGCCGGACTGGAGGTGCGCGACCATCTCGGCTGCCGAAGATTCGATCTCCTCGCGCCGCTCTCGCCAGGCGTTTGCCACGCTGGCGAGCAGCTGCGGGAAGCCGGGCTTGCCCCAGCGCGAGACGGGAGGGAAGTAGGTTCCGCCGTAGAAGGGCTTGCGATCCGGCGTCAGGAAGACCGAGAGCGGCCAGCCGCCCTGGCCCGTGAGCATCTGGACGGACTGCATGTAGATGTCGTCGACGTCCGGCCGCTCCTCGCGATCGACCTTGATCGGGACGAAGTCCCGGTTCAGGGCCTCGGCGATCGCTTCCGTCTCGAAGGACTCGTGCTCCATGACGTGGCACCAGTGGCAGGTCGAGTAGCCGATGGAGAGAAAGATCGGCTTGTCCTGCGCCCGCGCCCGCTCGAACGCCTCCTCGCCCCACGGATACCAGTCGACCGGGTTGTCCTTGTGCTGGAGCAGGTAAGGGGAGGACTCGAGGGCAAGGCGGTTGGGCACGCGCTCAAGGATATCCCTCCGACACCCCCCCTCACCCCAACCCCATGTCGAGCGGCACTGCGACGTCAGTTCGCGGCGTGAGTAGTCTCCCGAGCGGAGCGAGGGAGGAGGCTCACGCCGCGGGAGCCGGAGCGAAGCCGCGGGATCAGGCCGGCGGTCGAGCGCATGCGCGAGCCGCCGGCCGGTGCGCCGAAGGCGCAGATCCCGCGGCGCAGCGGAGGCGACGTTTAGGAGATATGCAGCCCATGCCGCCGGTGCGGCTGCGCCGTGATCGTCACCTCGGTGTCGTGGTCCTGGATCTTGACGACGTCGCCCGGGCCGAGCTCGTCGAGCCGTCGAAGGATCTCCGACGTCGAGATCCGGCCGTCGTCCGAAAGGGTCTCGATGAAGATGCGAGGCAGGCGGACATGGACGTGCTTGTCCCACTCGTCCTTGACGTCGATGTCGAGCCTGTTTCCGTCGGCGACGACCTCGATCGTCGCGTCGTCCTTCTTGATGACGCCGGGCTTTCCGGGTGCGCTCTCCTCGGCCGCGTCGAGGATCTGGCGCGGGGTCACGTCCTCCTTGCTCCATTCCCGCCGAATGTCGCCGCCGATCGACTGGAGCGGGGCGAGTTTGGCGATGCGCGCGAGCAGGTTGGAGGGAATGTCGAAGGAAGCCGTCTTGGTCTCGCTCCCGTCGCGCGACCGGATCTCGACGCGGAACCCCTGGACCCGGGTGAATTCGGCTGCCGGGCGCCTCCAGAAGGAGAGGGCCAGCGCGACGAGGACGACCACGAAGAGCCCCAGGACGACGGCGCGCACTTCTTTGCTCATGTCGGACGAAGTCTCCCACCGTTCCTAACGCAGGCGGGTCGCAAAAGTTCGGCCGCCCGGCCGGCTCGGAAGGACCCCGCCGCTTGTGGTATTTTTCAGTCTGGGAGCGCCCCGCAAGGGGTTGGCAAAGCGAGCTTTATGCCTCATTTCATCACCGAGACGTGTATCGGGTGCGGGGTCTGTGAGATCAAGTGCCCGACCCACACGATCACCGGCGACAAGGCCGAAAAATACGTCATTCACCATGACCGGTGCATCGACTGCTCGGTCTGCGCCCGGTACTGCCCGGTCTCCTGCATCCAGGACCAGAAGGGCGAGCTCGTCGAGAAGGTCAAGCCCAAGGAGATCCCCAAGGCGATCGTGGACCGCGACCTGTGCACGGGCTGCGAGTTCTGCATCGACATTTGTCCCTTCGACTGCATCTACCTGATCGAGGACCCGCTCCACGAGACCTTCCACAAGATCGCCGAAGTGGACGCGGGCCCCTGCGTGTCGTGCCGCCTCTGCGAGACGGTCTGCGAGAAGGACGCCATCTTCGTCCCGAACCCGATAACCCAGGCGAAGCGGTATCTGCCCGTCCTGTGATCGAGCCCCCGAAGGACGCACCGCCCGCCGCGGACGACGAATTCACGGAGGAGCCCCGCGGCGCGGGCAGGCTCATCGCCCGGTTCTTCCTGCTTCCCCTGGTCGTCGTGGTGGCCGCGGTCGGCATCTTCCTGGTCTTCAACTACATGACCTTCGAGCGGCGCGGCCCCCGCGACTATCTCCAGGAGGTCCGCGGCGGCACGGCGAATCGCCGGTGGCAGGCGGCCTTCGAGCTGTCGCGCTCGATCGGCGCGCTCCCGCCAGAGGAACGGGCCGAGCTCTGCGCCGAGACGCTGCGCGTCTTCGAGACCCTGTCGCCCCGGCGGCCGGACGACCTGCTCGTGAGGCGCTACCTCGTCCTCGTGCTTGGCCGCCTCGGAGAGCCCGCCGCGATCCCGGCCCTGCTTCAGGCCGCGAAGGCGGACGACCCCGACACGCGGCTCTATGCGGTCTGGGCGCTCGGGAAGATCGGCGGGCCCGGCGGCTTCGAAACCGTGCTGGCGTCCTCGCAGTCCGAAGACCCGGGCGCGCGCAAGATGGCCGCCTACGTGCTCGGAGCCCTCGGCGACAAGCGGGCCATTCCACGACTCCAGGTCCTCGCGGAGGATCGCGTGGCCGACGTGCGGTGGAACGCGGCGATCGCCCTCGGGTCGCTCGGCGACCCGTCCGGCCTCCCGGTACTGCGCGCGATGCTCGACCGCGCCGCGCTCGGACGCCAGGCCGAGCTGTCGAGCGAGCAGGCCGAGGCGGCGATGGTCAACGCGATGAAGGCCCTCGTGTTGCTGCACGACGCCGAGAGCCTGCCGGCCCTCGATCGGCTGGCCGGGACCGACCCCAACCTCCGGGTGCGGGACGCGGCTCGCAAGGCCGCGGACTCGCTGCGCGGGAAATCGTCGAAACGCCTTGAGCGGCGCGACTCGGGTTTGGTAGGCTGAGCGCCCAGAATCGATGTCGACAGCCCCTGAAACGCTCCCGTCGTCCCCGCCCGACGTCACCCTCGACGGGGTCACTCGGCGATCCACGATCAAGTGGATGGCCCTCGCGTGGACGGGCTTTGCCGCGGCCACCGGCGCGGGCCTGACGGCTACGGTCCGGTTCCTCTTCCCGAACGTCCTGTTCGAGCCCCCGACCCGGTTCAAGGCGGGGGACCCGTCGAGCTACGCCCTGGGCGTGGATGAGCGCTGGAAGGAGAAATTCGGGGTCTGGATCGTGCGCGACACCAACTCGATCTACGCGCTGGTCGCCGTCTGCGTCCACCTCGGCTGCACGCCCAACTGGCTTGCGGCCCAGAACAAGTTCAAGTGCCCGTGCCACGGCTCGGGCTACTACGTGTCGGGGATCAATTTCGAGGGCCCGGCGCCGCGGCCCCTCGAGCGCGCCGAGATCCAGATCTCGGGCGAGGACGGCTCGATCATCGTGGACAAGGCGGTCCGGTACCTCTACGAACGGGGCCAGTGGACCGACCCGAAGGCGTTCATCAAGATGGCATGAAGCGGCCTCCGGCCGGGCCGGAACCGGAAACCCGTAACCATCCCTTAACCTGATTCCTTGAGGCGGAGGTTCGATTTGGGCTCTCGTTGGCGTGACCTGCAGCAATCGATCGTCTCGAGCCAGCTCTGGAAATCGATCTTCCGCGTCGGCATTCCCAACACGAATCGCAAGCGCGTTCTTGCGATGCTCGGCAACGTCGTCCTTCACCTGCACCCCGTAAAGACCCGCAAGTCCGGGGTCAAGATGCGCTACACGTGGTGCGCCGGCGGCGTGACCTTCTTCCTCTTCCTGGTACTGACTTTCACGGGCCTGCTGCTGATGTTCTATTACCGGCCCACCGTCGAGTACGCGTTCGTGGACATTCTCGACCTGCGCGAGCAGGTGCCGTTCGGGATCATGCGCGAAGTCCACCGGTGGGGTGCCCACGCCATGGTCATCTCGGTCTGGATCCACATGTTCCGCGTCTTCATGACGGGCTCCTACAAGCCGCCTCGCGAGTTCAACTGGGTCATCGGCGTGATCCTGCTCGTGCTGACCCTGCTCCTCTCGTTCACCGGCTACCTGCTCCCGTGGGACCAGCTGGCGATCTGGGCCATTACGGTCGGCTCGAACATGGCCTCCGCGACGCCGCTTCTCGGCATCCAGGGCCCGGGCACGAGCCTGCTGAAGATCGGCGACATCCAGCTCGTCACTTCCACCAACGACGCGCGTTTCGGGCTGCTCGGCGGGCGGTTCGTCGGCGCCGGAGCGCTCCTGCGCTTCTACGTGCTCCACTGCGTCGGGATCCCGCTGATCGCGGCCTTCCTGATGGCGGTCCACTTCTGGCGCGTCCGCAAGGACGGCGGAATTTCGGGACCGGTATGACCGTCGCGACCGCTGCGCTTCGGGTCTGCGCCTGCGGCGCACCGGCGTCCGGCTCGCCCGGATGCGGGCTCGACCGGACGCCTGACCCTGCGCTCCGCGCTCGCTCCCGCGGCGCGCGCCTGCTCCCTCGGTTACTTCGGGAGACTTCGCGCGCCGCGAACCGGAGCCGGGCACGGGGGATCTTCTAGACCATGTTCCTCGTTCAGTTCATCAAGAACGCGATCGACTTCCTGTCGGCGCCGCAGTACCTCGTGACCGGAGCCCTGGTCGGGCTCATCCTCGCGATCCACTGGGGCCCCCTCTGGTCGAAGAAGGGGGGGCTTGCCCTCTTCGCGCTCGTGGCCGGAGGGATCGGCCTCTCCTACCTCGACCCGAACTTCAACAAGGTCGCGACCCTGCCCGACAACGTGCCGATCGTCGGCATGATCTTCCTCGTCGGCTTCTTCTTCTGGTTCTCGATGAACCAGGCCTACGAGAACGATCGCCGCATCGCCGAGGGCAGGCCCCCGATCGAGGGCGAGGACTCGGCCCAGAAGGTTTTCTCCTGGCCGGACCTCGTGTACGTCGAGTTGATCTGCCTCGTCGTCGTGATGGCGGTCATGATCGTGTGGTCCATCTACCTGAAGGCCCCGCTCGAGGAGCCGGCCAACCCGACGGACTCGCCCAACCCCGCCAAGGCGCCCTGGTACTTCCTGGGGCTGCAGGAGATGCTCGTCTACTTCGACCCCTGGCTGGCCGGCGTCTTCCTGCCGTCGCTGATCATCGTCGGGCTGATGGCGATCCCCTACATCGACACCAATCCGAAGGGGAATGGCTACTTCACGTTCCGGGAGCGCCGCTGGGAGATCACGATCTTCCTGACCGGGTTCCTCGTTCTGTGGTGCGTCCTGATCGTGCTCGGGACGTTTCTGCGCGGCCCGAACTGGAACTTCTTCGGCCCTTACGAGTTCTGGGACCTGAACAAGCTCGTGCCCCTGAACAACATCAACCTGTCCGAGATCATCTGGATCAAGCTGCTGAAGCGAAGCATGCCGAATTTCTGGCTCATCCGCGAGGTTTTCGGCCTGGCGCTCGTCGGCTTCTACGTCGCCGCGCTGCCGCTCGTCTTCTCGAAGACGCTCCTGCGCCGCTTCTACGAGAAGATGGATCCTGTGCGCTACATGATCGGCGTCTCACTCGGCCTGATGATGCTGGCCCTGCCCATCAAGATGTACCTGCGCTGGATCTTCAACCTCAAGTACATCGTCGCGATCCCCGAGTTCGCGTTCAACATCTAGCAGGTTGCTGAAAAAGGGTGTGGGATGGCGATACGAGCGCCGCGGGGTCAGATGCAAGGAAGCGCGACGACGGCGATGCCTTCGCATCGTCGAGGAGCGATGACGCCGC
>Ga0326726_10000309_pt1 | contig 46471 bp, 44 predicted proteins | sample MHFenrmetagenome_2_FD_207603 | JGI IMG/M metagenome (GOLD analysis project Ga0326726, IMG submission 207603) | Lab enriched peat soil microbial communities from Michigan Hollow, Ithaca, NY, United States - MHF15MN | ecosystem: Environmental > Terrestrial > Soil > Wetlands > Peat | place: USA... | reverse complement strand
AAAGCGGCCAGGGCGATCGCAGCGTGCCTGAGGCGGAATTTCGTCAATGGAGGGCGAGATGCATCAAGCGGTTATCGGAGCGCATGGGATGATTCTGACATACGCGGCGCTGCCGTCTAATAGCGTAGTACGCTACTCTCATGATCGCTATCCGACGTTTTGTCCTGGTTGCGCTCGCTCTTGGCGGATGCAGCGGCCCAGTCACGAAGCCCGAGAGTCTTGCGGTGGATCCGCCGCTCAAAGTCCTGCAAGTCAGCCCCCGCTTCGTGAACTTCGCGCCGCTGGCGGCGGATGGCAGCGGCAATCCATTGGCCGTCAGCTACACATTTCCCATCATCGAGGGAGGGATCTCGGGTCCTCCGCATGGCGCGCAGGCGTGGACGATCGCCGACGAGAATCGGGCGACCTTCGAACTCGATCTGGGTCGTCTGGCGGGGGCTACCTCCGGGACCGCCGCTCCGTTGACCCCCGAAGCACGGGAATCCGGCGTGCGGATTGTGCCAGCGACAACCCGGTTCTTTCGCGTGGGTACTTTTGTGACGGACTCGCGCACCGGCAGAACTATCGCGGGCGCAGTCGGCTTTCGTGATTCCATGGATGACCTCGGGCTCATCCTGCTGTTCGTAGATCGTCCCTGTGTCATCACAGGGACGATCGATTCGACTGGCGAGAATGCGCGCCTCGACATCACCTTCAGGTCAGCGGGGTTTCACTGGGTCAGTTACCAAACCGCTGAAGATGGAACACTGCAGCTGCGGGCTCATCCCCACACCGATGGGGCATTGCTAGTCGTGAAGGGACAGTAGCCGGCCCGCTGACTATTTTGCCTCGTGCAGTGCCGCGCGATCCTCCTTGAAGCGGTGGACGTCGATTGGGCGAATGCTTTCGATCGGGCAGGTCTGTTGCCCAACACGCAGCGATTCACCTTTGCTGACGGTAGAACCGGTCGAAGTCAGTCCAATGTGCTGCACGAAGTTCAGGTCGCGGCACGTGTCCCACACGGTTATCAGGTACGCCTCGCCCGGGTTCGTCCAGATCACGACCTGGTTGCCACTTGCGACTTCCCAGTTATCAAAGTGAAACGCCGTGAATTGGCTGATGGGTGCTCCGAGGTAGGGCCGATAGCGCTCGTAGCCGGCCTCGTCCTTCATGCGCGCGGGTCCGGCCGCGCAACCCGCGGAAAGAATCGATACCGCTATCAAAAGCAGGGTGCGATTCATGACATTGCCCTCCAGTGGAATCCGTTGCCGAGGTGGTGTGGGACAGTTCGAGAGCCGCCGTGTTCCGTTGGCGCTCTGTCAGAACGCACTCTTTATTATGCCCCCCTCGACGCGCAAAGCAGCACCATGAGTGCCGGATGAGGCCTCGCTGCAGAGGTAAACGACCATGTTTGCCACCTCGTCGATGCTGGTGAAGCGGTGAATGAGTGAGGTGGAGCGTCGCTTTTCGATCAGTTCCCTCTCGAACTCCGCCGCGGATTTCCCGCTGGCCGCAATTGCTTTGCCGAGCACCTCGCTCAGGGTCGGGCCGGGAAGCACGGAGTTGACGGTGACTCCCGTACCGACCAGAGTCTCGGCGACACCGCGCGCCAACGCGATAACCGCGGCTTTGGCCGCGCCATAGTGCATGAATTCCGGCGGCATCTGCACGCCGGATTCGCTGGCGATGAAGACGACGCGGCCCCAGTTTCTCTCCCGCATCGCAGGCAGATAGTGCCGAGTGAGGCGCACACCGCTCAGTACGTTGACGTCGAATACGCGCCGCCAGTCTTCGTCCGTGAGGTCCACGAACGCCTTGAACGCGGTGGGGCCGCCGACATTGTTCACGAGAATATCGAGCGTATCGACCATTGCGATTACCTGGCCCGCGCCCTCGGCCGTTGTCACATCGGCGGCAACCCCTCTGAGCCTGGCGTCCGGGTACTCCTTATATATAGCTGCGATGGCTTGTTCGACGCGTTGCTCGGTGCGGCCATTCACCCAAACCAGCGCGCCTTGTGCCGCGAGCTCGCGGGCGATCCCAAAGCCAATACCCGCAGTCGAGCCGCTGACGAGCGCTGTCCTGCCGTGTAGATCGAGTTTCATATGCAATTCCCGGTCAGTAGTTCCGTGAGTTGAGGTGAATGCAATGGAGTTGCCTCTCAGGTCCATTGAAGCGATGCTTGGCCTCCTTGCCAGATAGAAGGAAGAGCTCAATGATGTGGCAAAACCAGGGTTTGTGGGGAGCGCTCGTTCTGATTGCCGATGTGTGGGCGATCATCAACATTCTGAAGAGTGCGGCGCCGACCGACAAACAGATTCTTTGGGTCGTCGTGGTGGTGCTCCTGCCGGTGATCGGAGTCATTCTCTGGTACTTCCTCGGGCCGAGGACCGGCAGGACCTGAGAGCGCGGGTCGGGCCGATGTATTTCAGGCCCTGAGTGCCGCAGCCACGGCATCCGACAAGGTGTGGATGCCATATGACACGTCTTGCAGCTTGCCGTTGACGAAGAAGGTGGGCGTCCCCCGCACGCCGCTGTCGCGCGCGCCCGCCATATGTTCGCGCACACGCTGTCGATAGATTTCATCGTCCAGGTCGGCGACGAATCGGGCCATGTCGAGTTCGAGCCGCTCGGCGTAGCTACGTAGATCGCTCACCTCAAGGTGCTGCTGATTTTCGAACAGCAGGTTGTGCATTTCCCAGAACTTTCCCTGCGCGCCCGCGGATTCCGCGGCCTCCGCCGCGCATAGCGCGTGCGGGTGGACTTCTTCCAGAGGAAAGTGTCGATAGACGTAGCGAATGCGGTTCACGAATCGCTCGAGCAACATTCCTGCAGCGGGCGCAGCTTGCTTGCAGTTCGGACATTCGAAATCGCCGTACTCGACGACGGTGACGGGTGCATGCGCCGGTCCCATGAAGTGATCGATCGCGCTAACGGGAACGGCGAGTGCGAACGGGTGCTGGCGGTTCATCGCGTTGCTCTCAGATGGGGGCGCCACTTTACTCCCAGCAAGAATCGGAGTGTGAAACAGGGCCAATCACCGTAGATTGCCCCGATGCAAGCGACACAACGAATCGCCGGGCTCGATTGGCGGGCAATTGCCGAGCAACTTGACGGCCACGCATGCGCAGTCGTGAGCGCGTTGCTGGCTGAGCGCGAATGCTCATCGCTGATCGGAAGCTATGCGCGCGAGGAGCTCTTTCGGAGCCGCGTCGTGATGAGTCGTCACGGCTATGGCCGTGGCGAGTACAAATATTTCTCCTACCCGTTGCCCGCAGTCGTCAGCGATCTGCGTTCCGCGCTATACCCGCCACTCGCGGAGATTGCGAATCGCTGGTATGAAACGATGGGGATCGACGTGCGCTTTCCCAACGAGCACGCCGCATTCCTCGAACGATGTCATGCGGCCGGACAGACGAAGCCGACTCCGCTGCTGCTTCGATACGGGGAGGGCGACTACAACTGCCTGCACCAGGATCTCTACGGCGAGCATGTGTTTCCCCTGCAGGTTGCCTTTCTCCTTGCAGACCCGGGCAGTGATTTCACGGGTGGCGAGTTTGTGTTGACGGAACAACGGCCTCGCATGCAGTCGCGAGTGGAGGTGGTCGCGCTAAAACGCGGCGATGGCGTCATTTTTCCAGTGCGACAGCGGCCCGTACAGGGAGCGCGCGGCATTTATCGCGTGAACCTGCGCCACGGCGTCAGTTGCGTGCGGTCAGGTGAACGCACAACGCTGGGTGTCATATTTCACGACGCTCAATAGCGGGCAGCGCTGTCGGGCCGTATTCCATGCCGGGGCTGGCCCAGGCACCGATCTTGCTGGTCAGGGCCTGGCTGCCCGGCTGACGAGATTCATTGCGGAAGGTACGTACCGCGCAATACACGGGACCTGATGGATACTGTGTATGTGACCGAACAAGGACAGCAGTTGCATGGGCGCCTGACGCAAGTCTCGCGCCTCGCGACCATCGGCGAGATGGCCGCGGGCGTCGCGCACGAGATCAACCAACCGCTCACGGCCATCACTACCTATGCCCAGGCAGCAAGCCGGCTTCTGGATCGCAGCGAGCCCAATCTCGCCGACATCCGCGAGGCCTTGCGCCAGATCGCATCGCAGGCGGCGCGCGCTGGCGCGATCATTCATCGGCTGCGCAACCTCGCCCGTCATACTGAAGGCGAGCACCGGCCGGCCGACATCAACCGACTCGTCGGCGAGTTGATGGAATTGATGGAAACCGACGCGCGCATGCACGATGTGCGCTTGCGATACGCGCTGGCGGGTAACCTTCCGCGGGTGGCCGTCGATAGCGTGCAGGTCCAGCACGTTGTGCTCAACCTTCTGCGCAACGCGCTCGAGGCGCTGGCAGAAGTGCCTGCCGCCGACCGGGATGTCCTGATCCGCACGTCGCTGACCGCGGACAATGACGTGGAATTGTGCATGTGCGACACGGGACCCGGCGTGTCCTCGGCAACCGCAGAGCGCATGTTCGATCCGTTCTTCACGACCAAGGCAGCCGGCACAGGCCTTGGACTGTCGATCAGCTCGACGATCGTTGGCGCTCACAACGGCACGCTCACCCATGAGGCCAATGCGCCCCGAGGCGCTTGTTTCCTCATCCGCTTGCCGGCTTTGTAGGTGATGCGACCTGCAGCAACGGGTGCCGGCCGTTGGTCGTCGAGACGTCTCAGAAGGCGTCAGCGAGCCGCGCCGCCGAGCACTCGCATGCGTGCGAGCAGTGCGCTTCTCTTTGCCTGACTCATGCCCTCGACCATCCCTGCGATGGTCGTTTTCACCGGACCGATGCCGCAGAACGCCAGGATGTTTCGTTCCAGGCTCTTCAGGCTGTGCGCGCGATAAAACCACCGGTAAAAGTAGGCGGGCATGCCCATCGTCACGACGATCCGGGCGGACTTGCCGGACAGCAGCTTCCTCGGAACCCCGTTTCGGACCTTCTCATCAAACGCGAAGCCCGGCCGCAGGACCTGTTCGAAGAATCCCTTGAGAAGCGCCGGCATCGATCCGAGCCAGAGCGGAAAGAGAATCACCAGATGATCGGCACGGGCGATGAGCGTCTGGCAGCGCCGAATCGATTCCGGCGCCGTTCCCCGGCGAAAGTCGTCGTTGGTTCTGAGAATCGGAAAATCGAGTTCGCTCACGACGATGTCCGAGAGTTCATGACCCGCCAGCGCAGCGCCATCGCGGTACGCCTGCGCGAGGGCATGCACGTAGCGTCCCGCGCGTGGATCGGGATGGCCATCAATAATCAGGATCCGCTTGCCCATCATGAAAACATAGGACCGCCGATCCCGCGTTTGAATAAGTACAAGCCGCAGCCCCCTAAGCGGATGCGCGAATCGCGGGTCGTGGCGCAGACGAGGACGATTAGACCGATCATCAGGAGTCGAGGACCATGCTACGCACGACCGAAACGAAGCTCTGCAGGCGAATTCTGGTCGCGGTGCGCGATCCAGTCAGAGCGCCACGGGCGCAACTCAAGAAGGCCGCCCGCCTGGCGCGGCTTAGCGGCGCGCGCATCGAGCTCTTTCACTCGCTCGCCAGCGTGCCTGTGCCCGGACGGGATCCGATTGCGGTCAGGGCGAAACGCGCACTGGAACGCCTGAAGGGCCAGCGGTGTTTCTCCGGTCTCAAAATCACGAGTCACATGCACTGGGATTACCCGCCGCATGAGGCGGTGATTCGCCGTGCCCTCGAGACCCGTGCCGATTTCGTCGTCGCGGCGAGTGCCTCGCACGGGTTGGGTCGCCGCATGTTCCTCGAGAATACGGATTGGGAGCTGATCCGTCACTGTCCTGTGCCGCTGCTATTCGTCAAGTCCTCGCGTGACTATGTGCGGCCCACGGTTCTCGCGGCGGTCGATCCCTTTCATGCGCATGCCAAACCCGCTGCCCTCGATGCACGACTGCTTGCGCGCGGCGAGCAGATCGCGCGGGTGTTGCACGGCAAGTTGCACGTGTTTCATGCCTACCTGCCACTGGTCGTCAACATGCTCGTGCCGATCGATCAAGGGCCGATTTGGATGCCGCGCGAAGCCGAGCAAGCGCATGCGCTTGCAACGGAGCGCGCTTTCAACCGTCTCGCGGAGTCGGCGGGCATACCAGCCGCGCGACGGCACCTGACGATCGGCGACGTGCCAGACAGGCTGGTGGCGGCCGTGCGCCGCATCGGCGCGCAGATCGTTGTGATGGGCGCGGTCTCGCGATCAGGCCTGAAGCGCTTTTTTATCGGCAGCACGGCGGAGATCGTCCTCGACGCCTTGCATTGCGACGTGCTCATCCTGAAACCGCGGGGGTTCACGACCCGCGTCCCGCGGCGTCAATCGCCGTTCGCCAATCCCATCTTCTACTGATCAACGCTCAGGGAGTCATCGCCGTGAACAACATCGGTCAGATCCTCGCCATCGTCGATCCAAGCACGAATGCGCAGCCCTGCGTCAACAAAGCAGCGCGGCTGGCGCGATCGTGCGGCGCTCAGCTCGAGCTGTTCATATGCGACAGCTCGCCTGACCTGCGTGCCAGTCGCTATGTCACCGAGGAAATCTACGAGGTCACTATCGAAGACCACCGTGCGCGGCATGACGCGCAACTGGAAATGCTGGCAGGCCCGCTACGACAGCAGGGCGTGCAGGTGACGACCGACATCGCGTTCGAGGATTCGCTGCACACGGGAATCATCGCAAAGGTCCGCTCGCTCGATCCCGACATCGTCGTCAAGGATACGCACTATCATGGGCCGCTGCGCCGCGCGCTCTTCACGAATACCGATTGGCACCTCATTCGTGAGTGCCCAGTGCCGCTGCTGCTGACGAAGCCCGCCGCCTGGCGTACGGTCGTGAGGTTGGCGGCCGCGCTCGATCCCGGACACATGGACGACAAGCCCGCGTCGCTCGATCGTGAGTTGCTCGCGGCGGCCGAACGGCTGGCCCTGATTCTGCGCGGCGACGCACGCGCGGTGCACGTGTTCGATGCGATTCCGCTGTTCGCAATGAGCGCTCCGACCGCAGCAGGGGTCGCGACGCCGTGGGCGGACGGCGCACTTGTCGAAGCGGTGCGGCAGCAGCACAGGCGCGATTTCGACGCTCTGGTGGCAGATTATCCGTCATTTGCAGGTCATGCAGACTTCATCGCCGGCACGCCGGCGGTGGCCCTCGCGGACTACGCGACTGAGAAGGAGATTGACGTGATGGTGCTTGGCGCTGTGGCGCGCGGCGGACTGCAACGACTTCTCGTCGGCAGCACGGCGGAGACCATGCTCGACCGGCTGCCGTGCGACCTGCTCGTCGTGAAGCCTGCGCGGCTGATTCAGGAAATGCTCGGCATCGCTCACGCGGCTTGAGGCGCTAGGTCTGAGCGGTTCGCTGCGCTCTATTGGTATAAAGAATCAGCGCGGCCAGAATTGCGAAGAGCACGGCGGAGGAACCGACCGCGCCGAAGTCGAGTCCGCCTTTTTCGTGCGTCTTGGTGAGCAAGTCTCCCGCGGTTGCGCCAAGCGGCCGCGTCAGCACGAACGCGATCCAGAAGAGCAGCGTGTTCTGCGGGAGCTTGCTCATTGGGCGCACCGACCATGGACGTGTAGCGCCCGATCTTTGCATCGCAAGAAGCGGGGCGTGGGTCGAATTCGATCGTGTAAAGTTGAATCACCGGCCGAATCCAAAGGAAATGTGAATGAAGCGAGGCTTTTTCGGAGTGGCCTTGGCATATGCAGCGGCCTGCGCCTTTGCGGCCGACAAGCCCTTGCAGATCGGCCCCTTCGCGATTGGCATGACTTTCGACGCGGCGCGTGCCATTACTCCGACGCCTGCGTGGCGCAACAGCCAGGTTTCTCCGTACACGAGCAAGGTGCTTGCGATCGTCGCGCCGGACGCCATGCAGCTGGGCGGCCTGTCGCATGCGGTCGAGCTTCGTCCTGGTTATTACAATTCCTACCTCATTACGCTGCGACACATCGAATCGGTCGCGGACCCTGCGGGTTGCGAGCGGCTGACAGTTGACGTACTTGCGGATCTCGAGAGCCGATTCGGTCCCTTCGTCCCCCAGCCTCGCTATGACGACCGGCCGTTCGACGAGAAGGGTCTCAAGAACAGTTCGGTGAAATTGGCGAACGGCGCGACGGTGAAGGTCCAGAGCGGCAAGGCAAGCGAGGTGCATCGGATCGGCGCAGCCCCGTACGCGGTGGTGAGCGCGGGCAAACAATCCTCGCTGAGCTTCGAAACGAACGAAGACGTCAGCAAGACGCCAAAGACGGCAAATCCGCACTGGCGCCTCGGCATCGCCGAGCACGAAGCCGGAGATAGCACCATCCGGCTGGAATCGAGCTACAACCGCGATGAGTATTCGACGCCATTCTGCAAGCTGACGACACAGCTCGACTATCGGCCGGCCGCGCCGGCGTGGGAAACCCTCACCTTCGCGCCGTCGCTGCTCGTGCGGCAGCCGTCGATAGCGATCAAGCATATGAGCCTCGAGGGCGTCACGCTGCCCGCGAGCACGGTCGATGTGGATCTCACATGCCGCGTAGATCGGCACACCGGTGCGCTCGACTGCGCTTCGAATTCCGAGCACGCGCCGAACGAGAAGATTCTCGAAGCGGCTCTGCGGCGAGCGCTGACGATGCGGGTTGACACAACCAAGCTCGATCCCGACAACCCCTGGTCGCTGCGCATGGATTTCAAAGTCCTGCTGGCGCAGAGCGATCGTCGCGCCGTCGATTTTCTGCACGCGCCTGTTGCGCGCATGAGCGATTTCGAATGGGTGGAACAGCCGACCGCACAGGATCTCGACGCCGCCTATCCGAAGGGTCTGCAGAGCGAGGGTGTCGAGGCGCTGGTGGATCTGACGTGTCAGGTGCAGTCGGACCTGTCGCTACTGTGCGCGGCGACGGATCCGGAACCCGCGGGCGGCGATCCCAAGGCCCTGGATGCTCATCGCAAGCTGGCCTGGGCAAGCGTTGCGGTGATGAGTCTCTATCAGTCGGCGCCAACGCTTCGTACCGGGGGGCCCGCGATAGGCGCTGTCGTCAAGACCAAGGTCGATTTCCGCCTACGCGATTGAGGCGCCGCGGCAAGGCGAGGTTACGAGGAGTTCACGAAGCGCTAGCCGACCCAGTCATACGATGAGCCGTCCCTGTCACATTCCCTAAAGGGGGTTTCATGCGTGCTTCAATCTGGTGTCGAACCATTGCATCCTCGGTACTCGTGCTTGCCCTCGGCGCAGGCTTTTCCGCACAGGCCACGACTTCCGCTGCACCTGCTGCCGCGACGGTGACCTGCAAGGATGGCTCCACGTCGAAAGCGGGCAAAGGTGCCTGCAGTCACCACGGCGGAATACAGAAAGGAGGTACGGCGGCTCCGGCAGCGGCGGCGGCTGCACCTGCGGCACCGGCACCAGCACCAGCGGCTGCTCCGGTTGAGAAGAAGCCCACTGCGGCGGCCAAGGACGATTCGAACGCAACGGCTGCCGGCGCGATCGCCAAGTGCAAAGACGGCACGTTCTCGCATGCCAAGCAGCACAAGGGCGCCTGTTCCCGGCACGGCGGCGTTGGGCAGTGGCTCGATAAGAACTGACATTCCAATGGCAGATCCCGCGGGCCGGGTTGGCCCGCGGGACTGCGCGCACCCTTCCATGAAAACTGGCGCCGAGGGAGCCTGCTCGCTATTCTTCCCGCCCGCTGACCCACGAACCTGAGGGACCTCGACCATGAAACAAGTATTGTTTGCCACTGTGCTGATGAGCGTGCTGGCTGTGCCGGCGTTTGCCGCCCTCAAGGCGGGCGACGCGGCTCCTGATTTCAGTGCTCAGGCGTCGCTCGCGGGCAAGGAGTTCACTTTCTCGCTGAAAGATGCGCTCAAGAAGGGCCCCGTGGTTGTCTACTTCTATCCCTCGGCCTACACGCAGGGCTGTAATGTGCAGGCGCACACCTTTTCGGTGAACGCGGAGAAGTTTCACGCGGCGGGCGCCAGCATCATTGGCGTCTCGCTCGACAACATCGCGCGGCTCAATGATTTTTCCGCGGACCCGGAGTATTGCGCGGGCAAGCTCGCGGTCGCTTCGGATGCCGACGCCAAGATCGCGAAGTCGTACGACCTGAGCGTTCACGATGCGGTTGCAGGCGCGAAGGATTCGCGCGGCGTTGAGATTGGCCACGGCTTTGCCGAGCGCACAACCTTCATCGTCACGCCCGATGGCAAGATCGCCGCGACGCTTGGTGGCCTTGCCCCGGCGGAGAATGTTGCGAAGGCGCTAGAGGCCGTGCAGAAGCTTGCGCCCGCGAAGTCCTGATCCATTGAATTGCGGTCGGCCCGACGCACAGCTCGCGTCGGGCCGACCGCCAACCTGAAATCAGGCCATCGCGGCTCGCGCTCTCAAGGCGGGCGCTTCGCGGATCGGCAGATTGAGCAGCGCAGCGCCGAGTGCCAGAACGATGTCGGCGTACCACATCCAGCGGAAATCGCCGAATTTCACGAGCGCAATGCCGCCGAGCCATGCGCCGAAGAATCCCCCGATCTGGTGAGTAAGCAGCGTCAGGCCGAAGAGCGTTGCGAGGTAGCGCACGCCGAAGAGTTTCGCCACGATTCCTGCAGTGGGTGGCACCGTCGCGAGCCACGTGAAACCCAGCACAGCCGCAAACAGATAGAACGTGAGCGGCGTCTTCGGCGCGGCCAGGTAGACAGCGATGGCCGCCGCTCGGCTGAAGTAGACAAAGAACAGCAGCCACTTCATGCGATAGCGGTTTCCAAGCCAGCCGGCGGTCAAGCTTCCCGCGACATTGGCGAGTCCGATGATCGACAACGACTTCGCCGCGACGCTCGCGGGCAGACTGCAAAGATTCACCTCGCCCGGCAAGTGCGTGACCAGGAAGGCGATGTGAAACCCGCACGTGAAGAATCCTGCATGCAGCAGCCAGTAGCTGCGATCGCGCACGGCGATCCGCAATTGTTCTCGCATGCTGAGGCTTGGCGTCGTGGCGTGTGCTGTGACTACGCCAGCGTGCACCGCTCGGCTGGCCAGTGGGCGGCTTAACGGAATGGTAGCGAGCGCGGCGACTGCCATCGTGTACATGGCACTCGCCCAGCCGAACGTCGAAATCACGAACTGATTGAGCGGCGCAAACAGGAATTGGCCGAGACTGCCGCCCGCATTGATCACTCCAGCGGCGAAAGCGCGCTTCTCCGGCGCTATGCGCTGCGACGTTGCGCCGATCAGTATCGAAAAGCTGCCCGCGCCCGCACCGGCCGCCGTTAGGACGCCAATGGTTAGAGTGAGCGCCATTGCGTTTGAGACGAATGGGGTGAGAACCGTGCCGGCCGCGAGCATGACAGCGCCAGCTGCCAGCATCCGTCGGGCGCCGTAGCGATCGGCCAGTGCCCCGAATACAGGCTGCACCGCGCCCCAGAAGAATTGCCCGACGGCCATCGCGAAGCTGATCGCCACGATGCCGAGCCCGGTCGACTTGTTGAGCGGCTCGACAAAAAGGCCAAGGGTTTGCCGCGCGCCCATGGTGATGAGCAGAATGGCGCTGGCGGCGGCGATTATGGGCCAGGTGCGATTGCGTTGAGTGTTCATGAGTCTTGCCGACGGTATCCTATAGAAGAACATAGTTCGCACGATCAGAGGTTCTTAAGTGCAGAACAGGTTTTCTGTGCCATGCATGTGATCAAGGCAGCCGACTGTAGGCACATGCCGTGGAAGAATGGGCTTGGAGAGACCGTGGAAATCGCGATTTGCCCGGTCGGTGCCGGTCTCGATGACTTCGATTGGCGTGCCAGCATGGCGCGTGTCGATGCCGATGGACCTTTCTCGGCCTTCAAGGGCGTCGATCGCACGCTTGCGGTCGTGGATGGCGAGGGGCTGACGCTTTCGATTGAGGGTCGCGCCTCAATCACGTTGACGAAGGAGTCCGAGCCCCTGGCATTTCCAGGCGATGTAGCCACGAGCGCAGTGCGGGTGAACGGCCGCGTGACGGATCTCAACGTGATGACACGCCGTGGGCGCTTTCAACATCGAATGGAACGGGTCGACTTCTCTGGCAGCGTGAACATCAATGTTGACGCAGATGTTGCTTTGCTCGTTTGCGTGACGCGCGGTGTGCGGATCAAAGCGCAGGGGCGAGAAACACGTCTTGCGACACTCGATACTCTGCGGCTGGCCGACGCAAGTGAACAAGTGCAGATCTCCGCGGAATCTGCCGAAGCGCGCTGCTACTTGATCCGGCTCGAGCGCTGCTAGTTCGCCTCAGCATATAATTGCCGACGTCATCCAGTGCGGATCGTCCCAATCATGACCTGGCTTCAACCGGTTACGCTCAAGAACTCGCAAGTCGCCCTCGAACCCCTTGGGCACGCACATGCCAAGGCACTGATCGAGGCGGTTGCGGATGGTGAGCTCTGGAATCTCTGGTACACGAACGTTCCGACGCCGGAGGGCATGACCGCGGAAATCGATCGCCGGCTGCGACTGCAGTCCGAAGGATCGATGTTGCCGTTTGCGGTGATCGACAACGGGCTCGGGAAAGCCGTTGGCATGACCACGTACATGAACGTCGATGCGGTGCATAAGCGCGTCGAGATCGGTTCAACCTGGTACCGCAAGAGTGTTCAGCGCACCGGCCTCAACACGGCATGCAAGCTGCTGCTGCTGACGCAAGCGTTCGACGTACTCGACTGCATCGCGGTCGAATTCCGCACGCACTTCTTCAATCGCCAAAGCCGGGCGGGCATCGAGCGGCTCGGTGCGAAGCTCGATGGGATCCTGCGCAATCACCAGCGCGCTGGTAACGGCACGTTGCGCGATACCTGCGTATACAGCATCACCCAGGCTGAGTGGCCGGCGGTGCGCGCGCACCTGACCTGGCAGCTGGAAAAACCGCGGGGCCGGTAGGCAGCGTCGAGCTTCACGAGCACTCGCTTATGCCTCGACTTCCCATCAAACGTCTTGCGCGGCGCAGCCTGCCGGTCGATACGATTGCGCTTGCGCGCTATCTGATCGGGAAAATACTCGTACACGAGCAGCCCAACGGCCGAATGAGCGGACGCATCGTCGAAACCGAGGCGTATCCGGTCGGCGATTCCACGGGATATGCGTTTCCGGGACTCACGGCGAAGAATGCGCCGCTCTTTCGCGAGCGCGGCTGCGCCTATGTCCGGCTGGTCTACGGAGCGGCCTTTACGCTCAATCTTGCGGCAGAAGTTTCCGGTATCGGTGCCGCTGTATTGATTCGCGCCATCGAACCGCTCGAAGGCATTGAACAGATGCAGCGTCGGCGCCATGGCGCGAGCCTGCTCGATATTGCGCGCGGCCCCGGTCGATTGTGCGAAGCGCTCGCCATCGGCCCGCAGTTCGATGGCACGGATCTCTGCTCATCAAAGACTCTTTGGCTCGGCACACTACCAGGCAAGGCGCGTACGGTCGGCGTAACAACCCGCATTGGCCTGTCGCGCGAACAGCATCATCCCCGGCGCTTCTTCGAAGTCGGAAGCGGCTTCGTCAGCGGCCCGCGGAGCGCGCTGACGGTACCAGCTCGCTATGCCGCGAGTCGCTAGCGCGGCGATGGACGACCCCAGGGTCTGTACAATCGCTAGAATGAATGACCAGCATGGCTTGTGCCGATGGATTCCCAGCCGCAGCGCCGCGGGAGCGGAGTATGCGTGGCAACCGTCATGAACAAAAAAACGGAACCGGTGTTGCTGGTTGAAGTGACGCGCGGCGAGGCTGTCGAAAGCAGGCATTTCGGCAGCGCGGTCATTGCAGATACCTCCGGGGTCCGTTGGTCGGTGGGAGACCCCGAAGGCGCAGTTTTTCCGCGATCGACGTCGAAGCCCGTCCAGGCGCTGGCGCTCATTGAATCAGGCGCCGCGGATCGTTTCGATGTGAGCGATGAGGAAGTCGCTCTCGCCTGTGCCAGTCATAGCGGCGCGCCGGAGCATGTCGAGCTGGTGGCGGCCTGGCTCAAGCGCCTGAAGCTTAGTGCCGGACATCTGTGCTGCGGTACCCATTGGCCCATGAATGAGCGCGAAGCGCGGTTGCTTGCGGGGCGCGGCGAGACGCCGACGCCATTGCATAACAATTGCTCCGGCAAGCACACCGGATTTCTGACAACGGCGTTGCATCTCGGCGAGCCGCTCGAGGAGTACGTCGCGCGCTCGCATCCGACGCAGCGGCGCTGGATGACGGCGCTCGAGGACCTTGCGGATATCTCACTGAGCTCCGTCCCGGTCGGCATTGATGGATGTTCGATTCCCTCGCCGGCGATTCCGCTCGCAAAGCTCGCGCGCGTCTATGCCCGCTTTGCGAATCGCGAAGGCATTCACGGCGTGCGTGCCGCCGCCATGGCTCGCATCGAGCAAGCGATGTGCGCTCATCCTCGATTGGTCGCAGGTGAAGGACGGCTCTGCACGCGCGTGATGATGGCGACCGAGGGTCGCGTGCTCGTCAAAGTCGGCGCCGACGGTGTCTTCGCTGCGTGGATTCCCGAGATTGGCGTTGGACTCGCGCTCAAGATCTCCGACGGCGCGCTGCGCGCCTCAAGTGTTGCGATCGTCGGACTCATTCGACGCGCGCTCGGTCCGCAGCACGCACTTTATGCGGCACTGGAACCCCTCACCTGGCATCGCGAGGTGACATGCCGCGGCGCGCCTTCCGGCGTGGTGCGCTTGACGTCGGCGCTCGCCTAGCGAACGCCGGTTAGTCCGTCATCCCGGACGAAACTAAACACGAGCATGCAATCGCGATGGCGGCGCGGGTGACAAGGCACGCAAGCTGAGCGCTCCGTTCGGGGAGTGCGCACCGGGCCCGTCAGCAGGTGGCGGGCCCGGTGCGCTCGATCCGACTAGTTCGAGAACCGGTAGCTGACGTCGACACCGTAGCTACGGCCCTGCGAGTCGTGAATGAAGGCGCCGCCGAACTCGGGTGCGACGATCACTTCCTGCAGATAGTTCTTGTCGGCGAGATTGCGGCCCCACAACGTCGCGCTCCATTTCTCGCCGCGCAACCCGAGGCGCGCGTTGATGACCTCATACGGATCGCGGCTCATCTTGCCGTAGTTGCCCTGGCCGAAGCCGAACTGGGTCACCAGATTCGGCACCGTCTCGTTCTGCACCGGGTGGAACCAGGTCTTGCCGACGAACGTCGCATCGACGCGGCCAATGAAATTGAGGCCCGAGCTGCCGATCGGCAAAGTCAGTTCCGCGCCGGCGTTGCCGGTGTAGTCTGGCGAGTACGGCAGCTTGTTGCCGTTGGTGTACGGACGGCCCGCGTACTTGTCGATCTTTCCGTCGGTCAAGCCGATGCCCCCAAAGAGCGCTACGTGATCCGTAGCCCGCCAGCGCAAGTCGAGCTCAGCGCCCTTGATCGAGACTTTGTCGAGATTCGTCACGACACGCAGCAGGCCGAAGGGACCGGCGAAGAAGTTGAAGAACTGCATGTCATCGACTCTCGTATAATAGATCGCACCGTTGATCGACAGTGTGCGGTCCAGAAGACTCGCCTTGAAGCCAAGCTCCGCCGCTTTCGACACCTCTTTGCGGTAGTCGTCCGTCACACCGGTTAGGCTGTGAACTGAGGTTGCCGTGCACGCCGGTGGACCGAGTGGCAGCGTAAAGCCAAACGTAGTGTCGAACGCAGTACTCGGTCCTAGGCACAGGTCTTGGCCGGGCACGAGCGGATTATTATAAAATTGATTAACTGTGGCCTGACTGCCTGAAGAGTTGAAGCCCCCGCTTCTGAATCCGTAGCCGTACGAAGCGTAGAGCGCCAGCTGATCCGAGGTCTTCCAGTTCACCGAGAGCTTCGGCTGGAATTGGCTGTAGCTCTTCGACCGGCTCGGAATACCCGTAGTGGCAAATGTTGGATTCGCTGTGTAAGCGGGGTTGATGTACGGGTTCGAGAAGAACGCGAACGTCGGTGTCTGCGCAAAGGCATTGGCTCCCGTTGGCACGTTGTTGTCGACTTTGCGTTTTTCGGTGTCATAGCGCAAAGCCAGCGCGATTTCGACACCCTCGGCCACGTCGTAGGCGAGCTGTCCGAAGCCCGCGTACACCTTGCTCTTGAAAGTGTCGTCGTACAGGAGGTCGGTCGGGTTCGGGCCGCTCGTCGGGACGAATGCCTGCGCCAGAAAATCTTGTTGCAACGTGGCACCGGTCCCGTCGGAACCCTGCGAAACAACGACATGCCTATCGATGTCAGCGACGTACACGCCCGCCACCCAGCGCAGCTGCTGCTCGCCGGGCGAGGTCAGACGCACTTCCAGGCTCGAGTCTTTCTGGTCGCGCTGCTGATACTGGTACCCACCACAGGTGGTCGGTCCATACGGAGGTTGAAACGACGATGCATAGGGCGTGAGCGACACGATGGTGCCTGGAGGGTTGCCGTAGTTGAACGGGGCCGGCAGCGTAGTGTCGCCAACCCGCGCGGCAAAGGACGCCGCACAGGAAGGCGTGAATGCGTACAAGAAGAACGCATCGCTCGCGCCGTCCGTGAGAAAGAAGTTGGTCTGGTCGTTGTGCGCGAGCACCGCCGTCAGCGCTCCCACACCCACGTCCCAATCACCCTTGATCGAAATGTCCTTGTTCTCCTGCTCGTTGCGCGGCTTGATGTTGTTCGTGTAGAAGAAATTGTGCCCGTTCGGATTCTCGTCGAAAGCCGGTGCGCTAAATATTCCCGCCGCTTCGGCAAAGGACACCGCGGCGTTGAAGTTGATGGCGCCTGACTTGATCTTCGAATACTTGGCTTTCACGTCGATGCTGCCACTACCCACATCGAACATCACCCGCCCTAGGGCGCCGTATTCCTTGAAGTAATCGACGCAATTGTCACACTTGAGAAGCGTATTGCGGAATTGGCCGTCGGTGCTGCGCGTATAGGCCGACAGGCTCCCCTTCGCGCGCTCGCCAAACGGCCCGCTGAGATACAGGTTGCCTTTGTACGTGGCATCGCTCCCAGCGCCGGCACCGATGTCCAGCGTGAACTTGTCGGAAGGTTTGCGCGTGGTGAGAATGATGGCGCCGGCGAGCGCATTGCGGCCGTAGAGCGCGCCCTGCGGGCCCTTTAGCACTTCGATCTGCGAGACGTTGTTCAGTTCCTGGTTCAGTGCGTTCGGGTTGGTCTGCAATACGCCGTCGATCACCAGCGCGAAGTTGGTCTCCGCGTCACGGCCGGTATTGATCCCGCGGATCGCCACCTGCATGTCGCCCGCCTCGGCGGTCTGCACTTGCGCGACGCCCGGGGTTAATGCAATGAAATCCGTTGGCCGTTCGATGCCCGCCATCTTGATGTCCGCGCCGGTAAATACCTGCACGGTGGCCGGCACGTCCACCAGCTTTTCCGAGCGCTGGCGGGCGGTGACCACAATCTCTTCGAGCGGAGGGCTGGCGGCTCCGGTGTCGGCTTGATCGGCGCGCGCAATACCCGCGCCGAAAAGCGGGAGCGTTGCGGCAAGGAGAAGTGTCAGCGATGCGCGATGGTTCACGGGGGATTCCTCGATTGTTATGGGTTTGTCTAGACATTCACCCGGTGGCGCGTACCCGGCCTGCGCTGCCGTGATCGATCTGCTTGAAGGAAACGTGCGCTGCATGAATGTGCGAGCGCATGACGGAGGCGGCCCAGACGCCGTCGCGCGCTTCGAGCGCGCTCACGATCTCGAGATGATGCGAGGCACTTCGCACAAGATCCGAATCTTCGTACTTGGAAAACGTCTTCAACACGAGCGGTGCGTCGATCAGTGCGGGCAGCATGGCGACCAGCCGTGCGTTGCCGGAAAACTCCTGCAACGCGCGATGAAAGCGGCTGTTCACGTCTCCGATACGCTTGATGAAGCCCGGTGCGCGACGTACCGACTCCTCGTATTGCTTCTCTGCGAGGCCCTTGAGTTCGGCCAGTCCCTCCGGCGTGATTCTTTCTGCAGCCCGTGCTGCGCCGTAGGGCTCGAGCAGACCGCGCAGCTCGAAGATGTCACTGATCGTATCCGCGCTCCAGTTCGTGACTGCGGCGCCCTGATTTGGAATGAGACTGAGAAGCCCCTCGGCTTGCAGCCGGCGCAAAGCCTCGCGCACGGGGGTGCGGCTGACGCCTGTGGCGTCGGCAATTTCCTGTTCTGTTATTCGAAGTCCCGAGGAGTAGACGCCCTTCAGCGTGCGCTCGCGGACGAAGGTGTAGGCCTTTTCGACGGCTTTCGTTGCCAGCATCGCATCCCCTCGATAAAGCGGGCGGGAATATTCTACACACGCTCAATTGAGATTGTATACAATCCTTCGCAGCCCAATGTCACAGGCCATCGAACTCATCGAAGTCGGTCCGCGTGACGGCTTGCAGAACGAGCCGCAGCGATTGACTGTGCCTGTGAAAGCGGCGCTCATCGCGCGGCTGGTCGCAGCCGGTCTGCGGCGCATTGAAGTGGCGAGCTTCGTCAATCCCAAACGTGTTCCACAGATGGCCGACGCTGAAGAGCTGCTGGCTGCGTTACCGCGCCTACCGCAAGTTTCCTACGTCGGGCTCGTGCTCAATCGCAAAGGTTTCGACCGCGCGGCTGCCGCCGGTTGTCAGGAGATCGGTATGGCCGTGGTGGCGTCCGACACTTTCAATCGCCGCAACCAGGGAGTCAGCACTGACGAATCGATCGCGGCATGGCTTGATATTGCGCGCGCCGCGCGCGCAGCTGGCGTGCGCGCGCAGGTGACCGTGTCGGCGGCGTTCGGTTGTCCGTTCGAGGGCGAGGTGCCGCTTGATCGGGTCATCGCCATTGCGGAGCGCCTGGCAGCGGGCGACCCGTATGAAATCTGCTTCGCCGATACGATTGGCGTGGGTGTGCCGGCGCAAGTCACCGAAATGCTTTCGCGCGCGCGCGCCGCACTGCCGGGAATCCGCCTGCGCTGTCACTTTCACAATACCCGCAACACGGGCCTTGCGAACGCCTATGCGGCTATCGAAGGCGGCGTGCGCGCGCTCGATGCCAGCCTGGGTGGAATTGGGGGATGTCCCTTCGCGCCGGCGGCGACTGGCAACATTCCCACCGAAGACCTAGTGTACCTGCTCGAACGCAGTCGCATAGAAACCGGGGTGTCGCTCGAAAAGCTCATCGACGCCGCGCGCTGGCTCGGCGGACAATTGGGGCGCCCGGTTCCAGGCATGCTATCGAAGGCGGGCGGATTTCCACGCGGAACGACGGCGCAAGCCGTCGCACACTAGAACAACACAATCAGCAAACGAGAACAAAACGCTATGTCATACCGATTGGGTGTCGATGTCGGGGGCACGTTCACGGACCTGCTGTTGGTCAATGAAAAGACGGGCGCCAGCTGGTCGGCCAAAGTGCCGAGCACACCGGCCGACCAGTCCGTGGGCGTGCTGAACGGCATCGCACGCGTTTGCGAGAAGGCGGCGATCGAGCCAACAGCCATCGACCACGTCATGCACGGCACAACCATCGCAACCAACACGGTTTTGACGGGTACGGGCGCGCGGTGCGGTCTGGTCACAACGCGCGGCTATCGGCAGGTGCTGCAAATCGCGCGCTCGTTCGTGCCGGGCGGGCTCGGAGGCTGGGTCATCTACAACAAGAGCCTGCCGCTGGCACCGCTCAGCTGCACGATCGAAGCGCACGAGCGCATGAGTGCCCGGGGGGACGTCGTCGAAAACCTCGACGAGGAAAAGTTGCGCGTGAGCCTGCGCGAGCTCAAGAAGCAGAAAATCGAGGCGCTCACCGTTTCCCTGATTAACGCTTTCGCGAACGATGCGCACGAGCGGCGCATCCGGCAGATCGCGCAGGAGGAATTGCCCGGCATACCCGTGTCGCTGTCGTCGGAAGTCGTGCCGGAGATGCAGGAGTACGAACGTACGGTGACGACCGTCGCGAACTCCTACGTACGGCCGCGAGTGGCGCGCTACGTCAGCAATCTTACGCAGAAACTCGAGAAGAAGACCCTGTCGGTCAAGCTGCACATCCTGCGATCCGATGGAGGTCTTGCGTCGGCGAGTTCCGCCGAACAGTTTCCCGTCAATCTTCTGATGTCAGGACCGGCCGGCGGCGTTACCGGCGCACTCTGGGTCGCTTTACAGGCGGGATTTCCAAATCTCCTCACCGTTGACGTCGGCGGCACTTCCACGGACGTCGCTCTCATCCAGAACGGCGAACCGCGATTGCGGCGAGAGACGACTGTCGGCGACGTAACAGTCCGCGCGTCTTCCGTAGACATCCGTACCGTCGGCGCTGGCGGTGGTTCGATTGCCCACGTGCCGGAGCTCACCAAAGCGTTGCGCGTCGGTCCGCAGAGTGCGGGTGCCGAGCCCGGCCCCGCCGCCTACGACCGTGGCGGAACGGAACCGACGGTGACCGACGCCAACATCGTGCTCGGCTATCTGCCGGCAATGCAAAAGCTCGGTGGCGAGATGGCACTGAACCGTGACTTAGCGCGCAAGGCAATCGAGAAGATCGCCGCGGCGCTTAAGCTATCGGTGGAAGATGCCGCGCTCGGCATCTACAACATCGTCAACGAGAACATGACCGGCGCGCTACGGCTCGTCTCCGTCGAGCAGGGTTACGATCCACGCGAGTACGCATTGATTGCCTTTGGCGGCGCCGGCCCGCTGCATGCGAATGCGCTTGCGCGGCTGCTCGGATCCTGGCCAGCAATCATCCCACCGGGCCCGGGGGTGCTGTGTGCGCTCGGCGATGCGACGACTGCCATTCGAGATGAACGGGCGCGTACCTATGTGCGCAAGTTCAGCGAGATCAACACGAAGGAAGTGTCGAATATATTGAAGGAGCTGGCTGCGGCGGCATCCACGGAACTCGAGAAGGAGAAAGTACCCGCGAGCGACATGCGTACGACCTACCAGGTTGACGTGCGCTATCACGGCCAGGGGCTGAGACTGACCGTCAGTGTCGAAATGAAGGACCTGGCGAAGCGTGGCTTGAAGGCAATCTCCGACGCCTTCGATGCTGAACATAGCCGCCTCTTCACTTTCGCCCTGCCGCTCGAACACGAGATGGTGACGCTGCGCGCGGCGGTGCAGGGCAAGGGCACCAGCGTGCGCCGGCCAGTAATCGCTGCCGGCGGCCGGAGTGCCAAGGAGGCGATCGTTGGCGAGCAGCGCGCCTACATGGACGGCAAGAGCGTGAAAGCAATGGTCTACGAACGCGCGAAACTCAAGGCCGGCAACAAGATCGAAGGCCCTGCGATCGTGCTGGAAATGGACTCGACGACCGTGATCCTGCCGCGCCACTCCGGCTCGGTCGATCGCTTCGGCAATATCCTGATTTTCCCGGATGGTTTCCGGTCGCCGAAGGCGGCAGCCAAGACGTCCAAGAGCTCAAAGAAGCGCTGAAGGAACAACACCCATGCCCGCCACAATCATTCAACGCAAGAAAGCGCCGTTCAAGAAGGTCAAGGTCGACACGGTGACTATCGACATCATCGAGAGCGCGCTGCGCAACGCGCGCTTTGAGATGGATACCGTGTTGTTCCGCACGGCCATGTCGCCCGGCATCCGAGAACAGCATGACGAATTTCCGCTCATCGCGAATACCGAGGGCAAGATGGTGGTCGGTCAGTTCGGTTCTTTCATCTATGGCTTCCTGCAGGGCTACGATGGAACGGTCGAGGAGGGCGACATATTTCTCACGACCGACCCGTACTCCGTGAATGGCGCCATCAGTCACGCCAATGACTGGCTGCTATTGACGCCGATTTTCAAGGGCGGACGCGTCATCGCCTGGGCGGCGATGTTCGGTCACATGACGGACGTCGGCGGCAAGGTGCCGGGCAGCCTGCCGACGGATGCGCACTCGATTTTTGAAGAGGGCATCGTGATTCCACCGGTCAAGATCTACAAAGGAGACCGCAGCGGCAAGAGTGTGCTGCAGGAGGATGTGCTCAAGATCATCCTGCACAATTGCCGGCTGCCGCACTGGAATCTCTCGGACTTCAACGCGATTGTTGCGGCGCTACGGACGGCGAGCAACCGCTGCATTGAACTCTCGGCCCGGTTCGGGGATGACGTGTTCTACTCGGCGATGGAGGCCATGCTCGATCGCAACAAGCGCGCGATGCGCCAGCTCATTCAGCGTACCGTCCCGGAAAGGAAGCAGTTCTTCGAGGATTATCTCTGCGACGACGGTCTCGGCATGGGCCCGTACAAGATCGCCTGCACCATGTGGCGCGACGGGGACAAGTGCATTTTCGATTTCGCTGGTACCGATCCGCAATCGATTGGCTCGATCAATTTTCTCTTGAACGAAGAGATGTTCAAGATGTTCGCCGGCATCTATATGATCATGGTGTTCGATCCGCAGATCCTCTTCAACGACGGCTTCTACGATCTGATGGAAGTGCGGATACCGCCGGGGACACTCCTGAAGCCCTTGAAGCCGGCTGCGCTTTCCTGTCGTACACATGCGCTTGGCCGCATCTTCGACATTCTTGGAGGACTGCTCGGCCAGGGTAATCCCGATTTCATGTGCGCCGCGGGCTTCTCCGACAGTCCCCATTTCATGTACTCCGGTTACGACAAGAATGGCGAGTGGTATCAGCTCTATCAGATCGGCTTCGGCGGCATTCCAGGAAAACCATTCGGCGATGGACCGGACGGGCATTCTCTGTGGCCGTCCTTCACCAATGTGCCGAACGAGTTCCTCGAGAGCTACTTTCCGCTGCGCATAGAAACCTACGAAACGATCGCCGATAGCGGTGGCCCGGGAAAGAATCGCGGTGGCAACGCGCTCCGCATCGGCTATCGCTTTCTCGAGCCGGGAGAGATATCGATCCACGACGATCGTTGGCTCACCTATCCGTGGGGCGCGAATGGCGGCCTGCCTGGCAAACGCGGCGCGAAAACTCTGCGCCGGGCAAATGGCACGGAAGAGTTGCTGTCGTCGAAGGCGGATCACATCAGAGTCGAACCCGGCGACCTGCTGTACTTCGATACGTGGGGTGGCGGTGGCTGCGGCGATCCGCTCGAACGCGAGACCGCGAAGGTGAAATTCGATGTCGACGCGGGGCTTGTGACCCGCGATGGCGCCCAGCGTTATGGCGTGGTCCTCAAGTCGGATTCGAGTGTCGATGAACGTGCGACAGCGGAACTTCGCAAGCGCATGGCGAGCGAGCGCGGACCGAAGAAGCTCTTCGACCGCGGTTTCGACACGCTCGAGGAACTCAAAGCGCGTTGCAAGCTGGAGACAGGACTCGATGCACCCGCGCAGCCCGAGTTCACCCATCGCTCGAAGGAACGGCATTCGGCGGCAGGTACTTGATGGCGGACGCTGCCTTCAAGAACGGACCGCTCTCGGATCTGCGGGTTGTTGAGCTTGGCACGCTGCTGGCGGGTCCATTTTGCGGCCAGCTGCTGGGTGATCTCGGAGCCGAGGTCATCAAGATCGAGCCGCCGGGGCAAGGCGATCCATTGCGTGTTTGGGGCCGCGAACAGGCGCACGGCAAATCTTTGTGGTGGCCCGTCGTTGCGCGCAACAAGAAATCGATCACGCTCGATCTCAGGCAGCGCGAAGGTCAGCAACTGCTCCATGAGCTGGTTGCGAAGGCAGATTTTCTCCTGGAGAATTTTCGCCCGGGCACGCTCGAGAAGTGGGACTGCGGCTGGGATCAGCTGTCGAAAATCAATCCGCGCCTCATCATGATCCGCGTTTCGGGTTTCGGGCAGACCGGTCCGTATGCGGCGCGCGCCGGCTTTGGCGCGATCGGTGAAGCGATGGGCGGCCTGCGTCATGTGGTCGGTGATCCGAGCACACCGCCATCGCGTGTCGGCATCAGCATCGGCGATTCGCTCGCGGCTACGTTCGCGTGCCTCGGCGCGCTGTCAGCGCTGCACTACCGCGAGGTCACCGGTCGCGGACAGATAGTCGACTCCGCAATCTACGAAGCGGTGCTCGCGATGATGGAATCGCTCGTTACGGAATACGACCAGACCGGGCATGTGCGCGAGCGGACCGGCGCCATCCTGCCGCGAATTGCGCCGTCAAATGTCTATCCGTCCAAAGACAAGGACCTGGTGCTGATCGGAGCCAATCAGGACACGGTATTCGGACGACTCGCGCAGGCCATGGGCCAACCGGAGCTTGCCAAGCAGCCGAAGTACGCCACGCATGGGGCCCGCGGCTCGCACCAGGCCGAGCTCGATGCGGTCATTGGCGAATGGACCGTCACGCTCACGGCCGATGAACTGCTCACCCGTCTGGAGGAATTCGGTGTTCCAAGCGGCCGCATCTATCGCGCGCCTGAGATGCTCAAGGACCCGCAGTTCCTGGCGCGCGACGCGATCGTGAGCGTTCCGCACCCGGATTTTGGCGAATTGAAGATGCAGAACGTAGCGCCGAAGCTATCGGAAACCCCGGGCGGTATTCGCTCGCCGAGCCCAAGGCTGGGCGAGCACAATGATGAAATCTATCTGCGCCTGCTCGGGCTCAACGGCGAGCGCTATGCGCAGCTGAAGGCTCAGCGAGTGATTTGATGAGCGACGATCGAATTGCGTACGCTCCCGAGCTGACGCGGGGCAAGCTCGAACCGGGCTCGCGTCCAGCCCTCATTGTGATTGATTTCGTTAATGCCTATGTCACGCCGGGGTCGCCCCTGTATGCGGACTTCGAAGCGCCGCGTCTCGCTGCCATGCAGCTACTGAATGCGTGCCGCCGGCAAGGCGTGCTGGTGATTCATACCGACGTTGCCTACCAGCCGGGAGGAGTCGACGGCGGAGTGTTCTTCAAGAAGCTTCCAGCGCTGCGCTGCTTCGACAAGCGGGCGCATCCCGAGCTTGTGGGCTTCGCCACCGGGTTGCAGCCGCTGCCGGGCGAAATTGTCATCACGAAGCAGTATGCGAGTGCGTTCTTCGGTACTTCGCTCGCCTCGACGCTGGTCGCCAATCACATCGATACGCTGCTGATCGCCGGCGTCACGACGAGCGGCTGTATCCGTGCCACGGCGGTCGATTGCTGCCAGCACGGATTTGTGCCGCTGGTGGTGCGCGATGCGGTCGGCGATCGCGCGACGGGTCCCCACGAGGCAAACCTTTTCGATTTGCAGGCGAAGTACGCCGAAGTCGTGGGGCTCAAGGGTGCGCAGGATTATCTGGCCACGCTTGGCGCCGTTTCAGCGGGACGTTGAGCAGGTATCCGCAGACAGGGGTTGGAAGGAAAAGCGGCGCTTCAAAGCCGTCTTCGAAGCGCCGCCCCAAATCAATAGAGGTGTTCAACAGAACTGTTCAATAGAACTGGTTGTGCACCACATCGAGCACCAAGCCAGTTGCCAGCGCGGCCAGCACGATGTCGCTGTCTACTCGCACCCAGCTGTAGCCGCGCGGCGGAGCGTACAAGCCATAGTCCTGGTACCCATACACAATGTACGGACGGCCGTAGAATTCGCGCGGCAGGCGCTCGCCTCTACTCCATCGGTGGCTATACCAACCTGATGGGCGGCGATATTCACCGCGCCAATAGCGATCAGGCCGGTAGTCGCGCTGATCGAAGCGATGGCCGTAGCGATTGTCGTAGCGATTGTCGTAGCGATTGTCGCGGCGATCAGGTCGGCGGTCGTAGTCGCGTCGACTACGGTCGTTAGAGCGCCCGTCATCCTGGCGCCAGGTGGGGTGCGGATCGCGCGCGTATCTGCGCTCGTCGCGGCCTGCGTCGCGATGATCGCCATTGCGCGAGTAATCTCGTCCGTGGTTGCGATCGTTGTTGCGCCCCTGGTCACGCTGCCAGTTGTTGCCCTGTTGATCGCGCGCCCGTTCGGAAGTCCAGTGGGGCGGGGTGCCGGCCATTGCGGCTGAACCCGCAATTAATGAGGTCAGAATGCTGGCGGTAACGATACGTTTCACGGTGATCTCCTCGATGCGTAGCTGAAACGAGGCTGAACTATCGCGTTCCGCGCCTGACTGGTTCCTGAACGAAACCCTCCGGGCGGAATCTATTCCACTCAGGCAATTCGGATGAATCGATGAAAACGTCGTAACTAATTGTTTATGTAATAAAAAAACTCCCTGCTGTTGAATTTGCTCGGGGCCCTGCTCCCAGGCATTGCCGGCCTGAGATGTGAAAGCGGCGCGCAATGTGTCTGATTCGACCGGATGAAAATGAGAATTCGCCGCGGGGGCTGACTTCGCAGTTGCGACTCGTAGCAGGTGAAGGCGCTTGCGATTTCGTTTGAACGTACCTATGTGCGACAGCGCACCGAGAAGGTGGGGTGCTCGCGCGCATGCTGCGACCACGGAGATGATCGATGCTCCGCCCGCAAACTGAACCCCTAAGGACACATCACATATCATGAACATGAAACTCGCGATCGCACTACTTGTCGTCAGCGCATCGCTCGCCCCTGTAATCAGCTATTCCGGTGATTCTGACACGGACCGTGATCACCCCAAGGCATTCGTAAAGGACTCCGCGATCACCCTGAAGATCAAGACGAAACTCGCGGCCGAGCACCTGACCAGCCTGGCACTCATTCACGTTGATACCGATGCAAATGGCGTCGTATGGCTTAGCGGCACCGCAAGAAGCCAGGCCGACATCGACAAGGCTGTTTCGATCGCTCGCGGAACCGAACACGTGGTTTCCGTCAAGAACGAGCTGACGGTCAAGAAGGACGATTGAACGATTTGCGCGCCGGTCTGATCGCGCAGGTGCCTGAGGTCTGCACGGTCAGCCAGCGTTAGGCAATCCCGTATGCCGAGGCGCAGCAACAGACTATTCGGTTGTTGCTGCGCTAAGGCTGCGGCCGGTCAAATCGCATCACGGAGCCGTGGAACGATGACACGGTCATATTTTCCGCCTGCACTCGCTGTGCTCATCGTCGTCATCCTTGGCGGTTGCGCTTCGCTTCCACCCGGTTCGACTTTTCCAAAGCGTGCATCAACGGCTTACATTCATCCGGACGATACGCAGGTCGGTCGGCTGTTCGCCGCTGCGGCGCATGGTCACCAGGACAATTCGGCCTTTCGCATAATATCGGTCGGTGCGGACGGCTTCGCGGCCCGAATGCAGATGATCGATGCCGCCGAACGCACACTCGATCTTCAGTATTTCATTTTTCGCGGTGATCAAACCGGTCGATTGCTCACGAGCGCCCTGCTGCGTGCTGCTGATCGCGGTGTGGGTATACGCGTCTTACTCGACGATGGGCAAACGCTCGCGGGCGATGAACAGATTGTCGCGCTGGCGGCGCACCCACAAGTCGAGATCCGAATCTTCAATCCATTCGCCTATCGTGGCCATGACGGGTTCCTGCGTTTCGTAGAATTTTCATTTAACGCCTCGCGACTAGATTATCGGATGCACAACAAATTGCTCGTCGCCGACAATGCGAGTGCGCTGATCGGAGGCCGCAATATCGGTGACCAATACTTCCAGATCGACCCGGAAGGTCAGTTCGCAGACGACGACATTTTCGTGGGCGGCCCGGTCGTGCAGAAGCTCTCCGGAACATTCGACGAATACTGGAACAGCGCGCTCGCTATTCCGGTCGAGGCCCTTCGGGGCGGCATGCCGGCGCCATCCGTACTCATGCAGGCTCGCGCACGATTGGCGCTCGGGTGGCAGAAGGCGCAGACCGAGAGCGTTGACTATGTGAAGCGCGCGGGCAGCGGCGAGCCGCTTGCCGGAATCATCTCCGGCCAGTCGCCCCTGGTCTGGTCCGGCGCACAAGTCGTGTGTGACAGCCCCAACAAGAAGCGTGTGACGGAGGGCTCCATGAGGGGCAGGCTCATGTATGAGCCGGTCGCGCTGGCGGCCAACGCGGTCCAGTCGGAATTGCTGATCATCACGCCGTACTTTGTACCGACGGCTGACGAAACTCGTCTGGTGCAAGCGCTGCGCCTGCGTAATGTCCGCGTTCGAGTTCTTACCAACTCGCTCATGTCTTCGGAAAACTTGCCTGCTCATTCCGGCTACTCTCGAGTGCGCAGGCAACTGGTGAAGGACGGAGTTGAGTTGTACGAGGTGCGGGCTCTTCTGGGTAACGCCAGGGGCAGTGGTCAGTCCGCCGCGATGTCACGTCACGGCAACTATGGGCTGCACGCGAAACTATTTGTCTTCGACCGTCAAAAGATATTCGTTGGCTCGATGAATTTCGACGAACGCTCGAGTCAGCTAAACACCGAAGTCGGTTTGATTATCAACAGCCCTGAATTGGCGGCCCAAACCGCTACACGCTTTGAAGCGATGACCCAGCCTGTGAACTCCTACATTGTGACGCTGCGGTCGACGGGTACCGGCAGAGCGCATCTGATCTGGACTACCCAGGAAGACGGCAAGAGTGTCGAGTATAGACGGGAGCCCTCGCCGAGTCCGTGGCGACGGCTTGCCGTCAGACTACTGTTACTGCTCCCGCTCGGTGGGGAACTATGAGCGGCCGCCGGGCGGGCATCTGGATGGCTTTGCTGGGTCTGTTGCTGCTGCCAGTGGCTCACTCCTCGCCACCTGCTTTTGCGCAGACCGAGATCAACTATCTCCTTGCCAGCGTTGGCAGTTCGACCTGCGACTTCTATCGCAATGGCACCTGGTATGACGGCAAGCGAGCGCAAGCGCACCTTCAGTACAAATACGATAGCCTCGTCGCCAGAGACCTGATCAATACTGCCGAGGATTTCATCGAATTAGCCGCTTCCAGAAGCAGCTTCAGCGGCCGCGCGTACGCTATCAGGTGTAGCGGCCGCGCGTCCGTACCAAGTAGTCAATGGTTTACGGAGGCGCTCGTGAGATATCGCGCGTTCGCAGGCGCAACTGAGGAGCCGACGCCATATCATGCTGCGCCGCGCGCTACTTGCACCGCTCCATGCACGACACCACGATGAAAATCTCCTATTGGCGAGGTTTGCCGCTGCGCCTATGACCGGCTGCGGCGTTGCGGACATGGGGCCCGGCCGACATTGGACGCTGGTGAACGGGTGAGATACGGAGAAACGCGGCGCAGTGGGTGTTTCGATTGAGTTGTGGGTTTCGTCCTACATGTCCCGGCGGACTTAACCGAGGTTTTCATGGACCCAGCTGTCGCAACATGCGGCCCATACCCAAAGCCGATCCGCTGCACGGTGCCGCACGATCTGTGCACCCTGGGAGGAGTCAAATCACATGAGCGCAAAGCTGCAAAGTGTCGAGCCAAAGCTGAAAGTGAACACGCCATTCCTGAGCGACGTGACGGAACTGCGACGCCGCGCGCGCAAGCACATCGAAGAGGGCGCGGTGACATCGAGCTACACGGCCGATAAGGAGGTCGTCCTGAAACTCTTGAACGAAGCGCTTGCGACCGAGATCGTCTGCGTTCTGCGCTACCGGCGCCACTATTTCGCGGCGGACGGATTGCTCGCCGAGGCGATCAAGAAGGAATTTCTCGCCCACGCAAACGAAGAACAGGAGCACGCCGACACCATTGCCCACCGCATCGTGCAGCTTGGCGGCGAGCCCAATTTCGATCCTGATGGACTTACCTCCCGTAGCCACTCGGAATACAAAGCCGGCTCGACGCTCGACGACATGATCAAGGAAGACTTGATAGCCGAACGAATCGCCATTGAATCGTACACGGAGATGGTGGCGTACCTCGAAGGCAAGGATCCGACCACGCGTCGAATGCTGGAATCAATCCTGGCAGTTGAAGAGGAACACGCCGAAGAAATGGCGAGCATGTTGAAGGATGTGCGCTCGCATTTCGGAAAATACAGTACAGCTTCATAGCCATCGAGGTCATCATGTCACCATCACAGCTGGCGCGCGTGAGCACGCTTATTCCGCCGACGCCGATCATTGCGGCGAAATTCAACTTCGATCGCGTGCAAGGTCTCTCGAAGCGCGCACTCGACCTGCACGTGGGTCTGTACGAGACCTACGTCAATGAAGCGAATTCAATGCTCGAGCAGTTGCACGAGTTCCCGCGCGATCACAAACTGCTGCCGGCGGAGCGATTGCAGCGTGATGGCCTCGTGCACCGCTTCTGCTTCGAGCACAACGGCGTGACCCTGCATGAGGCCTTCTTCGAAGGGCTGGTAGGTCCAGGCAGTGGACCTGCGGCCAGCAGCGTGTTCTCCGAGGCGCTTGATATCAGTTTTGGCGGATTCGATCAGTGGCAGAAGGACATTGTCGAACTGGCGCAAACGCGCGGTGTCGGCTGGGTAATCACGTTTCACTCAAAGGACGACAATCGTCTGATCAATGCCTGGGTGGACGACCACACGCGCGGCCTGTTGCAAGGCATGTCGCCTATCGTAGCGTTCGACCTGTGGGAACATGCCTACCTGCTCGATTTCAAGCCGAGTCAGCGAAGCGATTACCTCAAAGTTCTCTTCGACAACATCGACTGGAGACTTATCGAGCAGCGGTGCGCCTGAATGCCGCAAGGCGCTCATGCCGCTCCTGGCGTGCATAGTTATTGCCCGAAAGGTCCATCCGCAACTCGCGTGGCCAACCTGAACGGCAGGCAAACGGAAACACCACTCTTTATATAGGCGCCGCGCAGGTCATGGCCAACGCGGAGGCAAAAAAAAGCCCGGCCAAGGCCGGGCTTTCTTCTCGCGCATTGCTTGCGCAATTCGCAATGGTGATTTACCAGCGACCGCCGCCGCCGCCACCGCCAGAGTTGCCGCCACCGCGGTAGCCACCGCCACCGCCGCCGCCGCCCGGACGTCCACCGCCGCCACCGCCGCGGGGCTTGTCCTGGGCCTCGTTGACACGAAGCGGACGTCCGCCCATGTCCTGACCGTTCAAGCTCTGGATGGCCCGTGCCGCATCGGCCTGGTTCATCTCGACAAATCCGAAGCCGCGCGGACGACCGGTATCACGATCGGTCGGCAGGGAGACGGACTCAACAGTGCCGTGCTGCGAGAACAGCGTGCGGATGTCCGCTTCGCTCGCAGTAAACGGCAGGTTTCCAACATAGATCTTCGCCATGAATAACTCTCTCCAAATAGATCGAATGGCTTCGGCGTAAATTGAAGTGTGCCTAGACCATTCCAAACGGCAGGAATATCAGGTCGGCCACGAGAGAGAGATTCCCACGAGCAATCGAACCGTAAATCCTGTCACCTGATCGCAGGCTGTTCGGCTCGGGCTCAGCGCCGCCGTCTTCCACGGCATCCAAACATACTCATCGATCGCGGGCGCGAGTATAGCGCAGGTGCTTGACATCCGCCTCGCAGGAGTTCTAGGGGCCTTTTCTGGCCTGGCATAGCTACGCCGACCGACGGCAAGGACGTGTTTCGGGCCTCTCCCGACCGGATCGAACCCTGGGGTCGGGGGTTGTGCGGCTGTCACCTGCGCTCCAGACCTCAATGGTGACGATTTGGCGCCTCTAATGCCCGAAATGGCCGGTTGCTCGGTGACCCTGCGTCCCGGCCATATACTTATGGCTAACAGATGCTGACTCGCTCGGAAAAAGCCATGAAAGCTGCGTCTACCATCTTGATTGTGCTCGGAATGGGCTATTTCGCCGCCGCCCCAATTCTGGCGGCGCCCGCTTCAATCGCCACCACCACTCGCAAAGTGGTTCTCGAGAAGGTCGAATCAGGCGCCTATCGATGGAAGCTCATTGAAGCGCCGATACCTGGGGTGGGCGATCATCAGGTGCTCGTACACGTGCGAGCCGTCGCTCTCAATCGCGGCGACCTCGAGATGCTCGATCCGGATGAGCGGCGCGATCACTCCGGCCTCCTTGTTGCCTCGGACGCGGCAGGCGATGTCGTTGCCATCGGCAAGCAGGTCCAGGGAATCCGCAAGCGCGAGCGGGTCACCAGCCTTTACTTCAGTAACTATGTCGATAGCCCGCCGACGAGAGCCAAATTGTCAGGCGCCCACGGCGCAAACGTCGATGGCGTGCTCGGCGACTACATCGTGCTCGAAGATACCGCTGTGGCACCGATACCTCCGGGCCTCGGCTACGAGGAGGCGTCGACGCTGCCGACGGCGGGTCTCACTGCGTGGATGGCCACGGCAGGGCAGCGGGAGATTCATCGCGGAGACGTGGTGCTCGTGCAGGGTACGGGCGGCGTCTCCGTGTTCGCCATGCAGTTTGCCGCGGCGCTGGGCGCGCGCGTCATCGTGACGAGCAGCTCCGATGATAAGTTGCGCCGTGCGCTGGCGCTCGGCGCGCACGATGGCATCAACTACAAGTCGACGCCCGCGTGGGCCGATCGCGTACATGAACTCACCGACGATCATGGAGCGGACGTGATCGTCGACGTTGGCGGCAAAGATACCCTCGAGCAGTCGACCAAATGCCTTGCGTACTCCGGCACGCTTTCGATCGTAGGCGGACTCTCGGGTTACGGTGGCAGTATTCCCTCATTGGGCTTGCTGTCAAAGGCCGCGCGCGCGCAAGGCGTGTTCGTCGGCTCGCGTGCCGATTACCTGCGCATGATTGCGTTCATCGTGAAGCACCACCTGCGCCCGGTAATCGATCGCACGTTCACGCTCGAGCAGTACGACGACGCTCTGCGGGACATGGTATCCGGCGGGTTCGTCGGGAAGATCGTCATCCGGCTCTAGTGCCATTGGCTTGCGTGTAATGAAGGGACGCAATGTGCTCGTGTCCGCCGTCGTACGCCGCATTCCGAGCGGGCGCGTGACAACCTACGGACAGATCGCGATCGCCATCGGACAAAAAGGGGCTGCGCGGCAAGTCGGCTACGCGTTGTACGAGTTGCCCGAGCACAGCAACGTACCCTGGCACCGGGTGGTCAACGCGCGCGGTGAAGTCAGCAGGCGTCGCGTTTTTGGCGCCGAGCTCGTGCAGCGCATGCGCCTGGAACGGGAGGGGGTGCGCTTCAACTCCCACGGCCGGATCGACCTGGCAGTATTCGGGTGGCACCCGGCTGTCACGAAGCGTCCGGGAAAGGCGTAGCTGCGCCGTCGTCCAGAGCAGTCCGCGGTAGCGCAGGTCCCTCACTCGATACCAGGCCGCCGGTTGTCAAATCAACGCCAGCGGCTGTCAGCGATTCCGCAAGCGGGCCGAGGTGGCGCGCATAGCGCTGCGCCCGCCCGGACCGGTCGGACACGGGCTCTCGCGCCTGCACCGTGCTCAGGGTCGCGATCACTCTTTGGCTGGTCTGGAAATGGCGGCACTGTTCTTCCCACGCGAGTCCACACGCTTCAACGAGCGACGGAGCAGCCTTGTCGAAGTCGGCAACGAAGCTCTCATATTGAATTGTGGTCACGCGATCACCCGCCACTCGCTGCCAATGCGTCATCAGTCGCGCGTACTGACCGTAGTAGTGGCCTATATGGTCAAGGCGGTCGGAAAAGGGCTGAAACTTTGACAGTTCGTTACGGAAGATCGACAGGCCTGTTTCGATCGGGTTGCGGCGCACGTGAATGACTTGCGCGTGGGGAAACAACTTCAGGATCAAGCCGACGGCGTCGAAGTTCCAAGGGTTCTTATCGGTGATGTGGTCGGCGCCGCGCAGGTCTGGAAGACCCCGGAAATACGACTCGGCCAAGTCCACCAACAGGGGTTGCGCAATGTCCGGAGTTCTGGCGGCCACCGACAGGTACTCACGCATGATTTGTCGCAGGGCCATGCGCTCGCCGCACGCGAAGACCCGAGAATGGGCGCCGAGAACGCTTTCAATCAGCGTTGTCCCCGATCTCGGCATGCCGACGATGAAGATTGGCCGCGGTCCGGGCACCCCGGTCAATGGCACAGGCGCTGCCGCGAAATGCGCCACAAGCAAGTCGACTTCGCGCCGCCTGGCTACGGGATCGTAGATCAGGCGCTCAGCTCGGCCGCGCTCCAGCGCAAACCCGTGGGCCAGCTCATACGCCGCAAATGCACCATCGATATCGCTTTCGGCGTCCAGGCAATCGCCCAACGTGAACGCCGCGGAAATTCTGTGTTCAACCCGCAGATCCTGGCGGCGCGAAAGATCGGACAGCGCCCGCCTTTCATCCGCAGAAAAGTGCCCGCGCTTCAATTGGCTGAGAATTCGATAGGAAGCCACGTCATCCGCATCCTGAGCGAGGGCGCGCCGGCAATAGACTTCGGCTTCCTGGAAGCGACCCTGAAAGGTGAGCAAGCCCGCCTTGGCTGAAAGCATGTGCACATTTCGCGCATCGATCGCCTCAGCCTCGTCCAGAGCTTGCGTCGCCTGATCGAATTCAAGGGCGTTCAGACAAAGGCGGGCGAGCGTTGCCAGTCGATTCGCGTCCGGGCCCGAAAGCGCGATGGCCTTGCGATACAAATCGATGGCCTTGTGAAGCCAGCCCGTTTCCCAAGCGGCTTTGGCTTGGGCATCCCACGCACGCGGATGGGTCGTGCCCATCTGCGACCACGACACGCCAGCACTTTCAAGAGCGCTCCAGTCGCGCTGGGCTTCGAGCACATCGAGGTAGAGCGCGAAGAATGCATCGTTCACGGGAGTGAGCGTTGCGACGCGTTCGAGCATCTCTCGAGCGTCGCGTAAGCGACCCAGGCACGAGGCCGCAAGCGCTGCCTTCGTCGCAACCGCGAGATTTTTCGGTTCCAGGGCCCACGCACGCTGAAATGCGTCCAACGCGTCGGGAAGGCTTTGAGCGGCGCCTAAGAAGTCTCCCAGCTTTTCCCAGGCATGAGCCTCGGCCGGCGCCTGCGAGACCACGACACGCATCTCGGCGATGGCTTTCTCGAGGCGAGCCTGTCCTGCCAGAAAGTCCGCCAGATTGATCCGACAGCCAATGTGGTTTGGATCAAGTTTGACGGCCTTGCTGAGACTGGCATTCGCGGCTTCGAGGTTTCCCTGGGCATGCAAGAGCAGCCCTTGCAGACTATGAGCTTCGGCATCCTTCGGCGCGGCGCTCAGCGCCGTTCGAATGTGCCGAGAAGCCTCGTCAAGTCTCCCGGCACTAAGGGCTGCGAATCCGCGTCCCTTGAGATCGCGCAGGTAGTGGCCATTCATGCGGCCGTATCCTACCGAATGGCATCGCGTGCTTCAGATGATATCGATAGTGATGCCGCTCGCGCTGCCCGCGCTCAGGTCGATGGCGGCGGAGTAGGGTTGGCGGCTCAAGGTGCCCGTGGGATCGCTCGAACTCCATACCCAGACTTCGGCGTAATACAGGCCGGCCGCACGACTGGCATTCGCGCTGCCGCCGGGTACGTCAGCGAGTGACAGATTCACCGACGGCTGGTTTTGTTCGAGCGCTGTGTCAAGCGAGCTTGCGGTAACGATCGCGCCGTCGTGCGTGATGACAAGCGCACCCCGGTCGTATCGGCCTGGGCTTGTGACATTGACCGCCACTGCAATGGAGTCGGCCGATGCGGTCGAAGGGACAGTGGGTAGCGGAGCCGTGAACAAAGTTGGATTACTGCCGATTTGCGTTGGCGCCTTGACGGTCTCGCCGAAGTTCGCGTCATCGAAGGATGCGGCGGAAGTCGCGATGGCATAGGCAGCGGCGCCTTCCACGGGCGTCACGATTGTCAGCGCAGGCGTCTGGTTTGACACGAAGGTGCCGACTGCGATGGCGCCGGCAGACAGCGACTGATCGGTCGCAAACAGCCCGCTGAAAGGATCGGCGGCCCGCTCCTCGACGAGGTACGGGACTTCGCCGGATCCGCTCGGTGTTTGATAGAAACAAACCCAGGCGCCCCGCACGGCGATGGGACTGCTCGGCGAGACATTGACGGGGAACGAGGTGGCGGCGGTAAGCAGGATGCTTCCCAGCGAGCCGGTTGCAGCGCTCGTCGGCGCGCCTGATGTCAGCGGCACCGATTTGACGATGACCGTTTGAACCAGTGGACCATGGAAGACGAGATCGTAGGTTGTTGGCTCGCCGGACGCCGTGGAGAACGGGTACAAGGCAAAGCTTCCGTCGCTGCGGACCGGCGTACTCTTCACTATTACGTGGCGCGTGCCGTCGCTGCGCAGCGTCTCGGCCGATACCTCGACCTCGCGCCGCCCCGTGATTGCGTCCGCGGCAATCGCGGTGACATCGACCTGACCCTGAATCGTCCCAACGTGCGCCAAGTCGATCGCGGTGAGGTGGGGGTTGAAAAAAAAGCCGGCCTGTCCGCTATAGAGCACAGGCACCAGATCGCGGGCGGCATCGAAATCGATGACAGCGGTCGCAAGCGCGGGTGGAGTTGCGGTCGTCGTGGTTGGGGTTGTGGCCGTGGTCGTGGTCGTCGAGCTCTTGGTACCGATGGCGCTCAGGACTGCGCTCGCGCTGGTCGGCACCTTCAGAGTCATCGGAATGCCAATGCCCTTCTCGGGATTCGCGAGGCGCAGTGGCACCTGCTGCGAATTGCCATTACCGTCCACATAGTCGACTTCATCATTGAAGCTGATGGCGGCCGATTGCGCCGAGGATGTCAATTGGGCACTCGCCTCGGCGAGGTAGAGTCGCAACTGTCCGTAATCGCCGGCAGGGACATGCAACTGCGTTGCGAGCAGCGTGAGCGTGCCGTTGGTCGTTGCGGCGAGATTCACCGTGACCGGTGAGGGCAAGGGAAACTTCAGCCAGTCGGTATCGTCCGGCCCCGCGGTGGCGCGGGTGTTGATCCATAACTCGTTGACCGTGATCCAGACATTTGTATAGCGCGCCGGGACATTGGCTGACGCGTCGACATTCGCGCGACTCGCGCAGGCGCCGAGTACGGCGCATGCCGCGATGCACAGGCTGACCCGCAAGCCCAAGCCGGCCACCGTCTGGGAAGTGCCGCTCATGGCGGTAGTCTAAGCTTGCTTGCCGCTGATTTGGTGAGTCTTGATGGAGCCGGACAATGTGTCAGTACCAACTGTAATGTACAGCTCACCTTCGGACACCGACAGATCGAACTGCATGCGCCGCGACAGCCGCGCGACGAGGGCCGCGAGCAGTTCGGTGTGCACTGCATAGATAGCGACCGCATCGCCGCGATGAATGCGTTCACCGCTGAGCTTCAGTAGCAGCAGGTCGACCTGTTTGTGCACGTACACGGCGACACGCTGCGCTGCCTTGCTGGCCTTGTGCAGCCGCGCTGCATCCGGCGTGCCCACCTCAATCCAGGATTTCAATGCCCCCGTTAAATCCCGCACCGAGATCGCCGGCGCGTCCGGATTCGACAGCCCACCGGTGGAGAACGCGATGCCTTCGGTAAATTCCAGACAGTAGGCAAGCACCCGGGTCAGCAAGTACTCCTCGGTTTCGGACGGATGCTGCGCTACACGCAATGACAGAGTTTCGTAAACGTTGCGGTCAGCATCGGCCAGCCGGATGTCAAATACATAGATGGTCGCGCCCCGTGCCATCGGCTAACCCGGACGCATGCGCAATATCGATGGAATATCGATTTCTTCCGCGTACTGGCACAGATCCTCGGCCTTGCTTTCCACCGCAAGCATCGCCATACGATCGGCCAGCTCGTTGCCCTCCGTTCCAACGTGTGCGCTCACATGGGTCAATTGAATCCGCGGCTTGATGCGGTTGTACAGAGAAAAAGCCGTTTGGATGATTTCGAGGTTCCTGATTTCGCCGCCGGCTTTGCGCCAGCCCTTCTTCTCCCAGCCCACGGCCCAGGCCGTTAGGCAGTTGATGGAGTACGTCGAATCGCTCAGCACTTGAACCGTTTCGCCTGCAAGGATCGCCTCTTCGGCGAATAGCAGGGCCTGATGAAGTGCATGCAGTTCCGCGGTGTTGTTGGTGCCGCTCGGGTTGTACAGGCCGTACCACAACTGCGCCACGCTGCCGCTGCGATACACGGCAAGTCCTGAGCCCGCGTTGCCGGGATTGGGTTCACAAGCGCCATCGCAGTAGATTTGCACGTCAAACGTGGCCGCGTCTGCCCTGGTCGGTACTCTGGCGGCTGACTTTTTTGTGCCAGCGCGACTCCTCGCCGACGCGGGTTGACCCGCCTTGAACGCGTGCTCGGCTTCGGCGCGCGTGGGAAATGATTTGAAGCGCGCACCGGCGAATTTATCGACTTGGCTGCGGGCGGTCTCCCAGTCCGTGAACACCCCGGTCTGCCTGCCGGCCCAGACGACATAGAATTTCTTCGCCACGCTTGCTTGCCTTGTTTCGTTACCGACAATGGACGCCCGCTACCTTACAGCGTTCGCGGGCGAGACGGCGCGGATCGCGCTGGGGTAATGAGATACGCTTGGCCGATCACCGTGAACGAACCCCCGCACTTGTTAGCCTTCAGGAAGCTCCGCGAGCTGACGCTGACAGCGCCCGTCGCACCAGGTCGGCCGCGGCATTTGAGCGCCGCAAGTGGACTCGTGGCCGTGCAGTCCTTTCTCTACGTCGCGGCGGATGACGAACATCACCTGGGCGTCTTTCCCGTTTCGGGCAGTGCACCGGGCGCGTTGATCCGCTTGCTCGACGGGGATTTGCCCGACAACAAGGAGGAGCGCAAGCAATTGAAACCTGATCTGGAGGCGCTCGTCTTGCTGCCGCCGTTTTCCTCAGTTGCGTGCGGCGCGCTGTTCGCGATTGGGTCAGGATCCACGGCAAATCGCAATCGCGGCTTCGTGCTGCCACTTGATCGACTGGGCGCGGTTGTCGGCAAGCCGCGCTCGATTGATCTGCTGCCGCTGTTCACCCCTATCAGGGAGCGAGTCGGTGACCTCAACATCGAGGGTGCCGTGATACTGGCGGATCGATTGCATTTGCTCCAACGTGGCAACAAGGGCGGTGGCATCAATGCGCTCATTACTCTCATGCTGCCCCAGGTACTTCTTGCGCTGGCGGCCGGAGATGTCATCGGCGAGATGCCATTCGACTGTCGCCGGTACGAACTGGGCTCCGTCGACGGCGTGCCCCTCGGGTTTACGGACGGCGCGGGGCTGCGAGACGGCCGCATCGTCTTCACGGCCGTGGCGGAAGACACGAACAGCTCCTATCTCGACGGCCTCTGCCTGGGCGCCGCAGTTGGTATCCTGGCGGCGGACGGAGACTTGCAGCGACTCGAGCCATTCAATCCGGCCGCGAAGGTGGAGGGAGTCGATGCGCATCTCGAAGGCGATCGCATCCGATTGCTGCTGGTGACGGATGCCGATGACGCGCGAGTACCGGCGTTGCTCTGCGCCGCCGAAATCGACCGTTGATTACTTCTGCGGGGTTGGAAAACAATCTTGAAAACCGTGGCGATCTTCGTGGACGTGCAGAATATCTACTACACGACGCGCCAAGCATTCGCTTGCCACTTCGACTACAACGCATTCTGGGCGGAAGTCACGGCGGACAGAAAAGTCGTGAAAGCCATTGCCTATGCAATTCATCGTGATGATGAAAAACAAAAGCAGTTTCAAAACATCCTTCGGGCGATAGGCTTTGAGGTCAAGCTAAGGCCATTCATCCAGAGACAGGATGGATCCGCAAAAGGAGATTGGGACGTGGGCATCACCCTGGACGTCCTGGAATACGCACCACAAGCGGATGTGGTGGTGCTGGCGTCAGGCGATGGCGACTTCGATCTGTTGCTGCAGAAAGTCAGAGACAAATATCGGTGCGCGGCCGAGGTGTACGGTGTGGAGGAGCTCACGGCCGCATCCCTGATTCGCGCAGCATCGAAGTTTGTCCCCATCCAAGGTCACCTGCTCTTGAGAGAGAGCAGGACGCAGTGAGCGCAATGACTTCAAGCGATTGATGAGCCGTGAATTACCGGCGCTAATTCGGCTTTCACCGCTGACTCTAGCGCGCCTCGCCGGTAAAGGTGCGCAACGCCGGGTTGGTGTGATCGGGCATCGCGAAGGCCGCCTTAACTCCTGGCCGTGCACGCACTCGCTCAATCCAGTCGACGAGCCGTGGTGCGCGCTTGTCCAGATTGAGTTCGGGAAACATGCGATGCAGGGACATGCCGCAATAGGCGAAGAAATTGACGTCCGCGAGCGTGTACATCTCGCCCGTAAGCCACGGCGTCTCTGCGAGCTGTTTTTCCACTTTGTCGACCGCTACCTCGATCTTGCGCGTGGCGTTGGCAAGATCAGCTTCGCTGAAGCCTGAGCGCGCCGTCTTCCATTTCTCGCGCTGCTCGTGCAGCGGAATACGCGCAACCAGTTTCTCGAATTCACCCGCTTCAACGGAGCGCGCAATGACTCCAACCATCCGATGCCAGCCGTGCATGGATACGTAGTTCATCACGTGCTCGTCGCAGAATTTGTTCCAATAGCGCATGCGCGCCTTGCCCGCGGCAGTGGCGGGCCGCAAGGGCGGCGCATCGGGAAACGCGTCCTCCAGGTATTCATTGATCACTGTGGTGTGCGTGACGAGAATGCCGTCATGATCCAAGACCGGTACCTGACCTTCCGGATTGATCGCGACAAACCAGGGCGCGTGCTGCTCGAATTTGTGCAGATCGATGTAGACGCTCTCGAACGCGAGTCCCTTTTCCTTGAGTGCAATCAGCGCTTTGAGGGAATTCGCCACGGGTTCCGCGTGATAGAGCTTGAGCATTGATCGATACCCATACGTCCAAGGCCGCGACACAGCGTCGGGCTCGAGGCGGATGATAGTCACAAGAGTTGGCGACGACGCGCGCGAGACTGAACGAAATCACGACTCACCGCGAAGGCTGATGCGCAGCGAGCGCGTTCATCCGGGACCCGCGACGACCGAGTTCCCGTATATAAGTACGGCGCAAAGACGAACATGAAGACGAGACTCACATAAGGATTGCGAGCGAATTCGACAAATGCCCAGGAAACCTGCCCACGCAGAACTGACATATCAGAGATGTCAGTTCCCTATCCGAGATCTGACGGTATGTCCAGACTGACATTTTAAGTACACCAGTCGCCGTGCTATTCCCTACGGCCGCCGTAAGTTCAGACCGAGGCTTCCTCCTGATTATTGGTGCGTGTTTTGCACTCTTGTGCTGCCTAAACAGCTGCGTGTGCGATATGAGGCGCAAGCGCCGAACTACTGGCTAAAATATCAGGTGTCTACAAGCTTGTTGAATTGGGCCCCAAGATGCCTTGCAGCACGATTACTAAAATGTTAGAAGGTGCACTGCTCGAATAACCATGAAATCGGCCGGGGGAGGGGAGCATGCGACAGGTCTTCACGGTGCCAAGCTATAGGTGGGTCCTTGCTGTGGCCTCGAGTCCTTTGTTCGTCGGCGGTATCGCAGTCGCACAGGACAAATCGCAGTCCGACGTGCTGGAAGAGGTGACCGTCACGGCGCAGCGGCGCGTGCAGGATCTGCAGGCTGTGCCAATTGCCGCGACCGTGCTCACGGGCGACATGCTCGAAGAAAAGGGCGTCAACGGAATCTACGCGCTCCAATACGCAGCGCCCGGGCTCACGATGGCGGACTATGGCTCGGCCAACGTGCTCAACATGCGCGGTATTGGCCGCAGCGCGGTCGACATCGAGCTGCCTTCGGGCGTCGTGTTGTATCGCGACGGCGTACCGACCTTCCCAGGCTACTTCCAGAATGAACCGTACTTCGACATGGGGGCAATTGAATTGCTGCGCGGGCCGCAAGGCACCTTCGTCGGCAAGAGTGCAGCGGGTGGCGCGATCTTCATACGCACCGCATCACCCGAACTCGACAAGTTCAGCGCCAAGCTCGAGGGCGAATTCGGTAATTTCAAGCAGTGGGGCGGCACCGCGATCGTGAATGCGCCGGTGAACGATCAGTTCGCCCTGCGATTTGCGTTTCGCCACTTCTCCCGTGATGAGGTGATGGTTGATTCGCTCTCGGGACCCTTCACGGGAAGACCTGGACGGCCGGATCTCAACAGCTTTCGCATGGGCGCGCTGTGGAAACCGAATGACAAGCTCTCCGAGGAGTTCCGGCTGGACTGGAGCGACCTTGATTTCGGCGGCAATCTCACGTCGAGCTACGGCTATCCGCTCTACGACCTCGTGCAGAACTGCGACTACTACTATCGGGACAAGTCGGTCCGGGCGGTCAACAACCTCAAGTATTCGTTCGACGGCGGCCTCGTGCTGAGTTCCGTGTCGGGCTACCAGCGCACGCACACGATCAACAACTTCGACCGCAACGGCAACCAGCCGCGCGTCAACATCTTCGACAGCGAAGGCACATTTACGCTGTACTCGCAGGAGTTCAACCTGATCTCTCCGGACGACGCAGGCCCGTTCTCATACGTCCTCGGCGTATTCGCACAGCGCACAGACAGCGTCATTCTCGACTGGCCGCAGCACGGCTTCAACGTGACCGGCGAGGCGGGTGATCTCGGTGGCTTCGTTCAGGGTTCGCTCTTTCCCTATCTCGGGCTCGACAAGAACTACACGAAGCGCGAGGACGAGCTGTCCGGCTTTGTCGACGTAAAGTACAACCTGAGCGACAGCTGGCAGACAGAGCTTGGCGTACGCTATAGCAACTACAAACTAAAGACCTTCACCAGCATCGTGATCGGCGACGGCCTCACCCCGCCGACGATCCCGTTCTATTCCGGGACGCCGGGCTTTACCGAGGACGATCTGGACGCGAAGTTGTCCCTGACCTACAAACTCGACGCCGATCAGAACATCTATGCGCTGGTCTCGCACGCGCACGTCACCGCGGGCGTCAATATCATCGGCGGCGCACCCTTCAAGAAAGAGATCATCAACGACTACGAAGTGGGCTGGAAGGCGACGTGGGCGGGCGGCCGAGTTCGTACACAAATGGGCGGCTACTACCAGACCATTACGAACTATCAGGCGCAGTTCGCGTCGGCGGATCTGCCGGGGCAGAACATCCTGCAAAACGCCGAGGGACCGAGCAAGGTTTATGGATTCGAAGCGGCCATGCAGGCGCGCGCCGGGCAGTTCAGCCTTGATGCATCGCTCGCGCTGCTCGACAGCAAGCTCGGCGTCTTTCCGAACGTAGTCACGCCATTCGTGCCACCGCCGGTCAACCCGGGCGATCCAAGCAACATCATCACGATTACTGGCGGCGAGACGCCGTTCGCGCCGAAGTTTTCCTTCAATATGGGCGCATCGTACGAGTTCGAGCTGGGCAGCGGCTTCACACTGACGCCACGCGTGGATGTGTCGAGCCAGGCGAAGCAGAGCGGTTCACTGATCGTCGATCCGGCTACGAGTCTGCAGGCACGAACGCTGCTGAACGCCGGTGTTCGCCTCGAGAAGGGCAACTGGTACGCGGACCTGTGGGGCACTAACCTGACCGACAAGCGCTACGTCGCCGGTATTCAGGACATCGGCAACATCTGGTATCCGGGCGCGCTGCGCCAGTACGGCATCAAATTCGGCATGACTTTCTGATTCCACGCGCGGTGCGCCGCAGGGTCCGGTAACGGACCCTGCGGCGCGCAGGCTGCGGCCTGATGGCCGGCCATGGCAAAGAAGCGCAAACAGACGGAGCAACGGGACGACAAGACGAAGACCGAGCGTGTGTACCGCGATCTGCGCCGGCGCATCCGGGAGCTTGAGCTGCCGCCGGGCCTGCAGCTCGATAAGAACCGGATTGCCGACGCCTACGGAGTTTCAAGAGCGCCCGTCAGCGATGCGATCGCGCGACTGGCCGCCGAGGGTCTGGTCGACATCTTTCCGCAGAGCGGTAGCTTTGTCGCGCCGATCCGTCTGGAAGAGCTGCGCGAGAGCCTGCTGATTCGCACCGGCCTGGAAGTGGAAGTGGCGAGGCGCGTGGCAATTACCGCCGACCCCGATCTGCTGGCGCGGCTCGAAGGCAATCTCGAGGCTCAGGCCGCCGCCGTGAAACGCAGCGACAACGCACGTCTCGATGATCTCGATGAGGCCTTCCACATCATCATCATGAGCGCTGTGAATGCCCCCGTCGCCGAGCGGCTCCTCGAGCGGGCGCGCGCAATTCTCGACCGGCCGCGCTTTCGCACACTGCCGGAGGGCGGGCGTCCGCTGGATACCTATATCGAACATCGCCGCATCGCCGACGCGATCGGCACGCGGGATGCCGAGCTCGCCGGTGCGGCCATGCGTATACACCTCATGATGGTCGCGCAGACCATCGAACGTCATATTGCCGGAGTACCGGGCCGATGGACCTCACCCGGCCCGTGAGTCTTGTGCTTGCGCCTCACGAGGTTCTGATGCTTGCGATCGATGCGCGAATTGAGCCGTGACTCCAAATGCCCGACCTGGAGGTGACTGGGCCGCCCGCACATCCCCCGCGGCCGTGGAGGCAGCAATTACGGCGAGCACCACCGCGACGCCGATGATGGCGAGTACTTTGGTGGTTGACATGATTACATCTCCCCTTCAATAGCTTGTGGGGCGCGTTCGCTGTCCTTCTTCGGTTTCTCGGTCAACGTTGCCTCGGTCAGCAGCAGCACACTCGCGACCGACACCGCGTTTTCGAGCGCGATGCGCAAGACCTTGGTCGGGTCGATGATGCCAGCCTCATAAAGGTCAACATATTCCTTGCGTGCGGCATCGAATCCGACGTTGCCCGGCGAGGTCAGCATCCGGTTGACGACAACACCGCCATCGACCGACGAGTTCTCGGCGATTGCGCGCGCGGGCACCTCGAGCGCGCGCCGGAAGATCTGCAGGCCGGTACGTTCGTCGCCCGACGTCAGCTCCTCCTCTTTCGCGACCGCATCTACGGTACGCAGCAGCGCCAGACCGCCGCCCGGCACGATGCCTTCCTCAACCGCCGCCTTGGTTGAGCTGATGGCGTCATCGAGCGCGTCCTTCTTGGACTTCATTTCCGACTCGGAGGGCGCGCCGACGCGGATTACCGCAACGCCGCCCGCGAGTTTGGCGAGGCGTTCCTCGAGCTTCTCACGGTCGTAGTCGCTCGTCGCCTTGTCGATCTCGCGACGCAGCTGCTGCATCCGCGCATCGATTGCCTTGCGCTCGCCCTTGCCGCCGATGATCGTCGTGTTGTCCTTGTCGACAATGATGCGCCGGGCCTGGCCGAGCTGTTCTATCTGCGTGTCCTCCAGTTTCAGCCCCAGCTCTTCCGAGATGACCTGCGCCGCGGTGAGGACCGCAATGTCCTCAAGCATCGCCTTGCGCCGATCGCCGAATCCGGGCGCCTTGACAGCCGCGCTCTTCAGCACGCCGCGAATCTGGTTGACGATCAGCGTCGCGAGCGCCTCGCCCTCGATGTCCTCGGCGATGAAAAGAATGGGGCGGCTGGTCTTCGCCACCTGCTCGAGGAGCGGGACCAGGTCCTTGACGATGTTGATCTTGCGATCCGTGACGAGCACGAACGCGTTTTCGAGGACGGCTTCCATGTCCTTCGGCTCGGTGACGAAATACGGGGAGAGGTAACCGCGGTCGAACTGCATGCCTTCGACGACTTCGAGTGCAGTCTCGGTCGTCTTCGACTCCTCGACGGTGATGACGCCTTCGCCGCCGACCTTCTCCATGGCTTCCGCCACCAGCTCACCAATCTCCGGATCGTTGTGTGCCGAGATTGTCGCGACCTGCGCCTTCTCCTTACGGGTGCTGACGGGTCGCGAGAGATTCTTGAGCGCCGCGACAACGGTTTTCAGGCCCCGGTCCAGGCCGCGCTTCAAGTCGACGGCGCTCGCCCCCGCGACCACGTTGCGTACACCATCCGCGAAGATCGCGTGCGCCAGCAGAGTCGAGGTGCTCGTGCCGTCGCCAACGGCATCCCCGGTCTTCTCGGCTGCCTGACGCAGCATCTGCGCGCCAAGATTCTCCTCCGGGTCCTCGAGGTCCATTTCCTTCGCGATGGTGACACCGTCATTGCAGACGAGGGGCACGCCATAGGATCTCTGGATCAGTACCGACTTCGATTTCGGACCAAGCGTGATCCGCACGGCGGCCGCGAGCTGGCTCGCACCGCGCAGAACCTTTTCGCGCGCCGCGGAGTGAAATAGAACCTGCTTATGCGCCATGGTGTCTCGACCGTGCGATGGGTTGTGCTCACGAACCTGGAACGCGCAAATGCTCCGTTCCACATTCTCACAGGCTGAATAGTCGAGCCGCTCGCGATTGGGAACAATCCGTAGCGGCCGCGCGGTGGTTCCGGCTAATACGTATTGCGGCGCGCGAGGGGTCGAATACCCGCTCGCTCACAGACGGTCGCCGCCGACTCACGCCGACGAGTGGGTGAGCTGCGCAAATCATGCGCCGGTCCGCACAAGTACGTACGGTACACGGGTCGAACTGCGCGTAGTGTTCATGGGGCACGGGAACGATGGAGGAGTTCAATCATGGCGGTCGGTTCAATCTGTACTCGCAGAATCATCAGCGTCGATGTCGGCGTTGACGTGGCCGCAGCAGCTCAAGTCATGAGAGAAAACAAGATCGGTTACCTGCTCGTCACCGACAAATCGAGTGGCAACCGCGCGCCGGCAGGCGTGGTCACGGATCGTGACATCGTGGTGAAGGTCCTGGCGAAGGACGTCAACCCGCACGCTCTGACGGTCGGCGACATCATGACACGCGAGCCGCTGGTCGCGACGGAAGATGATGGCATCAGCGAGACACTGCACCGGATGCGCCACCTTGGAGTCCGCCGCGTTCCCGTGGTCAACGCGCGCGGCCAGATCGCGGGAGTGCTTTCAATCGACGACGCCATCGATTACCTAGTCTCGCAATTGGCGGACCTCGCGAAAGCGGCGCACAACGAGCCGCCAGCGAAGCAACGCTCCCGCGCCTGATACGGATCGA
>Ga0326726_10000308_pt1 | contig 46684 bp, 35 predicted proteins | sample MHFenrmetagenome_2_FD_207603 | JGI IMG/M metagenome (GOLD analysis project Ga0326726, IMG submission 207603) | Lab enriched peat soil microbial communities from Michigan Hollow, Ithaca, NY, United States - MHF15MN | ecosystem: Environmental > Terrestrial > Soil > Wetlands > Peat | place: USA... | reverse complement strand
CCCTTTATCTTGTCCTCCCTTGGGGGCACAGGTACAAATAAACCATATTTTCCATATGGTACTTTTTCGTCTAATACACTCTGTTTCAGGGTGTATTTTTTTATCTCTAGCACAATTTGCACAATATAAGCTGAAAAAGGATCCAGTTCACCTACAAACTCGCTCCCACTTGGCGAGAAACCGCTCCCGCCCTGACCAATCAATCCGAGGGATTTTAAGATCTATCGGTGCATACTGCTGAAAAGAAAAAGATCCCGGAGTTGTCAGATAGATTTTATCTTTCAAAGGTAAGGGTGTGGGAAATTTGCACTGCGATCTGGAAAAGAGAGCAACAGCCTATCGAGTTACGATAGTCGATGCTGGTGTTCCAAAGAATTTCTCCACAAGTTTTCTTGTATTTTTCAGCTCGGTAAGGTATAATTATCGATAATTGTTATCTATAAAGAAGTATTATAGGATAGTGTTCCCTATGCCTGATCCCCGAGTCCGTTTTGATGAATTGATCTCTGCATTGAAAGAGCGCGATTTCCGGCTGACCCCCCAACGGGTCGAGCTGGTGCGTTTGATTGCCTCTAGCGAAGGGCACCCCTCCGCGGCCCAGCTCTTTGCTAAAATAAAAAACCAGTTTCCGACCATGAGCCATGCGACTGTCTACAAAACGCTGGCTCTGCTCAAGGAAATGAACCAAGTGCTGGAGATCAATTTGCGCGACGACAGCCGTTACGACGGCAACCGTCCGCAGCCTCATCCGCACCTGATCTGCATCAAGTGCGACAAGATAATAGATGGGGAGCCTGAATTCGATCCATCTGCGATCACGAAACTTGAGCAGGCGTCGGGTTACAAGATCCTCCGCTCCCAGGTCTCGTTCTACGGGCTTTGCCCGGATTGCAAACAAAGCAGTCAGTAAGCCCTCTTTTTTTTACGCACTATTGGTTAATGATTATCTCTTAGGAATTCTTTTAAAGAGATGATCTCTCAAGGAAATGAACACAATCTTTTTTGAGGCCAACAACAAATGATTGTCATATAAAATATGTATAACATAACCTTTGTTTTTTACTTAACATGATGGGCCGAGTAATTAAGAACACTGGTTAAAAATTCAGCCAACGAAAGGAGTAAATACGATGAGCGAAGAAAGCAAGAGCCCGGTTCACAAACCCACTGCCGGAGGCGGCACGACGAACCAGGATTGGTGGCCGAACCGGTTGAATCTCGATATCCTGCACCAGCATTCCTCCAAGTCCAATCCGATGGGGGAGGATTTCAACTACGCCGAGGAATTCAAGAAGCTCGACCTGAAGGCTTTAAAGAAGGACTTGCGTGAACTGATGACCCAGTCGCAGGATTGGTGGCCGGCGGATTTCGGCCATTACGGCCCCCTGTTCATTCGTATGGCCTGGCACAGCGCCGGCACCTACCGCACCGGCGACGGCCGCGGCGGCGCAGGACAAGGAAGCCAGCGCTTGGCGCCCCTTAACAGCTGGCCCGACAATGTCAACCTCGACAAGGCGCGCCGGCTTCTCTGGCCGATCAAGCAAAAGTACGGTAGGAAAATTTCCTGGGCTGACCTGATGATCCTCACCGGAAATGTCGCTCTGGAATCGATGGGCTTCAAGACCTTCGGTTTCGGCGGCGGACGTGAGGATATCTGGGAACCTGATAAGGACACCTACTGGGGTTCTGAGGACAAGTGGCTGGGGGATAAGCGCTACTCTGGCGACCGGGAACTCGAAAATCCGCTCGCTGCAGTGCAGATGGGTTTGATTTATGTCAACCCGGAAGGCCCCAACGGCAACCCGGATCCGCTCCTTGCCGCTAGGGATATCCGCGAGACTTTTGCCCGCATGGCAATGAACGACGAAGAAACGGTTGCGTTGATTGCCGGCGGTCATACCTTTGGCAAAACCCATGGCGCTGGCGACCCGGCACTTGTCGGCCCTGAACCCGAGGCCGCCGGCATTGAGGAGCAAGGCCTCGGCTGGAAAAGTAAATTTGGTACCGGCAAGGGCGATGACACGATCGGCGGCGGCCCGGAAGTCACTTGGACCACGACACCAACGAAGTGGAGTAAAAATTTCTTCGAGAATCTGTTCGGCTATGAATGGGAACTGACCAAGAGCCCGGCTGGAGCGTATCAGTGGACACCGAAGGGTGGCGCCGGCGACGATACGGTGCCGTATGCGCACGATTCGTCAAAGCACCGCGCGCCCGCCATGCTGACCACCGACCTGGCCCTGCGCTTCGACCCTGCGTACGAAAAGATTGCGAGGCGCTTCTACGAGAATCCGGATCAGTTCGCCAACGCGTTCGCCCGAGCCTGGTTCAAGCTGACCCACCGCGACATGGGTCCACGAGCCCGCTATCTCGGCCCGGAGGTTCCAGCCGAAGAACTCATCTGGCAAGACCCCATCCCGGCCGTCAATCACAAACTAATGGATGCACAGGATACTGCTTCCCTCAAGGGCAAGATCCTGGCTTCCGGCCTGTCTGTTTCGGAGCTGGTTTCGACCGCCTGGGCTTCGGCATCCACCTTCCGTGGCTCCGACAAGCGCGGCGGCGCTAACGGTGCCCGCATTCGCCTGGCGCCGCAGAAGGATTGGGAAATCACCCAGCCTGTACAACTGGCGAAGGTGCTCAAAACCCTGGAGGGCATCCTGAGCGCGTTCAACAGCGCGCATTCCGATGGTAAAAAGGTCTCGCTGGCTGACCTGATCGTTCTGGCAGGTTGCGCGGCTGTCGAACTGGCCGCCAAGAATGCCGGATATAAAGTGACGGTTCCCTTTTTACCTGGACGCATGGATGCCTCGCAGGAGCAAACCGATATAGCCTCATTCGCCGTGCTTGAACCGAAGGCTGACGGCTTCCGCAACTACATCAAAACCAAATACGCCGTATCGGCTGAGGAACTGCTGGTTGATAAGGCACAATTGCTGACCCTGACCGCTCCTGAGATGACTGTTCTTGTGGGCGGAATGCGCGCCCTGAACGCCAACTTCGCAGGCTCCCAGCACGGCGTATTCACTAACCGGCCCGGGGCTCTCACCAACGACTTCTTCGTGAATCTGCTCGATATGGGCACAGTGTGGAAGGCTGTATCGGAGGATGCTGACGTGTTTGAAGGTCGTGATCGCGCAACAGGCGAACTCAAATGGACCGGCACCCGTGTTGACCTGATCTTCGGCTCGAACTCCCAACTCCGAGCCTTGGCGGAAGTGTACGCCTGTGCGGACTCCCAGGAGAAGTTCCTGCACGACTTTGTGGAGGCGTGGAACAAGGTCATGGACCTTGACCGTTTCGACCTTGCTTGATTGCAACGAAACCCTGTTCGTTTAAGTTACAATACCTCTCATCGAGCATGGTAGGTATTGTATTATTCACCCTCTCCTCTTTCAATTATCCGTATATACAGTATCCTCTTGGGGGCATCTGTGCAATAGACGGTAAATTTATTATGGTGGAATGGGAATATTCTGAGGAACTGAAGTTCAAATCCCCACGGAGGTCACTACGATCTTTTTGTGTTTACGAACCCGTCATTGTTGAGTGGACGCGATGAGACTGGAGGACACCCGTTTTAATTGGAGGACTGAGGAATCTGCCTGGGGGCGCGTCAATCGCTAATCAGAACACCCATCAATAAGACGGGTGTTCATGTATTCTCTTTTGCATAAAAGAAATTAAGAGTTTGAGCTTTTTGTACTTCTTCCCAGCCTGATCGGAATCTTAAGAATTATGAATTTTCTGCAGGTAAGCGATTGCCTGCCTTGCGGCGGTTTCGGCGTCGGGCATTGGCAGGAACTCGCCCGAAACCCAGCCGGAGTAACCGGTGGCGAATAGAGCCTTCAGAATTGATTTGAAATCCAGGTGTCCTGCCCCGGGGTACCATCGGTTGGAGTCAGCCACGTGAAAGTGGAAAATGCTCGTACCGCACTTTCGGATGCTGGCTTCGATTTCCGGCTCTTCGATGCTCATGTGGAAGGTGTCCAGCAGTAAACCGAAGTTTTCAGCGCCGACCCGCTTGATCAATTCCAGCCCCTGGGCTGTGTTGTTGATGAATGTCGTCTCGGTGTGGTTGATAGGCTCCAGGGCCAGGCGGACCCCCTGCGGGTGGGCTGCCGCACTGCAATTACGTAAAGCCTCCGTCAGCCATTCCATTGCTTTTTCCTGCTCCACGCCGGGCTTGAGGATGCCGCGTATAAGTCCGATGATGATGACCGCTCCAAAGCGGGAGGCGACTGGGATGTGACTTTTAATTCGTTCGATGGCTGTTTCCCTGACCGATGTGTTGGGATCAGTGAATGAAAGCCCTTCCTCTCCCCAAGCCTGGCCGGTGCCGATGGCGGGAACGGACAACTTACACCTGCCTGCCAGTCGTTCCAGCAAGTCAAGGTCAACCAGTTTCGGGTCACGGATGGCGAGTTCCACCCCGTCATAACCCAGCATCTCGATCGCACGCAGGTTCGCCCCCAGGTCGCTTTTAAAAGTGGCAGCCTGGAACCGGGTTGGTTGAGTGGAGAGCACAACGGATAGTTTCATTGGGTACTCCCTGCCCCTCTCCCCTCAGGGGAGAGGGGCAGGGGTGAGGAGAAAGACCGATCTTCAACTCGCTACATATGTGATCTTACATTCCGAGCGGTCGGTTTGCAACTTGATGATGTTTTCGGGTAATTGTTCGAGGCGGATCTTCCTGGTGCTCATGGGCGTCATGTTCATGCCGGACGCCATGCATTCGATGACACGCGGGAAATTCCCGTGCCCGGAGTGGCCTTGTGCACCCACAATGCGGGCTTTGCGCACCTGCAGCACCTCCCCGGTTACGGGCATTTTCGCCTCCGCCCGGGCAGTCACAACCACCGTGCTGAGCAACGTACGACCTTCCCAGATGACCTTCTCGATGCCGGGATAGACGACCGCCGGCAGCCCGGTGGCTTCGATGAACATGTCAGCGCCCATTCCGCCAGTGATCTCAAGCACATGCTCGGCAAAATCTTCCTTCGTGGGATTGATGTGGTAGTCGGCGCCCAGTTTAATCGCCATGTTAGCGCGTTCCTGCTGGGTTTCGGAGATGATCACCTGCGAAGCGCCGGCACGCTTGAGGATGGCGCAGGCCGCAATTCCCACCGGCCCACCTCCCAGGATGACGGCACGGTCACCTGGGTGGATGCCGCCGCCGCGTTCAATGACGGCATTATAGGCCACGCTGGTTGGCTCGACCAGGCTGCCGGCGATAAAGATATCTTCTTCTTTATAGTTTTTTCGCAACGGCTCCAGGCTCCACAATGTGCGCGAGGGCAGGACGATGTACCTGGTATAGGCCCCGTTGACATTGAAACCAACCTCGTTCAGTTGTTCGCAGTGGTTGGGTTGTCCATCTGCGCAGGGCTTGCACTGCCCACACCACAGCATCTCCTCTGTTGTTACCGCTTCGCCACCCTTGAAGGGTTTGTTGGTGCGTTTGTCGCGGGCGTTTTTCCCGGCTTCAACAACTACGCCGGAAAACTCGTGTCCCAGGATGGACGGGAACCCGGTCAGACCGGGATAATAAATGTACCCGTCTTTGCCTGCCTGGGCCATGTGGACGTCAGAGCCGCAGATGCCGCACGCCTTCACCTCCATCAATACCTCTTCCGGTCCTGGTGACGGGATATCGTATTCACGGATCTCCAGGCGCGGGTTGCGCCACACCTGGCTGCCGAGGTAAGTCTGGCGACCTTCGATGTCTTTTGTGCCAAGTTTGAACCCGGGTCTGGGGTCCCAATCGGCAACCAAGGTCACTCCTTGCATTTTATCTTTCATGATTTTCTCCTTCTAAAATAATTCGAAATATAGATCTCGAAGGGACACTATATGAGCCACAACGGGTTTTGACTTTTCCCTGGAAACCTTCATGTCCCTGGTGTTTGATTTTTTCCTTTAGACTTCCGTACCCTGCCCAATGCGGGGCAGGCTGTAGACCGGCTTCCAGCCCTCGCTGAGCGGCTCGCGCAGGTAGGGTTCCATTTCCCTGGCTGTGCGCAGGGTGACCTCTTCCACGGGCGGAACTTTTCCGGCAGGGAACGCTTCGAGCACTTCGTCGTGCCACAGGGTAATGTACTTCAGGATGGCAGCCATGGGGCGTTTAGCTTTTTGCGCCGCGCCGGATCTTGCTTTCCCGACCACCCCTTCGGGTGTGGCGGAAATCTCGATGGCAAAGTGTCCTTCGCCCTCCGACCAACGGCTTGGGCGGCCGTATGGGTCGACGGATTTATCGAAGTGACCCTCGGGCAGATAGTTTTTGCCCTCGGTATCCACCGCGTAATTCATATCGACCATATCGGGATGGAGCAGCAGGCTTAGGGAGGTTTCGGACTCGTCGGCATGGACAAAGTTGGTGGTCATCTGCCCGCCGCGCTCCACCGGGCGGAAGAACTCGCGTACGCCGCGGTGCCAGTCGAGGACTCTGAAAATACCGGGCAACTGGTAACGCTTCATGAACTCCTGCACGGCAGACTCGAGCATCCACAACTGCCCGTGGTTGTTGACGATCAACTGTTTGCGGAAGCCGTCATTCCACAGACCGAGCATCACATCGATCATCATCTCCCGCACGACGTGTTCCCGGACGATGACCGTGCCCGGCATGCCCATGTGGTGGTAGGGGTGACCGCCGTAGTTCAAAGGAGGCAGCGCAAGGTTAACTGGTGCGCCGCGTTTGGCGGTAAAGCGTCGCACCCCCTCGCATATAGCGCTTACATAAAGGGTATCTGCTGCGCTTGGGAGGTGCCGCCCATGTAGTTCGGTGCAGCCGACCGGGATGAAAACAATGTCGTTCTTTTTACGGTTTTGCTCAACTTGCCAGCGGGTCGTCGTCTGGATGTAGGAGCCGGGTTTGCCCCACTCGGCCGGAGACGGGACGCCGTATTCTGCCAGGATGGCATCGATCTGCTCGTCGCTCGCCTCCCACACCTCTTTTTTTAACCTCCCGACGGGATTGTCTTCGAAGAATAAGTCAGGCTGGCTGGAGGAAAGAAATCCTTTTGGTGCAATCGTGTTTGACATATTTTCTCCTTTCATTTTGTTGCAGGAACAATTTCAGTTGTTCAGGAATAACAGCATAATTAATTGCAGAGTCTGATCATCCGATCTCGCTCGCTTTTACCGGCCGGTTCTCATGGAGGGACTTCCAGGCCGCGTAGCCGAGAACCACCGCTGCCCGGCCATCCGCACCCGTTGTGGGGGTTGGCTTGTCATCTCTAACACACTCGATAAATTGACGTACCTCTTCCACATAGCAAGGGGCATAGCGCTGCATGAAGAAGTACGGCGGCTTGGCAGACAGGAACCCGTCCGTGTTACCCTTTATCATTGTGGTTTCCGCTTCGTTGTTTGCCATGGCTGTACCGTTCGAGCAAAATACCTCCAGCCTCTGGTCGTAACCGTAGACCGCTTTGCGGCTGTTATCGATGGCGCCCACGGCTCCGTTGCTGAACTTCAGTGTAACCACGTCCGTATCGATATCCCCAAACTCCTTAAGTACTGGGTTCACCAGTACCCCTCCAATTGCATAAACCTCCTCCACCTCTCCCATCTGGTAGCGCACCATGTCGAAATCGTGGATTGCCAGGTCGAGGAAAATCCCGCCTGAGACGCGCAGGAACTCCAAGGGAGGGAAGTCTGGGTCGCGGTTGGTGATGCGCAAGATGCATGGACGCCCGATCTCGCCCGACTCGACGATGGCATGTACGCGCTGGAAGCTCTTGTCGAACCGGCGGTTGAACCCCACCTGCAATTTGACGCCCGCTTTTTCAACAGCAGCCAGGGCCTCGTCGATCTTATCCAGTTCGAGTGCCAGCGGTTTTTCACAGAAGATGTGCTTGCCGGCTGCAGCTACGTCTTTCATGATAAAGGCGTGGGTGTTCGTGCTCGACGCAATCAGGATGGCTTGGATTTCTTTATCATCCAGCAGGTCGTGGAAATCCTTCACCACCCGCCCGATTCCCAGTTCGTCGGCTACTGCCTGAGCGACCTCCAGGCGGATGTCGCATACAGCTGTAAGCTCTGCCTCGGGGATTTGCCGGGCTATGTTGCGGGCGTGCACGCTGCCCATCCGACCCGTTCCTACAACTGCAATTTTGACTCTTCTTGTCATTGTTTTTCTCTCCTCTAAGGTAATTCAAATCGCTTGCATTATTCTATATAAAAATGTGGCGAAAGGACCTTGAGCGCAGCCTGGCGTGCCTTGGTTGCTAGCTCCAGGGGGTCCCAAGTCCAGTACTCGGGCCTGAAAAGTTCGATCGAGCATGGGCCGTCATATCCAATGCTTGCCAGCCGGGAGCAGATCTCGTCCAGTGGCACCACCCCCAGCCCGGGTAGCAGGCGGGTCTCGTCGCGCATGGCTTCCTTGGGTGTATCCTCTAGATCATCCAGGTGGAATGCAAAGATACGTTTTGGGTCTAGCTGATCGAATTCTCTCATCAGCCCGCCGCCGCTGAAAAAATGAGCTGCGTCAATCGTCAGGCCGACGTTTTCACGACCCACTTTTTGAAGGATCTCGAACGTAGCCCGCGGCGTCCGTACGCTGCTCCACCCAAAGCCCAGAAATTCGAATGCCAGATTGATTTGGTACGGGCGAGCAATATCGCTCAGGTCTGTTAACACCCTGGCATACTCAGTCAGGATTTCAACCCAAGGCATGTCGCGATCCGGCAAGGGGCTAGGCACCACCACAACGGTCGGGCAGCCGATCACCTGTGCAACTCTCCCAAGCTCATGCAGCCGCTTTTGGATTTGCGGATACTCCGCCTTGCGGAATCCGATGAACTCGATCGAGTTGAGCGCCAGGGGCTTGACCTCCCTTCCGGTAAACAGACCGTTCAGGTCTTCCAGTGTGTGGGTTTCAAGGTAGTGGTCCATCTTACCTGCCCATACTTCCAGCGCTTTGAACCCTGCCCGCGCGCTTACGTCGACGTCGGTTTCAAGGTCGCTGGTCATGGTTGTCGCCCCGTGGAATGCTAGGATCATCCTTTTCCCTTCCCTACAATTGCATCACGATCTTCATTGCGCTCTTGGGGTGGTGCGTGAGTGTCTTCATATTCAGGCCCAGCAAGTCGAAGGCTCCCAGGCCGTCGTCAAATGGGATAACCTTTGTGAAGAACGGCCCCATGTTAAGCCGTTTCTCCTGGTACAGGCGGATCGAGGGCACCATGGTATTCTGACCCAGGTACAGGCCTAGGATCTTGGTGGCCCAGCGGGTAACATCATTCGGTACGATCCTGGCTGTGCTGGAAGAGTCCATCCCGAATGGCAGCACCTTGCCGCCGGGAACTACACACTGGAGCGCCTGCTCGATGGCGTTCCCGGTAGCCTCGATCACGATGTCAGCCTTGCGCCCGTAGGTGAAATCGGTGATCTTCTGGACCACATCCACCTCATTCGGATTCCAGACCGTCAGGCCGCATTCTTTTGCGACGTTAATACGGAACGGGTCGATCTCGGTGACTGCTACCTTGGCGGCTATGTTCTTTGCGAACTGGCCGAACAGGTAGCCGATCGGGCCGAAGCCCAGGATCATGACATAATCATAAGGCAGCATCAGCAGGGTGTTCATGCCGTTGACCACAGTCGCCAGGGTCTCCACCTGTGTTCCGAGGATATTGTCGATGCCCTCTGGCAGGATGAAGCATTGCTTCTCCGGCACCAGGCAGTACTCGGCATATCCGCCGTCGCGCATCACGCCCAGGGCACTGGTTTTGATCTCCACGCACTGGCTGCTCAAACCCATGCGGCAGAACGAGCAAAATCCGCAGCGGATGTTATTATCGATCGCAACCCGATCGCCGAGTTTAACATACTGCACGTGCGATCCCACCTCGACTACCTCGCCGCAGAACTCATGTCCAAGAATCGTATTAGGTTTGAAGTGGTGCTTACCCTCGATGATCTTCAGGTCCGAACCGCAGATTCCCACCGCCTTGACCTTTAGCAGCACATCGTCAGGCTCTTTCACGTGGGGGATGGGTTTCTCTTCGAAAATGAGATTACCCACATCTTTGAAAACATAAGCCTTCATCTTTTCCATTGCATTTCTCCTTGTTTTGCTCGTTCAAAAATAATTTCAGCGAGTGATTTGCACACGTGTGCATAAAAACGAGTAATCTTTAGTAGCTGTATCATTAACCATTTAATTACATCACTCTGGTGATTACTACTCTATCAGCGTTGGATTCTCGCCGACTCTCCCATGACGAAAGCCCGCACCTGCTCAACAGTAGCCATGGTGGTATCGCCAGGAAAAGTGGTCAATAATGCGCCGTGCGCCCAGCCCAGGTTGACTGCTTCCTGTTCTGGCTCGCCAGTCAACAGGCCGTAGAAGAACCCGGAGGAGAACCCGTCCCCTCCGCCTACCCGGTCGTATATGTCCAGGTCGCAAGTAGGAGAGATAAAACACTGCCCGTTGATCCAGGCCACCGCTCCCCAGGAATGACGGTTGGTCGAGCGCACCTCGCGCAAGGTGGTGGCGACGACTTTGATCTGGGGGAACTTGGCGACTACATCAGCGATCATGCTGCAGAAACTGTGCGGGTCGAGGCCTGACTTGGCGCCTGCTTCCGGACCCGGAATGCCAAGTCCCAGTTGTAGGTCCTCTTCATTTCCAACCAGTACGTCCACGTTTTCGACGATCCGGCCCAGTGTGGCAGCGGCCTTCTCCGGGCCGCCCCACAGGTTCCACAGCTTGGGGCGGTAGTTCAGATCGAAGGAGGTCACGGCTCCCGACGCCCTAGCAGCCTGGATGCCTTCGATGATCAACTCGCCGGTGGTCTCGGAAAGGGCAGCGAAGATCCCGCCGCTGTGAAACCAGCGCACCCCTTCTGAAAAAATCGAACTCCAGTCGAAGTCTCCCGGTTTAAGCTGTGCGGCTGCTTCGTTCGAGCGGTTATAAAAGACTACCGGGGCACGCACGCCAAAACCGCTGTCACTGTAGACCGTGGCCATGTTGGGTCCGTTGACACCGTTATGCTTGAAATGCTTGTAAAAGGGTCGCACACCCATTGCACGCACCCGTTCGGCGATGAGGTCGCCGATGGGGTATTCCACCATGGCAGTGGCAATTCCGGTCTTCAACCGGAAACAGTCAGATAGGTTGGCAGCACAGTTATACTCTCCCCCGCTGACGTGGATTTGGCACTCCGTTGCCTTGCGGAAAGGGACGATACCCGGGTCGAGCCGGTGGACCAGGGCTCCCAGGGAGAGGAAGTCCAGTGCACCTTTAGGCGGAATATTGAGGCTGGGTGTCATTTCTTATCTCCTCTTATCTTTTGAGTGCATGAGCTTTCCTCTGCATCAGCGCCGGGAAAACTGTACACTCCACATCTATTCAATCATCCACTCAGTGTGGAATGTTCCCGGACGGTCGATCCGCCGGTAGGTGTGGGCACCAAAATAATCACGCTGGGCCTGGATCAGGTTTGCCGGCAGGCGCTCGCTCCGGTAAGAGTCGTAATACGCCAATGCGGAACTGAAGGCAGCCACCGGGATGCCGCTCCCGGCAGCCAGCGCAACCACCTTGCGCAAACTAAGTTGGCGCTCATTCATTTCCCCGGCAAATTCGGGATCCATCATCAGGTTGGGGAGGCTGGGATTGTGCTTGTAGGCCCGGCGGATGTCGTTCAGGAAGCGGGCGCGGATGATGCAGCCGCCGCGCCAGATGCGGGCAATCTCGCTGAAATTCAGGGTGTACCTGTATTCTTTATCGGCCAGGCGCATCAGGTCGAAACCCTGGGCATAGGAACAGACCTTGGCAGCATACAGGGCATCCCGCACCCAGCTGGTAATCATTTGCGGGTCAGCGTCGATGTGAACCTCGGGTCCGGTAAGCACCTTCGCGGCTGCGCTGCGTTCGTCACGATAGGCCGAGACAATGCGGCTCTCCACCGCAGCATTGATGGTGGGGGTGGGGGCACCCAGGTCGAATGCGTTTTGCGAGGCCCACTTGCCTGTACCCTTCTGCTGGGCTTCATCTATAATCAAATCTATGAGTTTTCCACCCGTATCCGGGTCCGTGCGGGTAAAGATATTGGCGGTGATCTCGACCAGGTACGATTCAAGTTCGCGGCCGTTCCACTCGCTGAACACTTCATGCAGGTGAGCATTGTCCAGCCCCAGGCCGCGCTTCAGGATGTCGTAGGTTTCCGCGATGAGCTGCATATCGCAGTACTCGATGCCGTTGTGAACCATCTTGACATAGTGACCGGCACCGCGCGGCCCCATATATGCCACGCACGGCTCATCGTCTACACGGGCACTAATGGCCTCGAAAATCGGCTTGACCGTTTCCCAGGCTTCGGGCTGTCCGCCGGGCATGATGGACGGACCCCACAAGGCCCCATACTCCCCTCCGCTTACGCCTGTGCCAATGTAGGCGATGCCTCTAGCTTCCAATTCCTTCGATCGCCGTTCAGTGTCCATGAAATGGGTATTCCCACCGTCGATTAGCAGGTCACCCGGCTTGAGGGCATCACGCAGGCTGGCGATGACGTCATCGACCGGTTTCCCGGCGGGGACCATCATCATAATGCGACGCGGAAGCTCCAGCACCCCCAAAAAATCTTCCACGCGCGCACATGCGACCCGATCCCGACTGAGGGATCCGGTACCGAAAGCTTTAATCTTATCTGCATCCAGGTCGTAGCCTGCCACGCGATAACCGTGTCGCTCCATGTTAAGTGCCAGCATGGAACCCATGATCCCCAATCCAACAAATCCGAAATTCGCTTTTTCCATTAATCCTCTCCAATATTAGTGGATGGTGTTCTTATTTTATTAACCGGTACAATACCTCTCCGGCCCTGGGGACATAGAGAATGCCTTCGTCTTGGCGGTCTTTCCAGTCGTTCAAATTAACTTTGGCTGGATCGAGGTAACCCAGGTTGAGACGGGCGCAATCTTCAGCGGAAATTTTACTTGACAGGGTGACGCGCACGTTTGGCTTTTCGACTCCGTTCTCCATTTCCCCCGAGCCGCGTAAATGGGTGCTGTGTGCCAGCACGCCTAACGGTATGTGCTTGAAGCGCTCCCAGTCATTTAGAAAATAAGGCAGGATGTGATACCCGATCTCATAGATATATTTTCCATGCACCTGGCTGATGACATCCAGGTGTGGGGCAAGGATGATGACTTCGCCCCCGATCGAAACCGCCGGTTCGAGCTTGTACATGGCTTTGGCGCCGGTCCAAAGTTCGTTATACATGTCCGGTGCGCAGGATAACACCCGTTGGAAAGGCATCTCACACCACTGGATATGGCGCAGGGCAGAGTCATCTGCCGCCGCCCTCCACGCCTCCTCCACATCGCCAATGAATACCCCTGCCAGGTTGTGGTCGTTTCTTCCGGCTGGAGAGGCTGCCACCGTTACTGCAACCAATGTGATTGGAGTGCGCAGTCTTTTCGCTGCTGCGTGGATCATGGTCCGCACGGGTGTGTCCTGGAGGCCGATCGTGCCGACCACGCCTGCCAGCGCGCCCAGCCAGTGGGTGGCGTTGATCATCTCCGGGCCGGAAATTCCCGGGAATAGATACTTGGCTCCACCTGAAAAGCCTGCCACTTCGTGCGGAAAGGTCGGACCGACGATGAGGATCTGGTCGTAAGCCAACGCGACCTTGTTGATGCGAATTTCCATGCGTTCGGGCAGGGATGGGTGCCAGCGCTCCCCGGCGATGGACTTGATCTCGTCCAATTCCATTACGCCGATGGTCGTCAGCCCGGAGGGGTCATTCCAGGCGTGATTGAACAGGCTGGTGCGGTCATATTTCGTTCGCCGTTCTTGGCTGGTAATGCCAACCAGCTTGTAAAGGTTTTCTTCACTCAACGGTGGGTGCGTACCCAGGGCAACCATGAAATCTAGTTGCCTGGCGTCATGCAGGACCTCACAGAGGGAGCGAAAGAGGAATGGTAGCGGGAGCGAGCGGGTGTGGTCGGGGATCAATACCAACACCTTTTGGCGTGCAAATCGCCCATCGAGACCCTTGTGCAGGGTTTCGAGAATTTCCTGCCCGGTGAGCAGGTTTCCAGCAGGAGCGATAGCCTTTGAGGTGATCATTTTTTTCAATCTTAGCAGAGGCGCAGCCAGGTGGCAACCTGATATTCTATACGCCGCTGTAGGCTGAGAACCCACCATCCACCGGCACAACGATACCAGTCACAAAGGATGAGGCGGGAGATAGAAGCCAGAAGAGGGTGCCCAGCAAATCATCCGGAGATCCAAAGCGCCCCATCGGGGTATGGTTTATGATGGATTGGCCGCGGGGCGTCAAACCTCCGGTCAGTTTGTCGGTGAGCAGGAAGCGATTCTGCTCGGTCAGAAAGAATCCGGGGGCAATGGCATTGACGCGAATCGAAGGGCTGACCTCCTGCGCCATGTGAACCGCCAGCCATTGGGTGAAGTTGGCAACTCCTGCCTTGGCAGCCGAGTAGGCTGCGATGCGCGTCAGGGGTCGGAACGCGTTCATCGATGCGATGTTTAAAATGACTCCTGATTTCTGCCCCGCCATCAATTTCCCGAAGACCTGGGAGGGCAGGATGGTGCCCATCAGGTTCAATTCGAAAACCCAGCGAAGTGCTTCCGCGGGAAGTTCAAAGAATGATTTCTCGGGATTGGTGGTGGCTTCCGGGTTGTTGCCGCCAGCGCCGTTGACCAGGATGTCGACACATCCGAATTTTCCCAGTACAGCCTGGGCAGCGGCTTCCAGGCTTTCTTTATCCAGCACATTACCGGTAATGTTTATGGCTTCTCCCCCGCTGGAGAGGATCCCGGAAACGAGAGAGGCGGCAGCCACCACATCCAGGTCCAGTACAGCCACTTTCACACCGGCCTTGGCCAGGGCGCGGCACATGGCAGCACAAAGGACTCCGGCACCTCCGGTGACCACGGCTACTTTGCCGGAAAGATCAAATGACTTCTGAATATTTTCAGATTCCATAGGTGTTTAATCCTGAATGAAGGGGGTCAAATGTCGATCAAAATGCTTTTCCAGGTTAGCGGCGTAGGCTTCGGGGTGGGAACGCAGTAGGCTCATGAAACGATCACGGAAGAGCCATTGGCCGCTGGCTGATTTGCCGGTCAGGACCGAGCCGAAGGTGACGTGCAGGATCTCCCGGGCGTCAAACTGGTCAAGCAAACCGGTCCAATTCTTGACATTCTCCGGGAGTGGCGCACGGCTCAACTCAGCCGAAACGTGGTAGCTGGCTTTGTCAGCATCGTAATGCTGGCGGGCGAAAATGTAGATATCGCCCAATAAATCAGAGTCGAAGACCGCAACTGTTCGCAGGGCTTCGAGATAGCTTGTGCCGGCTGTCTTTAAATGGACCAGGCCGTGTGTCTGGCGCATGGCTGCCGGGTAGATACTGTATTTGTCCGAGCCGGAATGCAGGCTGATCTTGTAAGGCCCAAGCTGGCGGGAGATGGCCGCATGCCCGGCAATGCAGGTTTCAAAGGCAGCCAGGTCGCCGATATAATCCACCCCTTTTTCAAATTTACCCACGAAGCGTGGCGCCAGGCTGACCCACTGCACACCCATCCGCAATAATTCCTTGGCGATATAAAGATGCTCTGCGTGCGAGGTGGGCTGGTCGGTTTCATCCACGGAAACTTCTAACTCGAAAAGATGCTTTCCGGCGGATTTCATTAGGTGATGGTACATGCTGGCAATATGTGCCATGGCCCTGCCATACTTGACAACTGCCCTGAGCAGCACTGCCTCACTGAAGGTCACCTGCAATCCCTCAACGTCGAAATTCTTGTCCAGCAGCCCGCTTGCGCGTGGCTGGAGTTCTGCAGGGAGATTCCCGGTCAATTCACGCAGCTCGCCCAGGCTGGCAGACTCGGCGCGGTTGTCCACGTGGCTGCTCGGGTCGATTGTGAAAAAAGTGAATCCAGCTGCCAGGCAGGCATCGATATCTTCCGGATTTTTAAGGTGATCTGCGTCGGCGCCAAAGCCGCCCATCCAGCCTTCCTGGAAAATGCCCCAGGTAGCTTCATCCATTACCTGCTGCGGCGTGCGCCCGGTGCGGGTCATCTCACGCATGGACTGCTGGGCGAAAATTGGGGCGATCTTTCCGCCTGTCTTGCGGATGGCGCGTACGTGACCAGGGGTAGCCAGGCCAATCCGGTCCCCCATTCCGGCTGAAGTGCGCAATCCCAACAAAGCGGGGCAAAGCCAGTCGAAGCGGCTGCGAAGAGCAGCGGCATTTTTGGGAGTCATTGGACCGGTCAGCAGGGTCTTGCCAGCCAGATCTGAAAATTCCCCCTCGAAACCCGATTGCCTGGCAGGGTCTGCCAGCACAACCAATTGTGGTCCGGTTGCGGTTTGTGCCAGGGCGCATTCCATCCCATCCTGCGTGATCAGTGAATGGGGGAATAGCTTTAGGTTCGACAAAGTCAGAATAGATTGAGCTGGACTCATAGTTCTCTTTGTAAGGAGATTGGCCTGGTTGTGGTTTCCCGCACCAGGAGACGACCTTTCAGCATCCTGACTTTGGGCTTATCTACCGCCTCACGGTCTGGTGGAGAGTCCAGGAGTTCCAGGACGAGATGGGCGGCTTCCGCCCCGATGAATCGCTTGGGTTGGTCGAATGTGGTCAGTGGTGGTCTGGTAAATGCAGAGAATATAATGTTGTCAAAACCTGTTACAGAGAACTCATCCGGAACCCGGATTCCAGCCTGCTGTAGCCCCTTGAGAACCCCGATGGCCATCATATCGTTGTAGCAGACAAGGGCACTTGGTCGACGGCGCAGGCTGAGGAAATGCTCCAGCCCACCCAGACCATCTTCAGGACCGCCGCCGGGGACTTCATGAATGTAACCGGCAGGGACGACCATCCCAGCTGTCTCCATTTCCTGCTGGAATCCTGCTAATCGGTCCAGCGTGGTGCGGCCGGAAGCAGAGTTGCCGAGATAGGCGATTCGCCTGTGACCCAGGTCGAGGAGATGGCGCGTGATTTGCCGGCTGCCATCCACATCGTCGTGATAGATGGAATACCGGTACTCTTCAGCTGACTGATTGTTTACAACGACTATGGGAACACCATAGGCAACGAATTGGCGGCGCTGCTCGGCTTTAAAGGATGCGGAACAGATGATGACCCCATCCACGCGATGCTCGCTCATTGCCTGGACGATGGCTTGTTCCCGTTGGGGATCATGTTGCGAGGCCGCCATGAACAGGCTGTAACCGCTCTTTTGTGCCACTTCCTCGATACCCTGCAAAATTTCGCTAAAGAATGGGTCCTCCACGCTGCTGAGGATGACCCCCAGGGCTTGGGACCGGTTGGTCTTCAGGCTGCGGGCTGCGGCACTGGGGAGGTAGCCCAATTCTTGCGCGGTCCGATGTATGCGTTCTACAGTATCTCTGGCTATTAACGGACTATCATGGAGTGCCCTCGAAACGGTGGAATGAGAGACCTCCGCTTGTCTGGCTATATCTTTAATGGTGACCGGCATGCTGCTCCTTTTATCCGAAGAAAACCATTGTGCACACGTGTGCATTTCACATGCATAGTTTACACATTTTCGGGGTAAAAGTCAATGTTTTGAAAGAAAACTTGCAAAATTATTGAAAATGTTGTATGATTTGCAAACAGGGATATCGTAAAAAAATTTCCAAGTTGGCAAATTTGAACATGGTTTTATGATAAGGAACAACCGTAATGCAAAATAATATCGAAGCCATTTTCCTGGATGTCGGCAATACCTTGCGAATCGTAATTGATGACAAGGATTTCATAGCCCTGTCCAAGCGACAGCTTGTTGCATTAACCGGAGCGAGAGAGTCTCCCGAGGCATTCCATGAAAAACTTGTAGAACGGTATAAAGTCTTGCGGAAGCGGGCGAAGGAGAAACTGATCGAGGCATCCGAAAAGGAAATGTGGACGAAATGGATGCTCCCCGATTTCCCTGCTGAAAAAATTGCCCCCCTCTCGGGAAAGCTGACCCGTCTTTGGCGCGACTGCGATGGTCGCAGGGTTCCACGCCAGGATGTCTCGCAAGTGGTTATTGAATTGAGCAAACGCGGCTATTTGCTGGGGATCATTGCCAATACCATCACTGAGACGGAAATCCCGGATTACTTGGAGACGGATGGCCTCACCGGTTATTTCAAAACGGTTGTCCTTTCTTCGAAGCTAGGTATACGGAAGCCCAATCCTGAGATCTATTGGGAAGCTGCGCGCAGGATAGGGGTCGAACCGGCCAAGTGCGTTTACGTGGGTGACAACCCTGTCCGCGATGTGGAGGGCACGCGGGCAGCCGGCTACGGGATGTTTATCCTGTTTTACGAGCCGGCTACGCAAGAAAAGGAACCGCCTATAGTGGAGGTCAAACCCGATTACACCATCCGGGAAATGAAGGAATTACTGGATATTTTCCCGCCAAGAGGATGAGGAAATGACTCCCAGGATAGAAGCCATTTTCATCGACTTGGGCAACACGCTGCGCATGCTGGTCAAGGACCAGGCCCACATGGCGCGGGCCCGCCAGGAAATTATCCGAATGGTGGGGACGGACGAAGACCCGGTTGCGTTCTGCGTAAAATTGGACGAGCGTTATAAAGTCTATCGAAAATGGGCTTTCGAGAACATGGTGGAGGCTCCCGAAGCGGAACTGTGGACGCGCTGGCTGGTACCCGAATATGCGCCCGATAAGATCGCGCCCCTGGGAGGGGAGCTGACATATCAATTCCGACAATCGATGGGCCGGAGGGTGGTGGTGGAGAACGGCAAGGAAGTCGTCGCCGAGCTATACCGGCGCGGTTACACCCTGGGCATCATCAGCAACCTGATCGGCTGCCGGGAAATCCCCGATTGGCTGGAAGCGGACGGATTTAGTTCCTACTTCAAGTCGGTCGTGCTTTCGTCAATCTTTGGTAAGCGCAAGCCGGATCCGTCAATTTACCTGGAAGCCACCCGCCGGGCGGGCGTTGAACCTGCCAACAGCGTTTATATTGGCGACAATGTAGAGCGCGATGTGACCGGCACACGGGATGCCGGCTTTGGGATGGTGGTCATCATGATCTCGGCCGAGGAACTTGCCAGGGAAACTATCACGGATGAGAACCGGCCGGATGTCATAATTCACGAGTTTACCCAACTCCTGGATATTTTCCCGGGGCGCAACCAGGTCAACCTGCTGAAATAAATCGGGAGATTGGAGTCCTGATGTTGAAAAATAATGTTTCCCGAGGAGCAAATACTTTGGCGCGGGCGGTCAAGGGATTGTATGCGGCTGGGCAAACTGATTATTCTCTTGAACCGGTCGTACTGACGGGTGCACATGGCAACCCCATTGGAAGGATCGAAGACGAAGACGTGGTGGTCTTTTGCTGCCGGCGCGGTGAGCGCGAGATCGAACTGACCGAGGCCTTTACCGAGGCGGGTTTCGACCACTTCCCCCGCCCCGACATGAGCCACTTGACCTTCGTCATCCTGACACTCTACCACGATAAATTCAAGTCCTTACCTGTGGCATTTGCCCCTAACAGGATCCACGACACATTGGGTGAGCTGGTGGCCCGGGCAGGCCTGCATCAACTGCGGGTGGCGGAGTCCGAAAAATTCGCCCATGTCACCTTCTTTTTCAATGGAGGGAACAACGAGCCGTTCGAAGGAGAAGACGACCTGCGTATCCCTTCGATCAAAGGCATTCCTTTCGAACAGGTGCCCGAGATGAGCCTGGAAAAGGTTACTGAGCAGGTACTGGATGGAATTAATAAACGCTACGACCTGATCGTTACCAATTTTGCCAACGGGGATGTGATCGGTCATACTTCCAATAAAGCTTCAAAAATTCAGTGTGCGTCCATTATTGACTGGCGGCTTGGCCAGGTTGTGGATGCTGCCCTTGCTACCGGTTACGTCGTCCTGATTACCGCTGATCATGGCAACCTGGAACTGTGCAACAACCAGGACGGCACACCCAATGTATCCCATACCACCAACCATGTCCCTTTCATTCTGGTTGACCCAGCCTGGTCATCGACAACCTGTCTTCGGGATGGGAAATTAGCTGACCTGACCCCGACGATTCTATCCACCCTTGGCATTGTACAGCCAGACTGCATGGATGGGGTGACTCTCGCCCCCGGCTACCGCTGGGGCAGGCGGCGGCAAGTTCTGCTCATCATCTTGGATGGTTGGGGCATAGGCGAGAATGACGGCTCCAATCCAATTTACCTGGCGGAAACTCCTGTATGGGACGCTTTGACCCATCGCTATCCATGCAGCCAGTTGGAAGCTGCTGGCGAGTCGGTGGGACTGAAAGCGGGCAAAGCAGGGAATTCAGAAGCGGGGCACATGAACATCGGCGCCGGGCGAGTCGTTCTGCAGGACGATGTGCGCCTGGATCTGGCCGTGCAGGATGGTTCGTTCTATACCAATGAGATCCTCTGCGCCGCGATCAATGATGCCAAAATACGGGAAACAAGCCTGCATTTGATTGGTCTGTTGACGGAAAAAAGTTCGCATGGATCGATCGACTATCCCCTGGCGCTGCTGAAAATGGCCAAAGACCGCGGTCTTGATCAGGTCTACTTGCATATCATCTTTGACGGACGCAGTACCGAACCGGGCAGTGCGCCTGCTATGCTGGAAAAGCTTGAACAACAGATGAATGCGATCGGCATCGGTCAGGTCGTCACCGGGATGGGGCGCGGGATTGCGCTCGACCGGGATGGAAATTATGAAAGGATCCAGCGCGCTTACGAGGCACTTGTTGATGGCGTGGGAATAAAGTTTCCTGCGAACTGACGTCAGTCCATTATGCTGAAAGGGGTGACCAACCTGGTTTCTGAACAGCATAATTATTCCGGTTTTGGTATTCGGTGAATTTCCGTGCTTATATAAGGGACGATATCCCCGACACGATCACGGGGCGGAGGACTTCCAATGGAGCTGAAATTTTTACAAAAACTGGCCATGCCCGCTCAAACAAAGATCGCCATGATCATCATGGACGGGCTGGGTGGGCTGCCGCTGGAGCCGGGCGGAAAAACCGAATTGGAAACGGCTCACACGCCAAACCTCGATGCACTGGCAGCCAGGTCCGCACTTGGGCTGACGATACCGGTTGGTCCGGGGATCACCGCCGGCAGCGGTCCCGGTCATCTTTCCATTTTTGGGTATGACCCGATAGAGTATGAGATTGGGCGCGGCGCACTTGAAGCGTTGGGGGTTGATTTTGAACTCAGTCCCGATGACCTGGCAGCCCGTGGAAATTTCTGCACGCTGGATGCCAATGGGTTGTTAACGGACCGTCGTGCCGGGCGGATCCCGAACGAGTTGGGTCGCGAACTGGCAGAGCTGTTACGCACAATCAAAATTGATGGCGTGGAGTTCTTTATCGAACCGGTCAAGGAACACCGGTTCGCATTTGTGATGCGCGCCCCCGCTTTGGGCGAAAAACTGAGCGACACCGACCCGTTGAAAATCGGCGTGACCCCACTTCCCATATATGCGGGTGGTCCGGAGTCTGAAAAGGCTGCGGAATTTGCCAACCGGTTCATCAGGCAGGCGGGCAGTTTGCTGGTGGACAAGCAACCCGCCAACATGATCATGCTGCGCGGTTTTGCCAAATTTCCAAAAATACCTTCCTACCAGGAAATATTTGGTTTGCATTCGGCTGCCATTGCAGTAAACGGAATGTATCGCGGGGTGGCGAAACTGGTTGGGATGACAGTCCTGCCTCTGGAAGGCACCACGATCGCGGATGAATTCTCCGCCATGGAAAAGAATTGGAACGAATTCGATTTCTTTTACCTGCACATCAAGCAAACCGATACCTGCGGTGAGAATGGTGATTTTGAAGGCAAGGTGGGAGTCATCGAGCAGGTGGATGCGTTGATACCGCGCCTGATCGCACTCCAGCCGGAGGTGATCATAGTCAGCGGGGATCACTCCTCCCCGGCAGTGCTTAAAGCACATTCCTGGCATCCTGTACCTACGCTGCTGTATTCCAAAGACGTCCGCCCGGATGGCATTTCCGAATTCGGTGAACGCGCCTGCTTGCGCGGCAGCCTGGGTGTTCTCCCGGCGAAGAATATTATGCCGATCGCCCTGGCGAATGCCGGGCGTGTTGCAAAGTATGGAGCGTGATCAAGGATATGGCTGAAGATATTTTCGATCCCAGGATTTTTTCAGCAACCCTGTTCGAGAGGATGAAGCACTTCAATCCCGGGTTGGAAGACTTGGAGTTGTACGAATTTCGTTATGGGCTGAACAACCTTATTCCAGAGGAGGGCTGGGAAAAGGTGGACCTCGATTCGCTGGCAACCATCGAAAAGCGCGTCAATGCGCGCGCGTTTTTTGACAGCATCCAGATTAAACCAAGGGTGGATGATCGCATCGTGCTGGACGAAAATATCCTGCGGCTGACGCGCATGTTGATGGTGGGGCTTGTAACGGGGAAATATCCTGAAAATTGGGTGAATCTAAACTTTTTTTTTGATGTGCGCGGTTTTTATTTCCTGCACCGCACCACTTATTTTACCGACCGTGTGCTGGCGCACTTTGGCGGAAAACCTTTCAGGCAATTCGAAAAAAAGCAAAACCAATTTGAGCGCTGCCATGAGCTGGGATATAAGCACTTCCAGGCTGCCAATGCTCAGGTGGACGATTTGTTCATGGAAAGCGTTAAAAAACTCATCATCGCTCATGGGACCCCCGTTTTGCTCGCCATTGCCGGGCCAACCGCGGCCGGCAAAACCGAGATTGTCGAACGTTTGCAGGATGCCTTTGAGAAGAGTGGGAAGAAAATTGCATCCATCGAGATGGATAACTTTTTGACTGACCGTGACGATCGGGAAATCAGGGGAATTTTCACCCAGGGTAAGGAAGCGCTGCATTTTGGACTGTTCAAGCAAAGCCTTGAGGATATTTGCCGCGGCACGAAAATCAGCATTCCTCGCTACGATTTTGTCTACGCCACCTCCAGCCATGACAATTCTGGGAACCTGAAGCCCGGTGGGGTTCCAATCGAGATCGAACCGGCGGATATCGTCTATATCGAGGGCAACTTTCCATTCCTGTTCAAAGAGGTCGTCCACTTGATCGGTATAAAGGTGGTTTACCTTACCGATGATCCGGTGCGTCTGAAGCGAAAATGGAAACGCGACATTGATTACCGTAAAAAATACGAACCCACTTATTTTCGCAACCGGTTCTTCAAAGACCAATTCATCATGGCCGAGATCGCTTATTGTCCCCAAATGGAAGTATGCGATCTCTGCGTGGATACCACGGGCGCAGCGTTGTGGACAACACCTGAAGTAGCCCGTATATTGAACAGAAATTGAAGTTGACAATGGCGATTACGGTTCGTGGGAACCAAACCGATGTCCCAACCCTCGTACGGAACTTAGAGGCAATCTTTTTTGACATGAACGGGACGCTGCGCAGGCGGGTACCCCATGAACCAACCCGGCAGGCGGCATATAAAAGGATACTGGAGTTGCTGGGAAAAGAAGATGCGCCCGATGGATTTTGGGAAGAATTAACCCGTCGTACACAAGCCTACAATCAATGGGCTCAAGAAAACTTGCTCCAATTATCTGAAAAAGAAATCTGGACCCTCTGGCTCCTTCCAGATTTCGCGCGTGATCAAGTCGAGCCTTTGGCGGATGAACTCATGCTCGCTTGGAAAGCGACCAGGGGGCGCACGGTTCCCCAGGCAGATGCTGAGGCAGCGATCATCGTATTGCGCAATCGTGGTTATCGCCTGGGGGTGATCAGTAACAGCTTGTCTTCCCTGGATATTCCTCATAGCCTGGATGACTTCGGTTGGAAGGATCATTTTGAGGTTGTGATCCTGTCTGCGATAGAGAAATATCGCAAGCCTGCTCCAGAGATATTCCGAGCGGCAGCGCGGGCAATGAATTTGATGCCAGCCCAGTGTGCCCACCTTGGCAACCGGATTTCCAAGGATATTGTCGGCTGTAAACGAGCCGGTTTTGGGCTTGGGATCATTATCGAACCGCCCGGTACCCTGCCCGCAGATCAGCAAGATCAAACCTTCACACCCGACGCGGTCATCTATTCCCTGAGCGAGCTACTCGATCTTTTCCCTCGGCGGGCTTCCAAGGAGGTCAAGGTTTGACAAGCGCATGGTGATCCCACCTGCTCTCAAATCCAGGCCGTTCCTGATGTACTGGATTGGTCATCTGATCTCAATCGCAGGTTCACAAATGCAACTGTGGGCGCTGTACTGGCATCTTCGCACCTTGTCGAATCAACCCATGGTCATCAGCGGCATTGGCCTGGCGCGCTTTCTGCCGGTGATCCTGCTCTCCTTGGTTGCTGGGGTGGCGGCAGACCGTTTCGATCGGCGGAAAATGGCAATCCTTACCCAGATTGCGCTGGGAGTAGTTGCGCTTGTTCTGGGGTTGACCACCGCGTGGGGCAGTGTCACTTTATGGATGATCTTTGGGCTGGTGATTCTGCAGTCGGTGGTGGCGGCATTTGATGTCCCTGCCCGCCAGGCTCTTATCCCATCCCTGGTGCCGCGTGAAAACCTGGCAAACGCCTATAGTCTGACCTCGATTGCAGCCAAGGTGGGCGGCATCCTTGGGCCGGCAGTTTCGGGAGTGGTGATTGCTTACCTGGGACTGCAATGGGCTTATTGGATCAATGCTATATCCTTTTTAGCCGTTGTCGCCGCATTATTTGCAATGGGAGATATTCGGCCTTTGATCGAAAAGAAAGCCGAGGTAGTTCGTGGAACTTTTCGCGAGATACGCGCCGGGATAGAATTTATCAAAAACTCACCCATAATTTATTCGGTCATGATCCTGGATTTCTTTGGTACTTTCTTTTCTTCAGCTAACACCCTGTTGCCCTTCGTTGCCATCGATATTTTGCATGTGGGCCCAATCCAGTATGGTTGGTTATCCTCCGCCCAGGCAATTGGCACCTTGTCAATTGGGTTGTATCTTTCTCAGAAAACGACGCTTCTTCGCCAGGGAATGTTAATTTCAGTTTCCGTGGCGATGTTCGGTCTGGCTACAATACTCTTTGGGGTTTCTACCTCATTTTTTCTAACCATGCTGGCGCTTATCTTGGTTGGTATATTTGACGGTTTAAGTTCTATTATTCGAAACACGGTGAGACAATTGCAAACACCAGATGAAATGCGCGGGCGCATGATGAGTATCACCCAGATATTCTTTAAGGGGGGCCCCCAGCTTGGAGAAATGGAATCTGGCCTGGTAGCGCAGATATTGGGCGTGCCTTTTGCGATCATTTCCGGAGGGGTGGGGTGTGTGCTGGCCACTTGGGTTGTGGTGAAAAAGATCCCCCAGCTTTGGAATTACCAAGGGGATGAACCGGTTAGTGCTGAAATTAGTATCTGATTGTCCAATTTCATAATGATAAACAACATGATTCGTGAAAGAATACTTGCAATCCTCGCGATATTGTTGTATTATATCCAAATGAAAGTATAATTTCAAAATTATCATTTATGAAAGTTTCCCCTCCTTATCCATTGATTTAAGAATCAGGTGACGACATGATCCAGGAACCCCAAGGCCCGGTTGGATTTAGCCAATTGATCAGCGAACACTATCCTAGCCTCACGAAAAGCGAGAAGCGGATTGGCAATTACCTTAACCAAAATCTTGATGAAGCCGCCTTTCTTTCAGCGGGTGAAATTGCCGAGCGCCTGCAATTAAGTGAAGCCACCATGGTTCGCTTCGCTCGCACTATAGGGTTTGACAGTTACCCCGCAATGCGCGTGGCTTTGCAGGATAGTTTTCGTCACCGCATGACTCATTCCTCAAGGCTCCGCAGCCGCCTGGATGACCTGCGCTCGGCAGGAGATATTTTTGAACGTGTCGTTGCTTCCGAGATCGATTACCTTACCGAAGCATTGCAGACCCTGGACCGGAACGCCCTTAACGCCGCAGTGGAGTTGCTTAGAACTCACCAGCGCATTTTTGTTTTTGGGCTGGGACCCTCCCTTTCCCTGGTTGACCTGCTCGAAATCCGGTTGACCCGCTCGACCCGGCTGGTGATCCCGTTGAATACCTCCGGGCGGGAAATGCTCGAGCCCATGCTCCTGATGAACAGCACTGACCTGCTCATTGCCATCGGATTTTTCAATCTGACCCCCAACCTGCAAATGGTTTTGGAATATGCCAACCAGCACAAGACGCCGGTCATCCTGCTGACCGATACCCTGGGTCCCATGGTGGGCGATAAGGCCGATGTCGTCCTCGCCGCCCGCCGCGGACCAGTATCTGCCTTCCATTCCCTGACCGTCCCAATGACCATCCTCAATGCGTTGCTCTTGGCTTTGAGTTCATTGGACCAGGAAAAAGTAATGACTAACCTCGATAAATTGGATCAATTGCGCGACCGTCTCAAGAGAACCAATGGCTCTCTTGGCTGATATTAACCGCTGGAATTAGGAGGACAAGCATGGCAGTCCCCGCAATAGCCGCACAACCCTTCTCCCAACGCTTGCTGGCCAGTTCCCGAAGGTTTTTCCGCTGGTTGACGACCACCAGGGTGGTACTGTCGTTGATCATGCTGGCTGTAATGTTCGTCATGGTCATCATTCCCCTGTATCGTCTGGTTCAGACCACGGTGACCTGGCAGGCTCATGATCTCACCCGCGTCCCGGAAGCTGTGGTAGGCGAACTCACCAGTTTTCACTGGGTCAGGATGTTGACAGGCATATTTGGAAAAATTTACACCTATACCCCGCTGCAGCATTCTCTGATCATTGCAGTTGGAGCCACCCTGCTGTCGCTATTGATCGGCGGCGCTCTGGCCTGGCTGGTGGTGCGCACGGATATGCCGGGCAGGAAGCTTGTCAATCAGCTGGCTGTCCTGCCCTACATCATGCCGTCCTGGACTCTGGCCCAGGCCTGGCTCGTATTTTTCAAGAACAGGCTCACTGGTGGAACGCCGGGAGTTTTCGAGTTCCTGGTCGGAGTTGCGCCCCCGAACTGGCTCTCGTACGGGCCGGTGCCGATCATCATCTGCAGTGCCTTGCATTACTACACTTTCTTTTTCCTTTTTGTATCGGCGGCACTTATGTCGATCGATTCCAACCTGGAAGAAGCCGGGGACCTGATGGGCGCCAGCCGTTGGCGTATCCTGCGCAAGATCACCATGCCGCTGGTCCTCCCGGCGATCCTCTCGGGTTTCATCATGACCTTTTCCAAGGTGATGGGTACCTTCGGCGGACCAAACATCCTGGGCTTACCGATCAGATACTATACGCTTGCCACCATGATTCGCGGTAGTTTGGCGGCTGGGGAGGGGGGGGATGCCTTTGTGCTGGCGATTGTGTTGATCTTGCTTGCCATCACCACCATATATATCAACCAGAGACTGGTCGGCACGCGCCGGAGTTATGAAACGATCGGCGGGCGCGGTTTTGTGGCACAGGTTAGCAAGTTGGGGAAATATAAACGGGCATTTCAAATTGCTGTGATTATTTTTCAGATCCTGGTCATTGCCGTTCCGCTTGGCCTTCTGCTCTGGAACACATTGATGTTGATCGATGGGAATTACAGCTTTAGCAATTTTACTCTGCAGCATTGGATTGGAGCGGCTAATACACACTATAACAGTGGAGAGCCGGGGGTTCTGCTCAACCCGAAAATATGGGCAACCGCTTGGAACTCCATCAGGTTAGCGCTCTTGACAGCCTTTTTCACAGCCCTGCTGGGCATCGTGCTTGGTTACGCCATCGTCAAGGGCAGGGGCACTCGGCTTTCCAAGCTGGTGGAGCAGTTGGCCTACATCCCGTATGTCATCCCGGGCATCGCCTTCGGGGCAGTGTACATTGCAATGTTCGCAAGGAAGCTGGGACCATTCCCGCCATTGTACGGCACCTTTGCCCTGCTGGTGATTGTCTCGGTCTCTAAACACCTTCCCTACTCTTCCAGGTCGGGGGTTTCGGCCATGATGCAGGTCGGACATGAGCTGGAGGAAGCTGGCATGGTGGCAGGAGCCAATGTCTGGCAGCGTTTCAGGCGCATCATCTTTCCACTCACAAGAAGCGGTTTTATGTCCGGTTTTCTGATGACCTTCATCACCACCATGCGCGAACTTTCTTTGATCATCCTGCTGGTCACGCCTGCCACCCAGCTTCTGGCCAGCCAGACCATGTTCTATACCGAAAATGGAGACGCCCAGATGGCGAATGTGGTCATTCTTATCCTGATCGCCATTGTCGTGGTTGGCAATTTCATTATCGGAAAGTTCAGCCGGGGCAGCAGTCTTCAAAAAGGTCTTGGAATGTAACAAGAGGAAATCATGAGCACAACCATCACTATTAAAAACCTCACCAAACGTTTTGGTAAAGTGGTTGCACTTGACAACGTCAGCCTGGTGATCGAACCGGAGACATTCGTGACCCTGCTGGGTCCCTCCGGCTGCGGCAAAACCACCCTGCTTCGCTGCGTGGCCGGTCTCGAAGACCCGGATGGCGGTGAGATCTATATTGGCAATCAACTCGTATTCTCCCACCCGCAGGGCATATCGCTGCCCCCGGGCCAGCGCGACCTGGGGCTGGTCTTTCAGAATTATGCACTGTGGCCGCATATGAAGGTGGATAAGAATATCACCTTTGCCCTGGAGATCCAGAAGATGCCCAAGGCTGAAATGGAAACTCGGGTAAAAGAATCGCTCAAAGAAGTTCAGATGGAAGGCTATGAGGACCGCTATCCCCGTGAAATGAGCGGCGGGCAGCAGCAGCGCATTGCCCTGGCCCGCATGCTGGCCTACCGCCCCAAGGTCTTCCTGATGGATGAACCGCTTTCCAATCTGGACGCCCGCCTGCGCATGGATATGCGCGCCGAACTCAAACGCCTACACCATGTCTCCGGGGCTACGACAATTTACGTCACCCACGACCAGGTGGAAGCCCTGACCATGTCATCGAATATCGCAGTGATGAAACTGGGCGTTATTCAACAGTTCGATTCCCCCGATAAGATCTACCATTTCCCGGCTAATATATTCGTTGCGGATTTTATCGGCAACCCAAAGGTAAACCTGCTGGATGGCGTGGTAAGCGGTCAGAATTCCGTCGATCTCGGAAAATTCAAGATACCCGTCGATACCAATAATGCAACTGGCAATGTAGTAGTTGGCATCCGACCGGAAGATATCGACATCTCGCCCCAGCCCATCCCTGGAGGCGTGGAGTTCACCGCCTATTCCGTCCTGCCCTCCGGGGCGGACTCGACCATTATCGCCCGTCAGGGTGAGGTGGAACTTACCATCAAGGTCATGGGCATCAGCAAGATCAAGATGGATGAAAAGATTTGGTTGACCTTCGACCCGGAAACCCTGAACCTGTACGACAAGGAAAGCGGCAAACTGATTGCATCCTGAAAACCAGGGGAGCAGACTGCCTGGTTTCGTCTCCATATACTGACTGGATTGATGATTTGATTGTGAAAGGAGGCTTGAAAAATTAAGATATTCAAGGAAAAATCTTGTTCAATTCCATCCGTTTCCAATTGCGTAAGGAGGAAGAAATGAAAACGTTCGTAAAATTAATGACTGTGATCGTGCTATTCAGCATGGTCGTAAGTTGCGGCGGCACACCGGCTACTACGGTGGCTCCCCCGCCCCCCACCACCAAACCGGGTGACACTCCGGTTCCCCCCACCGAAGTGCCTCTCACCGCCAATGAGCAGTGGGCAAAGGCCAATGGACTCGGCCCATACCAACCCGCCACCGATGACTGGGCAGCCATCGAAGCGGCTGCAAAGCTGGAAGGGTCAATCTGTGTTTATGCCAACTCATCCAAAATTACAAAATTGCAGAAGCCCTGGGAGGCACTTTATCCGGGCATCAAGTGGGATTGCGGTGACACCGATGGTATCGACGTCAAAATGCGCGCTGAGCAGGAAGCCGGGAATGTCGTAGGGGATGTCTGGTTCAACAGCGATGGCCACATCTTGTACGGGGAATTCGTGCCCAATCAGTGGCTCTGGTCGTTCGTCCCCAGGGATGTGGTGGAACCGGAGGTGACCCCCGAGTTCCCGTTTGCAATTGCGCGCCACGCCATCGATGTGTGGGGTTACAACCAGGAGATTCACCCGGAAGGCTGCCCGATCACCAACTGGTGGAATTTGACCGAGCCGGCTTTGTCGGGGAAAGTATATATCGAGGATCCAATGACCGATGTCAGCACTATGGCTAAATGGGCTACAGTTGCTGAACACGGAGATGAAATGGCTGTGGCCTATAAAACGCTTTACGGTGTAGAGTGGACCACTGACGCGGCTGCCGCTCCGGATGCCTTTGGGCAAGAAGTCATTAATGCGGGCTGGCTGTGGGTCAAAAAGATGGCTCAGAACCATCCTACTGTTGTCGATGAGATCGACATCGCCTATGCGTCGGTGGGTATGGATCCCACTGTGGAACCGGGAATTGGCTGGACTGGTTGGAACAGCGTTGAGGACACCGCGGCTGGAGATATTGTCATGGCCCCCTGTCTGGAAATGGCACCAGCCCTTGGTATCGTGAAAACCAGCTATCTGGCCGTTGCCAACATGGCTCCACACCCCAATGCAGCCAAGCTGTTCATCAAACTTGCTCTCTCGCCGGACGGCTACGCACCTTGGGAAGCTTATGGCTCTTACTCGGGTCAACCCTCGATGTCGCTTCTTGAAGGCATGATGCCTTTTAATGAAATGTTGTCGAAGTCGTGGCTTATGAATCCTATTTACGACTGGGAATGGGCTGCCAAAGTGCGTGACTTCTGGGCGATCAGCCTGCTTACCCCTAAACCATAAGAGTAAAAGTTTTTCTAGAACTGATTGGGTTTATTAGGACACGGACGAAACCTATCCGTGTCCTAACACCTGAAAATTCCGTAAAAGCCAATTGCCGGAGATGGTTCAGGGCATTACACGTCTGGTTGAAAAAATCTGACCAGCGCGTGCAGGGTGAATATTTCCTGAACGTGGAGTAGGTGGTATGTCGATCCGGGTTGTTTTCTTCGATATGGGTGGCACGATCGAAACCTATGGTTGGACTCCCGAATTACGCCTCCTGGAGACCGCTGACATCCAGCAGCGCCTCGCGGAGGCTGGAATTATTTTGGATTTAACTGACAAGCAATTATATGAGATCATTTCCGCCGGGCTTGAGGCATATCATCAGGTGAGCCTGCAAACCATGGAAGAATTGTCTCCCACCCGCGTTTGGAATGAATATATCTTTGCAGGCTCCCCTGTTGACCAGGAAAAACTTGCCCCTGTCGCAGAAGCCTTAATGATCTTCATTGAAAACCACTGGTTCCGGCGCACCATGCGCCCTGAAGTACCGGGAGTGCTGGAGGCCATCCGTCAAATGGGGTTAAAGATTGGTGTGATCAGTAATGTCAACAGCCTTGGTCAGGTGCCAGCCAACCTGGACCAGTACGGCATTCGTCATTACTTCAACCCGATTGTTTTATCCAGCGAATATGGTCGCCGTAAACCCGACCCTGCCATTTTCCACTATGCGGCTCGGCTGGCTAATGCTCCCACGAGTGACTGTCTTTATGTCGGAGACCGGGTTGCCCGCGATATTGTGGGCGCTCGCCGGGCGGGATTCAAGCTGGCAGTCCAAATCAAAAATAATTTCGACCACGGTGAAGCGGACGAAGGTGCTGAGCCGGATGCCGTAATCACCAACATGAACGATCTACTGGAGATCCTGAATGCCGAAGCACTGGATTCCAGACCCTCAGGCAGTCCGGCAGTTCCACCTGACGACATGATTAGGGCTTTTCTCTTTGATGCGGGGGATATCCTCTACCACCGTCCATACGGGCAGCGGAATTTCCAGGCATTCTTATCCGAACTCGGAGTGGCGGACAAGGAAATCCCGGAAGCGGTCAAGAAAATATATCGAGACCAGGCATTTATCGGATCGATATCCCAGAGCCGGTACAGGCAGGCAATCCTGGGATTGTACGGAATAACAGAACCCCAACTGGTTGATCGCGGCAGCCAGGCGATGGATAAGGATGAAAACGGGGTGCAATTTATCAAGGGAGTCCCAGAAACACTTAAATCATTGAAAGCAATGGGGTACAAGCTGGGCATCGTTACGGATACTGCCAACCCCGTTCATGTCAAGTTAAGCTGGTTTGAGCGCGGCGGTTTTGGAAATGTGTGGGATTCGATCATTTCATCGCATGAGATCGGGGTTGAAAAACCTGACCCAAGGATATATGCTGCCGCATTGCAGCAGTTGGGGCTGTCTGCACACCAGGCGGTTTTTGTAGGTCACAGTCAGGAGGAACTGGATGGAGCCGGGGCACTCGGTATGAAAACCATTGCCTTCAACTACGAAAAATTCACCCGCGCGGATTACTATATCGAAAGGTTCGAGGACTTATTAAAGGTGACAACATTATCTCCGGAAGACAAGCCCATGTAAAGGGTTAATAAAATGAATGACCAGATCGACGCCATTATTTTTGACATGGGAGGTACGCTGCGAAGGAACTACAAACGGGATGAACCAGGCAGGGTTGAGATCGTCCAGGAGATTGTCGATCTCCTTGGAGCGAATGCATCCGCGCTTGAGTTCAATAATCTGTTAACCGCTCGCGAGGCAGCTTATGATGAATGGGCTACCCGGAATCTTACCGAACTAAATGAAATCGATCATTGGACCAAATGGATGCTGCCCGACTGGCCCCTGGAAAAGGTCAGCAAACTCGCCATGGACCTCAACCATATATGGCGGGATGCAATTGCCAGGCGCATCGTGTATCCTGAAACTCGGGAAGTCATCCACGAGTTGTATCACCGCGGCTATCACCTGGCCTTGGTGAGCAACACCACCAGCAGCATCGATGCTCCGCAGGCCTTGGAAAAAGAAGGAATCGCTGGCTGTTTCGATACGGTCGTCCTGTCTTGTGTGGTTGGGAAACGCAAACCGGGGCCGGATATCCTGCTTGAAGCCGCAGAACAAATGGGGGTCAGTCCCAACCGGTGTGCATACATCGGCGACCGTCCGGAATGGGATGTGGTGGCTGCCCACGAAGCAGGGTTCACTCGGACTGTCATCCTGCGCCTCCCATTTAAACCACTGCCTGCTTCGATCCCCGTGGAACAAACCCCGGACTTTTTCATCGATAACCTTAAAGAATTGCTGGATCTATTCCCCGTCCGCTCTAAGTCAAACGGCAAACCAAAGGATGCAGAAGACCCGGTTTACGACGTCTCCCTTTCAACAATGTGGGCCAAGAAAAATTACCCCCTGCTGGGCGATTTCTTTTCGGCTGCGCGCCGGCTGGGAATCACAAAAATCGAATTGAACCACCAGGTCGATACCGGAATGCTGTCTGATGTTGATTTTAGTAAAATTGAGATCAGCAGCATCCACGAACCCTGCCCGGCTGATATTTCGGTGGAGACTCTTAAACAGCGCGATTGGATGGTCTCCTCCCTCGATGAGGATTACCGGCAGCAGGGGGTGGCAGCCGTTAAGCGCAGCATCGAGCTGGCGAGATCTTTATCTGTCGGGACGGTAGTGATGCATGCCGGGCATATCTCGCTCGATACGACCTTGGAGAAGAAATTGCGCCAGCTTTTTCAAGCTGGCCTGAAGGAAACCGCAGGGTTCCAGGAAACAAAGAGTTTGATGCAGGAAGAACGTCTCAAACTTTCCGGCCCTCATTTGGAAGCAGTCGTGAAAAGCCTGAAGGAATTATTGCAGTTTGCCGGTGAGGCTGGCGTTCGCCTGGGGTTGGAGAACCGGTATCACTATTTCGATATTCCGACACCGGATGAAATGTCCGGATTGCTGGAGTTGGCTGACCCGGATAAACTCGGGTTTATCTATGACGCTGGTCACGCCGTGGTCAATGATCGGCTGGGCTTTTTCCCGAACGGGATGTGGTTGAAGCGCTTTGGCGGGCGCATGCTTGGGACCCACCTGCATGACGTGATCGGGATAACGGACCATCATGCGCCCGGCCTCGGGGACGTGGATTTCCGGATGATGGCAGGGTACCTTCCCCGACAAGCCTTCCGCACACTTGAAGTGATGAGTTTTAATACTCCGGAGCAGATCATGACGGGTTTATCCAGGTTGGTTGATGCGGGTTGTGTTACACTGATTTGATGTATCGAGGAGGTGCAGGATGTTCAAGCCCTTTAAGAGACGCAAGAGCATATTTATCAAGTTGATTCACGACCAGGCCTCGCTTACCCTCGCTGGTCTGGATGCTTTGAAAACTTATCTGACCAACCAGGACCCTGCTGCTGCGTCCACGCTCATCTCCAAAGAGAAAGAAGCCGATGAGGCCAGGCGCATCCTGATCTATGAGTTGAACAAGACCTTCATTACCCCGTTTGACCGTGAAGATATTTTTTCCCTTTCCCGCACGATCGACGACGTTCTCGACTATGCCTACAGCACCCTCATCGAAATGCAGGTATTGAAGGTGGAGCCGACGTCTTACATGCTGAGGATGGCGTCACTGCTCAGGGATGCGGCTTATGAATTGTTCATGGCGGTGGACTGCTTCGAAGATCACGCCGGTGTTGCCGGGGAGCACGCCAAGCGCGCCAAGGCTCTCGAAAACCAGATGGAGGGAGTTTACCGGGAAGCGCTGGCTGACCTCTTTAGTGGAGCGGAAGACATTGCCCACGTGATCAAAATGCTGAAACTGCGTGAGATCTACCGTCATTTGAGCAATGCCTCGGATCGCGGGGATGAGGCTGCCAACGTGATCGCCGACATCGTGGTCAAGATCACCTGAGGAAGGTACTCTGGTCATGTCTCCCATTATTATTGCTGTTATCGTTTTAGCCTTGATCTTTGATTTCCTGAACGGGATCCATGATTCCAGCAACATCGTTGCCACCATGATCTCGTCCAGGGCACTGTCACCCCGGGTTGCCCTGACCATGACCGCCGTGGCTGAATTTTCCGGTCCATTTATCTTCGGTGTGGCAGTTGCCACCACGATCGGGCACGAGGTGGTTGCCGCCGAATCCATTAATACGGTGGTACTCCTGGCGGCTTTGAGCAGCGCAATCCTTTGGAATCTGTTAACCTGGTACCTCGGGTTTCCCAGCAGTTCTTCGCACGCCATGATCGGGGGGTTTATAGGGGCAGTGGTCATCGACGCTGGATTTCAAGCCATTCAACTGCCAGGTATCGCGAAAGTTCTGATCGCCCTGTTCACATCACCGCTCATTGGGTTCGCCATTGGTTATGCTCTGCTGCGCCTGGTGATGTTGTTTTGCTGGAAAGCGAGCCCGGGAGTAAACCGGGTGTTCAAACGCGGACAAATCTTCACTGCGCTGGCACTTGCGCTCAGCCACGGTGCCAACGATGCCCAGAAGACCATGGGCATCATCACCCTGGCGCTGGTCACCGGAGGTTATTTGAAGGTTTTTGCTGTCCCAATCTGGGTGATCGTTTTATGTGCCGGGATGATTGCAATTGGCACATCCGTGGGTGGGTGGAGACTGATCCGAACCCTAGGAGCTAAATTCTACAAGATCCGCCCGGTGGACGGATTCTCGGCGCAATTTGCGTCAGCAGTGGTAATTCTAAGCGCCTCCCTGGTGGGCGGCCCGGTAAGCACCACCCAGGTGGTAAGCTCAGCGATTATGGGCGTTGGTGCTGCTGAACGGGTGAAAAAGGTCCGCTGGGGGGTAGCCCAGGAGATTGCCACAGCCTGGCTGTTGACCATCCCTGCCACGGCTCTGCTTGCGGCGGCTCTTTATTGGGTGTTTTCCAGATTCATCTTCTAAAAATTTTTGACTAGGTCCGTAATTATGAATCCTTCCAGGCTCTATGATGTTGTTTGCATTGGCAATTACACCCGAGATACCATCATTTCCCCTTCCGGAACGAAGTATGTGGATGGGGGCGGGATGAACTATGCGGCGCACGCCGCCGCACGTCTTGGGTTGAATGTCGCCGTTGTCACCCGCCTGGCAAAAGAAGATGAACGCGTGGTGACAAAGTTCACCGCGGCCGGCATCGATTGCTTCCCAACCTTTACTCCCCGGTCCACGGAAATGTGCCTCGATTACCCCACCTCCAACCCGGATATTCGCAATCTGTCGGTCAATGCCGTGGCAGGTGCGATCACCGTAGGCGAAGTGGAGAACATTGAGATGAAGGCAGCTGTGATCTCCTCCAGCCTGCGCGGGGAAGTGGGCCTGGATGTGATCCGGGCGCTGAAAACAAAAAAGACCTTCCTAGCTGCAGATATGCAGGGCTTCGTGCGCGTCCTGCAGGGCAAAAGCCTGGTCTACGCCTCCTGGACGGAGATGCAAGCCACCCTGGCCTGCCTGGATGTGTTGAAGAGTGATGCCGTCGAAGCCGAATATCTCACTGGCGAAGCTGATATTCACAAGGCGGCTGAAATATATACCCGCATGGGGCCGAAGGAAATTGTCCTTACCCATAAGGATGGTCTGCTTATCCTTGCTGATGGTAAGAGCTACGAAATGGGTTTTTACCCGGTACAAATGGATGGCCGCAGCGGCCGCGGCGATACCTGTATCGGAGCCTACGTTGCCATGCGCCTTTCAAAGCCAGCCCACGAGGCTGGCATCTGGGCAGCGGCAGTCACCAGCCTGAAAATGGAAAAACTGGGACCGTTCGACCGTCCTGCCAGCGATGTCGAATCTTTTATCCGCCTCAAATATGATCATGGATCAATATACTGAAAGGCAGATCCTGATCGACCGGCGGCGGGATGAAATGGTCGCCCGTTACCCATCTCTATGGGATGAGCTCATCGCAGAATGGAAATCACCAGGCTCGGATGACCGGGCCTGGTTGATGTATTCCGCCAACTACCTGTTCCGCACCCGGGGTGTCCGCTGGGCAATGGATCCGCTTTCCTTGCAGAGTCGCATCCCCCAGGCGCCTCGAATGGACGCTGCCCGGGATTTAAAGGATCTTGATTTCGTTCTCCTTTCCCATCGTCACAGGGATCACCTGGACTCTGCGCTCCTGCGAGCTCTGTGCCACCTGCCCATCCTGTGGGTCGTTCCTGAGGCCATGTTCCAACTTGTGCAGAGGGAGATCGGGTTGCCAGCCAGTCAAATACTGGTCCCGAAGCTGATGCAACCCATTGAAATAAGAGGGTTGCGAATCACTGCGTTCGATGGGCTGCACTGGGAAGCTGCTCCTGACTATCCGACGGGAAGGCGGGGAGTTCCTGCCACAGGCTACCTGGTTGAACAGGGGAACAAACGCTGGTTGTTTCCCGGGGATACCCGCAAGTATGACCCGGCTGCAATGCCGGATCTCGGTCCGGTGGATGTGTTATTTGCCCACCTGTGGCTTGGGAGGGGCGCTGCGAACCATCCGTCCCCCGTCTTGTTGGATCGTTTCTGCCGATTTTGCCTCGCTCTCAAACCCCACCGCATCATATTATCCCACCTGGAAGAGTGGGGTCGCAAGGCAGCCGATTTTTGGGATTTGGAGCACGCCAGACTGGTGGTTGCATTTATCAAGCAGTTTGTCCCCTCCATGCCAATAGAGATCGCGTTGACAGGGGACAGGGTTTTGTTGGAGTTGGCGCAACAACGAAACGCCCCCAACACTGATTAATCATGCCATAATATACCAATGATCATCCTTCCTTTCCTCTCTCCTGCGGCGACACTGGAAAATGCGGGCGGTAAGGGTGCCAGCCTCGCTCGCCTCACCCGACTCGGCTTGCAGGTACCGCCCGGCTTCATAATTATGACGGATGCCTACCGCACCTTTGTCGCCGCGAACAACCTGTCCGGTGTGATCACTGCATCCATTATGGATGTCGCCAGTGGCAATGCGGCGCAATTGGAACGTATCTCAGCTAAAATCCGTGCCGCGTTTTCAGCGGGCAAGGTACCCGGGCAAATTGTGCAGTCGGTATCAAACGCCTATCTTGCCTTTGGTCAGCAAACTGGCGATGATAGGTCATCTTTAATAAGTGTCGCCGTAAGGTCGTCGGCAACCACCGAGGACCTTCCCGAACTATCCTTTGCAGGTCAACAAGATACTTATCTGAACGTTGTCGGAGAGACGCCTTTACTGAAGGCCATCGTTGATTGCTGGAGCAGCTTGTGGACGGCGCGGGCGATTGGCTATCGCATGCGGAACGGTATTCCACACCTCGATGCCGCCCTGGCTGTTATCGTGCAATTGATGGTTCCGAGCGAGATTTCTGGCGTGCTGTTCACCGCCAATCCACTGACTGGGTTGATGAGTGAATCGGTTATCGACGCCACTTTCGGGCTGGGGGAGGCGCTTGTCTCTGGGAAGGTGAACCCCGATCATTTTGTAGTCGACTCAATTAGTGGTGAAATTAAAAACATCATTTTGGGGAGCAAGGAAACGTCCGCGCACCTTAAAACAGGCGGGGGCGTGGAATACGCCCCGCAAGAGGCTGCCGGGCGGCAGACTCTCTCAGGGGAGCAAGTCCGTCTGCTCGTCATGACCGGGCAGCAGATTCAAAAAGAATATTCCCTCCCTCAGGATATTGAATGGGCTTTTGCGGGGGGGAACCTATTCATCCTGCAGTCCCGTCCGATCACCTCGCTATTCCCCGTTCCTCAGGTATCGCTTGATCCGTTAATCATCTGGTTCTCTTTTGGAGCGGTCCAGGGATTGGTCGGACCAATGACCCCCCTGGGACAGGAAGCCATTCTGCGCGTCATCCTGGGTATGGGGAAAAAATTGGGAATAAAAATCCAGTACGAAGAACAAAATATTTTTGCCTTGGCAGGTGAGCGCATTTGGATCAGGATCAGTGACCTTATCCGTAACCCAATTGGCAACCGCGTTTTTGGCGGTTTTTTGGGTTTCCTCGAGCCGAGTGTTCGGCAGATCCTCCTTTCACTTGTAGACGACCCACGTTTGGGAGCTGGACAGGGACGGCTCAGGTTCAGCACTCTCCGCCGTTTGCTGAGATTATTCGCCCCCATCGTCCCTCAAGTTGCAAATACCATGCTCCGCCCTGGGGAAGCGCGCCGGCGTTTTGATAATGTCCTCGAAGCGTTCTTGTTGACAGTGCAGATTACCCCCGGCTTAGATCGCTTTGAGCGGTTGGCTAACTTCGCCTCTTTCATGGACGGTCAGGGCGGTCTCGCAGATGCTTTGCCAACCTTGTTGCCGCGCTTTATCCCGATCTTCGGTCCGGCCATCGCTTCTCTCAACTTGATCGGTCACCTCTTGCCCCACAAGGATACCGGCGACCACGGTTTTTCGATGGTGGCCCTTGAGGTGACCCGCGGCTTGCCTCACAACGTCACCACCGAGATGGACTTGGAACTTTGGGAAACGGCTGCACGCATCCGTACCGATAACTCTTCAGCAGAGTTGTTCCGTACAGCGGAGGCCTTGGACCTCGTGTCACATTACCGCGAGGGAATTCTCCCTGCGGTCGCACAGTCTGCAGTGGAGCGGTTTATTCAGAAATACGGAATGCGAGGGGTGGGCGAGTTCGACCTCGGCCAACCGCGTTGGTGGGAGGATCCAACTCCCGTTATGAACACATTGAAGAGTTACCTGCTGGTCGAGCCGGAATTTGCCCCCGATGTATTATTCAAAAAGGGTGCTAAAGCTGCTGAAGATGCCATCGAGCGGCTGGCTGCCCAGACACGCCATCAACCGGGAGGCTGGATCAAGGAGAAATTGTTGCGGGGTGCAGCCCGCCGGGTTCGTCTGCTGATGGGCGCTCGTGAAAGCCCCAAGTTCTTCGCCGTGCGAGCCATGGGGATCGTGCGAAAATGCTTGCTCGATATTGGGATGGAGTTCTCTTCCGTTGGGACAATCGCGAGGCCCGACGATCTGTTCTTCCTGCATGTGGCGGAGCTGGCAGCGATGGCTGGGCGGGAATCACGCGATTGGAAGGCGCTCGTTGCCGGGCGGCGTCAGGCATACGATCGTGAACTGCGCCGCCGACAGGTGCCGCGCGTCCTGGTCAGCGATGGGCGCGCTTTCTATGAAGGTGTCGGCGCGGCCACTGACAGCGGCGATCTCCTTACCGGTAGCCCGGTCTCTCCCGGCGTGGTGGAAGGCATAGTTCATGTAGTACTCGACCCATACACTGCTCGGCTTGCCTCGGGTGAGATCCTGGTCTGTCCTGGTACCGACCCGGCTTGGACACCCTTGTTCATGGCGGCTGGCGGGCTGGTGATGGAAGTGGGTGGCATGATGACCCACGGCTCGGTCGTGGCGCGCGAGTATGGCATCCCGGCTGTAGTGGGGGTTCATCAGGCGACGCTGCAACTTAAAGACGGTCAGCGCATCCGGGTGGATGGAACTACCGGCCGTATCAATATACTGTAGGCAACGAGCTGGGCGAGTGTCGTAACTTGCATGTTGAAAAATAGGGGGTTACGGTTCCATTTCCATTTCATCTCTTTATTATTCGTGTATAAAGTACCACCTTGAGGGGGATTGGAACACCAAGTTCAGATTCTCTTTAAAATCACAATGTTTAAAGGTGTATTTCCTCATTCACCGCGCAAATCAATCCGCGCAGTTATCTGGCTGCCCTAACTCTATGGTTTATGCTAAACTGGTTTCATCATAGCAATCCTTGGAGCGGTACATGGAGGAACTTTCGAGCAGGCAGGTCACAATCCAGGATCCTTTCTGGTCGCCACGCCTGGAGACTAATGCCGGGCGCGCCATCTTCCATCAGTGGGAACAACTCGAAGTCAGCGGGTGCATTGACAACTTTCGCATCCTCGCCGGGGAGAAGGATGGCTTTCGCGAGGGCTGGTTTTTCGCCGATTCGGATGCTTATAAGTGGTTGGACGCAGCTGCCCGTATTTATGTGCTTCGTCCGGATTCGAAGTTGGCTGCTTGCATGGATGCCTTCCTCGCCCTGTTCCTCAAAGCCCAGTCGGACGACGGTTACCTCTTCACATACAACCAGATCCATTTCCCCGGCATGCGCTGGGTTAACCTGCAGATCGAGCACGAGCTGTACTGCCATGGCCACCTGATCGAGGCTTGCATCTCCCACCATGCCGCAACCGGTCGGATGGATTCACTCACCCTGGCTTGCCGCGCGGCTGATCTGCTTGTACGCGACTTTATCGGTAAGGGTCCTGAATATACCCCCGGTCACGAAGAGGTCGAGATCGCCTTACTGCGCCTTTACCAGGTCACCGGGCGTTCTCCCTATCTGGACCTGGCCTCGCAATTTCTCGAGCAGCGCGGGCGCATACCGCATTTTTCCCTTTCGATTATCCGTCAGAACGCAAGCGTGGCAAAACGGGGGAAGTTTGTCCGCGCACAGCGGCGCGCTTACCTGTTGACGCATCCCGAGCATCTCTCTTTTCACCTGCCGGCGCGCAACGCTGCCAGGAGTTCTCTGCCGGTTACTCTGCGTTGGTATGCCAGTGCCTTCTCTGGTAAATACTTCCAGCAGCATGCCCCGATTCGCGCCCTAAGCGAGCCGGTCGGTCATGCGGTCCGCTTCGGCTATCTCGAAACCGCCAGCGCTTTGCTCCAGCGCCTGTGTCCTGATGCCAGCCTGTTGCCGCTGCTTGAACAGACTTGGGAAAATATGGTGGCGCGGCGTATGTATGTCACCGGAGGGCTCGGTTCGTTGCCCGTCCTGGAAGGCTTCGGTAATGATTACGAGCTCGACCCCGAATACGCTTATGCTGAAACGTGCGCCGCTCTGGGTGGCATGTTCTGGAATTGGGAGATTGCCCTCGCTACCGGGAAAGCCCGCTACAGCGACCTTTTCGAGTGGCAGTTGTACAACGCTGCCTCGGTCGGCATGGGGGTGGACGGGAAGACATACCTGTACAATAACCCGCTTGCCTGCCGGGGCGGGGTCACCCGCCAGGCCTGGTTTGACATCCCCTGCTGTCCTTCCAACCTGTCCCGCACCTGGGCAGACCTGGGCAGGTATATTTATTCAGTTGACAGTGAAAACCTCTGGATCCACCAGTATATCGGAAGCCGGGTTAAGCTTAAGTCGCTCGATTCATTGGAGGTCCTGCTCGACTCTGGCCTGCCGTACACAGGGAGTGCCACAATAAGACTTGCCCCTCAGCACCAGGCTGGGTTCACCCTGCACCTTCGTCTGCCGTCGTGGAGCACTGCGACCCGGATTACGGTCAATGGGGAGCCAGTAGCTATTCCGATTACTTCCCCTGAGAGTGAACCGGCTGCCGGGGGCTTCGACCCGCGTCCGGCGCGCTTCCTTCCCATCCGGCGGACCTGGTCGGCTAGCGATAGGATCGAAATCTCCTTCGACCTTGCTGTTACACTGCGCTGCGCCAGCCCAAGGGTCAAGGGGCACCTCGGCAAGGTCGCGCTGACACGCGGCCCACTGGTCTACTGCCTGGAAAGTGTCGACAATCCCGGTGTGGATCTGTTCACCTGCCGATTGGATACAACCTCGCTGCGAGTCGATCCCTCCCCGGGCTTGCTAGGAGGCATCCAGGTCCTGCGTGCTACGACTGTCGACGGCTTCCCCCTGACCTTCATTCCGTACTCCTTATGGGCCAACCGAGGCCCGTCGCAGATGACCGTGTGGGTCAGGACCTGAATGAGGAAACCATCCAAAGAAAAGCACGCTGAAACGAATTTGGGTGGGTAAACTGCCTAATTCCTTTTTGATCCTTTGTATTCTGCCTATTTAGCACAATTTCCAGTCATCCCATCTTTACGAGAGGACACAATACCATGGAAACCTCATCCAACTATTCCCGCCTAAAACTTTCCCGCCGCGTCTGGTTTGCTGTGATCCTGCTCGGCTTTTCCGGGCAGTTGGCCTGGGGGGTCGAGAACCAGTACTTTAATACCTTCATGTACGACAAGATCACACCTGACCCACGGCCCATTTCGTGGATGGTGGCAGCCAGCGCCATTGCTGCAACCCTGACCAGCCTGCTGATGGGTACGCTCTCTGACCGCACCCGTACCCGTTGGGGTAAGCGCAAGCCCTTCATCCTGTTTGGCTACCTGGCCTGGGGTGTTGCAACCGCCACCTTCCCCTCGGCGGCCTTCCTGCGTCCGGTCGGGCTGGCAGTGGGCATTGCCATCCTGTTCGACTGCATTATGACCTTCTTCGGCTCGACCGCCAACGACGCTTCGCTCAACGCCTACGTCACAGACGTGACCAGCCTGGAAAACCGGGGACGGGTGATCGGTGTGATGGAGATCCTCACCTGGGTGGCGATTCTGATCGTCTACGGCGCTTCCGGGCTGATCATCGAGGCTTGGGGTTATTTCACCTTCTTCTACCTGATCGGGGGGATGGTCTTTGCCCTGGGTTTGATCGGCGGCTTGCTTGTGCACGAGCAGCCCGACCCGACCACGCCCTCGCGCTCCTACTGGGGACAGATTGGTGACACCTTCAAGTCGGCCAACCTGCGCGCCAACCGGGACCTGTTCCTGCTGCTCTTTGCCCTTACGCTCTACGGTATCGCCGAGCAGATCTTCTTCCCCTACCTAATCATCTACCTGAACCACTACCTGGAGCTGCCAACCCTGCAGGCCTCCCTGCTCATCTTCGTCTGCATCCTGGTCGGTGGGATCGCCCTGGCCTACCCATTCGGAATACTGGCTGACCGCATCGGACGAAAATGGCTGGCCTTTGGTGCCATCGCACTCAAGTTGGTTGGCTTGATTCTATTCTCGTTGATGAAGAACGTCGTCCCACTGGCCTTGACTGGCATCGTCTGGCTGGCAGGCATGTCGGCCTGGATGATTAGCACGGGAGCCTGGACCAAGGATCTCTATCCCGAAGACAAGCGCGGCCAATTCGCCGGCTATTTCATTCTCTTCACGGTCGCCCTGGCGATGGTGCCCGGTCCGCTGATCGGCGGCTGGCTGGGGACGCACTTCGGAATCTCCGCTGTTATTAACGGGCAGGCGGGCTTCATCCCTACCCCGCTCATCTTCCAGGTGGCCGGCTTGGCGACTCTGCTGGCGACCATCCCGCTTTTCTTTGTGAAGGAACGGAAAGCGTAATGCTGCAGGGAGGCGGGGCTCCGACTCTCCGCAAGAATAATAAATGACCTGGCAACCTGTCTCTGGCAACCTTTTAACGCGCTGGGCAAAAGACGTCACGCCTGAGAATGCCTGGCGCGAGTATCCCCGCCCGCAGATCGTCCGCTCGGAGTGGCAGAACCTGAACGGGCTGTGGGAGTATGCCATTACCCCTAAAGATAGATCCGACTTTCCCGTCGCACAGGGAGAGATCCTGGTGCCCTTCCCGCTCGAGTCAGCCCTTTCGGGTGTCAAGCGCACCCTCGACCCTGGCGAGCGCCTGTGGTATCGGCGGACATTCCGTGTTCCACCAGCCTGGCAGGGGAAACGCCTCCTTTTGCACTTCGGGGCGGTGGACTGGGAGGCTGAGGTACATATCAACGGGCATATTGTCGGGACGCACCGCGGCGGGTACCTGCCTTTCTGGTTCGACATCACCCAGGCGTTGCAGCCCGGTGATAACGAGCTGATTGTGGCGGTCACCGACCCCACCGATGCCTCCTGGCAGGCACGCGGCAAGCAGGTGCTGGAACCCAAATCGATCTGGTACACGGCGGTCTCTGGAATTTGGCAGACCGTCTGGTTGGAACCGGTCCCGGATACCTTCATTGCCGGGTTGAAAATCACTCCGAACCTGGATGCCGGGACAGTCCGGGTGGAGATCAAAGCCGGGGGCGCGGCAAACCAGCTGGAGGGGGTGCGTGTCCAGGTATGGTCCACCGGTGAGCAGGTTGCAGTCCGGGTTCTTGGATCGACCGGCATTGGAATCTCGCTCTCAATCCCTCATGTGAAACCCTGGAGCCCCGCTTCACCCCATCTCTATGACCTGGTTGTGGAGACCACGGATGACCGGGTGAGCAGCTATTTTGGGATGCGCAATTTCAGTCTGGGGAAGGACGAACGAGGACGGACACGTCTCTGCTTGAACAATCAGCCCCTCTTCCAGCTCGGTCCGCTTGACCAGGGGTATTGGCCCGACGGGCTGTACACCCCGCCATCAGAGGCTGCCATGCGCTTCGACCTGGATGCCATCCAACGGTTGGGCTGCAACATGCTGCGCAAGCACGTCAAGGTGGAACCGGCGCGTTATTATTATGAATGCGACCGACGCGGCCTGATCGTCTGGCAGGATATGCCCAATGGCGCTAATGCGGTCGGGGATGCAACCTCCCTGCTGGCGATCCTGTTTGGCTCCCGGCATAAAGATGGAAATTATCCCTACGCCGGGCGGGAAGACCCCGCGAGCCGCGATGATTTCTTGCGCGAGCTGCAAGAGCTGGTCGAACATCTTTACAACTTTCCCTGCATCGGGATGTGGGTGCCGTTCAACGAGGGCTGGGGCCAGTTCGACAGCCGGGAGGTGGCGGGCTGGCTGAAGACCTGGGACCCGACCCGCCCGGTGGATGCTGCCAGCGGCTGGTTCGATCAGGGAGGTGGAGACTGCAAAAGTCTGCATGTCTATTTTAAGAAGCTGCCCAGGATCAAGCCTGAAAAAGAACGTGCGGTGGTCGTCTCGGAGTTCGGCGGCTACAGCCTCAAACTGCCTGGTCACCTTTGGAACCCGGCTGCCGAGTTTGGCTACCGCAAGTATCAATCGCAACAGGAATTGACCACTGCCTACCTCGCTCTGCTGGAAAAGGAATTAAAGCCCTGGATCAAACGTGGCCTCTCGGCAGCGGTCTACACCCAGTTGACAGACGTGGAGATCGAGATCAACGGTTATCTGAGTTATGACCGGGAGGTTGAAAAGATGGACTTCGACCAACTAAAGCAAATGCACGCAAGTCTTACCTGAGGATAGCTTTACTGGAGCCAGGATATTTCCAAAATCCAGTCAGTGTCGTCCTGAATAGAGTTGCTGGAAAGATATTGGAAAACTCTTCGGCTGGTTCTACTACTCTGCCTCAAAATAGATCGGATTGGATATTAACGCTGGCAGCCGAGGCAGCCCCGGCAGGAACCCTCGCAATATCTCGATCCGGGCATATCCTGCGGACTTCAGCGTGTATACCCCCTCGAATTTTCCATCCGTTTTTGCTTCCAGGATGGGCATGCCTCCCTGGGCAGTTACCACCTGGAGGAGATCCCCGGCCAACAATCCGCTGGCTGTAATTTGAATCTCCTTGACTTTGGGGTATGGCACACTGTCTCCTGGGAGTGCCTTTCCCGCGGTCATTTCCAGTGTCGGTCCATTGGGAGCAAAAGTAATGTAAGCATGACCATGTTTTAAACCGGAAAGGATATCTTCCGGGCTGGCTGACATGGCATAGACATTCGTGGTGGGACCACCAGGCAGTATGAAGAGATGGTCGCGATGATAATCGCTTCCCCCGCAAATTGGGACTTTTTTTCCTGCAGTGAGCATTGTATTCCAGGATCCCACCGCCCGAAGATTGGATTCTCGCATGGGCCCATTCCAAATTTCGAGGCAATCATAGGGGAGAGAATTCATGTCGAACTGGAACGGGCAAATTTCGTCAAAAGGATGGTTGATGACGATCAACGCGCCGCGAGCATGGGCCGAGTTGAAGCGAGCTTGCATATCCTCCGGGTTGTTGGTGAAGAACGGTTCATCGTAGGGCTTGTCCACACCCAGGAAGTTTGCATGCCCCTTGAAGTGGGTCCATTCGATCCCGGGGATCAGCGTCAACCCCGGCAGCTTGGGCAGGGATTCCGCTGACACCATTTGATTGTGGTCGGTGATCGC
>Ga0326726_10000307_pt1 | contig 46695 bp, 26 predicted proteins | sample MHFenrmetagenome_2_FD_207603 | JGI IMG/M metagenome (GOLD analysis project Ga0326726, IMG submission 207603) | Lab enriched peat soil microbial communities from Michigan Hollow, Ithaca, NY, United States - MHF15MN | ecosystem: Environmental > Terrestrial > Soil > Wetlands > Peat | place: USA... | reverse complement strand
CGAAATACGACGTCGCGGCGTAGAAGCTCAGGAACACGAACGCAGGAGGCAGGATGCGCAAGGCAGGACGTGGAATTCTCGTGTGTGCGGCGCTCGCGGCCGCGGCGGCCGGGCTTCGCGCCCAGGGCGCGAAGCCGGGCCGCGTGTGGGAGTCGCGCAAGTCCGCGTGGGAACTGCTCGGCCCGGGCCAGAAGGACGAGGTCTTCAAGTTCGCCGACGGGTACAAGAGCTACCTGAGGGTCTCGCGCAGCGCGCAGACCTCGACGGCGGAGATCGAGCGGCTGGCGAAAGCGGCGGGGTTCTCGGAATTCACCGACCCGTCCCAGGTCAAGCCGGGCGCTCGCCTGATCGTCGACACGCACGACCGGGCGGTCGTGCTCGTCGTCGTGGGCTCCGACCCGATCGTCTCGGGCTCGCGCCTGGTCGGCACGCACCACGACAGCCCGCACATCGACCTGAAGGCGCGGCCGATCTACACGGCCAACGGCTACACGCTCTTCAAGACGATCTACTACGGCGGCATCAAGAAGTACCAGTGGGCCAACCGCCCGCTCGCCCTGATCGGCCGCATCGACACGGTGGACGGCAAGCGCGTGGATGTGTCGATCGGCCTGAAGGACGGCGACCCGGTCTTCGTGATCCCCGACAACGCGCCGCACTCGGACAACAACGAGATCCGCAACCGCAAGTCCGAGGAGGTCTTCGGCGGCGAGGAGCTCGATCCGGTGGCGGGCTCGATCCCGGGCAACGGCTCTTCGGTGACGGCGGAAGTGCTCGCGGCGCTGACCTCGAAGTACGGCATCCGGGAGGAGGATTTCGTCTCGTCGGAGCTCCAGCTCGTTCCGGCGGCCGATCCCGCGGACGTCGGGCTCGACCGGGGCCTCGTCGGCTCGTTCGGGCAGGACGACCGCCTGTCGTCCTACTGCGCCGCCCGCGCGGTGATGGATCTGAAGGGCACGCCGAAGCACACGGCGATGGCGTACCTGTCCAACTTCGAAGAGGTCGGCTCGACCAACAACACCGGCGCGCGTTCGCAGTTCATGACCTCGACCTACGCGCGCCTGGTCGGCGCCGAACGGGGCAAGGCGTACTCCGACCTCGACCTGCGGCAGGCGCTGCGCAACGCCGAAGTCGTCTCCGCGGACACGAACGACGGCATCAACCCGATCTTCCCGCAGACGAGCGAGCCCTCGGGAGCCGCGCGGCTCGGCTACGGCGCGGTCATCAAGAAGTACGGCGCGGGCTTCGACGCGAACTCGGAGTACATCGCGAAGATCCGGGGGCTCCTCGAGAAGAACAAGATCGCGTGGCAGACCCAGACGCCGAAAGTCGACGGCTATTCGGGCGGGACGATCGGCGGATTCCTTTCGATGGAGGAGATGGAGGTCATCGACATGGGCGTGCCGCTGCTCTCGATGCACGCGCCCTTCGAGATGTCCTCGAAGGTCGACGTCTGGAGCTTCTACCGCTTCATGACGGTGTTCCTGGCTTCGTAGCCGGACAGGGGCAGACTTTCCCCGGAGTGCTCGTGCCTCGGTTCGCGGCGTGAGAAGTCTCCCGACCGAAGGGACGGAGGAGGCTCACGCCGCGGGAGCCGCAGCGCAGTGAGGGGTCAGCCGGGCGGTCGAGCCCGCATCCGGGCGAGCCGCCCGGCGGTGCGCGCCTCAGCGCGCAGACCCCGAACGAAGCGGAGGCGACGGTCTAGTCCCATGGCGCGACACCGATCGGACCGTGGCCGCAGCCGACGCGCGAGACAGTGGATGCGCCGATGGTGGGGAGGGTGTGCGTCTCGGCGGCATCGGCGGGAAGCGAGGTGCTCGAGAGGTCCCAGAGCGTCGCGTCGGCGCCTTCGGCATCGATGCGCTCCTTTCGGGTGCCGAGCCGTGCGAGATAGCCGTCGAAGAGCTCCTCCTCGGCCAGCGGCCCGATCAGGTGGGTGCGGAACACCCAGAGGCGCGGCTTTCCCCGAAAGCGATCCAGGTCGCGCAGATACGCGCGCGGGTCGCCGCGATGGCACTCGCCGAGGGTGACGCCGTCGCTTCGCAGACCGACGAGCGGGCCGTAGTAGCGGGCCGCGCGCGCCCCGGCGTAGAGGACGTACATGGCGTCGCCGGGCTGCCACTGCCGGGCCACCTTCGCGAGAACCGGCCGGGCGTCCTCGTCCCGGTAGACGGGCGGATCGTGGAGCAGCACGACGGCGAGCGCCGCGGCGGGCACGAGCGCGCCGACTCGCCGGGGCACCCGCAGCCGCGCGAGACCTTCGACGATCCAGCCGGCGATCTCTGCCATCGCCAGGATCCCGGCGGGCGCCAGAAAGGCGACGGCGCGCCCCGCGAACGGGTAGAGGCGAGCGGCCGCGGCTGCGAGCGTGGCCGCGACGGGCCCGAGGATGATCAGCGCGGCCTGGCGATCCCGGATCCACAGCGCCGCTGCGCCGACGGCCACGAAGACGAGCAGAGGCCACTTCGGCAGCATCGGATTCCAGAACCTCTTCAGGTAGGCGTCCATCTCGGGCGGCACGCGATGCATCGCGGCGGTGACCGAGGCCGCGGCGGCGGCGGCCCACACGACCAGCGTGACCACGAGCCCGCCCGAGAGCGTGCGCGGGCGGTCCGTCAGGGCCAGGACGGCGAGCGCGGCGCCGAGGCCGGCCAGGACGAAGACCGCCGGCTGCGAGAACCAGACCGTGACGGCGCCGAGCAAAGCCGCCCACGCGAAGCGGCCCGCGCCCGCGCCGGGCTCGCGCAGGCCGAAGGCGGCCAGCGTCAGCACGATCGCGAACAGGACGTCGGTCGAGTAGGGCTTGAAGTCCGAGGAGTACTCGATGAGCGTCGGGAGGACGGCGAAGAGCCCGGCCGCGAAAACGGCGATCCAGGCGGGTTGGAATCGCCTCGAGAGACGCGGAAACAGGACCAGCGCGAGCAGCCCGCCGAGCAGGGGGATCAGCCGCAGCATCTTCTCCGAGGGTCCGATGACCCAGGTCACGCCTTTGGCGAGCGCGAGAAACCCGGGCGGCGCGACCTGGTCGAGCGCGAGCGGCTCGCGGAGCAGATGCGCGAGCGGCCAGTAGAGGACGTTCTGGGCGAGCGCGATCTCGTCGATCCAGAGCGACGCGTTCGCGAAGTACTGCCAGAGCCTCAGGGCCGCGCCGAAGGCGACGAGGGCGACGAGCGCCGCCCTCGCGCCACGAGGCGAGGAAAGCCCTTCCCTACTGGTTGGAGGCGAGAGCCTTCTCCTCGACGATCTGCTTGTTGGTCATGATCGTCTGGACGATTTCCCTGGCGAGCTTGTCGAGGTCGGTCGCCGACTCGACCTGGTTGATCACGAACTTGGCGGCGACGACGTAGGGATTCCAGCCCACCGGCGCGCCCTGGCCCTTGAGGGCCTCCGCTTTCCCGAAGACGATGAAGGGAGCGTTCGGATCCTTCGCGAGGTTCGAGACACTCACCGTGAGCTGCGTGTTCGGCTTTTGTTCGCCGCCGAGCAGCTCGGTCGGGATGATGTTGCCCCCCGAGTCCGTGGCGTAGAAGGTGCCGCGCACGAGCCAGCCGTCCGAAGGCAGCGTCGTGCCGGGCTCGAGTCGCCTGGACGTGAACCCCGCGGCCGCGAACTCCTTGACGATGTCCGCCGACAGTTGCGAGGCGGACTGCGAGGCCTTCTGGCCCGCTCGCGCGCCGCGGATGCGGCTGAGCGGTCCGCCTCGCCCCTGTGAGGATTGGGCCGGTTCGTACGAGCCGACGAAGTCCTGGACGTACACCGGCTTCTTCGGCTTCGCGGGTGCGGCGGGTGTCGCCGACTGGGCGGCGAGCGAGGCTGCCGCGGTAGCGAGGCAGGCAAACAAGGAAACCACGCGCGCCGAAGTCCTCATGGGGCTCCTCCCTGGCGGCGAATCGTATATCCGCGCGGGGCCGGCGATACAATCGGGACCAGGTTCCGATGGCACTCTCCCCCGGCTTTCGTCTCGGCCCCTACGAGATCGTCGCGCCCATCGGGGCCGGCGGGATGGGGGAGGTGTACAAGGCGAAGGACACTCGCCTCGAGCGGACGGTTGCGGTCAAGGTCCTGCCGGCGCACCTGTCCTCGTCGGCCGAGTCGCGCCAGCGGTTCGAGCGGGAAGCGAAAACGATCTCCCAGCTTTCGCATCCGCACATCTGTGCCCTGTACGACGTCGGCCGCGAGGGCGAGACCGAATACCTCGTCATGGAGTACCTGGAGGGCGAGACGCTGACGGATCGGCTGGGCAAGGGCGCCCTCCCGCTCGACCAGGTGCTGCGCTTCGGCACCGAGATCGCGGAGGCCCTCGACAAGGCGCACCGCCAGGGGATCGTCCACCGGGACCTTAAACCCGGCAACGTGATGCTGACGAAGTCGGGGTTGAAGCTGCTCGACTTTGGACTGGCCAAGGCGATGACGGCGCCGACACAGCAGTCGAGCCTGACGTCCCTTCCGACTCAGCAGGGGCTGACGCAGGAGGGGACGATCCTCGGGACTTTCCAGTACATGGCGCCCGAGCAGCTCGAGGGCAAGGATGCCGACGCGCGGACGGACATCTTCGCTTTTGGCGCGGTGCTCTACGAGATGGCCACGGGGCGCAAGGCGTTTGCGGGCTCGAGCCAGGCTTCGCTGATCTCGTCGATCATGACGGCGGACCCGCCCTCGATCTCTTCGGTTCAGCCGATGTCGCCGCCGGCTCTGGATCGTGTGGTCAGAACGTGCCTGTCCAAGGACCCCGAGGACCGCTGGCAGAGCGCGCGCGACGTGGCCAACGAGCTCAAGTGGATTGCGGAGGGCTCGCAGGCGGGCGTGCCGACGAAGGTGGCCGTCCGCCGCAAGGGCCGCGAGCGCCTCGCGTGGACTCTCGCCACGCTCGCGACCGTGGTGGCCGTCGTCCTCGCGATCGGTCAACTGCGGCGGCCGGCGCGCCCCGCGACGTTGGTTCGCGCCTCGATCGTCCTTCCGGAGAAGACGTTCGTCGGCGACCTCGCCCTGTCGCCGGAGGGCGGAAGGCTCGCCTTCACGGTCGCGAACACGGCCGGGCAGCTGACGCTCTGGGTTCGAGATCTCGCCGCCGCCGCCGCGCATCCGATTGCCGGCTCCGAGGGGGCCCGTTTCCCGTTCTGGTCGCCGGACGGCCGCTTCGTCGCGTTCTTTGCCGACGCCAAGCTCAAGAAGGTCGAGGCCGCAGGCGGAGCGGTCCTCGCGATCTGCGACGCCGAAAACGGGGTCGGCGGGTCGTGGAATCGAGAAGGCACGATCGTCTTCGCGCCGTTCCCGACCGCCGGGCTCTACCGCGTCCTGGCCTCGGGCGGCAAGCCGGTGCCCGTGACGAAGCTCGACGCCAGGCGGCACGAGAAGGCCCATCGCTATCCGTTTTTTCTTCCGGACGGCCGGCACTTTCTCTACACCACGACCAATCTCGTGGGAGGCGCCGGCGAGGACTCCAACGCCATCCGGTTTGCCTCGCTCGACGGTCGGGAGGATCGGCTGCTCGTCGCCACGTTCTCGAATGCGCAGTTCGCATCGGGGCGCCTCCTGTATGCGCGCGACGAAACCCTGGTGGCGCAGGGGCTCGATCCGGACCGGGGAGCGTTGAAAGGCGAGCCGGTCGTGATCGAGCCGCGCGTGTCCCGGACGACCGATTGGGCGGGGTTCTTTGCATTCTCGGCATCCGAGCAGGCGATCGTCGATGCCGCGCCGTCCGTCGTTCCCTCGCAGCTCGTGTGGTTCGATCGGTCCGGAACGCCGGGTGGTTCGGTCGGGCCGCCGGAAAATTATTTCCAGTTCCGCCTGTCGCCCGACCAGCGGCGTGTCGCCGCCGCCGTCATGAACACATCCCGGAACAGGGCGGAGATCTGGACCGTCGACGTGGCTTCCGGGAGCGCCTCGAAGCTCGTCTCGGGGCCCGAGGTCTTCCTGCCGGCCTGGTCCGCGGACAGCAGTCGCGTCTTCTACGCCACGCTGCCGGACAAGAGCGCCACTCCGAGGATCTGGTTCAAGCCGATCGACGGCTCGAAGGAACAGCCCTTCGCCGAGAGCTCCGACAACCAGAGCCCGTGGGATTGGTCGCCGGACGGCCGTTTCCTCGCCATGCTGAAGGTTCCGCTCGAGGGAAAGCGATTCAACGAGATCTGGATCCTGCCCGCCTCCGATCCGAAGCATTCGACCCCGTTTGCGACTGAGTATCAGGACCAGGGCGACGCGCGGTTCTCTCCGGACGGAAAGTGGCTGGCTTTCACCGCGAACGAATCGGGCAGCGCCGAAGTCTACGTTCGCCCGTTTCCGGGGCCGGGCGGGACCTGGAAGATCTCCGCCGCGGGAGGCTTTCTGCCGCAATGGCGGGGTGACGGCAAGGAGATGTTCTTCCTGAGCCCGGACGGCAAGCTCATGGCCGTTCCGATCGTCCTCGCGCCGGCCTTCCACGCGGGGACCCCCGCCGCCCTGTTTTCGCCGCAGTCGAGCACGTCTCTGTTCGAGGCCGCGAGGGATGGCAAGCGGTTCCTGATCAATACGATTCAGGAGGGCGCGGGCTCGCCGCCGCTGAACCTGCTTCTGAACTGGACCGCGCTCGCCGAGGAGAAGTAGTCAGCTCTTCGGGGCGTGGGACAGGCTGAAGGCCTCGTAGACCATCCGGGAGATCTCCGCGCCCGTCCGAAGCGTCTCGTTGTCCGCGCTCGAGCTCTTGTCCTTGATCCGGCGCGCGCAGATGGCGATCACGTAGCGCGCCTGCGGCGCCTTGACGTACGCGGCGTCGTTGCGGACATCGCCCTTGAATCCCTTCGCGTCGGCGTTCTTCTCTTCGTCCCAGCCGGTCTTGTTCGCGACGAGGATCTCGTCGCTGCCGAAGGGGAGAGAGCGCGGGATCATGGCGCGGTCCTGCTGCGTGGCGAGCAGAGCGATCATGTCGTCGCAGGCGGCGCGGCTGACGACCTTGCCCTCGGCGATGAGCGCCATCAGCGTCGCCGCCTCGCGCGGCGTCGTCGAACCGAGCCCGTACTCCTTCTCTTCCTCGGGCAGGACGTCGGCATGTCCGTCTCGGAACGTCGGCCGGTAGAGCCGCGTCTTCGTGAGGCCGAAGGAATCGAGCAGCCTGTCCACGTTCGCCGTCCCGACGAGGCCGACCAGGAGATTCGTCGCCGTGTTGTCGCTGTACGCGATCATGAAGCGCAGCAGATCGTCCACCGTGAGCACGATGCCCGCGTGCAGCATGTTGACGGGCACCGTCTCGTCGCCCGCCTTGTCCGAGTCCTTCAGCGTGACGGTCGTGTCCTTCGAGAGCTTGCCCTCGGCGATCTGATGGAAGACTTCGGCCATGACCGCAACTTTGATGAGGCTTGCGGTCGGGAACCTCTGGTCGGCGTTGACCGCGATCACCCCGCCGGTCGAGAGGTCCTTCGCGTAGAGCCCCATCTCGCCATGGAAGGCTTTGACCTTCGCCTCGATCGGCGTGGTCGGCGCGGCGGCGGCGGCGAAGAGCGCCGCCAGCGCGAGCGAGCGCAGCAGTGCCAGGCCGCCTCCGCTACGGGTTCGTCACCTGGTACATGAGCGCGCCGCCCGAGTAGAACGGCATGTAGAAGACGCCGGCGCAGTTCATGTACGAGACGCCGTTGATCGACATGCTCGAGCAGGCGCCGGGAAGGGCCGCCACGACCGTCCCGACGGGCGGGGCATAGGTCACGGGCGCGGCGTAGTACACGGGAGCGGGCGAGGCATAGTAGACGGGGGCTGGCTGCGCCGACGACGCGACCGCGGCCCCGACCATCGCGCCCGCGACCGCCGCGCCTGCAACCGCGGCGCCGCCGTAGCAGCAGGGCGGGTGGTATCCGACGGCGACACCGCCGTGCCAGCCGCCGGCGGCGACCCACGCCCGAGCCGGAGTCGCAACGCTCGCCAGAAGCGCGGCGGACAGAAGCGCGGCGGTCATCTTCTTGTTCATGCGGTTCTCCTTGTGTCCGGTCATGGCTTGCTCGCCTTCCAGTCGACCTTCGTCGCGCCGGGGGGCGCCGCGAAGACGAACTCTCCGGCGGGGATCGTGGGCGAAAGGTTCCAGTCGGAGAGCGCCACGAGCACGCGCGGAGATCCCGGGACCTTCTTGTAGGTCACGGCCATCCGGCGCGGCAGCGGCCTGGCGCCCTCTTCGATCCAGAGCTGCCAGTCGGCGTCCTCCTCGGAGAACGCGAAATGGCGGCAGGTCACGCCGTCGATTTGCGCCGTGCCGGCGTCGAACGCGGTCTTCACGCCCTCCATCATCCTGGCGTAGGGGTCCTTGAGGAGGAAACCCGCCACCGGCAAGGGAGTGTCGAAGCGGTCCATGAGCATCTGAAGCGTCTCGTCGATCGTCGCCGGCGCCGCTGTCTGCCCGTAGAACGAGCTCTTCTTCGAGTAGATCGTCACCGTCTTCCCGTCGTACCAGAGCGACGCGGCGAAGCGATCGCCGTCGGTGTCGACGCGGACCCGGTTCGGCCGCGTCACCGAGACCCGCGAGACGTTCACGAAGTCGAGCATCTGGCCGCTGACCGAGGGCGTCTCGCGGTCCGTGACGGCCCTGAAGGTGACGCTGCCGGCGCCCTTCAACAGGTCGCTCATGGCCTTCATGCGTTCGAGCGCCGCGGGCTCGAGCGGCGGGGGCGGGGCCGGGGTCGCCACCGGCGTCGGAACCGCCTTTGGCGACGCGGCCTGGGGCAGCGCGATCGACGGAGCGAGTCCGAGAAACAGCACGGCGAGGATGCTGATCGGCCGAAGGCGGGTTCGAGTGCTCAAGAGGCCTCCTTGCAACGCGAGACGAGGGATTAGATCACAGCGATCCGTTGTAGGCTCTGACTCAACCTTGAGTCTGACTGCGGGAACCCGCCTGGGGCCGTACGAGATCCTCGCGCCAATCGGCGCGGGGGGCATGGGAGAGGTTTACCGGGCCAAAGATACGCGGCTCGGCCGCGACGTCGCGGTCAAGGTCCTGTCGGCCCACCTTTCGTCGAGCGAGGAAGTCCGGCAGCGATTCGAGCGCGAGGCAAAGACGATCTCGCAGTTCTCCCACCCCCACATCTGCTCGCTCTACGACGTCGGCCGCGAAGGCGAGACGGACTTCCTGGTCATGGAGTTTCTCGAAGGCGAGTCGCTGGCGGACCGCCTTGGGAAGGGCTCGCTGCCGACCGAGCAGATCCTGCGCTACGGCATCGAGATCGCCGACGCGCTCGACAAGGCGCACCGGCAGGGGATCGTCCACCGGGATCTAAAGCCCGGCAACGTCATGCTCACGAAGACGGGCGTCAAGCTGCTCGACTTCGGTCTCGCCAAGCCCCTGTCGGCGGCAGGGGCGAGGCCCGTTTCCGGCGCATCGGTCATGGCCACCGAGGCGCAGGTCAGCCAGCCGCTGACGGAGCGGGGCACGGTGCTCGGGACGTTCCAGTACATGGCGCCCGAGCAGCTCGAGGGCGGCGAGGCCGACGCGCGCTCGGACATCTTCGCCTTCGGCGCCGTGCTCTACGAGATGGCGACGGGCAAGAAGGCGTTCACGGGCAAGAGCCAGGCGTCCCTGATCGGATCGATCCTGAGGGACGACCCGCCCTCGATCATCGAGGCGGCGCCGATGATCCCGCCTGCCCTGAACCGCATCGTCAAGACGTGCCTCGCCAAGGACCCCGAGGACCGGTTCCAGACGGCGCACGACGCGAAGCTGCAGCTCGAGTGGATCGCCGAGGGCGGCTCGCAGGCGGGGCTGCCGGCCCCGGTGGTGGCCCGGCGCAAGAACCGCGAGAAGCTCGCCTGGACGGTCGCGGCCGCCGGCATCCTGGTCGCGGCCGTCGCGACGTTCGGCTATCTCCGTCGCGCTCCCCGTCCGCCGCGCCTCGTCCGCTTCGACATTGCGACGCCGGAGGACGTTCTCTCGATCGACGCGCCGCGTGTGTCTCCCGACGGACGTTACGTCGCCTTCAACGCGACCGATACGACGGGCAAGACGATGGTCTGGTTGCGCGCTTTCGACTCTCTGGCGCCCAGGCCGTTGCCCGGAACGGAGGGAGCGACGCGGCCTTTCTGGTCGCCGGATTCGAAGTTCCTCGGTTTCATGGCCGACGGCAAGCTCAAGAAAATCGACATCTCCGGCGGCCCGTCCCAGAAGGTCTGCGACGCGCCGTCCGGATCCGACGGGACCTGGAGCCCGGAAGGCGTGATTCTCTACGACGGCCGAGCGACGGATCCGATCTACCGCGTTTCGGCGGCGGGCGGCGCGCCCGTCGTCGAAGTCAAGGCGGACCCGGCGCAGAAGACCGCGGCGGTCGGCTGGCCGGAGTTCCTGCCCGACGGGCGTCACTACCTGTACATGGCCATGGCGGCGAAGGCGGAGGACAGCATCTATCGGATCGGGTCGCTCGATTCGAAGGAGTCGAAGGCCGTCGTCCCCGCCCAGACCTTCATCACCTACGCGCCGCCCGGGTACCTGCTCTTCGTTCGCGATCGGACGCTCGTGGCGCAGCCGTTCGACGCGAAGGCCATGAAAACGACGGGAGAGCCCGTCCCTCTGGCGGAGAGGATCGGGATCGACGCGGTCGGGCTGGCGCGGTTCTCGGTGTCGCGGGAGGGGACGCTGGCCTACCGCACCGGTGAAGCGGGTTCGCGGCTGCTCTGGGTGGACCGAAGCGGGAAGGAGCTCGGGACGGTTGGCGACATCGGGGAATCGCGCAATCCCACCCTCTCTCCGGGAGGCGAACGCCTCGCGTTCAACCTGGCCGACCCGAGGACCAGCATCGCGGACGTCTGGGTGCGCGATCTCGCGCGAGGAAGCAACTCTCGCCTGACGTTCGGGGCCACCAACCAGACGGCGCCGGTGTGGTCTCCGGACGGGACCCGGATCGTGTACCGGGCGGACCGGAACGGACCCTCCGACCTCGTCGTGAAGGCCGCAGACGGCACCGGCGAGGAGACGGTGTTGCTCAAGGGGGACGTCCTGACGGTCCCGACCGATTGGTCTCGAGACGGCCGTTACATCGCGTACTCGCAGTTTGCCAGGGACACGGGAACCGACATCTGGGTTCTACCCACGTTCGGCGACCGCAAGCCGATTCTCGTGCTGAAGACCCCGTTCAACGAAAGCAACGCAGTCTTTTCCCCCGACGCCCGATTCATCGCTTATTCGTCGAACGAATCCGGCCGCAACGAGATCTACGTGCGGAGCTTCCCGGGCCCGGGTGGCAAGTGGCAAGTCTCGACGGCGGGAGGCTCGGAGCCGCACTGGAGTGCCGACGGCAAGGAGATCACGTTCCGCGCGCCGGACCAGAAGGTCATGGCGTCCGAGGTGCGAGAGGGCACCGCATTCGAGGCCGGAGTCCCGAAGGCTCTCTTTCTGGGTCGGTTCGAACCGAGCAATTCGCGCAACCGCTACGTTCCCGCCGCCGACGGCCAGCGCTTCCTCCTCGTCGCGCCGCTCGGCCGCGACGCGATGGCTCCGACGTCGGTCGTTCTGAATTGGTTCGAAGCCCTGAGGAAGTGAGATGACCGTCGCTTCGCTTGCTCGGAGGTCTGGCTTCGCCACCGGCGCGCGGCTCGCCCAGGGGCTCGACCGCGCGCCTGACCTCCTCACGCGCTTCGCTCCCGCGGCGCGAACCTCCTCCCTCCCTTCGGTCGGGAGACTATTCGCGCCGCGAGCTACAGAGGGAGTGCCGTTGACATGACGCTCGTGGCGGGAACCAGGCTCGGCCCCTACGAGATCGTTTCGCCGATCGGCGCGGGCGGCATGGGGGAGGTCTACAAGGCGCGGGACACGCGGCTCGAGCGCACGGTCGCCGTCAAGGTGCTGTCGTCGCACCTCTCGGCGAGCGAGGAGATCCGCCAGCGCTTCGAGCGCGAGGCCAAGACGATCTCGCAGTTCTCCCATCCCCACATCTGCGCGCTGTTCGACGTCGGGCGCGAGGGCGAGACCGACTTCCTGGTCATGGAGTACCTCGAGGGTGAGTCGCTGGCCGATCGCCTGGGGAAGGGGCCCCTGCCGACCGAACAAATTCTGCGGTATGGGATCGAGATCGCCGACGCGCTCGACAAGGCGCACCGGCAGGGGATCGTCCACCGGGACCTGAAGCCCGGCAACGTCATGCTGACGAAGACGGGCGTGAAGCTGCTGGACTTCGGGCTGGCAAAACCCCTGGCGACGGCGGGCGCGAGGCCCGTGTCGGGAGCGTCGAGCCTGGCGACGGAAGCGCAGGCGAGTCAGCCGCTGACCGAGCGCGGCACGGTGCTCGGAACGTTCCAGTACATGGCGCCCGAACAGCTCGAGGGCGGCGAGGCGGACGCGCGCTCGGACATCTTCGCCTTCGGCGCCCTCCTGTACGAGATGGCGACGGGGAGGAAGGCGTTTTCCGGAAAGAGCCAGGCGTCGTTGATCGGTTCGATCCTGCGGGACGATCCGCCGTCGATCTCCGAGGCTGCGCCGATGGTGCCGCCGGCCCTGAACCACGTGGTGCGCACATGCCTCGCGAAGGACCCGGAGCACCGGTTTCAGACGGCGCACGACATCAAGCTGCAGCTCGAGTGGATCGCGGAGGGCGGCTCGCAGGCCGGGCTGCCGGCGCCGGTCGTCGCGCGGCGCAAGAACCGCGAGAAGCTCGCCTGGGCGGTGGCGGCCGCCGCGGTCCTCGCCGCCGCGGCCTTCGCCTTCGGGTTCTGGAAGCGGACGCCGAGGCCGCCGCACACGACGCGCTTCGACGTCGACGTCCCCGCGGAAGTCTCGACGGTCGACATGCCGCGCATCTCGCCGGACGGCCGCATCCTCGCCTTCAACGCGACCGATTCCTCGGGGAAAAATCGCCTCTGGGTGCGCCCGTTGAACGCGCTCGTCGCCCATCCCCTCGCCGGGACCGAGGGGTCGCGGCGTCCGTTCTGGTCGCCGGACAGCAAGTTCCTCGCCTTCATCGCCGACGGCAAGCTCCAGAAGGTGGACGTCGCCGGAGGCCCGCCCCAGAAAATCTGCGACGCGCCCACGGGAGCCGATGGCACCTGGAGCCCGGAGGGCGTCATCCTCTTCGACGGCACGGGAAGCGACCCGATCCAGCGCGTTCCCGCCTCGGGAGGGTTGCCGGCCGTTCTCGTCAAGCCCGACGCTTCCCGCAAGGAAACGCAGATCGGCTGGCCCGAGATCCTGCCCGACGGCAAGCACTTCCTCTATATGGCAATGGGCGACAAGGCGCCCGAAGGCATGTATCGGATCGCCTCGCTCGACGGCAAGGAGAACCGTCCCTTCGCTCCGGCACAGTCGGCGATCACCTACGTCGAGCCCGGTTACCTCCTGTACCTGCGCGATCGGACGCTGGTCGCGCAGCCGTTCGACGCGAAGGCGGTCAAGACGACCGGAGAACCGATGCCGCTCGCCGAGGGCGTCGGGACGGACGGCGTCGGGCTTGCGCGGTTTTCCGTCTCCCGGGAGGGGACGCTCGTCTACCGGACCGGCGAGGTCAACGATCGCATGATCTGGGTGGACCGCTCCGGCCGGGAGCTCGAGACCATCGGCGATCCCGCCCAGTACCACGACCCCGCGATCTCGCCGGACGGCCGGCGGGTCGCCCACGATCTCGTCGATCCGCGAAGCAGCAAGTCCGACGTCTGGGTCCGGGACCTCGCTCGCGGCGTGAGCTCGCGTTTCAGCTTCTCCAAGCAGGACGCCTTCTGTCCGGTCTGGTCACCGGACGGGCGGCGCGTGGTGTACACGGTGCAGCCCGACCTGGTCGAAAAACCGGCGGACGGTCAGGGAGCGGAGAGTCAGCTCGGCGACAAAACCGACGAGCTCAAGATCGCCTGCGATTGGTCGTCGGACGGACGCTACATCGCTTTCACCGCGCAGGGCAGGGACACGAACTGGGACATCTGGATCCTTCCGACCTTTGGCGACAAGAAGCCGTTTCCGTGGCTGAAAACCAACTTCTCGGAAAGCTGGCCCGTGTTCTCGCCCGACGGCCGGTATCTCGCCTATCAGTCGAACGAGTCCGGACGCCAGGAGATCTACGTCCAGAGCTTTCCGGGGCCGGGAGGAAAGTGGCAGGTTTCCTCGTCGGGCGGCACCGAGCCCCACTGGCGGGCCGACGGAAGGGAACTCTTCTACCGCTCCGCCGATCAGAAGCTGACGGCCGTGGACACGACCCTCGGGGCGACCTTCGAGGCCGGAGTCCCGAAGCCCTTGTTCCAGCTTCACCTCGAGGCGGGGCTCGCGCGCAACCGCTTCCTTCCGCAGGGGGACGGCCAGCGCTTTCTCCTCGTGGCGACGCCGGCCCGCGAGTCGATGACGCCCACGACGGTCGTCCTGAACTGGATGGCCGACCTGGGCAAGTAGCTCGCTCGGCTCGCGCTCGACTTTCTTACCCGAGCTTCATTCTTCCGTCACAACGCACGCCTACCGTGACGTCTCCTCGCAATGAGGCGGGGAATCAGTCACGGAGGCGATCCAATGTCGACGGGCAGGTGGAAAAGAGTTTCGAGGCTGGGATCCGTGGTCGCGCTGGCGGCGATCGTCGGGACGGCATCCGCAGATACGGCGAAAGCCAGGAGGGCCATCTCGGACCCGGATGCCGTTCCGAAGGTCACCGGGAACTCCGCGCCGAATGCTCTCGCGTCGGGATTGATCGAGAGCCCGGTCGCGCAGGGATCTCAGCCGCTGGAGAACGGCACCGACGCCATCCCGTTCTACGGCTACCACGGGGACGGCCCGATGGTGCCGGCGCCGGGCGACGTGCAGGCGCCCGGCCACAACGTCGAGGCGTCGAAGAGCGAGCCGGACAAGAACACCTACCTCGTGCTCCACGATCAGAATGGACCCGACCCCGACTACGATTACGGCAGTCACTTCCTGTTTCAGGGGCACGAACTGGGCGCGGGCTACATCACGCGCGTCAACCTGGATGGCGACGACGCGCATCGCGTGACGCTCTTCGCTACCGAGGACTCCCTGGGCAATCCGTTGCCGGCCTTCGACGGATCGACGTGGGACCCGTGGGCCAGCCGGCTCCTCTTCACCGCGGAGAACGGCGCGGCCGGCGGCGTCTGGCAGTCCACGCTCGACTTTCCGCCCGTCGTCGAGGACATTTCGGGGGTCCTCGGCCGCGGCGGCTACGAGGGCATCCAGAATGACTCGGACGGCAACCTCTGGATCGCCGAGGACGTCAGCGGCGCCAAGGGAGTCGTCAACAATCACGCCCGGCAGCCGAACAGCTTCCTCTTCCGCTTCCTGCCGAAGAACAAGTGGGACCTGACGAAGGGCGGCAAGCTCCAGGCGCTCCAGGTCTGCCGGCTCAATGTCACACCGTGCGATCCGATCGTGTTTCACGCCGGCGACCCGGACGCTGACATCCTCTCGCAGAACCAGAAGGACCTTCATACGTACGGAAATCAGTTCCGGACGAACTGGATCACGGTTCACGACACGGACCACGACGGGACCGCGCCCTTCGACGCCAACGCGCTCGCCAAGGCGAAGCTTGCGACACCGTTCAAGCGGCCCGAGAACGCCCAGTTCCGTCCGGGCCGACAGTTCAGGGAGTTCTTCTTCGACGCCACGGGCGACACGGACGCCGCAACACAGGCCGGATCCCAGTACGGCGGGTTCGGGGCCATCTTCAAGCTGACCCAGGCCAATCCATCGTCCGACACCGGCGTCCTCGCGCTCTTTTTCCGCGGCGACCTCGATCACACCGCTTTCGACAACGTCGCCTTCTGGGACCGGAATCGAGTGGTTCTCGTCGAGGACCGTGGAGACGGTCTCCACACCGCGCACGGCGTGTACGACTCCGGATGGCTCTTCGACGTCCGGACGGATTACTCGGATCCCGACAACCAGCCGATCCGTCTGATCGCCGTGGGCCGCGACACGTCCGCGACGCTCGACTCCGCCCTCTCGGCGGGGGCGCCGGCCAACGGCTTCCAGAACGAGGGAGACAACGAGATCACGGGCATTCACGTCTCGGACGGCGATCCGGGTGTCCACGGAATCCTCGGCGCGCGGGAGCCGCACCTCTTCCACGGCGGCTGGCGCGCCTTCTACACCCAGCAGCACGGCGACAACGTGACCTGGGAGCTGCTTCCGACGGGCTCGGGCCCGGGCTGGTTGCAGGGCAACGGCGACTGACGGTCGGGTTTCTCTTCCGGGGGCCCGGCGCCGGCCGGGCCCCTTTTTGTTCGGTGTTTGGCGCGAGCCTTCTGTAAGATCCCGCCTCGAGAATGTCCCTCACAACGGGAACCCGTCTGGGTCCTTACGAGATACTCGCGCCCATCGGCGCGGGCGGGATGGGAGAGGTGTACCGGGCGAAGGACACGCGCCTCGGGCGCGACGTCGCCGTCAAGGTGCTGCCCGCGTCCCTGTCCTCCTCGGCGGAGTTGCGCCAGCGGCTCGAGCGCGAGGCGAAGACGATCTCGCAGCTCTCGCATCCCCACATCTGCACGCTCCACGACGTCGGACACCAGGACGGGACCGACTACCTGGTCATGGAGTTTCTCGAGGGCGAAACGCTCGCGGACCGCCTGGGCCGCGGGCCGCTGCCGACCGATCAGGCGCTCAAGATCGGCGTCGAAATCCTGGGTGCCCTCGACGCCGCGCACCGTCAGGGCATCGTCCACCGCGACCTGAAGCCCGGCAACGTCATGCTGACGAAGTCGGGCGTGAAGCTGCTCGATTTCGGGCTCGCGAAGCTCGCCGCCGCGCCGCCGCAGAGCGGCGTCTCCCAGGCCACGAGCCTGCCCACGGCGCTGCAGGAGAGCCAGCCGTTGACGACGCGCGGCACGATCCTCGGCACGTTCCAGTACATGGCGCCCGAGCAGCTCGAAGGCCGCGACGCCGACGCGCGCTCGGACATCTTCGCGTTCGGCTGCGTGCTCTACGAGATGCTGACGGGCAAGAAGGCGTTCACCGGAGCGAGCCAGGCATCGCTCATCGGCTCGATCATGAACACGGACCCGGCGCCGATCTCCTCGATCCAGCCGATGATCCCGGCCTCCCTCGATCGGATCGTCAAGGGCTGCCTCGCCAAGGAGCCCGAGCATCGCTGGTCGACCGCGCACGACGTGATGCTCCAGCTCCAGTGGATCGCCGAGGGCGGCTCGCAGGCGGGCGTGCCGGCGCCCGTCGTCGCGCGGCGGAAGAACCGGGAGAAGCTCGCGTGGGGGCTCCTCGCGGCGGCCCTCGTCGCCGCGGCCGCGCTCGCCGTGGGGTTCGTGCGCCGCGCGCCGAAGCCGGAACCGCTCGTCCGCTTCGACATCGTTCCCCCTCCCGAGATCGCCACCATGGACGTGCCGCGGATCTCGCCGGACGGCCGGTTCCTGGCGTTCGACGCGACCGACATGGAGGGGAAGGCCCGGATCTGGATCCGTCCGCTGGGCTCGCTCACTGCGCAGCCGCTGCTGGGCACGGAGGGCGGCGCGCGCCCGTTCTGGTCGCCCGACAGCCGTTATGTCGCTTTCGTCGCCGACGGCGTCATGAAGAAGGTGGATGTCACCGGGGGGCCGCCGACGAAGATCTGCGACGCGCCCGGCGGCTCCGACGGCACCTGGAGTCCCGCGGGCGTGATTCTCTGGGACGGCACCGGCACCGACCCCCTTTATCGGGTGTCCGCGGCGGGCGGGACACGAGCCGTCGCCGTCGCGCTCGATGCGGCGAAAAAACAGACCTCGGTCGGGTGGCCCCAGTTCCTTCCGGACGGCAAGCACTTCATCTATCTGGTGACGGGCGAGAAGCAGGAGGACAGCGCTTACTGGATCGGGTCGATCGATTCGGCCGAGAGGAAGATGCTGGCGCCCGCCCAGACGCTCGTCCAGTACGCGCCGCCCGGGTATCTCCTCTTCGTCCGCGACCGGACGCTCGTCGCCCAGCCCTTCGACGCGTCGGCGCTCAAGATCACCGGCGAGGCCGTGCCGCTTGCGGAGAAGATCGGCACCGACAACGTGGGCCTCGCCCGCTTCTCGGTCTCGAACGGCGGTGTGCTCGCGTATCGGACCGGCGAGACCGGGGGACGCCTGCTCTGGCGCGACCGGGCCGGGCGAGAGTTCGACACGCTCGGGGACCCGGGCGACTACGCGAACCCTACGCTTTCTCCGGCGGGGGACCGCCTCGCCTTCAACCTGACCGACGCGCGCACCGCCAAGGGCGACGTCTGGATAAGGGACCTGGCCCGCGGCGTCAACTCGCGATTTACGCTCGGCGCCGGCAACAACGTTCGGCCCGTCTGGTCGCCGGACGGCGCGACGATCGTCTTCGGATCCGACCGCGCCGGCGCGTTCGACCTGTATCAGAAATCCGTCAAGGGAGCGGGGGAAGAGAAACTCCTGCTGCACACCGACGAGCCGAAGTCCGCGGGAAGCTGGACGAGCGACGGGAAGTACATCGCGTACGTGACCCGGGATCCGAAGACGCAGTTCGATCTGTGGGCGCTGCCGATGTTCGGCGATCACAAACCGATCCCGATCGCGGTCACCCCCTTCACCGAGAACACTCCGGTGTTCTCGCCCGACGGCCGCTACGTCGCGTTCGTGTCGAACGAGTCGGGCCGCGAGGAGATTTACGTCCAGACCTTTCCCGAGCCCGGAGGCAAATGGCAGGTCTCCAACGGCGGTGGCAGCGACCCGGGCTGGCGCGCCGACGGAAAGGAGCTCTACTACCGCTCGCCGGACCAGAAGCTCATGGCGGTCGAGATTCGCCTCGGCGCCGACTTCCAGGCCGGAGTGCCTCAGGCTCTGTTCCCCATCCGGATCCGTCCCGGCGCGCCGCGCAACAAGTACGCGCCGTCGCCCGACGGTCAGCGCTTCATGATCGCGGCACCGCTCGGCCGCGACGCCATGTCGCCGACCACGATCGTCCTGAACTGGCCGGCGGGCCTGGGGAAGTGACGATCCCGTGACGCTCGCCGCAGGCACCCGCCTCGGCCCGTACGAAATCGTGGCGCCGATCGGCGCGGGCGGAATGGGCGAGGTCTACAAGGCGAGGGACGCGCGGCTCGAGCGTTCGGTCGCGATCAAGGTCCTGCCGCAGCATCTGTCTGCCTCTCCCGAGATCCGCCAGCGCTTCGAGCGCGAGGCGAAGACGATCTCGCAGCTTTCGCACTCGCACATCTGCGCGCTCTACGACGTCGGCAACCAGGACGGCGTCGAGTACCTGGTCATGGAGCTGCTCGAGGGCGAGACCCTGTCGGACCGTCTCGGCAAGGGCGGCCTCGCGCTCGAGCAGACGCTGCGGTTTGGCACCGAGATCAGCGACGCGCTCGACAAGGCGCACCGGCAGGGGATCGTGCACCGGGACCTGAAGCCCGGCAACGTGATGCTGACCAAATCGGGTGTGAAGCTGCTCGACTTCGGCCTCGCCAAGGCGATGACGCCGCCGGTCCAATCGGCGGTGACGTCGCTGCCGACGGTGATGGGAAGCCGCGAACCGAACCTGACGCAGGAAGGCACGATCCTCGGGACGTTCCAGTACATGGCGCCCGAGCAGCTCGAAGGGCGCGAGGCGGATGCGCGGACGGACATCTTCGCCTTTGGCTGCGTCCTCTACGAGATGGCGACGGGGCGCAAGGCGTTCAGCGGTGCGAGCCAGGCGTCGCTGATCTCGTCGATCATGAAAGAGGAGCCGGCGCCCATCTCCTCCGTCGCCCCGATGACGCCGCCGGCGCTGGAGCGGGTCGTGAAGCGGTGCCTCGCCAAGGACCCGGAGGACCGCTGGCAGAACGCCGCGGACCTCAAGTCGGAGCTCAAGTGGATCGCCGAGGGCGGCTCGCAGTCGGGCATTCCGGCGCCCGTCGCGGCGTCGTCCGCGCGCGGCCGGCTCGCGTGGGCACCGTGGGCGGCCGCGCTCCTGCTCGCCGCGCTCGGGTTCGCCGCCGGGCGGCTTCTGCACCGCGCGCCCGCCGCGGCCGCGACGCGCTCGTCGATCGACCTGCCGGCGCAGATGGAGCTCGACCGGTGGAGCACCCTCGCGTTGTCTCCCGATGGAACGACGCTCGCTTTTTCCGCGACGGGCAGCGAGGGAAAGCGCCAACTCTGGGTCCGCCGGATGGACAGCTTCGCGGTCCAGCCGCTGCCGGGGACCGACGACGCGACGGGCCCGTTCTGGTCGCCGGACAGCCGCTCGATCGGGTTCTTCGCCGACGGCAAGGTGAAGCGCGTGCCCGCGGGCGGAGGAGCGGTCCTCACGATCTGCGCCGCCGCCGACGGGCGAGGCGGCAGCTGGAGCGTGGACGACGTCATCGTCTTCGCGCCGGCGCCGTTCGCGGGGCTCTCCAGGGTTCCCGCGGTCGGGGGCGCTCCACAGCCGGTGACGCGCGTCGAGGCCGCCGGAACGACGCACCGGCTCCCCTGGTTTCTCCCGGACGGAAAGCGCCTGCTCTACTTTTCGGGGGCGCAGGGAGCGAGCGCGGAGACGAACTCCATCCAGGCGCTCGACCTCGCCACGGGCAAGTCGACGCTCGTGGCCCGGGAGAACAGCGAGGGCCGCTTCGTCGAGCCCGGATCTCTCGTGTTCGTGCGCGAGGGCAATCTGCTGGCGCAACCGTTCGATCCGTCGGCGCTGAAAACCACGGGACCGGCGGTGGCGGTTGCCGAAGGCGTGGCCTTCGAGGCGTTCCGCTGGATCGGCAATTTCACGTTCTCGAACACGGGCCGGCTGGTGTTCCAGAGCAACGAAGCCGTCCGGCGGAGCCGCCTCACGTGGTTCGACCTCGACGGCAAGGAGCTCGGCGCGGTCGGCGAGGCTGCGAACTTCTTCACGGTGGCGCTGTCGCCCGAGGCCGGGCGTGTCGCGGCGACCGTGCTCGGCAGCCGCAACACGCGACCGGAGCTGAGGCTCTACGACGTCGAGAGAGGGGCGGGATCCCGATTCACGTTCGGCGACCAGGGCGCGAATTTCCCGACCTGGTCTCCCGATGGCCGCGCCATCGCGTACGGGGACGTCGGACAGGGCGTCCGGATCAAGCCCGCCGACGGCGGTTCCGAGGGAAAGATCGTCCTCGCCCAGAAGTCCAACATCTGGCCGCTTTCCTGGTCGCCGGACGCGAAGCGGATGCTGCTGCGGATTCAGGATTCCAAGGGCGGGGGCGTGAACCTCTATGACTTTCCGCTCGAGGGCGACGCCCAGCCTCGCCTGCTCTTCGCGACCGACCCGAACGAGTTCGTCAACGGCGCGATCTCACCCGACGGGAAGTGGCTGCTGTACACCTCCAACGAGACCGGCCGGCAGGAGGTCTACGTCGTTCCCTATCCAGGCCTGGGAGAGAAACGCCAGGTCTCGACCTCCGGCGGAACGGCCGGCCACTGGCTCGGAGAGCGGTCCATCGTCTACAGGCAGCCGCCCGAGGGCAAGCTCTTCGCCGTGGACTTCGAGGCGACTGGCGGCTCGCTCCGGCTCGCGGCGCCGCGGCCGGTGTTCGGCGGCAAGATCCCGCCGCGCGGCCCCTTCGACGTGACGCGCGACGGCAAGCGGCTCCTGATCGCCGTTCCGTCCGACGACAGCTCGTCGGCGCAGATCCGGTTCGTATCCGACTGGCGCGGCGAGCTGGCGAAGAAGTAGAGATGACGCTCGCCACTGGAACGAAGCTCGGCCCGTACGAGATCCTGTCGCCGATCGGCGCAGGCGGGATGGGCGAGGTGTATCGGGCGAAGGACACGCGGCTGGACCGGCCGGTGGCGATCAAGGTGCTGCCGGAGCACCTCTCGTCTTCGCCTGAGGTGAGGCAGCGGTTCGAGCGGGAAGCGAAGACGATCTCGCAGCTGTCGCACTCGCACATCTGCGCGCTGTACGACGTCGGCAACCAGGACGGGGTCGAGTACCTCGTCATGGAGCTGCTCGAAGGGGAGACGCTCGGGGACCGACTCGGCCGCGGAGCGCTGCCGCTCGAACAGACGCTGCGATTCGGCACGGAGATCGCCGACGCCCTCGACAAGGCGCACCGCCAGGGGATCGTTCACCGGGATTTGAAGCCCGGCAACGTGATGATCACGAAGTCGGGCGTGAAGCTGCTGGACTTCGGGCTGGCCAAGGCGATGGCTCCGCCCGTGCAATCTGCGGTGACATCGCTGCCGACGGTGATGGGAAGCCGCGAACCGAACCTGACGCAGGAAGGGACGATCCTCGGGACGTTCCAGTACATGGCGCCCGAGCAGCTCGAGGGTCGGGAGGCGGACGGCCGGACGGACATTTTCGCGTTCGGATGCGTCCTCTACGAGATGGCCACCGGGCGCAAGGCCTTCATGGGTTCGAGCCAGGCATCGCTGATTTCGTCGATCATGAAGGAGGAACCGGCGCCGATCTCGACGGTCGCGCCGATGACGCCTCCGGCGCTCGAGCGTGTCGTCAAGCGCTGCATGGCGAAAGACCCCGAGGACCGCTGGCAGAACGCGGCGGACCTGAAGTCGGAGCTCAAGTGGATCGCCGAGGGCGGCTCGCAGACCGGAATCGCGGCGCCGGTAGCGGCGCGCGGGCGGCGTCGCGCGCCCTGGATCCCGCTGGCTGCGGCTCTGGCCATCGGCTTTTGCGCGGCCTGGATGCTGCGCCGTCCCGCCTCCGCCCCGCTGCTGCGCGCTTCGATCGAGCTTCCGCCGAGGATGGACTTCGATCCGCAGAACACGGCGCTCGCCCTCTCGCCCGACGGCACGACGCTCGCGATCGTCGCGAGCGGACCGGACGGCAAGCGGCAGCTCTGGGTGCGCCGCATGGACGGCTTTGCCGTGCAGCCCCTCGGCGGCACGGAGGAGGCGACGTGTCCATTCTGGTCCCCGGACAGCCGGTTCATCGGCTTCTTCGCCGAGGGGAAGCTGAAGAAGGTTCCGGCCTCGGGCGGCACCGTCCAGACGATTTGCGACGCGCCGGACGGTCGCGGCGCAAGCTGGAGCGAAAGAGACGTCATCGTGTTCGCGCCGGCGCCGTTCGGCGGCCTCTCGAGGGTCTCGGCAGCCGGGGGGGCGCCGGCGTCGCTGACGAAGCAGGACAAGCAGGGCGTCACGGATCGGCTGCCCTGGTTTCTGCCCGGCGGAAGGAAGCTTCTCTACCTCACCGGCTCGCAGACCTCGGACAAGGAGAAGTCGACCGCGATCAACTGTCTCGACCTCGACACGGGCAAGTCGGCCCTCGTGGCTCACGAGTCGAGTGAGGGGCGCTATGCCGCTCCCGGGTACCTGCTCTTCGTGCGCGAAGGTAACGTGATGGCTCAGCCCTTCGAGGCGGGGAGCGCGAAGACCACCGGCGACGCCGTCCCGATCGCCGAGCGCGTGCGGTTTACGGCGCCGCGCTGGTCCGGGAATTTCTCGGCCTCGCAGACCGGAAGGCTCGTCTTCCACTCGGGAGGGCAGACGCGCAAGACCCAGCTGACCTGGTTCGACCTGGACGGCAAGGAGCTCGGCAAGATCGGCGAGCCCGGCAACGTCGCGACGGTCGAGGTCTCGCCGGACGGCACGCGCGCCGCGACGACAGTCGCCGGCGGCCCCGCCGGCACGGTTCCGGAGGTCTGGCTTTACGAGCTCGGCCGAGGCGTGAGCTCCCGCTTCGTCTTCGGAGGGCAGGGAAGCTTCTTCCCCGTGTGGTCCCCCGACGGGAAGCAGATCGCCTACGGAGACATCGGTGGCGGCATCGCCGTCAAGGCGGCCGACGGCACCTCCGAGCCGAAGGTGATCTGGACCAGCAAGACGAACACCTGGCCCCTCTCGTGGTCACCCGACGGGAGGCTCATCGTGTTCCGCGTCCAGGATCCGAAGAGCGGGGGGCTCGACCTCTGGATCGTCGCGGCCGACGGCAAGGAGCCGGCTCGCCCGTTGATCGCGACGCCGGCGGAGGAAATGTCGGGCGAGATCTCTCCCGACGGAAGGTGGCTCGCGTATACCTCGAACGAATCCGGAAGGCGCGAGGTCTACGTGGTCCCGTTCCCGAATCCGGGCGAGAAGCGGCAGGTCTCGACATCCGGAGGCTCGTTCCCCGGCTGGCTCGGGCCCAGCCGCATCTTCTTCGTCCAGCCCCCCGAGAACAAGCTCCTCGCCGTGGACCTGGAGGTACGGGGCGCCTCGCTTCTCGTCGGCGCGGCCCAGCCTCTCTACGGCGGGAAGCCCCTGCCTCGATCGATCGGCTTTGGCAACGCGCCGGCCGTGAGTGCCTCGCCCGACGGAAAACGCCTGCTGATGCCCGTGCCGATCGATGAGGAGGCGTCGCCGCTCGTGCGCGTCGTGTCCGATTGGGTCTCGGAACTCCGCAAGAAGTGACGCTCGCCGCCGGTACGAGGTTCGGGCCTTACGAGATCCTGTCGCCTCTGGGCGCGGGCGGGATGGGCGAGGTGTATCGGGCGCGGGACGGGAAGTTGAATCGCGAGGTCGCGATCAAGGTTCTGCCGGAGGCGGTGGCGGAGGATGCCGACCGGCTGGCGCGATTCCAACGGGAGGCGCAGGTCCTGGCGTCGCTGAACCATCCGCAGATTGCCGCGATCTACGGGCTCGAGAAGTCGGGCAATCTCGAGGGGCTCGTGCTCGAGCTGGTCGAGGGCGAGACGCTGGCGGAACAGATCGCCGCCGGCCCACTGCCGATCGAGGACGCCCTGGCGATCGCGCGCCAGATCGCGGACGCGCTCGAGGGCGCGCACGAAAGGGGAATCGTCCACCGGGACTTGAAGCCGGCCAACGTGAAAGTCACGCCGGATGGCAAGGTCAAGGTTCTGGACTTCGGTCTCGCGAAGGCGCTGACCGGGGACGCTTCGTCGCCGGACCAGACGCGGTCTCCGACACTCACGGCGGCCGCGACCCAGGCGGGCGTGGTGATCGGGACGGCCGCGTACATGTCGCCCGAGCAGGCGCGCGGCAGGTCCGTGGACAAGCGCGCCGACATCTGGGCCTTCGGCGCGGTGCTGTACGAGATGCTTTCCGGACGCAAGGCTTTCGAGGGCGAGACCGTTTCGGACACGCTCGCCGCCGTCCTGCGCGCCGACATCGACTGGGATGCCCTGCCGCGCGAGACGCCTTCACCGGTGCGCCGTGTTCTGCGCCGCTGCCTCGACCGCGATCCGAAGACGCGCTTTCGCGACGTCGCCGATGCGCGCATCGAGATGGACGCGGCCCCGGAGCCCGCGGCGATCTTCGGATCGCCATCCTCGGTGCCGGCGCGACGCTGGCCGTGGCTCGCGGCGTTGCTCGGGCTCTTGGCGCTTGCAAGCGCGGGTTGGTGGATGGCGCTGCGTCCCCGCCCGACCGTCGCGGCGGCGGCGGTCCGCTACGCCGTGACGCTGCCGGGCGCCGATCAGCTGCCCTTCGACGACATGCCGATCCTCGACCTGTCGCGGGATGGAAGGCTCCTGGTGTTCGTCTCGAACCACGATGGACGGTCGCATCTGTCGATCCGCGCTCGCGACCGCATCGAACCGACCACCGTCGAAGGCACGGAAGGGGCGTCGGCCCCGTTCTTCTCTCCGGACGGGCAGTGGATCGGATTCTTCGCCGAGGGCAAGCTGAAGAAGGTTCCGACGGAGGGAGGCGTCGCCATCACGCTGGCCGACGCGCCGAACAATCGGGGAGGCGTCTGGCTCGCGGACGAGGGAATCGTGTACGCGCCGGATTACACGTCGGGGCTCATGCGGATCTCCTCGCGGGGTGGAAAGCCCGAGACCCTGACCTCGCTCGACGCGGCGCGCGGGGAGCGCACGCACCGCTGGCCGACGTACGCTCCGGCAGACGGTGCCGTGCTCTTCACGATCGGCATGTTGAACGGCCCGGGCAACTACGACGATGCGCGCATCGCCGTCTGGGAGCCCGCGACGCGGAAGACGCGGGTCGTCTACGAGGGCGGCAGCATGGCCCGGCTTGCGCCCCCGAACCATCTCGTCTTCGTGAAATCCGAAACCCTGCTCGCTCTTCCGATCGATCCGAACCGCCTCGTGGCCGCCGGGGACCCGATCGCCCTGACCGACAGAGTGAGCGGCGATCCTTCGAGCGGAATTGCGTACGCTGCGGTCGCTGCGGACGGAACGTTCGCGTACGTGCCGGGCAGTGGGCCGGCGGCGGTGCGGTCGATCGTCCTGACCGATCGGGCGGGCAAGGCGCGGACGGTCCCCGGTCCGCCACGGGCGTACAACTATCCCCGCTTCTCGCCCGACGGCAAGCGTCTCGCGGTTTCGATCGGCCCCGGTCATGGCCACTCCGACGACGTCTGGACCGTGGACGTCGAAACGGGCGCCCTGGCGCGGCTGACCTTCGGAGACGGGAAGAGCGGCAACTACTACCCGGCCTGGTCCGGTGACGGCCGGCAGATCGCGTACAGCACGGATCGCGCGCACCAGGGAATCTTCCTGAAGAATGCGGACGGCACGGGGGAGGAGGAGCCGCTCCTGCCCGATGCTCACCCGGACCTGCCATCGGACGCTTCGCCGGACGGCACGAGGCTTCTCATCACGAGGGGCTTTCCCACTACGGACATCCTCACGGTCTCGATGCTCGATCGAAAGGTGACGCCCTTCGAGCCGATCGGCTCGAGTCCCGTGTTCTCGCCCGACGGTCGCTGGGTCGCCTACACGCTGGAGACCCCCGGAAGCCGAGTGCAGATCCTCGTGAAGCCCGCATCCGGCCCGGGCGGCAAGGTGCAGATCACCTCCGATACGGGCGCCTTTCCTGTCTGGACGAAGAACGGTCTGTTCTTCCTGACCGAGAAGAAAGTCGTCGTCGCCGACGTGCAGACCCAGCCCGCCTTCAAATTGGGTCCGGTGCGCGAGCTCTTCGACATGACCTTCGACCGGGGCTCGGTTCCAACGCGCAACTACGACGTGAGCCGGGACGGGCAGACGTTCGTGTTCATGACGGAAACGTCGGGCCGCGTCTGGAAGCGGGTCGACGTGGTGCTCGACTGGGCGAAAGATCTCGCGCGTCTGGCTCCTGCGGGAAAGAAGTAGGCTTTGCGCGTCGCTTCCGCTCGCTGGCGCTCGCTCACGCCCCCGCGGCGCAAACCTCCTCCCTCCCTTCGGTCGGGAGACTATTTGCGCCGCGAACGTGTGAAAGAGTGCCGTTGAAATGAGTCTTTCCGCCGGAACCAGGCTCGGTCCCTACGAGATCCTGTCGCCGCTCGGCGTGGGCGGAATGGGCGAGGTCTATCGGGCGCGGGACGCGAAGCTGAACCGCGAGGTGGCGATCAAGGTGCTGCCGGAGGCGGTAGCGGAGGATGCCGACCGGCTGGCGCGGTTCCAGCGCGAGGCGCAGGTGCTGGCGTCGTTGAATCATCCCCACATCGCGGCGATCTACGGCCTGGAGAAAGCGGGCAACGTCGAGGCGCTGGTGCTCGAGCTCGTCGAGGGCGAGACGCTGGCGGAGCGGATCGCGCAGGGGCCGATGCCGGTGGACGAGGCCCTGGGCGTCGCGCGCCAGATCGCGGCCGCGCTCGAGGCCGCGCACGAGAAGGGAGTCGTGCACCGGGACCTGAAGCCGGCCAACGTGAAGGTGACGCCGGACGGCAAGGTCAAGGTCCTGGACTTCGGGCTGGCGAAGGCGCTGTCCGGAGATGCCTCGTCGCCGGATCAGACGCACTCGCCGACGCTGACGGCAGCCGCGACGCAGGCAGGCGTCGTCCTCGGAACGGCGGCGTACATGTCGCCCGAGCAGGCGCGCGGCAAGGCGGTCGACAAGCGGGCGGACATCTGGGCCTTCGGCGCCGTGCTGTACGAGATGCTCTCCGGTCAGAAGGCGTTCGAGGGGGAAACGGTCTCCGACACGCTGGCCGCGGTCCTGCGCGCCGACATCGACTGGTCGCGGCTGCCGAAGAGCACGTCGCCGGCCGTGAGCGGCGTTCTGCGCCGCTGCCTCGACCGCGATCCGAAGCATCGGCTGCGCGACATCGGCGACGCGCGGATCGCCCTCGAGGATCTCGCTGCGAGCGGCAGCGCCATGGCCGCGCCGGCCGAGGCGCCCGCCGCCCACGCGCCGCGTCCAGTCTGGCCGTGGGCTGCCGGGGTCCTCGCGGCCCTGCTTCTCGGGGCGCTTTCCGGCCGGTTCTTCCTTTCGCCGCAGCGCGCCGCCACGCGGCCGGTCCGCTTCGAGATCGCCGTGCCCCGGGTCGCCACTGCGGCGATCTCGCCCGACGGACGCCAGCTCGCCATCGCCTCGCGCGGCCACCTGCTCGTGCGAGATCTCGATCGTCTCGAGCTGCGCGAGATCGCGGGGGCCGACGGCGTCATCCGGCCGTTCTGGTCGCCGGACAGCCGCACGATCGCGTACGGCGCGAAGGGCAAGCTCTGGAAAGTGCCGGCCGAAGCCGGCTCGCCATCGGCGATCTGCGAGCTGCCGTCCGGGCTCTGGGACGACGACGCCGGCGGCGCCTGGCTGCCCGACGGTACGATCGTCTTCAGCAACGGCAACACCGCGCTCTTCAAGGTGTCCGCGCAGGGCGGCGATCCGGTCGAGGTGTTGAAGCCCGACCCGAAAAAGGAGCTTCACTTCCATGCCGCGAGCCCGCTGCCCGGGGGCAAGGGCGTCCTCTACGTCGTTCACCGGTCGGGGGAGGGCACGGGCAACAACACCATCGCGGTCTGGTCGGGCGGGAAGGTGCGCTACGTGCTGGAGGCCGCCGGCCAGGCTGTCGACGACGTCGTCTACTCCCCGACCGGCCACCTCCTCTTCGAGCGCGCTCCCACCAACGCGGGCGTGTGGGCGCTGCCTTTCTCGCTGTCGGAGCTGAAGGCGACGGGCGAGCCGTTCCTGGTTGCGCCGGGAATGCGCGCGCCGACCGTCGCCTCGGACGGGACGCTCGTCGTGCTTCCGGCGCGCAGAGAGCGCCCGGTCAACCTCGTCTGGGTCGATCGGGGCGGTCAGCTCGTCTCGCGGCTCGGCGATCCGGCGCTGCGGGAGCGAAGCGCCGCGATCTCGCCGGACGGCAAGCGTGTCGCCGCCTCGGAGCTCACCGACGGAAAGTCGGACATCTGGGTCTACGACGTGGAACGCGGCACGCGCAGCCGCGTCACGGCCGACGGCGACGCCATCGATCCCTCGTGGCTGGGCGACGGGCGCAGCATCGTCTACTCCACCTACAGCACCCTCCGGCGCTCGGGCAGCGTCATGAAGCGCGTCCTCGCCGACGGTTCGGGGCGGGTGGAGGATATCGGTCAGGGCGGCGCGGGAGCGGTGTCGCGCGACGGCCACCTCTTCTACATCGTCGTCGATCAGCAGGGGCTGCAGCTCTGGTACCGGTCCCTGACCAGCGAGAAGGAGAAACCGGCGCCGTTCCTGCCGCAGTCGTTCTACTCCATCGCGCCCGCGCCGTCTCCGGACGGACGGTTCGTGGCCTACGCGGCCGCGCAGGGCCAGGACGATCCCGAGATCTTCCTGCGCCGGTTCCCTCCCTCCGAGGGCGTCTGGCAGGTCTCCACGGGCGGCGGCACCTCGCCGCACTGGTCCGCCGACGGGCGACTGTTCTTCGCGAAGGGGCCCGAGATCTACGAGGCGGCCGTCACCGCCGATCCCGACGTCCGCGTCGGCGCGCCGGCACTCGTTTTCAAGCGGACGGCGCCGTCGGGTGCTGGCGTGCCGTCCGCGTTCGACGTTGCGCCCGACGGGAAGCACTTTCTCCTGTACGAGTTCGCCGGCGAAGCGCCGGACGATCGCATGACCGTGACGTTGAACTGGTTCGGCGAGCTGCGCCCGGGCGCGGCGGCTGGCGGAGGAACCCGATGACTCTTGCCGCTGGAACGAAACTCGGGCCTTACGAGATTCTTGCTCCGATCGGGGCGGGGGGGATGGGCGAGGTCTACAAGGCGCGGGACGCGCGGTTGGAGCGCACCGTCGCGGTCAAGGTCCTGCCGCCGCACCTCTCGTCGAACCCGGAGCTGCGCCAGCGCTTCGAGCGCGAGGCGAAAGCGATCTCGCAGATCTCGCACCCGCACATCTGCGCGCTGTACGACGTGAACCGCGAGGGCGAGACCGAGTACCTGGTCATGGAGTACCTCGAGGGCGAGACGCTCGCGGACCGGCTCGGCAGGGGGCCGCTGCCGGCCGAGCAGCTCTTGAGGTACGGCATCGAGATCGCCGACGCGCTCGACAAGGCGCACCGGCAGGGGATCGTGCACCGGGACCTGAAGCCCGGCAACGTGATGATCACGAAATCGGGTGTGAAGCTGCTCGACTTCGGCCTCGCGAAGTTCCAGGCGGCCGCGGTGAAGACCGCCAGCGATTCAAGGCTCGTGACCGCGATGCAGGCGAGCCGACCTTTGACCGAGCGCGGCACGGTGCTCGGAACGTTCCAGTACATGGCCCCGGAGCAGCTCGAGGGCAAAGACGCCGACGCACGCAGCGATCTCTTCGCTTTCGGAGCCGTGCTCTACGAGATGGCGACGGGCCGGAAGGCCTTCACGGGCTCGAGCCAGGCTTCGCTGATCGGCGCAATCCTGCGGGACGATCCGCCGGCGATCTCGGAGATTTCTCCGATGACGCCTCCGGCCCTGAACCGCGTCGTGAAGACCTGTCTCGCGAAGGACCCCGAGGACCGCTTCCAGACGGCTCACGACGTGAAGCTGCAGCTGCAATGGATCGCCGAGGGCGGTTCGCAAGCGGGCTTGCCCGTGACCGTGGCCGGCCGGCGCAAGTCGCGAGAGCGGCTGGCCTGGATTATCGCGGCCGCGGCGTTGCTCGCGGCCGCCCTCGGCGCCTGGGGCTACGTACGGAGGGCGCCCTCGCCACCTCTGCGGCTGCGCGCGTTTCTGTTTCCGCCCGAGAAGCTGGAGTTCGAGGTGGGCGCCGAAGCCTCGGGCTCGCTTTCCCTTTCGCCCGACGGCCGCTGGGCGACCTTCGCGACCAAGCTGCAACCGGGCAAGCCGACGCTCTGGATCCAGGCGCTGGGGGAGACGACGCCGCGGCGGATCGTCGACGGAGGCACGTTTCCGTTCTGGTCTCCCGACAGCCGCTTCCTTGCGTTCTTCGCGGACGGCAAGCTCCAGAAAGTCGAAGCAGCCGGAGGTCCGCCGATCGTCATCTGCGAAGCGCCGAACGGTCGCAGCGGCGGCTGGAACCGGGACGGCGTCATCATCTTCTCGGCGGATCCGACGAGCGGCATCGTTCGCGTTCCCGCCTCGGGAGGCCGTCCGACTCCGCTGACGACCCTCGACGCAAGCCAGGGCGAGACCACGCATCGGTGGGCAATCTTTCTTCCAGATGGGCTTCATTTTCTATACATGGCTGCGGCACACGGGGCCGGTGCGAAGAGCGAGAGCAACGCCATCTACATCGGAAAGCTCGACTCGAAGGAACGAACGCTACTGGTCCAAGTTCGATCCAACGTGGCGTACGCCTCGGGGCGGCTGCTCTACATGAGGGAGGACCTGCTTGTGGCCCAGCAGCTCGACCTCTCCAGTTTCAGGATCTCGGGAGATCCCATTCCCGTGGCCCAGGACGTTGCCTACGACCCGGGATACTTTCGCGCCGACTTCGGGGTCTCTGGAAATGGCGTGCTTCTCTACGGCTCCGGAGTGGGAGGCACCCGCACGCAGCTGCGATGGTTCGACATGACGGGCAAGACCGTCGGCGAGCCCCTCGGTGAGAGCGCGGAATTCACGAGCCTGAGCATTTCCTACGACGGCAAACGTATCGCGGCGGCCATCGCCGATCCGGGGTCGGGTCTGCCGAGCCTGTGGCTCCTGGACGGCCGGGGCGCTCGCACCCGTTTCACGACGGGTGCAGCCGCGGAATCGCCGATCTGGCTGCCGGACGGCGATGGAATTGCTTACTCCCGGATGAACGTGAAAGCGAAGGGAACGGACGTGGTCGTCAAGCGCATTGCCGGCGGTGAGGAGCGCGTGCTGGCGTCGTTTCCGGATCGACTGGCGTCAGTGACGGACGTCTCGTCAGACGGAACATTCATCGCGGTTGAGGTCTCTGGCCTCAACAGGAAAGGCAGCGACATCTGGATCGTTCCGACGTCCGGGTCCGACAAACCGTACGCCCTGGTCAAGTCGGAGGCCGACGAGATCGCGGGCGGCTTCTCGCCGGACGGCCACTGGCTTTCCTACATCTCGACCGAATCCGGCCAGCCCGAGCTCTACGTCGTGCCCTTTCCCGGGCCCGGCGCCAAATTCCAGGTCTCGACCGACGGCACCGGAGGAGGCGGGTTCTCCGGCAAGGGGCTCCAGATGCTCTACGGCAATCTCAAGACGGGACAGGCGATGTCCGTGGAACTCAAGGCGACGGGAAATGGCCTGGAGATCGGCGAGTCGAAGGCGCTCTTCCCCATGACGACGTTTGCGGCCATTGCCGTATCCCACGACGGCGAGCGGTTCCTTCTGGCCGTGCCGCCGGCGAGCGCGCTCCAGGCCCGCGTCGGCATCGTTACGGACTGGGCGGCCGGAATCACCCGGTAGCGTGACGCTCTTCGAAACAGTTGCGTCGCAATGACGAGAACGAAGGAGAATTCTTGAGACAGAAAATCGCCCTGCTCGTGTGGATCGCAACCGCCTGCGCGAGCGCCGCTCTCGCGCAGGACAAGCCCGCGGACAAGCCGGCCGACAAGCCCGCCGCCGACGCGGCGAAGAAGGAGCCGCCCAAGGCCGAGCAATCGGTGACGCAGCACAGCATCGCCGTCGGCGGAGCCCCTGTCGCGTACACGGCGACTGCCGGCACGCTCATCGTCCGCAACGACAAGGACGAGCCGTGGGCGAGCATGGGCTACGTCGCGTACGTGAAGAAGGATGGGACCGCGCGCCGCCCGATCACGTTCGCGTTCAACGGCGGCCCCGGCTCCTCGTCGGTCTGGCTGCACATGGGCGCGCTCGGGCCCCGCCGCGTCGTCGTGGCCGACGTCGCCCCCACGCCGCCGCCGCCGTACCAGGTCGTCGACAATGCGTACAGCATCCTCGACAAGAGCGACCTCGTGATGATCGATCCGGTCGGCACGGGCTTGAGCAAGGCCGTCGGCGAGGCGAAGGACAAGGACTTCTGGGGCGTGGACCCGGACATCGAGTCGGTCGCGCGGTTCATTCGCCAGTACGTCGGTGACAACGGGCGCTGGAACTCGCCCAAGTACCTCCTCGGCGAGAGCTACGGGACGACCCGCGGGCCCGGCATCGTGGACTGGCTCCAGGGCAAGGGCATGGCCTTCAACGGCGTCGTCCTCGTGTCGGTGGCCATGGACCTCGGGGCTCTCTTCGCCTACAGCGGCAACGACCGGCCTTATCCCTTGATCCTGCCGGCGTACGCGAACGTGTCCGCGTACCACAAGGTCCTCCCGGCGCCGCCGAAGGACCTCGAGGCGTTCCTGGCCGAGGTCCGCCAGTACGCGGCCGGCGAGTACGCGAGTGCCCTTCTTGCTGGCGACGCGCTCGATCCTGCCCGCCGCGCCGCCGTCGTCAAGAAACTCCACGAGTACACCGGCCTCTCCGAGGACTACATCGACAAGGCCAACCTGCGCATCGCCGAGGGCCAGTACTCGCAGGAGCTGCTGCGCCAGAAAGGAGTCACCGTCGGCCGGCTCGACGCCCGGTTCATCGGGCCGACGCTCGACATCCTGGCGAAGGAAGCCGACTACGATCCGCAGAGCGCCGCGATCAGCGCCGCTTACACGGCCGCGTTTCTCGCCTACTACAACGAAGAGCTCAAGTTCGGGCAGGGCAAGACGTACCAGGTGACCAACTACGAGGTCGGGCGCTCTTGGGACTTCAAGCACAAGGTTCCGGGCGCCGAGTTTCCGCAGCCCATGGTCGACAGCGTCCCGGACCTGGCGCACGCCATGACGGTCAATCCGAACCTGCGCGTCCTGGTCCAGAACGGAACCTACGACCTGGCCACGCCGTTCTTCGCGACCGAGGCGCAGATGAACGCGCTGCGCGTCGCGCCGGACCTGCGCAAGAACGTCGAGATGAAGTATTACCCGGCGGGGCACATGATGTACGTCAACGAGCCGTCGCTGAAGGCCTTCAAGGCGGACATCGCCGCGTTCATCGACCGGACATCGAAGCAGCCCTGAGCCGCCCCGGGCTCCGTCCTCGTCTCCCGATATACTTTCGGGTCATGAGCTCCGTCGCCGAGCAGCTCCGAGACGAGCTCCGGGAGCGGTTTGCTCGGCTCTCCTTGCAGGAGCGCCTGGCGCTCGTTCTCGAGCTCGGCCGGCGCGACGTCGAAATGTACTCGTCCGCGCGCTGCGTCGATCGGACGACTGCGGTCAACGTCATGCGCGCCGCGCGCCAGGCCGGCAGACGCCCGAGCGCCTGCGCCGGACCGCAACGCGATTGAAGCTGCTCGCGGCGGTCTGCGCGGCGCTCGATGCGGCCGGCATTTCCTATGCCCTCATCGGCGCCGGAGCCCTGACCGTGCACGGCGTCGGACGGTCGACTCTGGATCTCGACCTGCTGACGACCGATCGGGCCGTCCTCGCCGCCGGCTTCTGGGAGCGCCGGCCGGGTGGCCTGGCGTCGGCCGACGTGCGGCGCGGAGACGCGGCCGACCCTCTCGCTGGAGTCGTTCGCTTCGAGGCCGGAAACGAGGCTCCCGTGGACCTGGTCGTCGGCCGCTCCGAGTGGCAGACGCGGATCCTCGGGCGGGCGCGGCGCCTTTCCCTCGGCGAGGTCACGCTGCCCGTGGCAGGCGCCGCGGACCTCATCCTCCTGAAACTCTTCGCCGGCGGGTCGCAGGATGCGTGGGACATCGTGCAAATCCTCGCGGCCGGCGGCCGCGCGGACTTCGTGGCCGAAGTGGAATCTCGCCTTGGAGACCTGCCCGCCGAGGCCGCAGCCCTCTGGTCGCGTATCCGGGGGGCCGAGAAAGCCTGATCGACCGATGACACTCGTGGACGGAGTGAGGGAGAATAGGGTGACAGCGCCATGATCGCCCGCTTTCGAACCGTCAACGCCATCCTCGAGCAGGCCAGCGCTTCCCGGCCTGCCCGCAAGGTCGATCTCGGCCGCGGAGACTTCGTCGTCGTGACGACCGAGAATTCGGTCTATTCGATCGAGGTGCTCGAGGACGCGACCTACTGCGTTCGCGGCGGCTGGTTCGACCGGCAGAAGCTGTCACCCGTCACGACGTCGATCGCCGGGTGCACGTGGGGCGGCAGCGTGATCAAGAACGACATCGTTGCGGCCTGCGGCCTGCACCTCGAGTTCGGCAACCGCCTCCTCACGAGCCGGATTCGCGAGGTCCTCGTCATCCGCGCGCGAGCGGGTCTCGGGCTGCGCCCGGTGCACAGCCCCGAGCTCGTCCGCGACTGCTACGGCCCGCGCTGGGAGTCGGTGTCGGGAGCGTAACCGTCGCTCGGGCTTCGTTCGGGATCTGCGCCCCTGCGGGGGCGCACCGCCGTCCGGCTCGCCCGGATGCGGGCTCGACCGGACGGCTGATCCCGAACGAAGCCCTCGCTCCCGCGGCGCGAAGCTCCTCCCTCCCTTCGGTCGGGAGACTCTTCGCGCCGCGAGTTATCGGTACAGTGCCGCTCGATGAGCGACGACGGTCCCGGTTCGCCCTTAGGGAGCAGATCCCTCGCAAGCGGAGGCGATGTTTCGGTAGAGAGACCATTCGCGCCGCTGGCTGATGGAGAATGGTGACTTGAGTCTTACGGCGGGAACGAAACTCGGGCCTTACGAAATCCTGGCTCCCCTCGGCGCGGGAGGGATGGGGGAGGTGTACCGGGCGCGGGACGCGAAGCTGAATCGCGACGTCGCGATCAAGGTGTTGCCCGAACTGTTCGCGGCGGACGCGGAACGGCTGGCGCGGTTCCAGAGAGAGGCGCAGGTGCTGGCCTCGCTCAACCATCCGCAGATTGCCGCGATTTACGGGCTCGTGGAGTCGAGCGGGGTCGAGGCGCTCGTGCTCGAGCTCGTCGAGGGCGAAACGCTCGCGGAGCGGATCGCGCAGGGACCCCTTCCGGTGGACGAGGCCCTCGAGGTGGCGCGCCAGATCGCCGACGCGCTCGAGGCGGCGCACGAGCGAGGCATCGTGCACCGGGATCTGAAACCGGCGAACGTGAAGCTCACGCCGGCCGGGAAGGTGAAGGTCCTCGACTTTGGCCTGGCGAAGGCGATGGCGGGGGACGTGTCGTCGCCGGACGCGACGCAGTCGCCGACGATCACGGCGGCGGCGACGCAGGCCGGCGTCGTGATCGGGACGGCGGCCTACATGTCGCCGGAGCAGGCGCGAGGCCGGGCGGTCGACAAGCGCTCGGACATCTGGTCGTTCGGCGTCGTCGTCTACGAGATGCTGACGGGAAGGACGGCGTTCGAGGGCGAGACGATCTCGGACACGCTCGCGGCGGTCCTGCGCGCCGACGTCGACTGGTCGGCGCTACCGCCGGAGACGCCGGCGTCCGTGCGTCGCGTGCTCAAGCGCTGCCTGGATCGGGACCTGAAAACGCGGTTCCACGACGTGGCCGACGCGTGGATCGCGATGGACGAGGCGCCCGATGCGGCTGGTGCCGGGACGTCCCCGGCGGCTTCCATGCCGAGGCGATTGTTCGCCGTCTGGCCGGCGCTCGCCGCCGCGCTCGTCGTTCTGGCGGCGGCTGGCTGGTTCCGAGCGCTTTCCAGGTCGCCGGTGCCTGCGACGGCGACGCATCTGTCCGTCGTCCTTCCGATGGGCGATCAGTTGCCGTACGAGGACAACCCCCTCCTGGCGCTCTCGCGCGACGGCCGGCAGCTGGTCTACGTGAGCGAGCGTGCCGGCTCCACGAGCCTCGTTCTGCGGCCGTTCGGTGCCTCCGAGGGCCGTGTCATCGAAGGAACGGCCGATGCGACAGACCCGTTCTTTTCCCCGGACGGGCGCTGGATCGGGTTCTTCGCCGACGGCAAGTTGAAGAAGGTCGCCGTGGGCGGCGGCTTGCCGATGGTTCTCGCCGACGCCCCCAACCCCCGCGGCGGGGCCTGGCTCTCCGACGACCGGATCGTCTTCAGCCCCGAGTACACCTCGGGCCTGTACGCGGTTCCCGCGCGAGGGGGGAAAGAAGAGGTCCTCACGAAGCCGGACGCCGGGCGCGGCGAACGCACACATCGCTGGCCGGCGGCGCTGCCTGGCGAGAAGGGGCTTCTGTTCACGGTCGGTTCGGTCAAGAGTCCCTCGAACTACGACCAGGCCGAGATCCACGTCCTGGATCTCGCGACGGGCAAGACGCGCAAGGTTCTCGAGGGCGGCAGCATGGCGCGCTACGTGCCGGAGGGCCGGCTCGCCTTTCTGCGCAACAACACGCTGCTCGTCGCGCCGTTCGATCCGAAGCGCGTCGCCCTCACGGGCGATGCGGCCCCGGTGCTCGAAAAGCTCGGCGGCGATACGTCCGGCGGCTCCGCGTACGCGGCTTTCGCCGCCGACGGCACGCTCGCGTTCGTCCTGGGCGCCTGGGCGCCGGCGGGCCGCACGCTCGTCCTCGTGGACCGCTCCGGCAAATCGACCGACGTGCCGTTGTCGCCGCGTCTTTTCGAGGCGGCGCGCTTCTCGCCGGACGGCAAACGCATCGCCTTTTCGGTCGGATCGGGCGGAGGGCAGGACGACGACGTTTTCGTCTACGACATCGCGCCGAACGTCCTGACGCGTTTGACCTTCAGCAACACCGGCCTCTCGCCCGTGTGGTCGCCCGACGGCAAGAGCATCGCGTATGGCGCGCTGGTCGGCGGGCGCGAAGGGATCTGGGTCCACGCGGCCAACGGCAGCGGCCGAGAGGAAGCGCTCGACCATCTCCCGGGCGGCATCGAGATCCCGAATGCGTGGTCCGACGACGGTCACACGATCGTCGTTTCACGAGTGTCTCCGAAGGTCGGCGTCTGGCTGTTGCCGGTCGATCGCCCGGCCGAAGGCGGCGCCCGCGAGGTCCAGCCCGGTGCCTCGGGAGCAGCGTTGTCGCCCGATGGGCGGTGGCTGGCGTACGCGACCGGCCAGTTCGCGCTCGGCGACGTGTACGTAGAGGCCACCGACGGCTCGCCCGGCAAGTGGCAGATCACGACGGAGAGAGGCGGCTGGCCGATCTGGCGCGGCAAGGAGATCTTTTTCCTCCGCGATGGCGGCGACATCTGGTCCGTCGAGGTCGAGACGAGCCCGACCTTTCGCGCGGGCACGCCGCGCTCTGTCTATCGCGGGGAGGGCCGCTACAGCATCCGCACGGCGCCGATCTATCCCTGGGACGTGTCCTACGACGGCCAGCGCTTCGCGCTCTTACGCAGCGGTCAAATGACGGCGGCCAATCGGATCGACGTCGTGCTCGGCTGGGCGAGCGAGCTTCCCAGCGCCGTCAGGCCGTGACCGGCCGCGGCGCGCGCTTGACGTACTTCGTCGAGACGTAGTCGTCCACGAGCGCGCGGAAGGCGGCGGCGAGCTCGTCGTAGTTGCCCTTCAGCGTCGTGAAGTGCTGGCCGTCGATGTAGACGGGGCAGTGGGGCTCTTCGCCGGTGCCGGGCAGGGAGATGCCGATGGACGCCGCCTTCGACTCACCGGGCCCGTTGACGATGCAGCCCATGACGGCGAGCGTCATGGTCTCGACACCCTCGTACTGCTCCTTCCAGATCGGCATCTGATCGCGGATGTAACTCTGGATGCGCTCGGCAAGCTCCTGGAAGGTCGTCGAGGTCGTCCGGCCGCAGCCCGGGCAGGCCGTCACGCTCGGCGCGAAGGACCGGATGCCGAGAGACTGGAGAAGCTCGCAGGACGCGTAGACTTCTTCGCGGCGGTCGCCGCCCGGCCGCGGAGTGAGCGAGATGCGGATCGTGTCGCCAATGCCCTCGTTCAGCAGCACGCCCATCGCCGCCGACGACCACACGAGGCCCTTCGTGCCCATGCCGGCCTCGGTCAGGCCGAGGTGGAGCGGCTGGTCCGTGCGCGTCGCGAGCTCGCGGTAGACCGCGATGAGATCGAGAGGCCGCGAGACCTTGCACGAGATGATGATCTGGTCCTGCTTGAGCCCCGACTGCAGCGCGAGCTCGGTCGACTGCAGGGCCGAGAGGACCATGCATTCGTTGATGATCTCCTCGGACGTCTTGCCGAGGTCGCGGTCGGTGTTTTCCTGCATCTTCTCCATGACGAGCTCCTGGTTCAGGGAGCCGCCGTTGACGCCGATGCGGACGGGCTTTGCGTTGTCGCGGGCGATGTGGCAGATCGTCGCGAACTGTTCGTCGCGGCGAACGCCCTTGCCGACGTTGCCGGGGTTGATGCGGTACTTGTCGAGCGCCCGGGCGCAGTCGGGGTACTTCGTCAGGAGGACGTGGCCGTTGTAGTGGAAGTCGCAAATGAGAGGCGCCTCGACGCCGGCGTCGAGCATCCGCTTCTTGATCTCGGGCACCGCCGCGGCGGCCTCGGGGATGTTGACCGTGATCCGGACCATCTCGGAGCCCGCGCGCGCGAGCTCGATGCACTGGCGGGCGGTCCCGAGGACGTCCACCGTGTCGGTGTTCGACATGGACTGGACGACGACCGGGGCGCCCCCGCCGACCTGGACAGGGCCGACCTTCACTCCCACGGTCGAATGCCGTTTCCTCTGCGTCATGGACCCCTCAATCTACCAGATGGGTCAACGGTCGGTCTCTGCCGGGGGGCTTGCCGGACGTTGTAACCTTCGCCCAGCTTGACGCTCTCCGCCGGCACGAAGCTTGGCCCCTACGAAATCCTGTCGCCGCTGGGCGCGGGAGGGATGGGGGAGGTCTATCGAGCCAGAGACGCCCGCCTCGATCGGACGGTGGCGGTCAAGGTGCTGCCGGAGCGGCTGGCGGAGGATCCGGACGCGCTCGCGCGCTTCGAGCGGGAGGCCAAGGCGGTGGCCGCCCTGTCGCACCCGAACATCCTCGCCCTCCACGACTTCGGGCGCGACGGAAGCGTGGCGTATGCGGTCACGGAGCTCCTGGAAGGCGAGACGCTTCGGGAGGCGCTGTCCTCGGGTCCACTGTCCCTTCGCCGGGCGACGGAATACGGGGCGCAGATCGCCCTCGGCCTCGCCGCAGCGCACGAGAAAGGGATCGTCCACCGCGACCTGAAGCCGGACAACGTCTTCGTGACGCGGGACGAGCGGGTGAAGATCCTCGACTTCGGCCTCGCCAAGCCGAGCGCGGGGCCGGCGGCCGGGCCGGACGCGACACAGTCTCCGACGGTTTCGGGCTTCACCGAGCCCGGGATGGTCATGGGGACGGTCGGTTACATGTCGCCGGAGCAGGTCCGGGGGCTCGCCGTCGACCACCGCTCCGACATCTTCTCCTTCGGCGCGGTGCTCTACGAGATGGTGGCCGGGCGGCGCGCCTTCCAGCGCGAAACCGTGGCCGAGACGATGACGGCGATCCTCAAGGAGGAGCCGGAGCTGGGCGAATCGGCCGGCCCCGTGCCGCTTTCACTCGCGCCGCTCCTGAGGCACTGCCTGGAGAAGAAGCCCGAGAAGCGGTTCCAGTCGGCGAGGGACCTGGCCTTCGCCCTCGAGACGGCGGCAGCGCCGACCGCCGCGACGCCCGCGATTTCGACGCAGCCGCAGCGGTCGGACCTCTGGAAGCGTCTGGGCTTCGCCGCGCTCGTGGCCGCCGCGGCGATCGCCGGCTACCTCCTGCGCCCCGGCCGCGCCGCCGCTCCCGCTTCGGACTGGGGCGACGCGACGCTGACGCCTCTGACGACGGATCCCGGATACGAAGGGGAGCCGACGTTCTCTCCCGACGGGCAGACGATCGCCTACGTTGCCGATCGCGACGGGAACTTCGAGATCTACCTGCAGCAGATCTCGGGCGGACCGGCGATCAACCTGACGCACAACCCCGCCGCGGACATCCAGCCGGCCTTCTCTCCCGACGGTCGCGAGATCGCCTTCGTTTCGAACCGCTCGGGCGGCTCGGACATCATGCACGGCGCGCCCGGCCTGCCGCTCGTCGGTGGCGACATCTGGGTGATGCCCGCGCTCGGGGGACCGGCGCGCCGCATCGTCGAAGGCGGATATTGCCCGTCCTGGACGCCGGACGGGACGGCCCTTCTCTACGTGCACGGCACTTTCCGCAACGCCCATATCGCCCGCGTTCCCGCGGCGGGAGGCGAGAGCCACGAAGTGCGGATCGAGGAGCCCTCCGTCTTTCGGTATTTCTTCCCGAGGCTGTCGGAGGACGGTCGGTGGCTGCTCTACCAGAACGGAAAGCAGATCGAGGTGGTTCCCGCGGCGGGCGGAAAACCCACGGTCCTTGCCAGCGGGGAAGCTCCCGCGTGGGGACCCGGACCGGCGAGTATCCTCTACACGAGCGGCACGCCGGGCAAGGGTCGTACCCTCTGGCGTGCGCCTTTCTCGCTCGCGCGGGGGGAGTTCTCGAGCACGCCCCGCCCGCTCACGTTCGGCGGCGGCGCCGACGTCGGCGCGGCGGCTTCGCGGGACGGAAGATCGGTCGCCTTTTCCGCGGTGGACGAGAGCCTCAACCTCGAAGAGCTTCCCTTCGACGCGGAAGCCGGGCGGGTGACGGGCCCGGCGCGAGAATTGACTTCAGGCAACAACCACCTGGGGTTCTTTGATTCCTCCCCCGACGGAAAGGCGGTGATCTTCACCGCGGAGCGAGGCGCCTGGTCGCATCTCTGGCGCATCGATCCGCCGGCGCCCGCGGTCGAGCTCACGCGTGATCCGAATTACTCGGAAGCGAATCCCGAGTGGTCGCCCGACGGCAGCGAGATCGCGTTTTCCCGTACGAGCACGGGAGTGTCCCAGGGCTCCGGCTCCCTGTGGATCATGAAGGCCGACGGCACCAACCCGCGGCGGGTGACCGAGTTCTCCGGAGAGATGGCCTGGCTGCCGGATGGAAAGGCCCTCATTCAGCGGAGCGACACGCTGCTGCGGCTCGATCTCGCCACCGGCGCTACGGCGCCGATCGGGGGAGCGAAAGTCCAGACGCTCCTTTCCATAGACCGGGAGGGGCAGTGGCTGGTGTACCAGGATAGCGAAGGCGGCCGTTTGGGGCTCTCGGCCGTACCGGTCGCTGGAGGGACTCCTCATCGGGTCTCGTCAGGGCCGTACGAGACCTACCACCCGTTCTTCTCGCCGTCGGGCCGCTGGGTCTACTTCCAGCCCAGCCACAAGGACCTGTTCCGCGTCCCCGGCCCGGCGCAGAACTGGGCGAGCGCCCCTCCGGCAAGAGTCACGAATTTCACCGGCTTCGACCTCTACATCGAGAACCCGCGGATCTCGCGAGACGGCTCGAAGCTCTTTTACACGCGAGGGCGGAGAACCGGGGACATCTACATTCTCCACCTGGGGACGGCGGCGGAGAGGAAGTCCGACCGATGACGGCGGCAGTGCTGCCGTCGGCCGTGGCGGGAGCGGGCTAGCCGCGCCCCGCGACGGAAGCCGCGGCCTCCGCATCGGGAATCTGGGTCAGGTCGGCGGCGGCGCTCATGACCGATTCCCGCTCGACGGCGCGGGAGAGGACCTCCGCGTTCGTCTGCCCGCTCGTCTTGCCCAGGAACGGCTTCACGAAGACGAGGACCACGTTTCGCCAGGGCATGTTGCGAACGAGCCGGACGGTCAGGCGCAGGGCCTGCAGGGGGAAGTGCAGGAACTTGTAGATGATCAGGCGCTTCAACTCGCGGGAGCGGATCTCGTGGATCTTCTCGCCGGCGAGCACGGTCGGGTCGATGGACGAGCACTTGAAATACTTGTACCAGTCGTCGGTATCGCTCACGAGGCCGCGCTCGACGTATTCTTTCCAGAGCGGCGTTCCGCGGTAGACGCAGAGCCGGTTGAACGCGAAGGTGTCGAGCGGCAGGCGCTCGGCGAAGCGAAACGTCTCGCACATGTCCTGCTCGGTCTCGTCCGGATTTCCGACGACGAAGAAGCCGTGCACGATCTCGATGCCGGCCTTCTTCGCGGCACGGACGGCGATGGCGGTCTGCTCGAGCGTTTGCTCCTTCTTCAGGCGGTCGAGGATCTTCTGGCTTCCGCTCTCGATCCCGAACATGAGCGTGCGGCAGTGAGCCTTCGCCATGGCCGGGAAGAGCTCCATGCAGACGGAATCCACGCGCCCCTCGCAGCCCCACTGGATCTCGAGGCCGCGCTCGTTGATTCCCTTGCAGATCGCCTCGATGCGCTTGGGCTGGAGGAGGAAATGGTCGTCGACGAAGTAGACGGCGCCGTAGCCGTCCTTCTTCAACTGCTCGAATTCGGCCAGCACGTGCTCGGGGCTGCGCGAGCGCCACTTGCCCTCGTTGAAGATCGGGATGTCGCAGAAGATGCAGGGCCACGGGCAGCCGCGGGACGTCTGCATCGTCGTGAAGCGCTCCCGCGACAGGACGACGGGCACGTCGAGCGGCATGGACTCGACGAAGTCGATCGGGAGGCTCTCGCGGTCGGGGAAAGGCCACTGGTCGAGGTTGCGGTCGAGGGGACGGGGCGGGTTCTCGCGCACGACGCCCGTGGCATCCTGCCACGTCACGCCGAGCACGCCGGACGGATCGTCGAGGTGCCCGACCAGATCGAGGATGAGCTGCTCGCCGTCTCCGCGGCAGACGAAGTCCACTTCGGAAGCCTGGCGCTTGACGTGCTCGGAGTTCAACGTCGCGAAGACGCCGCCGAAGGCCAGCTTGATGTCGGGGACGGCGGCGCGCAGAGCGCGAGCGAGAATCTTGGCGTACGGATAACTGGTCGTCGAGAGGAAGCTCATTCCCACGAGATCCGGCTTCCAGCGCAGCACCTCGGAGAGGATCACGTCGTTCGGCGTGTCGGGATTCGCCTGGTCGAAGAGGAGGACCTCGTGGCCGGCGCGCTTCAGGACGGAGGAGAGCGACATGATGCCGATGGGTGGAAACCCCATGATCTGAAGGCGGCCGTTTTTTCCCCGGACGTTGCCGGGGATCGCGTAGAACTGGGGGTCGCGGATGTGAACGAGCACGACCCGTTTGGGCCGGGTGCTCACGGGCTCGGTGTGGTTGGCGGGGGTCTGAAGGAGTGTCGGCACTCTGCTCCTTCTGCGAGGATAGCATCGGGAGCCGCCGGCCGGAGCCGCCGTTGTATTCTGCGCAGGCCTTGCCTCCACACCCTCATGCCGCCCGCCGAACTGGAGAGAAAGCCATGAGACTCGCCGCCTGTCTCGTTCTCGGGTCGGTCGCGGCCTTCGGTCTCGGACAGGACGACACCGCGGCCCGCATCGCGGGAGCGGCGCTGACCTCGGGCGGCGCCTCCGCCTACCTCGAGAAGCTGACCGACACGGTCGGCGGGCGCGTGACGGGGTCGCCGCAGCTGCGCGCCGCCTCCGAGCTCATTCTCTCGGCGTTGAAGGAGGCCGGCTACGCGAACGCGCATTTCGAGGAGTACCCGATGGAGGCGCGCTGGCAGCGGGGTTCGGCGAGCGGCCGGATCCTGTCTCCGATCGACCGGCCAATCGTCGTCGGTTCCTATGCGTGGGTCCCGGGCACGCCGGGCGAGATCACGGCGCCCCTCGTCGATCTCGGCGCGCCCGCGTCGAACGACTGGGAGCCGCCAGCCGACCGCGTCCGGGGCGCGGCCGTTCTCGTCGATCCTCAGAAGGTCGGCAACGATCCGTCCTTCGTCATGCGGTCGATCCTGGCGAAAAAGCTCGCCGCCGCCGGCGCGGCCGCGATGCTGCTGCCCTCGGACAAGCCCGGCCGGATGGTCTACACGTCGGCCTTCGGCTTCTATCCGAAGGGGCCGCTCCCGGTCGTCTCCGTTGCGAAGGAGGACGCGCTCCTGCTGCGCCGGCTTCTTGCGAGGGGCGCCGTGAAACTCTCGCTCGACGTGCGCAACACGTACGACACGGCGCCCTACAAGGAACGCAACGTGATCGCCGACCTTCCGGGCGGCGCTCTCGCGGACGAGGTCGTGCTCCTCGGCGCGCACTACGACTCGTGGGACCCGGCGCAGGGCGCCGACGACGATGGCTCGGGCGTGGCGGCGATTCTGGATGCCGCTCGGATCCTGAAGTCGCTCCACGCGACACCCCGCCGCACGATCCGGTTTGCGTTTTTCTTCGGCGAGGAGGAGGCCTGTCTCGGATCGCGCGCGTACGTGGCGATGCACGAGAAAGAGCTCGACCGGCTGGCTGCCGTGCTCGTCATGGATTCGGGCGCCCAGAAGCCGCGCGGCGTCGAGCTCCACGGCCGGGCAGATCTCGAAGCGACGGTCAGACCGCTGCTCGCGCCGTTAGCGTCGTTCGACGCCACGGCGACGACGCTCGACGCGAGCTTCGACCGCGACCACGCGCCGTTCATGGTCGTCGGAGTCCCGGCCCTGACGCTGTGGGTCGAACCGGGGACCTACGACGATCACCATCACACCGTCATCGACACCTTCGACAAGGTGGACCCGCACTGGCTCGCCGTGGATACCGCGGTCATGGGGATTACGGCGTGGAGCCTCGCCAACTCGGCCGCTCCCATCGGCCGGCGGTTGTCCGCAGCGGAATCGGCGGAGCTTCTGAAGACGTCCGGCGTCGCCTCGACGAAGCTGATGGTCTACGGAGCGTCACCGCGGTAGGGGTCCTGAGCGAGCCGACACGCTACGCGGCCGCTCGGACTGGCACGACCTCTTGCAGCGCCGCGACGAACGCCGCCATCTGGTCCTGCGTTCCAATCGAGACGCGCAGCCAGTTGGGCATGGACGGGAACTTGCGGCCGACCTGTATGCCGCGCTCGCTGAAAGCGCGCCCGACCGGCACGACGTCGGTCCCGACGTCGATCATGACGAAGTTCGCCTGGGACGGGATGTACCGGCGCCCCTGCTTCGCGAGCTGCGCGCAGAGCCAGCGGCGCGTGTCGTTCAAGAGGCGGCGCTGCCGGGGCACGACCTCGGAGTCGGCGAGGCTCGCGAGGCCCATCGCGAGGCCCGCCTGGCTCGTGTTGTCCCAGGAGGCGCAGCGCTCCATCGCCGCGATCTTCGCGGGAGAGCCCACGGCATAGCCGAGGCGCATGCCCGCCATGCCGTAGATCTTCGAGAAGGTGCGCGCGACGACGACGTTCTCGCGGCCGCGGGCGAACTCCAGGGCGCTCTTGTACGACGGGTCTTCGACGAAGTGGTAATACGCCTCGTCCACGAGCACGATGCAGGACGGCGGCACCTTCTGGATGAAGGCCGCGAGCTCGTCGCCGCCGACGATCGTCCCGGTCGGATTGTTGGGATTACAGACGTAGACGAGGCCGGTGTTTGCGTCGCAGGCAGCGGCCATCGCGGGCAGGTCGTGCCTGAAGTCGGCCGTCTGAGGCACCTTGACGGCCTCGGCTCGGGTGACCTTCGCGTAGTTGAGCACCGCCTCGAACGTCGGTTCGGCTGCGACGATCTTCTGGCCGGGGGCGAGGAAGGCGCTGTCGGCCATGCGGAGGACGTCGCTCGATCCGCAGCCGAGGACGACCTGGTCCGGGCTGACTCCGTGGAGCTTCGCGACGGTCTGTACCATTTCCTCCTGGATCTTGCCCGGGTAGCGCGACGCGACGCCGCCGCATCCGGCCAGCGCCGCAAGGGCCGGCTTGCACGGACCGTAGGGGTTTTCGTTGGCGCTCAGACGGATGGGGCCCGACCCGGGGTTGTTTGCCGGCGCGTTCGCCTGGGCGATCCCGGGCCGATGCTCGAGGAGCGTGGCGCCGGCCGCGACGCCGAGGAGGCGAGCGAGAGAACGCCGGCTGATCGGGTCGGTCATGGCGGGACCCTCCTGGAGCGCATTCTCTCCCGGATCGGGGCCGCGGCGGTGGGAGAACCCGGAGGCCTACGTCGGCGGGAAATGGCTGAGCAGGAGGCCGATCTCGCGATTGAGCTCTCGGGCGACGGCGTCCGGGTTCTGTCCCTCGAGGCGGGCGACCTGGCCGCGCCAGATGAGCTTCTTGGTGCTGCTGCGAATGTCGACGGTG
>Ga0326726_10000306_pt1 | contig 46740 bp, 45 predicted proteins | sample MHFenrmetagenome_2_FD_207603 | JGI IMG/M metagenome (GOLD analysis project Ga0326726, IMG submission 207603) | Lab enriched peat soil microbial communities from Michigan Hollow, Ithaca, NY, United States - MHF15MN | ecosystem: Environmental > Terrestrial > Soil > Wetlands > Peat | place: USA... | reverse complement strand
GGTGCGCAACCACGTGACGCGCGTGTTCGACAAGATCGGCGTCGCGCACCGCTACCAGGCCATCGTGCTGGCGCGCGACGCTGGCCTCGCCGACGGCCGGCGGCGCCCCCCGCCTCTGTAGTCGTCCTGCGGTCAGGGACTTTTGTCCCACGGCGCTGCCACATCGGGCGCCGACGCGGGACTCTGGCCTCAAGACAAAGTCTGCGCGCCGCCAAAGACTGTGCACGCGCGCGGCAATTCCGCCGCGCCCGTACCAAGAGGACACAGGTCATGCCCAAGTTCGTCATCGAACGCGAGATTCCCGGCGCCGGCAAGCTGCCGCTGCAGGAGCTGAAGGCCATCTCGCAGAAGTCCTGCGGCGTGCTGCAGGCGATGGGTCCCAAGATCCAGTGGCTGCAGAGCTTCGTCACCGACCACAAGATCTACTGCGTCTACCTGGCGCCAGACGAGGAGACGGTGCGCGAGCACGCCAGGAAAGGCGGTTTCCCCGCCAACGCGGTCGCCCGTGTGCACGCGGTGATCGACCCGGTCACCGCCGAGCCGATGGCCGCCTGAGCCGCCGCCGACACGACCACCCAGCCGTCCCATTCACCCGTTCAAGAAACCGGAGTCCACCATGAACCATCGATCGATCGCCCTGACAGGTTGCCTGATGCTCGCGGCTGCAGCGTTCGCGCAGTCCACGCCGAAGGAAGCCCCGCCGCTGGAGAAATACGTCATCGAGCGCGACCTGCCCGGCGCGGGCAAGCTCTCGGCCGCCGAGCTGCAGGGGATCGCGCGCAAGTCGAACAGCGTGCTGGCCACGATGGGGCCCGGCATCCAGTGGGTCGAGAGCTACGTGACCGGCGACAAGATCTACTGCGTCTACCGCGCGCAGAGCGAGGAGGCGATCCGCAAGCACGCCGAGGCCGGCGGCTTCCCTGCCAACCGTATCTCGCGCGTGGCGACGGTGATCGATCCGACCACCGCGCGTTAGCGGCCCGTCACGCGGCGAGCGCGGTCACCGGAAAGATCGCATTGATCTGACCGGTGCCCGAGCTGCCGAAGTACGGCGTGATGACTTCGACGCCGGCATCGTAGTGGTCCCAGCCGAGCGCGCCCAGCAGCATCGCGGTGTCGTGCATGCCGCCTTCGCCGAAGCACTTGTCGTTGTACATCGGCAGCATCTTGCAGAAGGCTTTCCACTGGCCCTTCTTCCACATCTCGACCACCGCATGGTCGGCCTGTTCCAGGAACGGGTTCCACACCTTGTGCATGAACTGGGGCGCGGTGCCGTTCTGCGCAAAGCGGTGACTCAGCGACCCGCTGGCGAAAACGGCCACTGTGCCGTCGTAGCGCTGTTCGATCGCCTTGCGCACCGCGGCGCCGAAACGCCCGCTCTCGCGCAGGTCGTGCCACATGCACCAGCCCGACACCGACACCACCTTGAAGTGCTGGTCGGGATTCATGTAGCGCATCGGCACCAGCGTGCCGTATTCGATCTCGAGCGTGGTCTCGCTGTGCGCGCGGCTCTTGATGCCCATTGCGTTGGCGGTGTCCGCGATCAATTTGCCGAGCGCTGGATTGCCCGGGTACTCATACGCCATGTTGCTGATGAAGTGCGGCAGCTCGTTGCTGGTGTAGACGCCCTTGAAGCGCGGCGCGCAGTTGATGTGGTATTCGCTGTTGACCAGCCAGTGCACGTCGAACACGACGATGGTGTCGACACCGAGTTCGCGGCAGCGCCGCCCGATCTCCTTGTGGCCGTCGATCGCTGCCTGGCGGCAACCCTTGTGCGGACCGTCGAGCTCGCTCAGGTACAGCGACGGCACATGCGTGATCTTGGCGGCGAGTGCGAGGCGACCCATGGTCAAGCTCCCCAGTGCGGAATGGGATGGCTGCCGAGCGACACCGCCACGTTCTTCGGTTCCAGGAACACCTCGTAGCTCCAGGTGCCGCCTTCACGGCCGACGCCGCTGGCCTTGGTGCCGCCGAACGGCTGGCGCAGATCGCGCACGTTCTGGCTGTTGACGAAGCACATGCCGGCCTCGATGGCCGCAGCCACGCGATGCGCGCGGCCGAGGTTCTCGCTCCACACGTAGCTCGACAGACCGTAGGGGATGTCGTTGGCGATGCGAATCGCGTCGGCCTCGTCGTCGAACGGGATCAGGCAGGCCACCGGGCCGAAGATCTCGTCTTGCGCGATCTTCATGCGGTTGTCGACGTCGGCAAAGACTGTCGGCATCACGAAGTTGCCCTTGCTCAGGTGCGCGGGCAGCTGCGGCGCTTCGAGCCCGCCGCACAGCAGCGTGGCGCCTTCGCTGGGGCCCAGTTCGATGTAGCGCCGCACTTTCGCCAAGTGCTGCGCGCTGATCATCGGGCCGACGATGGTCCTGTCGTCGAGCGGGTCACCGACGGTGATGCGCTTGGCACGTTCGACGAAACGCGACACGAAGTCGGCGTAGATCGATTTCTGTACCAGGATGCGGCTGCCGGCGGTGCAGCGCTCGCCGTTGTTGGAGAAGATCATGAACAGCGCGGCGTCGAGCGCGCGGTTCTGATCGGCATCGTCGAACACGACGAACGGGCTCTTGCCGCCGAGCTCCATGCTGAATTTCTTCAAGCCCGCGCTCTGCACGATGCGGTTGCCGGTCGTCGTGCTGCCGGTGAACGAGATGGCGCGCACGTCGGGGTGCGCGCACAACGGTTCGCCGGCGCCCTTGCCGGTGCCGTGCACGACGTTGAGCACGCCCTTGGGCACGCCGGCCTCGAGCACCAGCTCGCCCAGGCGCGCGGCCGTCATCGGCGACAGCTCGCTCATCTTCAGCACCGCGGTGTTGCCGAAGGCCAGGCATGGCGCGACCTTCCACGTCGCCGTCATGAACGGCACGTTCCACGGGCTGATCAGCGCGCACACGCCGACCGGGTGGAACAGCGTGTAGTTCAGATGCGTGGGCGTCGGGTAGGTGTGACCGTCGACCCGCGTGCACATCTCGGCGAAATAGGTGAAGTTGTCGGCCGCGCGCGGCACCAGTTGCTTGCCGGTCTGCGCGATCACCTGGCCGGTGTCCCGCGTCTCGATGCGCGCGATCTCGCTCACATGCTGGGCGATCAGGTCACCGACCTTGCGCATCAATGTGGCGCGCTCGACGGCAGGGCGCGCCGCCCAGGCCGGAAACGCGGCCTTGGCTGCGGCGACCGCGGCATTGACTTCGTCGGCGCCGCCGTCGGCCACTTCGGCCAGCACCTCTTGGTTGGCCGGGTTGATCGTCTCGAAGGTCGCGCGACTGTCGACCGGGCGGCCATCGATCAGGTGTTGGATGCGCATCGCATGCGTGCTCCGTGGTTGACCCGTCAACGCCCGAACGCCGCATCGCCGACGATGGTGTTCACCAGCCGGCCGATGCCTTCGATCTCGGTGACCACCTCGTCGCCGACGTTGACGTTGACCACGCCTTCGGGCGTGCCGGTGAGGATCACGTCGCCGGTGTCGAGCGTCATGAAGCCGCTCAGGTACTCGATCAGCGACGGGATGTCGTGCACCAGGTCGCGCGTGTTGCCCCGTTGCGTGACTTGGCCGTTGACGATGGTGCGCAAGTCGAGCGCGACCGGCGTGGCGACGTCGGCGGCGTCGACGAACCACGGGCCGAGCACGGTGCCGCCGTCGCGGTTCTTCACACGGGCGTTGGGCCGGTACCAGTTCTCCAGGTAGTCGCGGATCGCGTAGTCGTTGGCCACCGTGTAGCCGGCCACGTGATTCATGGCGTCGGCCCTGCGGATGCTGCGGCCGCCGGCGCCGATGACCACCGCGAGCTCGCACTCGTAGTGCATGAAGGTAGCGTCCTTCGGTCGACGCGTGGCGCCACGGTGGCCGATCACCGAGCCGGGGCCCTTGAGGAACACCAGCGGCTCTTCCTGTTTGCCGAACGACAGCTCTTTGGCGTGGTCGGCGTAGTTCAGCCCGAGCGCGACGATGGTGCCGACCTCGAAAGGCGCCAGCCACACCACGGCGTCCTCGGCGACCACGCGGCCATCGGTCAGGCGCAGGCCCTGCGCATGCGGCGCGGCGGCGTGGATCGCGCCGGCGTAGGCGACCCGCGCTCGCTTCATGGGCGTCGCTCCACGGTCTGCGCACGCGTCATGCGCGAGGCTCCAACGCGTGGCAATGCGCCGCCTGCGAGCCGACCGCCAGGGCGTGTTCGAGACGGCCGAGACCGTCGATCTCGATGGCCACCCGTTGGCCCGCACGCGCGGTGGCAGCGCCCGCGGACGTGCCGAGCATCAGGATATCGCCCGGCGCCAGCGTCATGAACTCGGTGACATCGGCGAGCAGCTTGGCGAGCGGGCGAATGCGTTGGCCGGTGTCGGCGATCTGCACCGCAACGCCATCGACGAAGACGCGCACGGCCAGCGCATCGGCATCGCGCACCTGGTCCCGCGAGACCACGGTGCCGATCACGCAGCTGCCGTCGCGTGCCTTGTGGCGCACCGAGGGCCGATAGAAGCTGTCGTGCGGCACGCTCAAGTCGTCGACGATCACGTAGCCGGCGACGAACGACAAGGCGTCGCCCTCGGCCACACGGCACGCGGTGCGGCCGATCACCGCGCCGAGATTGGCACCGATCTGCAGCAGCGGGGCATCGGCCGGCACTTCGGTCGACGCCGTCGGCGCGGCCAGCGTGTTGCGCGGCTTCAGGTACAGCACGGGCGCTTTCGGCGGGGCCTTGTACGGCGGTTCGCTGGCCGCAGCACCCAATGCCGCCAGCGCCGGCGCGTGGTTGAGCAGCACGCCGTAGACCGTGCCGCTCAGGCGGTAAGGCGCAAAGCCAAAGGTGAAAGGGTTGGGCTGCATCCGGAGCGCAGCCGCTCGGGCTGCGCTCGGATGTTAGCGCTCAGCCGTCCCGGGGGACGCCAGCGCGGCGCGCCTGGGGCCGTGTCAGGCTACGAGGGCAGGAAGTCGACCGGCCAGGACACGACCATCACGTCGACGTCCTTGGAGCCGAAGTCGAAGCCCTTGATGCGCGCCAGCAACTTGCGTTCGAGCTCAGAGGCCTTGAGCTCGCTGGACAACACCCGCACGTCGACCACTTCGCCCGACGGCGCGATCTTGAGCTCGACCACCACCTTGCCCTGCAACGACGGGTCTTCGCGCAGCGCGCGGTTGTAGATGGCATAGATCGCGCCCTTGTTGCGCTCGAACACCAGCTTGATCTCTTCGATCGAGCGCGACGCTTTGCCGCTGCCGCCCTTGTGCAGCGAGCCGCCGCGGCCCGCGCCGGTCCCGTCACCCCTGACGCCGCCACCGCCCGCGCCGCCGCCGCCACCACCGCCGGCCACGCCTTCGACCAATGTGGTGGCGCGGCCCGCGAGGCCGCCACCACCCGTGTTGCGGCTATAGGCGGCGGTATTGATGCCGCCCGAGCCGTTGGTGGCGTTGGAGGTGATCAGCGAGCGCACCGGGATGCCTTGCTCGTTGCCGGCGCCCACGCCGGCGCCGACGCCCGAGCCCACTCCAGGCCCGGCCTTGATGTTCTGATTCATCTGCACCGCCACCGGCGCGCCGCGAATCTCCGCAATCTGGTCCTTCATCGCCAGCAGGCCGACGCCGGCAGCCCTGCGGCGCGCGCCTTCGATCTCGCCCGGCGGCTTGTTGGGCACCGGAACCCGTGCCTCGGGCACCGGCTTCTTCACGGTCTCGGGCTTCGTGTCTTCGGGTTTTTTCGGGTTGGCGTTGGCCGGTTGCTCCTCGGCCTTCTTTTCCACCTTCGGTGGCGGCGGCGGAGGTGCCGGCGTCTCGCGCTCGAGCACGATCTTGGCCAGCTGCGGCGGCAGTTCGGCGACCTGCGTGCGGTCTTCCTTCGGCTTGGGCATCAGCAGGAACAGCAGGCACAACAGCGTCGCAACGATCAGCACGCGGTTGCGGATGCGTTTGAAGCGCGCTTCGTCGGCCAGCGCAGTGGCCCACGGCAGGACCGACTGGCGGAACGAGATGGCGTAAGTCGCCGTGGCAGCCCGGCTCATGTCTCGAACCTCTGCCGCACTGCGAACGACACGTCGGTGAAATTGGCGCGCGCGCTGGTCACCATCACCTTGCGCAGCAGGCGATACGGGATGTCCTTGTCGCCCATGATCGTGATGGCGGCCTTCGACGCCTGGTTCTTCTCGCGGATCACCTGGCGCTTGGACAACAGCTCGAGCTCGGCCTTCAGCGGTGCGATCACGTCGTCGCTGGCGCGCATCACGTCGGCCACATCGGCCACCTTGCGGCCGTCGACGATGATCTCGGCGCCGCTGATGGTGACGACGATGGTCTCGCGCGGATGCGTGTCGGCGGTGGATTCGGGCAGCTTCACCGACTTGAAGCTCGGCAGCGTTTCGACTTCGCTGGCGCTGGACAGCAAGAAGAAGATCAGGATCGTGAAGATGTCGATCAGCGACACCAGGTTGAGGTCGAGCTGCTGCTTGTTGCGCTCCTTGCGGGCAGCGCGTTTTTCCAATGGCGTCAACATCATGATGCGTTGCCCTTGGTGCGGATCGGTGCATCGCCGACCGAGACATCCGGGAACAGCTCCACGCGCACGAGCTTGGGGCCGCCATTGCTGCTGCGGCCGGCGCGCACGGCGTCCATCACCTGCACCAGCACCTCGTACGAGGTGTCGGGCTCCGACAGCACGGTGGCGGTGCGCGTCTCCGGAAACTTCTGCTTCACCGCCTGCATCAGCGTGTTGAGCGCCTTCACGTCGTGATGGCCGTCCTTCTTGTCGATGCGCTGGATCAGGCCGCCGATGCGGTCGCCGACCTCGAGCGACTCGGGGCGGATCACGACTTCGAGCTTGAGGTCGTTGCCCTTGAGCTGTTCGAGCTTGTTGTTCGATTGCGCGGGCAGCGTGAGGTCCATCACCGCCAGCCGCGTGAACACGGCGGTCGACAACAGGAAGGGCACCAGCACCACGATCAGGTTGATGAACGCGGTGACCTCGAGCGCAGCCACTTCCTTGCGCAGGCGTCTGACTCGCATGGCGGTCTCGCTTTCGCGGGGCTACGAGTGGATCAGCGCGCGGGCGCGGCTTCGGACTTGATGCGTTGCACCAGGTTCAGGAAGCTGATCTTGGCGGCTTCGAGGCCATCGACGATCTCGGCGGTGCGCGCCTGCAGGAAAGCGTGGATCAGCAGGAACGGGATCGCCACCATCAGCGCGAACGCCGTGTTGTTCATCGCGATCGAGATCGACGCCGACAGCATCTCGGCCTTCTCGGCCGGGTTGACGCTGGCCACCGCGGTGAAGCCCTTGATCAGGCCGATGATGGTGCCCAGCAGGCCCACCAGCGTGATCACGTTGGCGAAGGTGGCGATGTAGTGGGTGCGCTTTTCAAGGCGCGGCACGATCTCCATCATGCCCTCCTCCATCGCGGCGTCGATGTCTTCGCGACGCGCCGGGGTCTGCATGCGCTGCAGGCCGTTGGCGACGATCTTGCCGATCGCGGCGTCGGATTTGCCCGACACGTGCTGCACTTCCTTGAACTTGCCGTTCTGCAGCATCGGCAGCATGTGCTCCCACAGCTTGCGGTTCTCGGCGCGCGCACGGTTGAGGAAGACGAAGCGCTCGATGGCGATCGTCAGGCCCAGCGCCATGATCAGGATGCTGGGGTAGATGAACAGGCCGCTGTCCTGAAAGAATTTCACCGCGGTGTCGAACGCACTCATCACTCACTCTCCTGTCGTCGTCGGACTGCTTGGCTGTTGGGAATCGGGATTCACTTGGGCGCAGGCGGTACCAGCTGGGCCTGCGTCATCGCGTCGTAGCGCACCTGGCGGCGGAACACGTCGCGGTCGACCGGCGCCAGCACCTCGTCGAGCACGCCACCGGGCGGCCGGCCCGACAGGTCGCCCTGCAGCGGCTTCTTCCACGGCACGATGTACAGCACCTTGGGCAGCTCGCGGTTGCCGATGATCTGCGTGCGCTCGATGTCGGCGCGGTCTTGTGCGAGCGCGGGCCCTGCGATCAGCAGCGCCGCAACGAGGCACACCGAACGCAGCGTCATGGCTTTTCCTTCAGGCTGAGCGCGACGTGATCGTCCTTGCGGTTCTTCAGGTCGGCCACCCATTTGGTGACCGCCGCGTCGCCACCGGACATCGCGAGGTACCGGTCGTACAGCGCCAGCGCGCGTTTGCGGTCTTGCAGGTACAGGTCGTTCAGGATGCCCAGATTGAGCACCGGTGACGCGTAGGTGGTGTCGAGGGCGATGGCCTTCTCGTACTCGTCGCGCGCCTTGGTGAACTGGCCTTGTTGGCGATAGGTGATGCCGAGCTGGTTGTGGAACACCGGTTGTCTCGGGCTCGCCTGCACGGCCTTCTCGAGCGCCGCCACCGCCTCGGGCAGCTTGCCGGCCTGGCGGTACAGCAGTCCCAGATTGGCGTGCACGCCGCCGAGCTCGGGATTGGACTGCGCAAGCGCCTTCAATTGGCGCTCGGCTTCGTCGTTGCGGCCCGCACGCAACGCGCGGCGCGCAGTATCGAATGCCTGCTGGGCACGCGGATCCACCGGGACTTCAGGTTCGGTTTGCGTGGCTGCCGCGGCGATTGGCGACGGCCCCGCTTTTTCGGCGGCCGCAGCGCGCTCCGCAGGCGTCGGCCCGGCGGGCTTGGCGGCCTCGGGCTGCGCGGGTTTGCCGTCGCTGGAGCCACCGGTCACCTGACGGACCATCGCCATCGGATCGGGCAGCGATGCGCAGCCGCACAACGCCGCAACCAACAGCGCGGGTAGGGCCTGCGTGAAGGGTCGCTGGAGCGTCTCAACGAATCGCATCGATCACACTTTCACTGCGTTCCAATTTGCCGTAGCGCACCGGCTGCAACGCAGCCAGCGACTTGAAGCTTTCCTGCACCCACTTGTCGTAGATGCCCGAGGCCGCGCGCTTGGCGTTGACCTCGTGCAGTTCGGTGGCCTTCTCTTCGAACGGGAACGCCTGCTCCTCGAGCATCACGTTGTACTGTTCGAGCTCGGCCTTGTTCAACTTCTTGGGCCGCTGCGAGGAGAGCATAGCTTTGCCGAAGTCCTGATACAGCGATGCAGTGTGATAAGTCGCTGCGGTCGTGATGTCGGCCACGCCGTAGTTTGCCGCTGCGGCATAGGCCTTCAGCGCCTCTTCCATCTTTGTTTTTTTCAGTTTCAGGTTCTTCGCCAGCGGCTCGACCAGCGCTACTTTTCGATACGCATCGGCCACCGGCTCGGCCATCGCCAGCGCGGCGGTCGCGCCGAGGTAGCGCGTGCGGTCGGTGCGCCGCGCGCCACCGGTGAGGTCGGCCTGGTGGATTTCCTTCATCAGCGCGAACTCGCGCGCGATATTGCCATCGGCCTTGGCCATCTGCGCAAGCCGATAGCGCACCTCGACGCTGGTCTCGAGCGACTCGGGATACAGCTTCAGATAGCGCTCGTAGGCCCTGGCAGCGGCGGTGCGCGCGCCGCTCTTCTCGTACAGCTCAGCGGCCTGCCACAGCGACGATTGCGCCAGCTTGGGATCTTTGCTGGTCGCGGCCAGTCGCTCGAACTCGACCGCAGCCTGCGCGCCCTGGCCTTTTTCCATGTAGGCCAGCGCCAGCTTGGGGCCCACTTCGGCGGCCAGCGGGTGGTTGGGGTTGCGGCGGCGGAAATCCTCCAGCGCCTGCGCGGCCGCGTCCCAGTCCTTGAGCGCGATCAACGACGCGGCGGCGTCGTACTGCGCGTTGACGCGGATGCTCGAGGTCGGCGCAACCACGGCCACGCGATCGAAGTGGCCCACCGCCTCGCGCAGGTTGCCGGCGGCGCGCGCCTGCTCGCCCTGCTTGTACACCGATGCCGCCAGGCGCTCGACCAGCTCGTTGCGCTTGGCGTCCTTCTCGGGCGTCAACGCCAACACCTCGCGATAACCCTTCTCGGCATCGGCGAAGGTGCCCTTGTCGAAGGCGGTGTGCGAGATCACGGTCCAGGCCACGCGGCGCTGCTCGGGCGAGGCTGGAGGCTCCAGCTTGAGCACCATCTGCGCCACCTCGCTGGCGCGATCACCGTCGCGCAGCGTGAAGAGTTTTTCCGCCGCGTTGGTCAGCACCGAGCCGGCACGGGTGTCGGCCGGGAAAGCCTTGGCGAAACGCAAGGCGCTGTCGACGCTGGTGCGTTGCAGCGCCGGCAGCTCACTGGCGCTGGCGGCCTTTTCCAGCCCTGCGTAGCTGAGCAGCGCGGCATATCCCGCATCGGCGCTCTTGGCATGTGCGGGGTAGCCATAGGCCACCTTCTCGTACTCGGTGGCGGCATCGAACAATTGCTTGTCCTCGAACAGCAACTCGGCCAGCAGGAAGTTGTTCTGTGCGGTGTCCGGGTCCTCGGGGAACGAGCCGATGTAGGCGCGATACCAGCGCACGGCCTCTTGGTAGTCGGCGCTGGACTTGGACTTCTGCGCCAGCGCGTGGTGGTAGCGCGCCAGTTCGGTGAGGTGGGTCTTGACCAGCGGCCGCGCGCGCTCCCAGCCCTCGGGATTGGCCTTGCGAAACTCGCTGTCGATGCCGTAGCGCGAGACGTAGTCCTTCTTCGCGTCGAGCGCCAGCGTGGCAAAGCCGTTGGCCTGGTAGATCTCGATCACGCGCGCCTGCAGCTGCGGCGCCTGCGCGTGCAGCGGCTGCTGCTTGACGAAGGCGCTGAACGTGTCGGCAGCATCCTTGACGCGGTCTTGCTTGATGTAGAGCTCGCCGAGCTGCTGATAGATGCGGAACTCGTAGCCGCGCCGCACGTCGTCGGTGATGTAGGCCGGGATCGACGCCGGACCCTGCAGGTTCTGCAGGCTGATGCTGGTGACGCGGAAGGTGTCTTCGACCAGCTCGCGGTCGGCACGCGTCAGGTCTTTCAGATCGGCCAGGTCGGTGTCGGGGCCGCGCAGCGCGGGCTTGCGGTCGAGCACGCCGAAGAACGATTGCAGCGCGTCTTCGAGCCGGCCCTGCTTGAACTGCGACCAGCCGCTCATGTACAGCGCCCGCTCCTGGAACGGGTTGCCCGAGTCGCCTTTCAGCACCGCGGTGAAGGCGGATTCTGCCTTGGCATAGTCGCGCATCGCGAACAGGATTTCGCCGCGACGGAATTGCGCCTCGTCGAAGTGCTGCGTCTTCGGATACTCGGCGACCAGCCGGTCGAGCGTCTTGATGGCCGCCTCGAGTTCGCCGCCCTGCTCTTGCGCGCGCGCCAGCTGGTAGAGCACGCGATCGTTGCCAGGGTCCTTCGGGTGCTCTTTGAGGTACTCCTCGTAGCGCGCGATCGCCAGCTTGTAGTCGGGCACCGCCACCGCGCCGCTCAACATGCGCTGGTCGGCTGCATCCATCTCCAGGTCGCCCAGCCGGCGCATCGCCTCGCTGCGCTGCTGCGCCTTGGGCGCGGTCTCGAGGAACTTGCGATACGCGGTGATCGCGTCGCCGACCTCGGCCTTGATGCCCTTGTCTTCGGGCACATCGATCTCGCGCCCCGACAGTGTCTTCAGGGTCGGCGTGTTGTCGGCTTCTTTGGCGCGGCGGCTGGCGCACCCGGCCATCGCGAGCGCAACACACAGCGCCAGCAGGCTCAGCGCGGCCGGTGCCGACTTATGGCTTGCTCGCATCGTCGGGGTTGCGCGCCAACGCCGCGCGGTCATAGAGTTGGGCCACGGCGAATCGTGCCTGCGTGGTGTAGCCGGCCAGGCGCTCCTTTTGCCGCGTCAGTTCGGCCACGGCCAGTTCCTGCACTTGGCCCTGCTGCTCCAGCGTCAGCGCGGCCACCCGGGGGATCAACGCGCGCACGCTGGCCTCGAGTTCGGCGATGCGCGCCGCGAACTGCTCCTGCCGCGCGGGCTCGTCGCGTTGTGCCTGCGCCAGCGCCTCGTCGCGCGCGCGCGCCAGTTCGAGTTCGGTGTTGATCGTGCGCAGCGCCTTCCTGGCGTTCCACAGTCGATCCGGATGCTCCTGCGCCAGCTGCCAGGTCAACGCGCCGGCGACGCGGCGCACACGCTCGGCGGCAGCAGCCACTTCGGGGTCGTTGCCCGAGCGCTCGACGATGGCGCGCATGTCGGCCACACGGTCGAGCTGCGCGCGCCGCGTGGCGTCGACCAACGCGGTGTGGTCGCCCTCGGCCTCGGCCTTGTCGACCTCGGCGGTCAACTCGTCGCGGCGCTTGGTCATCGCGTCGATGCCCAGTTGCCCCTGCGTCGCTTGCTCGCGCACCTTGGGCAGCCGCTCGGCATAGGCCTGGCGGCGGTTGGTCAGCATGTCGTTGTAGACGCCCAGGGCTTCGGCCCAGCCTTGCAGGTTCTTGGTCAGGAAGCGCAGGTCGCGCCAGTTCTTGAACGCCTCCTGGAATTCGTGCTGGGCCAACACCTGCGTCAGGTGACTGGCATGCGGCATCGCGGGCAGCTCCTGGATGTTCCAGAACCAGCCCATCTCGTCGCCCGGATTCTTCTCGAGCAGGCCGTCGAGCAGCTTGCCGGCGCGGATCGCGCCGATCGACTCGTCGAGCGCCACGTTCTCGCGATCGAAGGCGCCGATCGCCTCTTGATAGCGCTCCAGCGATTGGCCGTAGGCGCCGAGCTCTGCGTATGCGAAGGCCACCGCGATGCGCGCCTCGAGTACCGCGGCGTCGCTGCCATCGCGGCCGGTGAGTTCGGTCCAGGGGACCAGCGCCTTCTTGGGCTCCTTCAGTGCGGCCGAGGCCCAGCCAAAACCGAGCAAGGCCTTGTTGGACAGCATGCTCGACAGCCGCACGCGCTCGAGGAACGCCCGCGCCGCCTCGGGCTTGCCGTCCTGTAACGCGGAGAAGCCCAGCGCCACGTTGGCCTTGTCGCGCAGGGCCTTGAATTCTTCGCTGGCGGCCGGGCTCTTGCCGAGCTCGTCGAGCAGCGCGATACCACCCGCGGTGTCGCCCGAGCGCACCATCGCCACGCCGAGGTTGTAGCGTGCGTACAGGCCGGCGCTGCTGCTCTTGGCCAACGCTTCGAGCACCTTGACCGCGCCGGCGTAGTCGGCGCGCGCCATCAGCAATTGCGCCTGCAGCAGCACGCGCTCTTCCTGCAGGTCGGGCGGCAGGTTGTTCTCGATGCGCGCCATCGCCACCTCGGCCTGGTCGACGAAGCCGCGCTGGTAGCGGATCTTGGCCAAGTAGTACCAGGCGCGGTCGCGCACCGGCGGTGGCGCGCCCTTGTCGATCAGCTGGGCGAAGATCTCGCCGGCTTCGCGGTGCATGCCGTACGACAACAGCATGCCGCCGCGCAGCACCTCGGCCTCGTCGGCGTGCTGCGAGACGCGGTTGAAATGCTGCGACGTCATCAATCCGGTGATGGCCGTGAAGTAGCGGTCTTGGTAGAAATGGAACAACGTGTCGCCGTAGTGCGGATCGACGATCACATGCGGCTTGGGCGCCTCGGCGGCATGCACCGCCATTGCAAAAGCCATGCACGCCAACGCGGCGCTCGTGCGCCGCGCGATGGGGCCGATCAATCGCTCAACGCACATCACGTCACTGCCAGATCTTGACGTCGAACTCGGGCTGCAGCTTGCCGGTGGAATCCTTGATCCGCAGCTCGATGTACTTGGGATCGGTGCCCTTGTCGAACTTGACGGTCGCGCCGCGCTTGTAGTCGCGCCAGTGCGGGCCACCGCCGGTGAAGAAGGCGACGATCTCGTGCGTGCCCGCCTTCAGGTTGCCCAGGTAGACCCGTTGCACGCCGCCGCGGTGCAGCGCCTGCACTTCCAATGGCGTGTACAGGTAGTTGGTGACCACCTTGTCGTCGAGTTTGATCTGCACCGAGTCGAGCTCGAACAGCTTGCCCACGTCCATCGACACGAACAACGCCACCTGCGTGTTGGCGGGGAACAGCAGCTCTTCCTCCAGCACCAGCAGGTCGCGGTTGAGGCGGATGACGTCGCCCTTGAGTTCTTGAATGCGGTTGTCCAGGCTCGCCGGCGCAGCGGCAGGCGCCACCGCCGCGGTGACCGAATCCTTGGCCCCCAGCGGTGCACTGGCTGCGGCATCGGGTGCAGCCGGCGCCGCGGGAGCCGCCGCGGGCGTTTCGGGAGCCGCGGGTGCGGCGGCGCTCGCCTCGGCGCTCCAAGCATTGGGGCAGGCCAAGCAGGCGAACGCGCCGGCGGCGATCGATCGGATGATGCGTGAAGACATGGTGCGCGCTTCCATGAAGGGTGCTCGGGTCAGAACGTGGCAGTCACCAGCAACTGCAGCACATGGGCGCCGTACGAGTACAGCTTGCCGGTGCGGATGTCGGTGAAATCGCTGAACTTGAACCGCACGTACTCGTAGTTCAAGTTGCCTTTGATCTCGTAGCGCCCGGGCACCTGTTTGTACGTGTAGGTCACACGCACGCCCGGCGCGATATCGTTGAAGGTGCTCAGCTGTCGGTTGCGCGAGATGTAGGTGGTCTCGACGGTGGCGTTGTCGCTGTAGAACAGGGCATGGTTCTGCTTGTAGTAGCGCAGATACCCATCGATCAGGAACGATTCGCCGACGTTGCCGCTGGCACCCAGCTCGACGGTGTGGGCCTTGATGTCCCAGGTGTCGTAGAAATAGCGGTAGTCGGCGTGCACCGAGAGGCGCGGCCGCACCTCGGCAATCGTGCTCAACTTGATCGAGCGGCTCGAGCGAGTGCGCGGGTTGCGCTCCGGCACCAAGGCGCCGAACACGCGGGCCGCGCGGTACGGGCTGCCGAGAAATCCATCGTCCGACACCGCCTCCGTCGCGAGGCTCATCAGCCAGCGCGGCGTGAGGATCTGCGTGACACCGAAGCGGTAGCGCCAATGCTTGGCGTAGTCGAAGAAACCTTCGCCCTTCTTGCCGACGTCGTCTTTGCCGCGCGTGAAGCCGAGCTTGATCGTCGTCATGTTGCCGAACACCTCCTGCGAGGCATCGACACTGACGCCCTGAGCCTTGTAGTCGGGCTCGTTGCTGCTGGAGTAGTTGAGGCTGAGCAGCGCGTCGCGATAGGCGTAGTCGGCGCCGACGCCGAGCTCGGTGCGCGTTTCCTTGAATGGGCTGGCGGTGGTGACCACGTCGATCGACGCGTTGCTGACCATGTCGACGTAGTAGGTACCCGACAGCGACACCTTGTCCAACAAGCTCTTGCGCACCAGCAGCGCAGGGCCCGATGCGGTCACGCCACCGCCGTCGTACAGGTGCACCATCGCCTCCGCGGTGTCTTCCGGAAGGGTGACTGCGGTGGCCGGTGCCGGCGACATGGCGCCACCGATGAGCCCGGCCAGGGGTGCAGCGATGCGCGACCAGCGTGCGCGCGCAGCAGCGACAAGGCCGCGACCCACCGCACGCAGCAGCCGGCGCGGGCGGCTAGTTGCAGCCACAGCCACCTCCCTGTACGCCGTTGCCGCCACGCGCACCCTCGCGCACCTCGCGCACATGCTCGTGGTGCTTGTCCGGCAACGATTCCCGCGCCAGTTTCATGATCGGGTCGGCCAGTCGTTCGCGCTCGTAGGGCTTGACCCACGGCTCGATCGCGCAGCCGGCGAGCACGACCAAGGCGCCGGCCAACACGAGCGCTGCGGTGCGTTGGATGGATCCGAGCACGTTCATTCCTTCAGCAGCTCGCGGATCTGCTTGTCGTAGGTGTTCTCGTAGCCGTTCTGGTAGCCGCGGTGCAGGTAGCGCACGCGACCGTCGCGGTCGATCAGCACGGTCGAGGGCATCGCGTTGAGGTCGTACTGGCGGCTGACGCGCTTGTCGCTGTCGGGCAGCACCGGGAACGTGACACCCAGCTTGGAGGCCACCCCCGCGGCCTGCACCGCGTCGTCGTCGACATTGACGCCCAGCAGCACGAAACCGGACGCCTTGTACTTCTCGTACAGCTTGTTCAGGTGCGGCATCTCCTGGCGGCAGGGCCCGCACCAGGTGGCCCAGAAGTTGACGAGCACGACCTGGCCGCGCTGCTCGCCCAGGCGCAGCTTGCGGCCGTCGAGCGTGCGCAGCGTGAAGTCGGGCGCCGGCGTGCTCGGCGCCAACGGTGCCGCCGCGACCAGCACCGCAGCGGCGGCCAGCAGCCACGCGCACGCGGCACGCAATCCGAACCGGACGATCGATGAGGAATGGGTCATGTCGTGGTGAAGGAAGTTAGAAATAGAAGCTCAGCCCGCCGGTCCACTCCAGGTTCTTGGTGCTCTCGTTCTTGCCGAGGATGTCGAGGTTGAAAACGTGCTGGCGCATATCGACATTCACCGACATGCGATCAAAGAACAGCACCCGCACGCCCATGCCGTAGTTGATGGTCTGGCGGTTGCGTCGATTGATCTTGTCGCTGGAAACGAAGTTGGTATTGCCGATGCCCGCGATCACGTACAGCGACGACGCGAATGCGGTGTTGCGGCCCCAGAACACCTCGCCCGGCAGGATGTTGTAGCCGGCCGAGAGGTCGTAGTACTTCAGCGTCTCGGTGGGGTGCGCAAAGAGGCCACCGGGCAGGATCTGGCGGAAGTTCTCGTCGCTGACTTTGGTCTGCGCGTACACCGCGTGCACGAAGATGTCCTCGCTGATGTGGTAGCCCAGGCGCACGCCGGCGACCAGGTTGCTGCCGAAGTTCTGCGTGGCGTAGGTGCCCGTGTACAGCCCGATCTCGAAGTCCTTCGATGGATACTTGGGCAGCTTGACCTCGCGGCGCTCGACCTGCGGCTGAATCACCTGCTCGTTGCTCGGCTGCTGCGGCGTGGTCTGCGCGACGCACCAGGCCGACGCGGTGAGGAGCGAAATGGCGACGAACGTGCGCATGGTGGGCTCAAGCAATCAGAAGAAGAAGGCCAGGCCGATCGTCTTGGCCCGGTACTCGCCTGTGCGCGTGTCGCCCACGAAGGCGGTGTACAGCGTGTAGTCGGCGCGCAGGATGAAGCGTTCGGTGAGGTAGTAGCGCAGGCCCACCGACGCATTGGACAGCTTGGCGTTGGTCGGAAGGGCGCTGACCAGCGTCTGATTCGGCAGGTTCTTGAACTTGCCGACGCCGACTGAAAAGAACGGCGACAGCCGCAGGTCCGACAGCGGCTCGCTGACCAGATTCAGGTGCCAGATGTCGGTGCCCGAGAACAGCCCCTGCACTTGGCCGATGGTGCCCTCGACGTGCAGCGTCTCCGACAGCCGGTAGCTGCTCCACAGTTTGAGCATCGGCTCGCTCTTGAATTTGCCCCATGCCGCGCCTAGCTGCAAACGCCGGGCCAGGTAGTCGTCGAGCGCAACGTCGCGAAAGGTCTTGGCTGCGCCCGCTTCGGTGAAGGTGTTGGCCAGCTGCGAGCGATGCACCCAACCTTCCTTGCCGCCATCCGCGCGCACCTTGAACCAGTCGGTGTAGCGCAGCTCCATCTCGATCCACTCGTCGCGCGCGACCACGAAGAAGACCGGAAAGCCCCTTCCGGGGCCTGTGTGCAGTTCGAGGTAGGGGTCGGCCACCCGTAGCCGCTCGGGTGGGGTGTCGGCGGCATGGGCCGGCGGCGAGGCCGGCACGATGACAAGCACAGCAGCAATCCATGACAGCGCGGCAATCGATTGCGCAAGCTCCCGGCACCTCAGAGCCCAGCTGGCCAGGAACGGGTTCATTGGGTATTGCAGTTCGCTGGGCTCGGTGTGGCGGGCGTGAACATGAAGTAGGTAGTGGGGCTGAACTCGTCCACGCCGTTGGTCGGGTTGTTGATCCAGTACTGGATCTTTCGCGCATTGGCGTCCTGCGCGCTGTCGAAGATCAGGCCGCCGCCATGCAGCACATTGATCAGCATCGGCTTGGCCAGGATGCGCGACAACGTGGTCGAGCCGAACACCACCTCTCCCTGCGCCGAATAAAAGTTCTTGTACATGTCGCTGGCACGAATGATGTCTGCAGTGTTGGCCGGATTGGTGAGGTCGATCGGTTGCGCGTTGGGTATGACACGAAATGCGCCGCCCGTGCCGTTGGCGTTGTCGTGACAACCCGACGCCGCGCAGGTGTTGACGGCCGTCTGCCCGTTGGCAAATCGAATCGGCAGCTGCAAGTTGAAGATCGGGAACACGCAGTACTGGAAGTACGCGAATGCCAACCGCTGGGTCGTTTGCAGTGGCGGGTTCTGCAACGAGCTGGGGTTGTCCAGCGGGTTGCTGCCGCCGCCGCCGCAACTGGCGAGACCCAAAACGGCGGCGGCCGCTGCGACGATGCCTCGCATCGCCGCAGCGGACCGCCTGGTTCGCTGCGTGAAATCCGTCATCGACTGTTCGTCCTCGCGCTTGCGGTCTGCGCGCTGCAACCGCTGGCGATCCAGTTGCTGATCGCGGTGTAGTTGGCGCTGCCCACCGGCAGCTGCGCCACCGTGCCACCCGACGGGTGCGGCACCGTTGAGGGACGCATCAGCAGGAAGTTCGACGCCGGGTTGCAGGTGTCGGAAATCATCGACAGCGTGACCCCGTAGTCGCCCTCCACGCTACCCGTGAGCACGAAGCGATTGCCGAGGAACGACGTGCCCGGCGCCACGGTCGAGCCGGTGCCGCCAGCCTGGTGGCACAACGCCGCGCAGGTACTCTGCAGGATCGGGTACACCTGGGCTTCGAACGTGTCCTGGCTGAGCGGTGCCAGCGTCGCCACGCCGCCGTCGAAGGGATTGTTGTAGTACTGGCCGCCCAGATCCATCCACTCGGTCACCAGCCGCATCTCGGCCTTGTTGAGCAGTTTGGAGTGGTCCGGCGCACTGGCGGGCGGGTTGGGATGCAGCGTGCGCGACTCGGCGCTCGCCTTCAGGCTCTCGCCGTACAGGATCTCGCCCAGGCGGCTGGAGCGCGTCATGCCTTGGGCGCCGCCAGCCATGTTCTCCACCAGCGCCGCGCCACGCACGACCTCGGGCTGCCCTTCCCGGATCTCGATCTGCGGCAGGCCGGTCACCGGATCGATCACCGGGTCGCCGACCAGCAGCTCCTCGTACGAGGTCAGGCGCCCGGTGCCCGAGGTGGTCGAGCGCAAGTCGAGCTTGGCCGGGTCGGCGTGGCAGCCGGTGCAGGTGTTGGCACCGCGGTCACGCGTCCAGATCGGGGCGATGTGCTGCGGGTAGTTGATCAGCCCGTTGGTCGGTGCCTGTGTGCCCAGGTCGTCGGCCGGGTTGATGTTGCCGGTGTAGCGCACGACCATCGACGCGCGGGCCTTGGCGTTGCTGTTTGCCGCGTCGGCCCAAATGTCGGTGTAGACCATGTCGGCGTTCAGCGTGATCGGGTCACGCGACTCGGCCAGCGGGTTGCCCGCGCTGTACAGCCGCGTGCGCAGTGCCGCCATCGTCTCGCCCGAGTTGTGCTGGCTCCACACCGAGTTCGGCACGCCGGCCGGGGTGGCGTTGACCACCGTGCCGGAGTTCAGCGAACCGCCGCGGCGCGGGCTGTGGCAGCCGTCGCAAGTGCGGCGTTCGCCCGGGCGCACCTGGATCCAATTCAAGTGGGTCTGGATGCTGCGGCCCTTGGCGTCGACGATCGACAGCGCCAGCGGCGTGTCGGCCGGCACGTGCAGCTTGAACGAGCCGTCAGGTTCGACCGGCGCGTAGCCGAGGATCTGCACCTGTTCGAACTCGGTCTCGCCGATCGCACTGCGCAGACCCATGCCGCTGGACGGCGGTGCCACGGCGCGCGTGGCTCGCACGAAACGCGCCGGTGCGCAGCCGTAGGCCGGGTCGGCCGGATCCTTGATCTTCGCCAGAGCGGCCACCTGCGCGCGCGTGTCCAGCGGGTCGGCCGGCGTGGTCATCGCGATGCCGCGTGCACAACCGGCGGGCAGGTCGGCCGCGGCCAGCATGCCTTCGGCCATGCGGCCGAGCCCATCGGTGTCGTAGACGCTGCGCACTTCGATCAGCGCCATGTTCTGCGCGGCCAGGGCGGGGTCGGTCAGCGTCGCCTGCGCCTGCTGCGGTTCGGGACGCACCTGCAGCGCCACCGGGTCGACGTACATGAATCCAGGCGGCGGCGCAGCGACGATCTGCTGCGTCTGCTGGACCGGGTCGAACATGTAGATCGCATAGGACGCAGGCACGTTGTCCTGCACCGGGTCGGCGGCTGCTTCAGTGGCCAAGCGCTCCGTATCGCCCAGCCGCGCGATCTCCGCCGGCGTCAACACAGCGCACGAGACCACCACCGGCGGGTTCGGCGCCACGGTGCGCGTCACCTCGCACGGTCGATACGAGATCAGGATGCGGTTGGTGCCGTCCCACAGCGGGTACGGCGACGTGATGCGGCCGAACTGCGAGAAGCCCCGTTCGTCGTTGAGCGCCTGCTGCGTGAACTGCCGCTGGCCACCCTGGGGCGGCACCTGCGAACTGGCCGGCGTGTTGTTCTCCGAGTAATTCGCCGAGTCGATGATCATCAGCGCGCCGCCCTCCTGGCTGCGCGACAACGGCATCAGGTCCGAGGCGATCTGCCCCTTGAACGGGCCGTTGGGGTCCATCTCGCGCGGGTGCAGGAAGCTGTTGCCCGGGCTTTGCGCGCCGTAGAAGACGAACATGTCGGTGCCGTCGGGCTTGACCTGGAACACCGCAAAGCGGTTGCGCGGGCCTACGTGCTCCCAGCGCGAGAACATGATGTTGCCGTTGGCGCGCACCACCGGGTTGCGGTCGTGGCTCTGGTTGCTCGAGATCTGCGTGATCGATCCGCCGTCGGAGTCCATTGTGTGAATGTTGGACACGCGCTCGCGCTCGTACTCGTCGAGTGCGAAGTACGGCTGGCTGCCCACCGCCTGTGTGGTCTTGGTCTTGGTCTGGCGGTTCGATGCGAACACGAAGCCCTTGCCGCCCGGCAGGTAGTACGGATCGAAATCGTCGTCCGCGCTCGAGCTGGTCAGTCGGCGGTAGCTGCCGCCGACGAAGCCGCTGGCCGGCAGCGTGTATTCCCAGATGTTCCAGCGGCCGGTGCAGGCCGGCCCACCGTTGATCTGCGAAGTGTTGCTGGTCGGGCAATTCATCGCGAACACGATCTTCTTGCCGTCGTACGAGACTTCCGGATCCGAGACGTCGCCCTTGCCCTGCGTGAATTGCGCTGTCACGTTGTGCTCGGGTGCGCTCGGCGAAGACTTCTCGCGGATGATCAGGTCACCGCCCGCCGCGAAAGGCGCGGCGTCGGTCGGGTTCAGGCCCAGCGTGTTGACCCGCTTGGCGTAAGCGATCGCCACATCGCCGTTGACGGCCACCGTGTCCTCGCTGCCGCCCGAACCCGAGCACCCGGCGAGCGCTGCTGCCAGCAACGCCGCCAAGGTGCTGAGCACCTGCAGATCCGATCGGTTGTTGATGCGCGATGTCATGACCGCCTCCTTGAGTGTTGTCAGGCTCTTCTCTTGACTCATTGCCGGGTAACGCCACCGTCGTGCCGGCCTGCGGCCGCCAATCCGGAGGAGAAATGCAAGGTCCCGGTGGCATCGACGACGACAGCGTCGACACCGGACTGCGACTCGACAAGCCGCATGCCGCGCGAAAGTCCCATCACGAACACGCACTTCGAGAGGGCTTCGCTGGTGAGTCCATCGGCTGCGAGGATCGTCACGCTTTGCAGCGCACGCGGCGACGTCCCCGTCTTGGGATCGATGAGGTGATGGTGACGAACCCCGTCGCGCTCGAAATAACGCTCGTAGTCGCCTGAAGTCGAAATCGAGGTGTCTTGCAGCGGCAGCACGGCCACCACACGCTTCTGATCGCGCGGATCGCGGATCGCGATCGACCACGGGCGGCCGCAGCGGTCGCCCATCACATGGCTGTCGCCGCCAGCGGCGACCACTGCGTGGGCGATGCCCATGCGCCGCAAGATCCCGATGCTGTTGTCGACCACGTGGCCCTTGGCGAACCCGCCGAGGTCGATGCGCACACCCTCGAGCGCAAAGCGGATGGTGCGCGCCTGTGCGTCGAGCTGCAGGTGCCGCCAGCCCACGGCCTGGCGGGCGCGCTGCAGCGTGGCCGCGTCGGGCGCGACGCCCTGGCGGTAGTCATAGAGATGGCCAACGCCCGCATACGTGATGTCGAACGCACCATCGGACAACCGTGAGAAATCCAACGAGCGCACGATCAGCCCGAACATCTCGGCGCCGATCGGCACCGCAGCGCGAGCCGCCTCCCGGTTCACGCGCGACAGCTCCGAGTCCGGCTTGAACGGGCTCATCAGGCGGTCGACGCGATGCATCTCGGCCATCACCGCATCGATGGCCCGTTTGGCCAGGCCAGCGTCTTCGTGCCACAACTCGACGTGGATCGCTGTGCCCATGATGGCCTCGTCGCGGCTCCACCACTTGCCACGCACCGGCGCAGCCACGGCCGCCGCGGCAAAGCCGGCGGCAGGTCGCGATCGCAGCGAAGGCAGGGTCAATGACATGGCGAAGATTGCCTCGTGAGTTCCATCGCCTCGCGCAACACGGGCACACCCGCACCGCATGAGGCCAAGCCATCTTCACCCAGCCCCCCGCCGCAAATGCGTCAAGAAGTTGGCAATCGACTGCCACCTTACGAGCGGACGCACAAGAAACCCCACACCCCCGCGAATGCGTGGGGTCCGCGCACGCGCTAACAGTTGCGTCAACTGTGTACGAACGTATCGCGCGGACCGTGCGCGCCGCCTGCGTCAGGTGGGCGCTTCAGCGCTCCAACACACCGCCGGCCAGCCAGGCCGCACCGCGCCGATACAGCGCATCGACCGCGGGGCCCTTGAGCATCGGCATGTCGAGCTTGACCCGATAGCCAATGCGCCGCTGGATGTAGGCCAAGTGCCGGTAGCCGTCGGGCAGCGCGGCCAGCGCTTGCGAGTCGAGTTTCAATGCCGCAGCCGGGTCCACCGGGTCGATGCGGTCCTTCTCGTAGATGGGTTGGCGGTGCAGCAGCTTCCATTGCCCTTCGTGGCGCACCACGAAGTCATAGAAGCGCCCGGTGCACACTACGTCGCACAGCACGCCGTCGACCGGACCGCGTTGCGAGATCGTCATCTTGGTCTGGGCGATCGCCCGATCGCCAGCCAGCTCGATCGCCGAGCCGCCGAGGAAGTGCAGGATGCTGACGCCCTTGGCCCAACCTTCCTGCGTGACGCGGATGAACTCTGCGAACGGCCCCTGGAACCAGGTGGCCATCATCACGCCGTCGGGGTGCCACACGGTGGCAAAACGCTCCCAGTCGCCGGCGTCGCGCCACACGGCCCAGCGCTCGATCAGGCGGCGGATCTCGAGTTCATCGGCATGCATCGCCTGCCCCGAACGGCGCGCCGCGCAGCTACAGCGACAGCCCGGCGATGGCGCCCAAGCCTTGCTGAATGTTGGCGCGCGCGGCGGCTTCGACGGCCATTCGCAAGCGCGTGACACCGACCACCGAGTCGCTCATCGTCGCGGTGCCGCTGGTCTTGATGGCTTGGCGCCAGACCGGGCTTTTGTCGGCCAACTTGACCAGCGACCAGCCGGCTTCGAAGTCCACCGTGAAGGTGCCTCCGAACATCGGCTTGGACAGCTGGATCACCGTGACGGCCAGCTCGTAGTCGCCGCTTCGTTGCTTCAACACCTCCTTGAACAGGCGCGACTGCGTGATCGACGTTTCGATCGCGGTGCGTAGATCTGCATTGGCGATGTTGCTGCTGTCCAGCGCGCCCGTCTCGGTGCCGCCGGTGACCGTGACGCTGACGCTGGCCGCGTGTTGCTTGCCAGCGGTGGCCGCCTGCGGAACCACCATCCCCTGCGGACCGGCCGGAGCGGCGCAGCCACCCATCAGCAAGGCCACAGCCACCACTGCCACCGCGTTGCCGATATGCATCCTCATTGGGTGCCTCCCTTGTAGACCCTTGTAGATATTGCCCAGCACTTCGTCGACCATCTCCTTCTGCGACCTGCGGGTGAGCGACGTATGCAACGAGTTGCCCGTGGTGAGCGGGAAACCCGTGGCCGGGTCACGGAACACGATGGTCAACTCCAGCAGCGGCGCTGGGAGCCCGCCGGTTGTCCGCATTATCCAGGCGCCAGCGCAACCCAGACCCGCGCCCGCAAGTGGCGTTGCGACCATGACACGGCGCGCCGCGATGTTGACGCGCTCGACCTCGAGGCGGGCGCCGCGGCGCCTTCGGCCGCACCTGCGCGCCGCGCAGCGGCGCGGCGCCGCGCCCGCTCAGCCCAGCAGCCGCCTCACGACCGGCGCCTCGGCGATGGCCCACACACGCTCGGCGATCGCGCGCATCTCGGCCTCGCTGGCGCCGCCGCCGTAGCCCGCCAGGCGGATCGCCTTGTCCTGCAGCTCCGCGCGGCTCAGCGTGTTGCCAGGGTCGCCCTTGGGCTCGTCGACGCGCGCGACCACATGGCGCCCGTCGCGTGTGGTGACTTCGACCTTGCCGATCCAGCGTGCGGGGTAGGCGGCGTCGACTTCGGCGTCGAGCACCATGTGCACGCGGTCGCGAAAGTCGTTCACCGCGGCATCGCGGTAGTGCGCGTCGAACTCGGCGAGCCCGGCGCGGTCGTGCAGCGCCACCATCGCCAGCACGGTGCCCATTGAGAACTTCGATTGGTGCACCGTCTGCGGGTCGGTCACCGGGCCCAGCACGTCGATGGCGCCTTGGTGGACCTGGGCCGTCACGCCGGCGATGTCGCCGGCGGCGAGCCGGTGTTCATGCATCGCCCGCTGCAGCGCATCGGCCGCGGGGTGTGTGTGGCGGCACGAGGCGTGGAACTTGAACGAGGTCTCCGCGGTGGCCCACCGTGTGCCCAGGCGGTCGATCAGGCGCACCGGATCGGCATCGCTGGACATGCCGGCGGCCATGCCGCGCTCGCCGTCGAGGATGCGGTGCGCACCGGTGAACCCATCGGCGGCCAGGTAGGCCGCGCCCAAGCCCGCGGCCGCGGCGTGCGCGGTGTGCAGCTGCTTGGAGTCGGCCGCCTCGCGCAGAAACTCCCACAACCCCGCCGACTGCGTGCCCGCCGACCCGAACGCATGTTGCATCTGGTCGGGCGTGAGACGCAGCAGCTGGCCCACCGCCGCGGCCGCGGCCAACGTGCCCGCGGTGCCGGTGGTGTGGAAGACCTTGTAATGCGAGCGGCCGAGGAACTCGCCGACGCGGATGCCGACCTCGTAGCCAGCGATCGCTGCAGTGAGCAGCTCGCGGCCGCTGCGGCCGAGCGCCTGCGCGACAGCCAGCGCCGGAGGGAACACCACCGCCGCCGGGTGGAACACCGAGCCGTTGTGCACGTCGTCCTGCTCGGCCACGTGCGACGCCGCCGCATTGATCGCAGCAGCCACCAGTGGGCTCGAGCCCCGGCGATGGATCAAGACCTCGGCGGGGCCGTCATCGTGCGGCCCCTGCGACAGCATGAAGCGCGCGATCGTCTCCACCGGCCGCGCGCCCTTGCCGGCCAACGTGGAGCCGATCCAGTCGAGCAGCAGGTCTTCGGTGCGCCGCACCACCGCGGCGGGCACCTGGTCGAAACGCAGCGCGGCGGCGAAGCACGCGAGTTGTTGGCCGGGCGAGAGCGACGAGTCCATGGTGCTGGCCATCCGGTGCTACACGACACCATCGCGGCGAAAGGCGGCGATCATGGCGGCATCGAAGCCGAGCTCGCCGAGCACGGCGTCGGTGTGTTGCCCGAGCGCCGGGATCGCATCCATGCGCGCGTCGAATCCGGCGGGCAACGCGGGCGGCCTCATCGCTGCAATGGCACCGACCGGCGACGCCACCTCGGTCCAGCGCTCGCGCGCGGCGAGCTGGGGATGCGCCCAGACCTCATGCATGCCGTTGACATGGGCATTGGCGATTTGCGCGTCGTCGAGACGCTGGATCAGTTGCTCGCTGGTCAATGTCGTGAACACCTCGTCGATGATCGCCTTGAGCGCATCGCGCGCGGCGACGCGGCGCGCGTTGCTGTTGAAGCGTGGATCGCCAGCGATCTCGGCCCGCCGCAGCACGCTGGCGCAGAACAGCTGCCACTCGCGCTCGTTCTGCACACCCAGCATCACCGACTTGCCGTCCCCCGCGACGAACGGGCCGTACGGGTAGATGGTCGCGTGCGCGGCGGCGGCACGCGGCGGCGGCTCGGCACCGCCATAGGCGTAGTACATCGGAAAACTCATCCACTCGGCCATCGCTTCGAGCATCGACACGTCGAGCCGCGAGCCGCTGCCGCTGCGGCCGCGCTCGATCAGCGCCGCCAGCACGCCGCTGTAGGCATACATGCCGGCGGCGATGTCGGCGATCGAGCAGCCGGCCTTGGCCATCTGCTCGGGGGTACCGGTGACCGACAGGAATCCGGCCTCGCTCTGGATCAGCAGGTCGTACGCCTTCTTGTCGCGGTAGGGGCCCGGCCGCTCGGGGTCGTCGCCGTAGCCCGAGATGTCGCACACGATCAGCCGCGGCCATCTGGCATGCAGCATGTCGAACGGCAGCCCCAGCCGCGCCGCGGCGCCGGGCGCGAGGTTTTGCACCAGCACGTCGGCGCGCGCCAGCAGCGCGTCGAGAATGCGCGGTGCTTCGCTGTGCTTGACGTCGAGCGTGAGGCTCTCTTTCGAACGGTTGGTCCACACGAAGTGCGAGCACAGGCCTTGCACGCGTTCGTCGTAGCCGCGCGCGAAGTCACCGACGCCGGGCCGCTCGACCTTGATCACGCGCGCGCCCAGATCGGCCAGATGCCGCGTGCACAGCGGTGCGGCGATCGCGTGCTCGAGCGTGACGACGGTGATGCCTTGCAGGGGCCTCATGTCAGAACGACCTCGGCAGCCCGAGGATGTGCTCGGCCACGTAGCTGAGGATCAGGTTGGTCGAGATCGGCGCCACCTGGTACAGCCGCGTCTCGCGGAACTTGCGCTCGACGTCGTATTCGCTGGCGAAGCCGAAGCCACCGTGGAACTGCAGGCATGCGTTGGCCGCCTCCCAGCTGGCCTTGGCAGCCAGGTACTTGGCCATGTTGGCCTGGGCGCCGCACTCCAGGCCGGCGTCGAAGCGCCGGCAGGCCTCGAAACGCATCAAGTTGGCCGCCTCGACCTCGATGTAGGCCTCGGCGATCGGAAACTGCACGCCTTGGTTCTGCCCGATCGGGCGGCCGAACACGACGCGCTCCTTGGTGTACTTGGTGACGCGGTCGATGAACCAATAGCCATCGCCGATGCACTCGGCCGCGATCAGCGTGCGCTCGGCATTCAAGCCGTCGAGGATGTACTTGAAGCCCTGGCCCGCGCTGCCGATCAGGTTCTCGGCCGGGATCTCGAGGTCCTCGAAGAACAACTCGTTGGTCTCGTGGTTGACCATGTTGGCGATCGGTCGCACCGCGAGGCCCTTGCCGATCGCCTCTCGCAGATCGACCAGGAAGATCGACAGGCCCTCGCTCTTCTTCTTCACCTCCCCCAGCGGCGTGGTGCGTGCCAGCAGGATCATCAGATCGGAGTGCCGGACGCGCGAGATCCACACCTTCTGGCCGTTGACGACATAGCGGTCACCCTTCTTCACCGCGGTGGTCTTGATCTTGGTGGTGTCGGTGCCAGTGCTGGGCTCGGTCACGCCCATGCTCTGCAAGCGCAACTCGCCGCGAGCGATCGGCGGCAACCAGCGCTGCTTCTGCTGCTCCGAGCCATGGCGCAGCAGTGTGCCCATGTTGTACATCTGGCCGTGGCAGGCGCCGGCGTTGCCGCCGGCGCGGTTGATCTCTTCCATGATGACGCTGGCCTCGGTGAGGCCAAGGCCCGAGCCGCCGTATTGCTGCGGAATCAGCGCCGCCATCCAGCCCGCCTTGGTGAGCGCGTGGACGAACTCGGCCGGATAACCGCGTTCGGCATCGACGCGGCGGAAGTACTCGTCGGGGTACGACGCGCACAGCGCGCGCACGGCATCGCGGATCTCCGCATGGTCTTGGCCAGCGTGGGTCATGTCAAACCCTCGATCAGGCCAGCTGCGCGCTTGCGCGCATCGCCAGAAAGCCTTCGTGGTCGCGCGCCCACAGCTGCACGTCGCCGCCCTCGCGGCGACCGCACGCGGTGACCGGATGAAAGTCGAACAGCGGCCGCACCGCCGTGAATTCGAAGCGCCGCACCACGGCACGCGGCTCTTGCCGGCGCAACAGGTCCATCAGCAGCGTGGCGATCAGCGGGCCGTGCACGATCAGCCCCGGGTACCCTTCCACCTCGGTGGCGTAGCTGCGGTCGTAGTGGATGCGGTGGCCGTTGAAGGTCAGCGCCGAATAGCGGAACAGCAGCACCGGGTCGGGCACGATGGCGCGCGAAAAAGCCTCGTCGGTGCGCGCGGGTTGCGGTGTCGGCGGCGCCACACCGGGTTGCGGCGCCGCGCGGTAGACGATGTCGTGCTCTTCAGCGATCGCCGGGCCGCGTGGGCAGATGATCTCGTGGTTCACAGTCACGAAGGCCAGGGCGCCGCTGCGCCCGTGCTTGACCTCGACATGGGCGATGCGCGAGCGGCGCGCGACCTCGTCGCCCACCCGCAGCGGAAGGCGAAATTCCAGTCGGCCGCCGGCCCACATGCGCCGCGGCAGCCCGATCGGCGGCAGGAAGCCGCCGCGCAGAGGGTGACCATCGGGGCCGAGTTGCGATTGCTTTGCCAAGGGTGCGAACAGCAGCCAGTGCGCCAGCGGCGGCGCCTCGTCGCCGTCCCGGGCATCCGGTTCTTCGCGGTCCAGCGTCGCGGCCAGCGCATTGAGCGCCGCGGCATGCACCCGGTCGTTGCGCTGCTCGGTGCGGCCGATCCAGCCGCGCCAATGCGCCATTTCTGCGTCGGTGATGGGGGCGGCAGCGCTCATCGGGCGGGAACCCAAGGTGCCGGCCTGCGGCGACCGGCGAAGAACCACAAGCTGTGCATTGTCCGCCACGCCAGCGTCGACCGGCCAGGAGGACGGTCGACCCCGGCGCGGCCGCTGAGGGCGCTATACCGTGCGCCCGCCATCCACCGGCAACTCCACGCCCGTGATGAACTCGGCATCGCTGCTGGCCAGGAACACTGCCGCCTTGGCGATGTCCAGCGGCGTCGACAACCTGCCGAGCGGGATCGTCGCCAGGAATTTCTTGCGGTTCTCAGGCGTGTCGGGCATGCCCATGAACTGCTCGAGCAATCCGGTCACGCCCATCACCGGGCAGATCACGTTGACGCGGATGTTGTCGGGCGCCAGCTCCACCGCGAGCGACTTGCTCATCAGGTTGACCGCGCCCTTCGTGCTGTTGTACCAGGTCAGGCCAGGGCGCGGGCGCATACCGGCGGTGGAGCCGATGTTGACGATCACCCCGCTCTTTTGCCTGCGCAGGATCGGCACCACTGCATGGGTCATGTGAAAGATGCTCTTCACATTGATCGCGTAGACCTTGTCGAACGCAGCCTCGTCGACGTCGAGCAGCGGGCCGTTCCGATGCGACCAGCCAGCGTTGTTGACGACGATGTCGAGCTTGCCGCCGAATGCCTTCAGCGTGGCCGACACCAACGCATCGATGTCGCCACGCCGGGTCACGTCGCACTTCACGGCCAGCGCGCTGGCACCGAGCGGACCGGCCACATCCTTGGCTCCGGCTTCGTTGATGTCAGCCAGCGCGACCTTGGCGCCTTCCCGGACGTATTGCCGTGCGATCTCGGCGCCGAAGCCGCTGGCCGCACCGGTGACGATGGCCACCTTGTCTTGCAGTCTCATGGTGTGTCTCCTGGCGAGCCGCCTGGCCGCGGCCTTGTGAGGTGAGTGCGATGGTATTGCACCACGGCCGGCGGCCCGTCTTCATCGACCGAACTCCCAGTTCCATCCCAGGCCCCAGACCCGGTTGCCCGAGCCCGACACGCGCGCCCCGCTGAGGTCGACACTGGTCTGTTCGCCCAGCGCGACACGCAGCCCGAGCCGGGTGGCGACGACGCCGAACGTGCGAAAGCGCTCGGCGAGCAGCGTGACGCGATGGTCGAGCGCCCATTCGCCAGCCGCGCCGAGCCGCCGCGTGTGCGCGCTGCCCCCGGTGCGATCGACACCCAGGTTGGCGTGCAGCTGCAGCGCAGCGCTCACCGACCATGTCACCGGCACATAGGCCGTCACCAGACTCTCGCCGCGGGTCGTGTTGCGCGCAGCGGCCACGACGACGACGCCCTCGACGCGCGGCAGCCATGCCCCCACCCATTTCAGCTGCGCACCCGCGACGGGGTCGCGCCGCTCGCCGGTCGACACCTGATCGAGGATCAACCCAAGTTCCACCGCGCCGAGACGGCAAGCCGGGCCTGCGTGCCAGGCACGCGCCGATTCGCCGCCCGTCGTCCACAGCTCGATCTGACAGCGCTCTGGCGCGAGGACAGCGGCGTCGTCGACGTCGAAATGGCCACCCATCGCCGATGCGGCACCTGCCGCCGAAGCGACCGCCAGCGCGATGCCCTCGCGTCGCAGCCGGCCGCCTGCAGCGACGATCTCCATCCGTGTCCCTCGATGCGCCATCGGCACGAAGACATTGGAACATCGCCGGCGCAGCGCGCACGCTCGCATGAAAAAGCGTTGTGCAGATTCCTTTGCTCCGCGATCTCACTCCACACGCGATGTGCCCCCTTGACCATTGCGTTTGTGCTGCCGTCCGCGCGAAGACGCGAACGCGCCACCGCCCGGCAGACCGGGCCTTCTCCTCGACTGGATGCAGCCGCGGCCGATCACCTGGGCCAACGCTCACGCGCTGGGATATCCAACGGTTTGCGCAAAGGTCACGAACTGGGCGTCGGGCAGCTTCAGTGCCCGTGCCAGCCTCGCCTGATCGACGGCGCCCCTGAAGACCGTCGCGAGCCCTTCCGATGCGCAGAACAAGTAGACGTTCTGCCCGATGAACGCCGCGTCCACCGAGGCGTACAGCCGCCGTTCCTCGGCGGAGATGTCGGCCATGCGCTCGCCGTGAGCGACGTAGACGAGATCGAGCGGCGCGCTGCCCACGAAGTCCTGCAGACCGGTCTGCGCGCGCAGATCGTCCTTCAGGTGCGGCAGCAACGCATGGGCCTTCGGTTCGTAGAGCCAGACGCCGTCGGCCAGCACAACGTACACGTCGATGACCATCACATGGCGCCAGTACGGCGCGGTGCGATCGCCGCTCGGACGATTGATGCCGTACGCTGACCACAGCAGGTCGGACAGCACCTGGATCGGCAGCGCCTTGCCCGAATACGCGCGTGTCGAACGTCGCAGTCTGAGCGCTTGCGTCAAGGGCATGCCGCCCTCGTTTCGCGCCGCTGGCAAGGCCAGCGGCTTCGGGGTCTGTGCCGGCGCTGCGCCCGCAGCGGCGGCGAGTGCCGCGCCCGCGAGGATTCCGGCACTGGCTTGGCGTCGCCTCATCGTCATCACTCCTGAGAATCGAGGTCTTCGAGTGATTGGGTGGCACGTTCGTTCCCCGCCGCGGTTGCTCGAGAGCGCTGGCAACGAGCGCGCGACGGAGAAGCCAGCCCGTGCTGCGGCGGTGACTGCGCTGGTCAGAGGCCATTCTTGCGCACGCTCGTGGATTCTTGCGCCTCGTCAATGGCTGATCCGCGGACTGACCGCCCAATGCGGTCAAGGCGACTGTGCGGCATTCCCGCCGCACGACGTGCCGTGCAAGTCTTCCCGGAGGTTGTCCGATGACCGAGACGTCCGAACGCATGTCGCGCGTCGACACGGCTTGGCTGCGAATGGACAGTGATCGCAACCTGATGATGATCGTCGGGGTCTGGCTGCTGCGGCCCGCGCTCGATCACTTGGCACTGCGCCGACGCCTGGAATCGAAACTGCTCAGCTACGAGCGTTTTCGTCAAAAGGTGATCCAGGACACCATCCTGTCCTATTGGGTCGACGACGAAGACTTCGACATCGGGCGCCATGTGGTGCCCGAAAGGCTGGTCCGCAAGCGCGGGCGCAGCGAACGCGAAGCCCTGCAGGCGCGCGCCAGCGAGCTGGCGGTCGCGCCGCTGGACCACGCCCATCCGCTGTGGCAGATGCACGTGTTCGACCACTACGAAGACGGCAGTGCGGTGATCATTCGCATCCACCACTGCATCGCCGACGGCATCGCGTTGAACGCGGTGCTGATGTCGATTGCCGATGGCGGCACCGATCTGCGCCCGCCTGGGCGCGACCACGCACACGCGCACGACGGCGACTGGCTCGCCGACGCCGTGGTGAAACCGCTCACCGGGCTGGCCGTCAAGGCGATCGGCATGTACGGCGACGGCATCGTGAAGGCGATGCAATACCTGGCCCATCCGCAACAACCGCTGGACGGCTCGGTGGAACTGGTGCAAGCCGGCGCCCGGGTGCTGCGCGACGCCGCGGCCCTCGCGCTGTTGCCCGACGATTCGCCGACGCTGCTGAAGGGCAAGCTGAATGGCCGCAAGGTCGTGGCTTGGTGCGAGCCGCTGCCGCTGGACCAGGTGAAAGCGGTCAGCAAGGCGCTGGGCTGCACCGTCAACGACGTGCTGCTGTCGTGCGTGGCCGGCTCGATCGGCCACTACCTGCGTCAGCAGGGCGAGGACCCGACGGGCAAGGAGATCCGCGCCATGGTGCCGGTGAACCTGCGTCCGCTGGAGGAGGCCTGGCAACTGGGCAACCGCTTCGGCCTCGCGCCCGCGGTGTTGCCGATCGGCATTCAGAACCCGGTCGAGCGCCTGTACGCGGTGCGCGACCGCATGCAGGAGATGAAAGGCAGCTACCAGCCGCTGCTGGCGTACGCATTGCTGGCGTTCTCAGGCGTGCTGACCAAACCGCTGCAGGATGCGCTGTCCAACGTGTTCCTGCAGAAGACGACCGCGGTGATGACCAATGTGCCGGGCCCCGCGAAGCCGATCAAGATCTGCGGCAGCACGGTGCGACAGAGCATCTTCTGGGTACCGTCGTCAGGCGATGTCGGCGTGGGTGTGAGCATCGTGTCGTACGTGGGCGGCGTGCAGTTCGGACTCATCACCGACAGCCAGCGCTGCCCCGACCCGCGGAGGATCATCGAGCGCTTCGCGCCCGAGTTCGAGACGCTGCTGCTGCACACGCTGATGCTCCCGTGGGCGGTCGAAGCGAGCAGCCGGACCGGCGCCGGGCCCTGGACGCTTCCGGCCGTGCCCTAGCATCGCAGTGATGGCCACACGACACCCCCATACCGGCAGCCCCAAATCCGCGTACTCCGTGCTGGAGTTGCGCGCGCTGCTCGAGCTGGCGATGCTGCCGTGGTCGTTGCCGGTTCTGGCGACCGCGCCGCGTGGTGACGGCCATCCGGTGCTGTTGCTGCCGGGATTCATGGGCAGCGAGGTGTCGCTGATCGGCCTGGAGCTGTTCCTGCGCAACCGGGGCTATGCGGTAGAAACCTGGGGACTGGGGCGCAACATCGGCTTTCACACCAAACACGCCACCGCGCTCGAACAGAAGATCCGCTACCTGCATCACAAGACGCGACGCAAAGTCAGCCTCGTGGGTTGGAGCCTCGGCGGGGTGTTCGCGCTCTACGGCGCTCACCAAGTGCCCGAGTGTGTGCGCAGCGTCGTCACGCTGGGCAGCCCGATCACGGTCGATCCGGAAGGCAGCGCGTCGCCGCCCTTTATCAAGGCGATGTACCGGCTGATCGCCCATCCGATGGGGCCGGCCGCCCACACCCTGCAGCCGCGCGCCAAGAAACTGCGCGAGCGCAAGACGCTGACCATGCCGCTGAGCTGCCTGTATTCGCTCGGCGACGGGGTCGTGCCACCGCAGGAGGCCACCGTCGAGGGCGACCCGGCGCTGCACGAGAACATCCGCGTGCCGGGCAGTCACATCGGGCTGGGCTTCAACGCCGTGGTGCTGTGGATCGTCGCCGACCGCCTTTCGCAACCGGAAGGGGCTTGGCAGCGCTTCGAACCGTCCGGGCCGCTGGGCTACGCCTATCGGCTGCTGACGCACGAGGCCGTGCCGATCTAGGTGGAGCCGCCCCCAAGACGCCTGCGGCGTCGGCGCCCCGCGGGGGCGCCGCCCGCTTGGGGCGACCCGGCACGGGTTTCGCGGCCCGCATCTTGCGAGCCAGCGCCAGGTACTGCTGGAAGCTGTCGCGCACGCATTGCGTGAAGGCCTGCGGATCGGGCATCAGCTCGCGGCATGAGGTCGGCGACACGACGATGCGCCCGTCGTAGTCGGTGACCGCGAACACCAGGCCCATGCCATCGGCGATCGGCAGGATCGCCGAGAAGTAGGTCATGCGCGCGCCGTACAGGTACACCGGCGCCGGCGGACCGGGCACGTGGGTGATCGTGCAGGCAGGCAGCGGCATGCCGCGTGCGGTCGCGACGGCCTGCGCCGCCGAGGTTTGCCGTTGGATCCAGGCCAGCCGCTCGGTCGGGTCGGCAACATGGGTGCCGAACGGGATGCAGCGCGACGGCGCCCCGGGCCCGTGCTTGGCCCCGATGCCGAGCGGAACGACGGCCGCCAGCTCGGCCTGCGGCAGCTCGGCGTGCGCATCGAGATAGCGCCTCAGGCCCCCGGAGCAGACGGCCAGCACGGCATCGTTGACCGTCGCGCCGGCCGCCAGGCCGCGGATGCGCTCGAACTCCTCGCGCAGGAAGCGCCGCGTGTCGAACACCCGGTGCGGCGAGACCACCGCGTTGAAACGCGTGGCCGCCCGGTGGTGCTCCGGGCGCAGCACGTCGCGCGCGAACGTCATCATCGCGGGTGCCGTGCGCGCGAACGGGCCCATCAGCCGCCACGGCGCGAACATCGCGTTGACGCTGGCCCGACACAGCAGCTCGATCGGGCCGGGCGCGCGTTCCGGGAACCAGGGTTCGGCCGGCTCGGGCTTCGGCGGCTTGCGGGTGGTGTCGTGCAGCACCTCGATGAACTCGTTGCGGCTTTCCACATCGATGGCGGCATGGTGGATCTTGGTCAGCAGCGCGAAGCTGCCGGCCGGCAGATCGGTGATGCTGTCCAACCCCTCGATCACGTAGATCTCCCACAAGGGCCGGTGCAGGTCGAGCGCGCGTGCGTGGATGCGCGAGGCCTGGATGCAGAACTGACGCCAGTCGCCCGGCTTGGGCAGCGCGATGTGGCGCACGTGGTATTCGAGGTCGAAGTACTCGTCTTCCACCCAGTACGGGTCGTCGAGTTCGAGCGGTACGCGCAGCAGCTTGCTGCGGAAGATCGGCGAACGGTGCAGCCGGCTCTCGATGTGCGCGAGGATGGCCTTGAAACGCAGCGTCCCGCCCGGCACCGTGCTCTGGTCGTAGATCTGGACGAAGGTGACGTTGGAATTGGCGTGGATCGTGTCCGCGTAGAGGAAGCTGGCGTCGTGTTCGCTCAGTTGGCGCATTAGGGGTTCCGGTCGGCGTGGGTCGATGTGAAGGTTAGCGCCGGGCGCGGCGCGGGCTGCCTGTGCGCAGGCTGCGGGCCACCAGTTCGTTCAGCGCCGCGAGCAGCGCTGCCGTCAGCTCGCGCGCGTCGGGCACTGCGCAGCGTGCCGTGGTGAAGCCGAAGCCCATCGCGCCCGCGTAGCTCATCACGGTGATGTTCAGCCCGACGCCGTGCTCGACGATCGACAGCGGCCAGTAGTCGGTCATGCGTGCGCCGGCCGCATACAGCGGCGCCTGCGGACCGGGGATGTTGGAGATCACCACGTTGGCGAGCGGCGGCATGGCTTTGACGATGCCCGAGCGCCCGTACAGCGCTGCCAGGCCCTGCAGCGCCCATGGCACGCCGATGGACGGGAAGTCGGTCGGGATCACGCCGCGGGCGCGCTGGGCCAAGCCCTTGATCGCGCCGGCGGCGTCGCGGATCGCGCGCAGGCGTTTCACCGGGTCGGCGATCTGCGTGTTCAGGTTCACCAGAGTCAGCGTGGCCTGCGTCGTGTACTCGGTGTTGCCGGGGTCGCGCAGCGAGATCGGCATCGTCGCGATCAGTGGCTTCTTAGGGATGCCGCCATGCCGCTCCAGGTAGCGGCGCAGCGCGCCGCCGCACAGCGCCAGCACGATGTCGTTGAGCTTGGCCTCGTGCGCCGCAGCCAGTTGCTTGAGCGTGTCGAGCGGAACCGACAGCCCGGCGAAGCCGCGCTCACCGGTGATCGGCACATTCAGCGGCGTCTTCGGGCCGAACGAGAAGTTCTGCCCCAGCTGGCCCGGCGGCTGGCCGGACGCACCGCCGAACAGGCCGACCAGCGTCTTCACCACGTCGGGCAGGTGCCGCACGAGCTTGATGTACTGGCCGGCGTCGTGCTTCAGCGCGGCCGCAGCGAGCTCGGCCAGGCCCGGATGCTCGGCATGGTGCCCCGCGCCGCGCGGGATCGCCCGGGGGCCCGGTGTCGCGTCGAACAGCGCCTGCGACAGCAGCACGCCGGCCTGGCCGTCGAGCACCGCATGGTGGACCTGGAAGTAGTAGGCCACCTGGCCCGATTGCAGGCCGTCGATCACGGCCATGCGCCACAACGGGCGGCTGCGATCCAGCAGCTCCGAGTGCAGGCGGCCGACCCAGTCCTCGAGCTGCGCCCGCGTGCCTGGGCTCGGCAGCGTGACGTGCTGGACGTGGTAGTCGAGATCGAGCCGGTCGTCCTCGATCCACACCGGGTTGGCGAACTGCAGCGGCATCGGCGCGAGCTTGCGCGTGAGGACCGGGGCGATGCGCAGGCGCCGTCGCATCTGGCGCTTGATGTCGGCATGGAAGTCGTCCACATGGCCGGCCGGCAGATCGAACAGGTGCAGCGACGCCACGTGCATCGGCGTCTCCCTCGTCTCCAGGTAGAGGAAGAGGCCATCCACTCCGCTCAAGGCCCTCATCGGCTGCCGCTCCTTCGATCCGGCGCACATCGTCGCACGCTACACGCCAGCACCGACCCGTCGGTGATGCAGTGCCGCCATTCATACCGTCTTGCCATGTCGGGACCTTGCGCTGGATCACGCCGACCTTGCACCGACAGTGCCACACGGGCGCAGAATCGGTGCCATCCGAACCGCGCCGCCGATCATGCCCACCGCATCGTCGCCCCAGCCGCTGACGGCACTGATCACCGGTGCGTCCTCTGGGATCGGCGAGGCCCTGGCACGATGCTTTGCGCGCGACGGCCACCGTCTCGCGCTGGTGGCCCGCAGCGAGGACCGGCTGCGCGTGCTGGCCGATGGGTTGCATGCCGAGCATGGCACGCACGTCGACGTGCTGCCGACCGACTTGGCGCAGCCTGGCGCCGCCGCGGCGCTGGCGTCGGCATTGCGGCGCAAGCGCCGGCGCATCGACGTGCTCGTCAACAATGCCGGCATCGCCGAGCAAGGCGCCTTCAGCGCCATCTCGGCGGCACGCCACCAGCAGCTGATCGACCTCAACGTCTCGGCCCTGACCGCGGTGCTGGCCGCGTTCTTGCCGGCGATGCTGGCGCGCGGCAGCGGGCGCATCCTGAACGTCGCCTCGATCGCTGCCTTCCAGCCGGTGCCGGGGTTGGCGACCTATGCAGCGACCAAGGCTTACGTGCTGTCGCTGACCGAGTCGCTCGCCGAGGAGTTGCGCGGCAGCGGCGTCAGCGTGACCGCGCTGTGCCCCGGGATCACCGCCACGCCCATGCTCGGCGGCGCGACCGCGCACAACGCGAAGCTCGCGCGGTTGCCAGGCTTCCTGATCGGCGATGTCGAGGCCGTCGCCGCCGAGGGCTACCGGGCCTGCCTCGACGCCGAGGTGATCGTGGTGCCGGGCGCCATCAACCAGGCGGCGACGATCGCCGCCGGCGCGACGCCGAGATGGCTGCTGCGGCGCATCGCGGGCGCGCTGGGCCGCACGGTGATCTGAAGGACCAGCGTGTGAAGCAACGCCATCCACGGTGCACTCTCGTCGGCGGCGGCATCGCCGGCCTGGCCAGCGCGGTGTACCTGATTCGCGATGGCCATGTCCCGGGCGCGAACATCCACATCCTCGAGGAGTCGCGACTCGGCGGCAGCCTGGATGCCGCGGGTTCGGCCGAGCAAGGCTATTCGATGCGAGGCAGCCGCATGTTCGGGCCGGCCTATGTGCTCACCTACGACCTGCTCGACGGCATCCCGTCGCTCGACGATCCGGCCAAGTCGGTCACGCAGGACACGTTCGAGTATTGGCAGGCCACGCCCTGGTACGACAAGGCCCGTCTGGTCGAGCATGGCCAGATCGTGGACGCGACGTCGTGGGGCCTGCGCAACCGCGACCGGGCCGATTTCGTCAAGCTCATAGTGCAGGCCGAGGACGCGCTGGACGCCAAGCGCATCGACGAGTGCTTCGAGCCACCCTTCTTCGAGTCTAACTTCTGGCTGATGTGGTGCAGCATGTTCGGCTTCGAGACCTGGCACAGCGCCGTCGAGCTCAGGCGCTACCTGCTGCGCTTCCTGAGGCTGTTCCCGGATCTCGAGACGATGCAGATCGTGCAGTCCACGCGGTACTGCGGCTACGACTCCATCGTCCGGCCGCTGGTCAGGTGGCTCGAGGGCCAGGGTGTACGGTTCGAGACCGGCGTTCAGGTGGCCGATCTGCATTTCGCGGCCCGTCACAACGGCACGAAGGCGGTGCAGCGCATCAGCTGCCTGCGCGACGGCAGCCCGGGCGAGATCGAGGTCGGCGAAGGCGATCTGGTGATCGTCACCCTCGGCTCGATGACGGCCGATTCGAGCCTGGGCTCGATGACGTCGGCCCCTGCGTTGAAGACCGAGACGGTCGGAGGTTCGTGGGCGCTGTGGAAACGGCTCGCCGAGAAGGACCGCGCGTTCGGCCGTCCATGGACGTTCTGCGGGCACATCGACCAGACGAAATGGGTCACGTTCACGGTGACCGACTCGGATGAGCGCTTCTTGCAACTGATGGAGGACTTCAGCGGCAGCCCCGCCGGGTGCGGGGGCCTGGTGACTCTGAAGAGTTCGAGTTGGCTCTTGACCTTTCACGTGTATCACCGGCCGGCTTACGCGGCGCAACCCGCGGGCACCGGTGTGTGGTGGGGCTACGGACTATTCCCGGACCGCGTCGGCAACCATGTGCCAAAGAAGATGTCCGATTGCACTGGCCGCGAGATCCTCGTCGAACTGTTCTCGCACCTCGGCTTCCAGCACCACATGCCGGCGCTGCTCGCGACGGCGAACTGCGTGCCCTGCATGCTGCCGTACACGACGAGCCAGTTCATGCCCAGAGCCAAGGGCGACCGGCCGGACGTGACCCCTGCGGGCACGAACGATCTCGCGTTCGTCGGCCAGTACTGCGAGATCCCCGGCAACGTGGTCTACACCGTGGAGTACTCGGTCCATTCCGCGCGGCTGGCCGTCGCCTCGCTGCTCGGGCTCGAGCCGGTTCCACCGGCCTACGAGGGGCTGGACCACCCCAATGCGCTGGTTGAGGCGCTCAAGCGGATCCTGCAGTAGCTGCTGCGCAGACCCGAGCCACCCCTCAGGCCGGCCCCCCGCCGCGCGCGTAGAGAGCGACGAAGTCCAGCGCCGAGGCGACTCCCAGCACCTGCGCGCCGTCGGCGACCACCACATGGTGGATCTGGCGCTGCATCATCTGTTGCGCCACCTCGGTCAGGCTGGCCTGCGGGCCGACCACCACCGGCTGGTAGCTGCACACCTGCCAGGCACGCACGGTCCGCGCGTCGCGCTGCTGGGCGTGAAACAGCAGCAGGTCGCTCGCGCTGATCGCGCCGATCACCGCACCCCGATCGTCGGTCACCGGCGCCCAGGTTCGGCCCTGCTCGGTCAGGAACGACTCGACGGCGGCGATGCTGTCGTCGATGTGCACCGTCTGCATGCCCCGATGCATCAGCGCCGCGATGGTCTCGCTCATGGAGATCCCCTCTTTGTCGTCAGCGCGCTTGTCCGGCCTCGACCTCGAGCACCCGGCGCGTCACCGACAGCAGGGTGTCCGGCGTGACGCTGATCGAGTCGATCCCCATCTCCACCAGCGCCTGCGCCATCGTCGGGTCGTCCGACGGCGCCTGGCCGCACAGCCCGATGTGCCGGCCATGGCGGTGCGCGCCCTCGATGGCCTGGCGGATCATCGCCATCACGCCGGGGTCGCGCTCGTCGAAATCAAAGGCGACGATCTCGGAGTCGCGGTCCACGCCCAGCACCAGCTGCGTCAGGTCGTTCGAGCCGATCGAGAAGCCGTCGAACAACGCCGCGAACGCGTCGACCTGGATCACGTTGTTCGGGATCTCGCACATCACGTAGACCTCCAGGCCGTTGTCGCCACGCTTCAGGCCGTGGCCGGCCATCGCTGCGAGCACGCGCTCGGCCTCGCCGATACGCCGGCAGAACGGGATCATCAGCCTCACGTTGACGAGCCCCATGTCATCGCGCACCCGCCGCAGCGCCGCGCACTCGAGCGCGAAGCCCTCGGCATAGGCGGGGTGCGCGTAGCGCGATGCGCCGCGGAAGCCGATCATCGGGTTCGCCTCGGCGGGCTCGAAGTCGCGCCCGCCGAGCAGGCTGGCGTACTCGTTGGTCTTGAAGTCCGACAGGCGCACGATCACCGGCCGCGGGTAGAAGGCTGCGGCGATGGTGCCCACGCCCTCGGCGAGTTCGCGCACGAAGTACTCGCCCGGCGTCGCGTAGCCTTTCGTCAACTCGGCGATCTGCGCGCGCACCGCAAGGTCGGCCACGCGCTCAGGGTGCACCAGGGCCATCGGGTGCACGCGGATGTGCTCGGCAACGATGAACTCCATGCGCGCCAGGCCCACACCGGCGCTGGGCAGCAGCCCGGTCTGAAAGGCCAGGTCGGGATTGCCGAGGTTGACCATCAGGTGCGTGCGCGGACGCGCCAGCGTCGACAGGTCGGTGCTCGTCTTCGTGTACGGAATGCGGCCCTCGTAGACCTTGCCGGCAGCGCCCTCGGCGCAGCTCACGGTCACCTCGTCGCCGGTGCGCAGCGTCACGGTCGCGTGCTCGCAGCCCACTACGGCCGGGATGCCGAGCTCGCGGGCGACGATGGCCGCGTGGCAGGTGCGCCCGCCACGGTTGGTGACGACGGCGGCGGCCGACTTCATGACCGTGCCCCAGTCGGGCATCGTGGTGTCGGCCACCAGCACCTCGCCGGGCTGGAACTCCGCCAGGTGCGCGACGTCGCTGACGACGCGCACGCGCCCGCTGGCGATGCCGCCGCCGACCGCGCGCCCGCCGATGCGCACGCGGCCCGGCGCGTCCAGCCGCACTTCGTCGACGATGCCCAGCGCACGCTGCGAGCTGACCGTCTCGGGCCGCGCCTGCACGATGTACAGCCGGCCATCGACGCCGTCCTGCGCCCATTCGACGTCCATCGGAGTCGGCTGGCCGGCGCGGCGGCTGTAGTGGTCCTCGATCGCCAGCGCCGCGTCGGCCAGCTCGAGCACCTGCTCGTCGGTGAGGCAGTAGCGTTCGCGGTCCTCGCGCGGCGTGGGCACGTTGCGCGTGGTGTCGCGACCGGCCGTCCGCGCGTAAACCATGCGGATCTCCTTGGCCCCGCGCTTGCGTCGAAGCACGCTGCGGTGGCCCTGGCGCAGCGTGGGCTTGAAGACGTAGAACTCATCGGGGTCGACGGTGCCCTGCACCACGTTCTCGCCCAGCCCCCAGGCGCCGGTGACGAACACCGCGTCGCGGAAGCCCGACTCGGTGTCGAGCGTGAAGATCACGCCGCTGGCGCCGCGGTCGGCGCGCACCATTTTCATCACGCCCACCGACTGGAAGACCTTGAAGTGGTCGAAGCCACGATCGACGCGGTAGCTGATCGCGCGGTCCTTGAACAGGCTTGCGAAGCATTCCTGCACCGAGGACAGCAACCGCCGCTCGCCGGCGATGTTCAGAAAGGTCTCGTGCTGGCCGGCGAAGCTCGCGGTAGGCAGGTCCTCGGCGGTGGCCGAGCTGCGCACGGCCACCGTCAGGTCGGCGCCGTACTCCTTGCGCAGCGCAGCGTAGGCGGCGAGGATCTCGTCCTCCAGGTCGGCCGGGAGCTTGGCGCCGAGCACGAGCTCGCGCGCCGTCTGCGCGCGGCGCGCGAGATCATCGACGTCGCGCGCGTCCAGCCCGTCCAGCGCGCGGTGCAGCGGGGCCCAGGCGTCGGCCTGGTCGAGCACGTGGCGGTAGGCCTGTGCGGTGACGGCAAAGCCGTTCGGCACGCGCACGCCGGCGTTCTTCATCTGGCTGTACATCTCGCCGAGCGAGGCGTTCTTGCCGCCGACCTGCGCCACGTCGGCGGCCCCCAGGTCGGCAAACCAGCGGATCCAGCGGGCGTTCGGCTGCATGACGATGACTCCTCGGTGAGACGATGCCGCAGGGTAGCGTGCACGGTGGTACCGGCCTTGACTCTGCGCAACAGGCGGATCGACCGCCGGCCTGGCCTCCCGCGTGGCATCTCGACGACCGCCAGTCGCAGTCGTTGGAGGTCGACACCGGTCGCCAAGCTAGGTCGGCCATGCCCCAAGAGAGTCACGCCGGAGCCAGCTCGCCATACCAGTACGAGGCGGTGACGCCGCCGTCCATCAGAAAGTCGCTGCCTGTGATGAACGCGCCATCGGGGCCCATCAGCAGCGCGGCAACGTTTGCAACCTCATCGGGGGTGCCGGCGCGACCTGCCGGACACAGCTCGATCATGCGTCGGTATCCCGCGCCGCGGGGCCCGGTGAGCTCGTCCTTGGCCAAGGGCGTGATGATGATGCCCGGGCTGATCGTGTTGATGCGTGCACCGCGCTTGCCCCAGCGCACGGCCTCGGCCATGACCCGCAGCGCGTTACCTCGCTTTGAAATCTGATAGGCATGGAGCGGATCTGCCACCCGATCGGGCTGCAGCATCGGTAGTGAGAGCAGGTCGTCAGCCGGCGTCATGGCCAAGGCCTTGTTCTGCTCGGGCGGCAGCCCGGGCAGCCGATGCCCCGACTGCGACGCGATCACAACGCCTGCACCCGCGCGCGCGATCACGTTGCCGAACTCCTCCAGCACGACAGCCGTGCCGTACAGGTCGACCTTGAGGATCGTGGCAGGTGACGCCTGCGTCGGTGAAACACCGGCAGCGTGGATGATGCCCGATACCGAACCCAGGCCCCGCGCCGCCTCGACAAGGGCGTGTACCGATTGGCGCGAAGAAACGTCCACCTGAATGGTGCTCACGTCGAAGCCGGCCTCGCTGAGGACTTTCGCGGCAGCGTTGGCGTTCTCTTCTCGAAGGTCGGCGAGAAGAACATGCTTGCCCGCGCTCACCCGCCTGGCGATTGCCTGGCCGATGGATCCTGGGCCAACCACCACAACCACATCCTTCATTTGGTTCTCCTTCCAGCGGCCCTCTGGCGATCACGGCAAATCCGCAGTGCGAAGGCGGCCCGAAGCTGAAGCATCGCATGTCGCGGCGGCACCACGACGAGACGCAGATGGTGGCTCCATCGAGCCGCGTTTGCGCTGCCGCAAGGGAGCGGGCGCGCCAGGCCAAATACTGCAGTCCTCAAAACACCCAAACAAAAGGGATTCATATGAAAAAAGCATTCTTCGCTGCGGTCACACTTGCCGCCATCGCCGTCTGCGGGTCCGCCTCTGCGCAAGGCTACGTCGGTGCCAGCGTGGGTCAATCCCGCGCCGACATCGATTGCTCGGGCACCAGCACGTGCGACAAGAACGACTCCGCCTTCAAGATCTACGGGGGCTACATGTTCATGCCCTACGTCGGCATCGAGGCCACTTACTACAACCAGGGCAAGGCGCACCTCGCCGGCAGCGACCCGAGCCTGGGCAACTTCACGCTGGACTTCAAGGGCGACGGCTTCGGCGTGTACGCGCGCGGCGTGTACCCGGTGGGCAACTTGCAGCTGTTCGGCAAGCTGGGCATCGTGTCGGCCAACATCAAGGGCGATGCAACGTCCTCGCTGTTGGGCGTGGCCTCTGACAGCGAGCGCAGCACCAACGTCGCTTACGGGCTCGGATTGGAATACGGCTTCACCAAGAACATCGCCGGCCGCGCCGAATGGGAGCGCATGCGCGTGAAGTTCCAAGGCGAGAAGGTCGATGTCGACCTGCTCACGGTCGGTGTGACCTACCGCTTCTGACGGCAGGCTTGGCCGCGTGGGGTCGCACACCCCGCGCGTCGCGATGCGGTGCCGTGGAGCGGCTCCGCGTGCGTGAAAGTGCACGTTCGGATCGCAAGGGGAGCTCAGGAGTCGCTGCGACGGCGCGCCTCTTGCGGCAAAGAAGAAAGGGCGCTCGCCTGGCGACGAACGCCCCTCAATGCTCGGACTGGCCTAGACGGCATTCCGTGCCTCCACCGCGGACGCTGCGGCAACTCGTTCCCGAGAGGCAGTCGGAGTCCGATTTGCATGTGATGGGCATCGCTTGTTTTGCATCGCGCACAGCGGTGACGCCGGTTTGGTGAGTCGAAAGCTGTTTCGCGCAGAAGTGGGGTGAGTAGCCAAAAACTTTGGTAACGGTGTAGTTCGCGTCACCCATGCGCAAGTGGTCTCCGACCATCACCCCATCGTACGCGCAGTGTGTTGGGACAATGCCAGCCGAAGCGCAACCTAATAGCAGCGGCCCCACGCAGGACGCGAGCGTGATTCGGCTGTTCACCATGTTGCGCTCCTCTACGTGACCATCTGCGGCCTAACGTTTGACTTAAGCGGCTGCCCGTAGGCCAGTCCGCTTGAAGGACGGGTTAGGCGTCGGCCGCGCCGTGACTACGGCAACTTGGCCGGCGAAGAGAACGGCTTGTCGGCATCTACTACGAACATGACCAAGGCGTGTAGATCCGTTGTGCCACTGCTTGATACTTCCATCGCGTTCTCTGCGCCCTGACCGGGTTCGGTATGCCCTTCGGTCACCTTCATCACCTTGGTCGAACTTCGAATACTCTGTTCGCCAGAGAGTACGAAAAACGCTTCCGAGCCGGGATGACTGTGAATCGGCGTGACACTGCCAGGAGGACCGCTGGCGTCGTTGATTCGGAGCAGGTACGTCTTGGCGCTGATCCGGGGAATAGGCCCGACCTGTGCGACCTTCGTACCAGCGGACGGCGGGCGGTCGCCGTTGCCCAGAGAAAACAGCCAAACTTTCCCCGCTGACTGCACGGTCAAGGACCATGGACCAGCTGCTGCATCTGCCAAGGCAACCGAGTCAAATGTTTCAATCGTCCAAGTCAGCTGCCCGGTAGGCAACTCGGTCACCTTCTTCTCGGCCAAGGGCTTGATCAACAGCGGCTCATGCGCCGCAGCAATGGCTTGCAGGCAGCATGTGGCGACACCAATGACCAAGCGCGAGAGCAAGCTTGTCGACATGATCGGCCTCCGGCAAGGGTTGACGCGAAGCAATGGTACGGCACCGAGCGCGAGAGGGGCTTCCGACGCCTAACGTTTGAGTTCACTGGAATGCGGAAGCCGCCAAAGGCGGCTCTAGCATTTCCGGTGCAACGAATACGAAAGGGACTTCCCACCTATCAGTGACGGTGTCGAAGCACCAAGATTGAGTTGCGATCTTCAATCTGAACCTGAATGGGGGAAGTCCATGGACGAGATTACACGAGCGATGCCGATGCGGGTAGGTGCGGACCTGGCCAAGAGCGTGATCCAGGTCGATGGAGTCGATGCCGCCGGTCGGCGTGTGGTGGCCAAGGCGCTCAGGCGCGAGCAGTTTGTGCGCTGGTGCGCTCAGCTGCCGCCGGGGTGCATGGTGGCGATGGAGGCGTGCTCGAGCGCGCACCACTGGGCGCGCAAGCTGCGCGCGCTGGGGGTGGATGCCCGGCTGATCGCGGCCAACTTCGTCAGCCCCTACCGCATGGAAGGCAAGAGCGGCAAGAACGACGCCACCGACGCTGCAGCGATCTGCGAGGCGGCGTCACGGCCGAACATGCGGTTCGTGCCGATCAAGAGTTGCGAGCAGCAAGGCGTGATGAGCCTGCATCGGGTGCGCGAAGGCTTCAAGGAAGAGCGCACCGCCTGCATCAATCGCATCCGCGGCGTACTGGCCGAGTTCGGCCTGGTCTTCGGCAAGAGCCCCAAGACCTTGCGCAGCGTGCTGCCCGACGTGCTCGAAGACGCCGCCAACGAACTGAGCACGCAGGCACGCTGGGTGCTGCAGCGCGCGTTCGAACATTGGCGTGAACTCGACGAGCACCTGCGCTGGTGCGACCGCCAGGTCGGTGCGCATGTGCGCAACGATCCGGCAGCCAAGCGGGCGGCCAGGATCACCGGCATCGGCGAACTCGGTGCCTCGGCGATGGTCGCCGGCGTGGGTGACTTCAAGCAGTTCCGCAGAGCCGATCAGTTCGGCGCCTGGGTGGGGCTCGTGCCGCGGCAGAACTCCAGCGGCGGCAAGACCAGCCTGGGGTGCATCACCAAGCGTGGCGACGACTACCTGCGCACGCTGCTGATCCAGGGCGCCAAGTCCGCGGTGATGAGCGCCCACAAGCGCGACGACCCGATCTCGCGCTGGCTGGTGCAGCTGCGCGAGCGCGTCGGCTGGCAAAAGGCCTGCGTGGCCATGGCCAACAAGAACGCGCGCATCCTGTGGGCGGTGATGACGCGCGAGCACGGATTCGATCCCCAGCACGTCAGCGTCAAGCCGCTGGCCAAACGGCCCACCGTGCAGGCCCTGTCGTGCTGCGCCGCTTGATCAGCGCATCGACGACTCGATCGGATTACCGCTTCTCAACCCATCCCACCCGAGACGTGCGCTCGAAGATGCATTGACAGGTCAGACCGGCAGCCGGTGAACTCGACTAACCCTGCGCGGCGGCAATCGTGCCCAACCCCGTGCAACGAATGGAGCCCGGCTGAGCGGTTCGTATCTGGGTCCGCACCGCCAGGTGCAACAAGGCCGTTTGTAGATGTGCAGTCTGTTCTCTGTCGCACCGCACCTTCATCGCCACAGGTCCTCAACGCCATCAACAGCCAAAACCTCAACAGCCGCTATTGACGCGAAGGGAAGTCCTTGTAGAAGGGTTAGGC
>Ga0326726_10000305_pt1 | contig 46972 bp, 44 predicted proteins | sample MHFenrmetagenome_2_FD_207603 | JGI IMG/M metagenome (GOLD analysis project Ga0326726, IMG submission 207603) | Lab enriched peat soil microbial communities from Michigan Hollow, Ithaca, NY, United States - MHF15MN | ecosystem: Environmental > Terrestrial > Soil > Wetlands > Peat | place: USA... | reverse complement strand
TTCCTTGATCTCGCTCGGGTAGTGGATACTCCCTTTCTTGCCAGTCATAACAAAAGCACCTCCTGTGTTGTATTATCGCATGAGGTGCTTTCTTTTTGTGTCCGAGTTTAGGGGTTCACTTCAGAATGAGGGGCTCTTTTTATGAAATAAAAACTATTTCCTTGATAGCATCCCCTGAAATTACCTGAATTCAACTATGCATTTAATAAGAACAGGCAATTCCGATGTTGCTTTCTTTACTTTCCCAATCTTCAATCGGATCCCTTGAATATTATTTCAAAAAGATGATAACAACTCATTTTCCTTTCGAATTTAACCGCATCCAGTACATTCCAACATGGATTTGGCAGAATGGTTTTTCCCCTTGACGAACCTGTCACAGGGATACCACAAAAACATGATGATTCCTCACCATATTACTTCCCAAATCATATTCTTATATCGTCTAAAGAAATAAACGGGTTTCTGCGGTTTCAGATTCTCTTGAAAAGCGAGAAAATATGATTGTTCTTTTGAAAGAACGCCGCTTGGATGCAGGCAATACTGCGTCCATTGAATTCCCGGCGCAATGGTAGTGTTCATCAGGAATTTGGTTTACGACTTTAAGGAAAAAGATGTATTTCGGAAAATGCACTCTCCCGCTAAATGAAAAAAGCCAGGTCAACCTGCCCTCCAATTATCGAGAAGCAGGGAGTAATGCTGTTTACATCTCACAAGGTTTTGACCGGAATCTCATTCTAATGTCCCCCCAAGCATTTAATGCAATCTACTCAACCGTGAAAGATACCAGTATTTCCGATCCCCTGGCCCGTCTCTTGAACAGGTTATTTCTTGGATCCGCAGTCGTAGCAGTGATGGATGACACTGGCCAGATCGCTCTTCCGGCAAACCTATGTGAGTATGCTGGATTAGGAAACGAAATAGTTATTGTGGGCCAGGGTGAGTATTTAGAAATATGGTCTCCTGCCCTTTGGCAAAAACAAATGGATAGTTTGAAAGATTATGAAGCAAATTCGCATCGTTTTGAGAAATTCCATGTTTCTCTTTCTTGAAATCGTTGCAGGGGAAGGGATGAAGAACTTCAGTTTAGAAATCTTGGAGAGCTAACATGACTGTTTTAGGGATTGATATTTCAAAATGGGATGGCAACTGGGATGCGGAAAAAGCGAAACAAGCCGGCGCAACCTTCGTATTTATTAAAGCATCGGAAGCTACATTTACTGATCCTCAGTTCCTCGTGAATTGGCAAAAAGCTAAAGAAGCTGGATTATTACGGGGTGCATACCATTACCTGGATTACACCAAACCTGGGGCTGAGCAGGCCAATTACTTTGCCGATCTATTGATAAATGATCCAGGCGAGCTTCCTCCCATCATCGATTATGAGCTTCGCCGGACGGATAACGACCCTTCAGCTGCAATAGGGTTTCTGCGGGACTGCCTGGACCAATTAATCACCCGCACTGAATTGTTCGAGAATGCGAGCAACAAATATCCGATGATTTATACGGGACCCGGATTTTGGATGGAGTATGGAGACCAGACAAAACGCGATTATTGGATCCAATTTCCCCTTTGGAACGCTCACTGGACATCATCCACCACCCCTAAAATTCCGCCACCCTGGACCATGTGGCACTTCTGGCAATTTACCTCCAAAGGACCAGGTGAAGCATTTGGTTCTGAATGCCTTTCCATGGATATGAACCGGTACAATGGGACTCTGAACGAATTGATGGAATTCGCCGGGATGAACGTCCCCGTGGTAAATCTCAATGAGAAATATGAATTGCTAGATGGTAAAGTCAAGAAATTAGAAGCAGCTGTATCGTCCATTAATCAGAACGGGAATGCCTCTACCTCCGACACGTTGGACAGGATTGATGCGCTGGATGGGCAGGTATCGAATCTTAACGTATCCATTGCAACTTTATCCGCGGCAATGAACCAGCGAATCATCGCGATCGAGAAGACAATCATCGACCTGGGAAATACCCCTACAACCCCACCCGTTCCGACTGTATCAACTGTCGGTGCTCCAGTTCAAACTGTCCATCCAGTTAGCGATCCAAATCAAGCCGATCTACCCGCGACCCCGCAGGTTCAAAGTGATGTGCCCTCAAAGGCAGTTGATCCCACTGATCTCCCACCGGATCAACCAATCCTGTCAGATCTTCCAACTGATACCTCGATTTCTCCCAATCCTGCAAACAATATTTCGCCCAATGCAATTTGTATAACCTCCGCACTTAATATCCGCAGTGGGCCAGGATCATCCCATTCCATAGTGGGGGGGTTACGCTACGGGCAACGAGTAAAGATCATAAACCACGAGGGTGGCTGGGCACAACTTCAGGAACCTGCCGGATGGTGCAGCGAGGCTTATCTATCATTTGAGCAGAGCGACTCACCTGCACAGGAAGAAACCTCTCAATCAGGGACCACCTCCAACACCTACGGGATATGCAATACGAGCGGATTGAACGTTCGTGGCGGACCAGGGGTGACGAATTCGATTGTTGGAGGTTTAATTTATGGTCAACGGATTAAAATTCTCAACCATAAAAATGGATGGGCTCAAATTGAGGCTCCCGCAGGATGGTGTAATGAGAGTTACTTGAGCTTCGCATAAACAATTTTTCCGCCAACCTGTTTCAGAGTGCCACTTTGAAAATATCCAAATATATTAAAAAGTGAGCCAGGAAAAGCAATGACAACCTACGAATATATTAAAGCGATGGATTTCGACCGGGCCTGGTTGAATTTTGAATTGGATCTTCCCCTAGCGCCCGGGAAAAATGGACAACCCAATCCATTTTATATCTCCAGGCCGGGCAATCCAATAAATGAATTGGCGGATGCCATCCTAGCTCCATTTTTCCGTCCCCCAAAATTCTTTTTTTCGGGACATCGCGGGTGTGGGAAGAGTACCGAACTATTACATATCTTGTCGCATGCGGATATTCATAAAAAATTTTGGCCGATCAATTTTAGTATTCGCGAAGAAACCGATATTGTCGACCTGGATTTTCACGACGTTTTGTTGGCAATTGGTAGCCAAATGTACCGGAAATACAGAAAAAATGGTGGCGAGATTCCAGAACGTTTATTAAAGCAATTGAACAGTTGGAAAGGAAAAGTTGAGCAGGAAGTGAAAACGGTGTTATCAGGCCAGTCTTCCTATGAATTTGGAGGTTCTCTTGACGCATTTTTCTTAAATGCCGGTATGAAAATGAAATTGGAACCAAAGACCCGCATCGAATTGAGACAAGTATTTGAAAAAGATATAACCGGGTTGATCGATGTCATCAATATGATTGCTGCCGCAATATACGCCAAAGAGAAAAGGATTCCACTCATTCTGATCGATGATATGGATAAGCCCGACCTTAATAAAGCTACCGCCATATTTCATGATAGGCGAGAAATCATGATGCAGCCCAACTGCGCAATTATTTATACAGTCTCAAGTGCCTTGTTTTACAGCAAAGAATTTGATGCCATCCGGGACCAGGCGATATTCCTACCAAATATTAACTTGCATCCGTGCCAGGAACCTGAGAGACATATTATCGAGGGTTACGATGCCATGCGCCATTTTGCTCATGTCAGAATGGATCAATCCCTGATTGATAGCCAAGCACTGGAAGATGCGATCACATATAGCGGAGGGGTATTCCGGGAAATGGCAAGAATTATGCGTTCCGCCATTGGTTGTGCAAGGCGGCGAAAGGCTGTGAAGATAAATCAAAACGACATTGAATGGGCTGCAACTGAAATTCGGAATGAATATCGGCGCATCCTGGATAAAAATGACCTGGCATACTTAAAGAAAATCCAGGAGCATAACCGCCTTGAGTATAACGATCGATTGAGACCATTACTCCAGCTGCTTGCCATTCTTGAATATCGTGATAGTGAAAACTGGTGCGATGTCCATCCTGTTCTAAAGAGACTTGTAAATGAGCAATGAATCTCATCTTCAGGAACTCGATATCAGCCTCCCGTTCGAAGACCGGATAGATATTCTATTCCGGGAGATTGAATTGGCTGTGAGATGGGATCGTCCCTCCATAATATTTACAATCTACAAATCCGATATTACTAGGGATGAGGTTAATAACCTTTTACAGGAAAAACTTGAAAAAATCTCCCAGAAAACACACTTCATACAAACAAGCTTCAATAGCCAGTTTGACTTCCTTGATCAAATCTCCCAACTGCCTGAACGCTCACAAACAGTTTTGATAATAGACGGATTTAATTGGGAGTGCGGACCTGAAGGAGTCCACGTATTTAAAGAATTTAATAAAAACCGGGAATATTTTATTGACAATAACATCCGCGCAATATTCTGGCTTTATGAAAACGAAGTTTCTGATTTCGCGGCAAATGCAACAGAGTGCTGGATCCTTCGACATCGTGTCGTGGAGTTTGTAGATCTCCCTCAATTGGAGCAAGAAACAATTCAATCCCTGGAATCTCTTTTACAAGGTCCGGAAATTGTGCCTGCCAGAGAACCAATTCCTGATAATTTACCCAAGGGAGAATTGAAATTAAAAGATAGAGAAAAAGTAAGTACATCCCGTGCAAATGCGTTTCTCAACCTGGGGATTCTCTTCTGGAGGAAAGGAAACTTAAAGAGAGCTTTAAAGTACGTGAAAGCATCCGAGGAAATTTCTGCAGTGCTATCAAACCAATCCCTCCAGGCACAATGTCAGAATGCGCTTGCCCTGGTTCACACAGAAATGGGAAATATTGATGAGGCGGTATCAGCCTACCAGCACGCCATTTCGCTTTCGCCAGAGTCAGAATATCTTTGGAATAATTTGGGACAATTATTGGCGAAAAACGAAAGGAATGATGAAGCAATCAATGCATTTAATAAGGCACTCGAATGTTCTCCACGAGATTTTCTGAGTTGGAATGGCCTCGGGCATATTTATAACAAAATGGGTGTTTATCAGAATGCAATATGTGCATTTGATAAAGCTCTTGAAATCGCCCCTTACTACGAATCATCTTGGGAAGGAATTGGAAACGCATACCTGGAATCTGCACAGTTGGAAGAAGCGGAGATTGCACTTCGTAAAGCAGTCGAATTAAATCCCCATTTAACCGATGCATGGAAAAACCTGGGGAAATGTTTTACGCAACATAAGCGAGATGTGGATGCGATTGCGATTTACCATAAGGGAATCGAATTCAACCCGCAAATTGCTGATTTATGGAATGAGCTTGGAAAACTTCTCCTGCAAAAGAGAATTTACGCAGAGAGTATTGGTGCATTCCAAAAAGTGCTATCCATAAATCCGCATTTCCGCGAAGCGTCTATTAATCTGGCACATGCACTATTTCAAATCGGTGACTATGAAACATCCGCTTCAATCTATGAAGAAAGCATTCCCCTTTTTGGAGAAGGTATCACCCGATCGGGTCTTTATAATCGTCTGGGTGATGCATACTTGTACATGAAAGATTATGAAAAAGCAATTGGGGCTTACAAGCAATCGGAGCAACTACAGAAGGAAAATAATATTATTAGCGAAGAAGGCACCGAATTGTCCCCCGAAATTCCAGAATCTCGTTTAGACAACGATCAAAACGTAGATGAGGACAATTCCGGACAAGAAAGAGGTGAAGAGATGATTGAGGCAAATAAGGTATTTGATTCGAAAACTGCGGCAGAATGGAACGAGCGCGGTAATGCGCACATGAAAGCGGGCGCATACAATGATGCAATTGTTGCCTATACCAAGGCAATCGAATTAGCCCCCGATGCATGTTGGCCTTACATACAAAATTTAGCGCAAGTGCATTATGAAAAAGGGAAAGCGAGAGGAAAAATCATGGTTGGTAAAGTCGATGACCCCGATGTTTGGGAAGGAGAAGAAGAGGCAGAACCCGATTCACTTGTCAGCTATGATTCGCTCATCGACCCGGAACAAAATGATGAAAGCAAAGAACCGCGCCTTGAAAAATCAAACCAGAATAATATTGTTGACCAATCCCATGTTGTTCCTCAAATAGGGAAACCGCAAATCAATATTCCAAGTCCTCTAGAAACATGCATCGAGAAGAAAAATGAACCTGTTCCGGAACCGGAACAAAAACTGGGCATTGAAGTGTCTAATGCATGCAGTTCCAAAAATGAAGCACCACAAACCATTGACCCCGGGTCGAACATCCCGACCGAACAATCTTCTTCAACTGAGAGTAAAGAAAATCAACCTCAAAATTCGTGCGATTGGAATGAAATTGGGAATTCGTTCATGAGCTCCAAGAAATATAACAATGCGATAGAGGCGTATAAAAAAGCAATCGAGATGGATCCCAAAAATGGCCAGCCCTACAGCAACCTGGGTTTCGTCTACTATCGCCTGGGGAAGTATGATTTTGCTGTTCTGCTTTACAAGAAAAGCATTGATCTATTAGATTCAGCACAAGATAAAGCAGTTTCCTGGAACATGTTGGGTGACGCATATAGGCGCCTGGGAGATTATGGAAACGCCCTGGCTGCATATAAAAAATCAGGTGAAAATGAACCTGCCGTAAGCCCGGTAATGGCTCGCGCCAGGGCAACATTATTGGAGAATATTGTTGCGGGTTAGGTTTGAGGTAGAAATGAGCGATGAGATACTTTGGAATGAGATTGGGAATATATATCTGAAATTTGGATCTCCCAAGGAAGCAATTGCTGCTTTTTCAAAAGCAATTGATTTAAATCCTGATTCCGGATGGGGATATAGCAGGCTCGGAGACGCATTCCTTCAGACGGGAGAGTTCGGTCACGCCTTATTCCAATATCGAAAAAGCCTTCAACTAATGGAAACACCCGGAAACCAGGCTGAAATTTGGAATAAGATTGGTGATGCATATCGAGCATTGAAAGATATTGATAATGCTATTCAAGCTTATAAAAAAGCCGATGCTCTGGATATGGGGACAGCAATTTCCGATCAAAACGAAGATAAAAATTCCGGTGACATTTCCAGTTTTCGCGAATTAATCAAAAGCGAAAAAAAGGATCCGGAAACTAATAATCTGTCATCGACCCCCGTTAAAACAGCAACACTCAGTGAGCACGCCATTGAAACGCAGGCATTTGAAGATGGATTTCTACCGGTTAAGGAAGAAAATGAATCTTCGGAAAACCTCCATCAGGAAGTTCCAACAGATACGAAGCCTATTAATTTACAAAAGCCATGCTTGAAGGAAGAAGAATTTATTAGCCCTACGAACGAAGAAAAACAGCAGAGCTCTTCTCAGATCACCATCGATGTGGAAAATCTGCCCAATCCCAAGGAAAAGCCTTTAATTGTGATCCCAAAGCCAATTGGAGTAATCGATACATCTCCTAACGAAAGCAAGCCCCAATCTGAACTCCACCAGATTAAAAATTCTGCCCCTTCCAGCGAAGAAGGAAAAAGCCACAATGCAAGGTCAAAAGGGTACTCCAATATTGGGCCAGGGACTGATGATTTGGAAGAAATTCTGGCAAAGGTAAATATCTATGAAAATATTACCAGGGTAAACCCAACCAGTGACCGTGGTTGGGATACGCTGGGAAAATTGTATAAAGCTCTCGGCAGGTATAAAGACGCCATTAGCGCTTACCAAAAGGCAATCGAGGTTGCCCCCGATAAAGAAGTCTACTATTATTACCTGGGTCTGCTTTTTTCGGTAGAACAACAAAATGAAGAAGCAATTCAAGCTTTTCAATTTGTTCTTCGGAAGAACCCGGATTATGTTCTCGCCCATAGTGCTCTTGCGGGTGTTTATCACAGGATGGGGCTTGAAAATAAAGCCAACCACCATATCTCCATTGCTTTGCCCAAGATGAATAATGAAAGCACCTATAACCGCGCTTGTTTCTATGTTATTTGTGGGGATCATGACCTTGCGTTCGAATTTCTCCGACTAGCACTTAAAAATAATGAAACCACAATTGATTGGATAAAGTCTGATCCTGACCTGGATCCTATCCGGACAGATCAACGCTACCTGGAATTAATTTCCGAGGAAGACCAACCAGCGCCGGAACAAAGCAAAGAAAACTATTTTTCATCCGAGTTGGAGGGCAAGCACAACAAGCTGCTGCCAATATTGAACCATTCCTTGACGAGGTGACCAAGATGTCCATCACAATATTGCTTAATGTATTACTCGGCCTTTTTTTTACCTGGTCTTTACTAAGCCTCGCATCCATGCAAATACAGGAATGGTTGGCAACCAGGCTAAAGTTACGGTCTCTAATGCTTGAGGAATCACTCGAGAAAATGTTGACTGACTTCACACTTGTGGATCAATTTTATAACCATCCTTTGATCAGAAGTTTATATACCGGGAAGAACAGTGACAACAAACCGTCATACATTCCCGCCAGTCAATTTTCCCAGGCGATGATTGATATTCTCTCGGCCACAGGAACTGAAGCTTCCTTACTCCAACAGCAACTCTATAAACTTTACAGTGAAACTCAAAGATTACCAAAAAAGAAGCGCAACGAGGCGCGCTCTCGAATAGGCCTGATGCTGGGTATGGTCCGAAAAGCATTGGTGTCCGAAACTGGAGAAGAGGCTTGTGCAGAAATTCTGGATACAGTAAAAAACGATCTCCTGGTATTGGGGCAAGATATCCCGCGGCTGCAAGTTTCTGTTGATTCCTTGTTTGACACGCTAAGAGTCCAGAAGCAACAGATAAACGACGCCCTGATCAAGTTATCTTTTAAGGCAAATACTTCCAATGACGAAACCATGACAAGGATCCGAGCTGGCGTCACTGCCTTAAGCATTACCCATCCGCAGCTTAAACAAACCATGTACGCCATCATGAATAGCACACCCCCACTGGTGTCACAAAATCAAAGTGAATTAGAATTGGTCCGTGGCAATATCGAGGAATGGTTCAATAATGCAATGGACCGGTTAACCGGGTGGTATAAACGTCGCAGTCTCATAACCACTCTTCTAGTGGGGACCATTCTGGCGGTAATCGTTAACGTTGACTCGATCAATCTTGTTGGTCGTTTATGGAGTGAACCCGATTTGCGGTTCGCGATCTTGAATAATATTGAAAGCATTCTTACGCAAGATAACACGACTACATTAAATGTTGGACAACTATCCGTTATACAACAACAATTTTCTCAAATAACTCTCCCGGTTGGTTGGTTAGGATCACCGGTTTTTCTTTCAAGTGACCAAGGGACAAGTGTGGTGAAGGTATGCACATTTTTCCCCAGTCAGGAAAATGAAATTTATGGTATTTTGGTTTCCGGTCAGTGTTATCCAATCATCAATTCCCCCCACGCAACAAATCTGACCGGGTGGCTGATAAAATTGGCAGGGATTCTTATTTCGGGGATCGCTGCAAGTCCAGGCGCGTCCTTCTGGTTTGATTTGTTGAAAAAGATTATTAATGTGCGCCTCACGGGTGTTAATCCATCAGAAGTGCAAACCGGGGCAGCGACCAATTAGGGAATTTACATGTTTACATGAAAGTTTGGGAAAAATTCAATTAATCCATTTAGCAGAAAACCGTCCAAGTCAAGTTGCTTGGACAGTTTTTTAATCCTGGAGGAATATTTACTTCACAGAATTCGCGAATCCGACCATCACTGCCCATGCCCCGCGGTGTAGAGGAGTTTTCACTTATCCCTCCTCAGGTATAATGTGTTCATGTCTTCGCTCGTAGCATTCGAGCCGGTGGATTATCTCATCATCGGTAATCTTTCTTGCGATATAACCCCAGAGGGTCCCCGCTTGGGTGGAACCGCTGCATATGCTGCACTGACAAGCCACGCGCTGGGTTTACGGGTCGGCGTTGTGACTTTCTGGGGTGGGGAAGTGCCACTGGACATATTGGATGGAATCAAAGTCCAGAGTATTCCTGCTCAAAGAAGTACATCATTTGAGAATCTTTATACGTCCGAGGGACGCATCCAATATATCCATCACAGTGCGCCGGATATTTCACACATAAATGTCCCCGACGTCTGGCTGCATACGCCGATTATCCACATTGGACCTATTGCAGGAGAAGGTAAATCACTCGTGAATGGAAATTTTCGATCATCCCTGGTAGGGCTGACACCCCAAGGCTGGCTGCGTAAGTGGGACGGTACCGGGAGGGTTGGACCTGGTGATTGGCCTGAAGCACCCGAAATGCTCGCCAAGGCAGGAGCTGCTGTACTAAGTATTGAAGATGTTGGGGGAGACGAGGATCGCATTGAAGCGATGGCGATTGAATGCAGGGTTCTTGCAATAACAGAAGGCCCTGCAGGGGCTCGGTTGTATTGGAATGGAGATTTAAGACGCTTCCGTGCACCTTTATTGGAAGAAGTGGATGCCACGGGGGCGGGAGATATATTTGCAGCAGCTTTTTTTTGGCGCTTATATGTAACCCGCGACCCGTGGGAAGCTGCCCGGTTTGCAACTCACCTCGCATCATTCTCAGTCAGGAGGAAAGGACTGGATGGCATTCCGACACAGGAAGAAATCCAAACCTGCCTGATGGAGGTTCTGTAGTGGGACGCGTTTACACATTGGTGAACCAGAAAGGTGGGGTGGGGAAGACGACTACAGCCATCAATCTGGGCGCTTACCTTGTGCAATTTGGTCAACGCGTATTAATCGTGGATATTGACCCCCAAGCCAATGCCACCTCTTCACTTGGTGTCGATAAACACTCCGTCAAGGGAGGAACATATGAGGCCTTGATGGGTGGCACACCCGCTCCAACTCTGGTGCTGCAAAACTCGCGTCTAAAACTAGCTATTCTTCCGTCCTCTCCGGCTTTGGCGGGGGCGGAAGTAGAATTGGTAAACGAACTTGGGAGAGAAGGTAAGCTGCGGCAAGTCATAGTCTCATTGATCGACCGGTATGATTACATATTAATCGATTGCCCTCCCTCTTTGGGGATGTTGACAATAAATGGAATAATGGCTGCCCAGGATGGGGTTCTCATTCCAGTGCAATGTGAGTACCTAGCACTTGAAGGATTAGGAGAATTGACACATACCATTCAACGGGTCAGGTCAGCATTATTCCCCTCGCTCAAGGTGAGAGGCGTTATCCTGACGATGTTTGATGTTCGTACCAACCTTTCTGGCGATGTGGTAGCCGAAGTACAAAAGTATTTCAGTGAACAAGTCTTTGAAACCATCATTCCACGCAGTATCCGGCTCGCAGAAGCCCCGTCATATGGGCTGCCAATTTCAGCGTATGCACCGGAATCGAATGCAGCCAAATCATATGAAGCCCTGGCACGCGAACTGCTTGTGGGTGATGGCATCCCCGTTATGGAAAACGCTTAGCAGGAGAAGCCTATGCCACAAAAAACCGGACTTGGTCGAGGATTGGGAGCATTGATCCCCGGAGGGGACAATACTGTGATTGGGAATGGTGTCATTTTGGTTCCCGTGCAAAAAGTCTTACCAAACCCACGTCAGCCGCGAAATATGTTGCATCCCGAAAGCCTGGAAGAACTCACGCTTTCGGTTCGTGAGCATGGGGTGCTCCAGCCATTGATCGTAACCCTCGGTGAGTCGGATGGACTATACATTCTCATTGCCGGGGAACGCCGGCTTGAGGCGGCACGTTTGGCAGGTCTGGCTACAGTCCCGGTGTTGGTACGCGAGGCAACCGATCAGCAACGATTGGAACTGGCAATTATCGAAAATGTTCAACGCTCTGATCTTTCTGCACTTGAAGAAGCTGAGGCGTACCGACAATTGGCCGAAGATTTCGAACTTTCTCACGAAGCCATTTCTGCCCGGGTGGGAAAAAGCCGGGTGGCAGTGACAAATACCCTGCGCCTGCTCCGGCTGCCTGATTCGGTTAAAAATGCCCTTATCGAAAAACGTATTTCAGAAGGTCATGCGCGCGCCCTTTTGGCACTTTCGACCCCAGAGGCACAAACCGCCGCACTACATACTGTCCTAGGACAAGAGCTTAATGTTCGTCAGACCGAAGAACTTGTACGGAAACTATCAGGCGATGCACCTCGACCAAAGTCAAAACCCACCATTCCCCCAGATATTCTGGTCCTGGAGGAACGACTACGCTCAAGTCTTGGAACTAAGGTTATGCTTCGGTCCGGGAGAAAAGGCGGGACACTGACAATTCATTATTATTCGAACGAGGAATTGGATACTTTGACAGCGCGTCTATTAAAGGACTGATCCCAAAAACCTCCGCCAATCTATTGCGCTGAAATTCATATGAAACTCCTACACAACGCTCGCATTTATACTTTGGAAAATTCCCTTCCCATTGCCTCGGCAATGGCTATTGACAACGGAAAGATATTAGCGGTTGGTGGTGATGAACTAATGAGGGAATATGAGGTTGCCCGGCGTGAAGACTTGCGTGGGCAGGTCATTTTACCCGGCCTGGTTGATGCCCACATCCATTTGCAGGAATATGCCTTGAGCCTGCAAAATGTGAACTGCGAGGTGGAGGTCAAGGAGGAAATCCTGCGCCGGGTGATAGAAAGGGTGCGCCAAACACCCAAAGGAGAATGGATACGCGGTCACGGCTGGAACCAGAATACCTGGGGTGGCGAGTATCCGACTTCCAGTGACCTGGATGGGATTGCACCTGAAAATCCTGTCTTCTTGACAGCCAAATCCTTACACGCTGCATGGATCAATAGCTCCGCAATGAATCTGGCAGGAATCGATCCATCCATGCCGGATCCGGCCAACGATCGCATCCAGCGAGATGCTCGCGGAATCCCAACAGGTGTCCTTTTTGAGAATGCAATTAAACTGATAGAGGCAGTAATCCCGGAACCTAAAACAGAATCCCTGGCGAAAAATTTCCGTAAAATAATTTCAGACCTTTGTCGAATGGGGTTGACTGGGATCCACGATTTCGATAAACGTACTTGTTTTCAAGCGTTACAGCTCTTACATGAGAGGGGTGATTTGCTTTTCCGGGTAGTCAAATCCATTCCATTTGAACTTCTCCCACAAGCTGTAGCGCTCGGATTAAAGAGTGGTTTTGGGGATGATTATCTGCGCATTGGTCCTGTAAAATTCTTTTCTGATGGGGCACTGGGTCCGCATACAGGGGCAATGTTTGAACCGTACGTTGACGAACCTCAAAATCGTGGTATTCTAATCATGGATAAAGAACAACTTTTCGAGCAAGGTAAACTTGCAGTCAAATCCGGGCTAAGTTTAGCAGTCCACGCCATTGGCGACCGGGCAGTGCACGAGGTATTGGATGGGTTAGCACGCTTACGCACTTTCGAGCACGAGCATGGAATATCGTCACTGCGGCATCGTATTGAGCATTTGCAAACAATTCACCCGAAAGATGCTCATCGACTTGCAGACTTGAAAATAATTGCCTCCATGCAACCTATCCAAGCCCCTTCAGATATGGATATGGTAGAGCGGTTCTTGGGCGAACGAGCCAAATTTTCTTATGCATGGAAGACTCAAGTGCTGCACGGGTCGCGTTTGGCTTTTGGATCGGATGCACCCGTTGAAAATCCGAACCCGTTTTGGGGCTTGCATGCTGCAGTAACCAGACGTCGATTGGATGGCACTCCGGGGTTGGAAGGTTGGATTCCCGATCAGAGGTTGACGATTGGTGAGGCAATTGAAGGATATACATTAGGACCAGCTTATTGCTCTGGAATGGAAAACCGTCTGGGTAAGTTATCCGCTGGCTTTCTCGCTGATTTAATCATTATCGAGACAGACCCGTTCACCTGTGATCCGGCCGACCTTATCCATATCCAACCGACTGCAACGATGGTTGGCGGCGAATGGACCTGGCAAATGTGAGGAGTATCGGATGACAATTCCTCTATCCCCCGAAGTCCTCGTCCCACGGTTGGGTGAAACACTGGTCCAAAATGGTTTAATAACTAAAGCAGAATTAAAGAAAGCCCTGGCTTACCAAAAAAAGAAACAGAAATCAGGCGAACGTTTCCTTTTAGGGCAAGCGTTGATGGAACTTAATCTTCTCACCAGATTGCAGATAGACCATGCTGTAACTGAGCAAATAATCCAACTAAGAAACGCTCTCGAAGATGCCAACCGCTTTCTTGAGAGTCGGGTTGAAGAACGGACCGCTGAATTGCAGGAGGCGCTTCGCAAACTCTCCGAGTTGAGCCAGATGAAGGCGAATTTCGTTGCCAATGTCTCCCATGAACTGCGGACTCCTCTAACACACGTTAAAGGTTACCTGGAGTTATTGGCTACCGAATCCCTTGGTTCACTGAGTGATGAACAAAAAAATGCATTGCAAGTCAGCCAGCGCGCCGCAGGACGGTTGGAAAGCCTTATTGATAATCTTATCCTGTTCTCGCTTGCAGCGCGTGGTGAAATGACATTATCACTTGCACCAGTCGATCTAGGTAAAGTTGGGGGAGAAATTATCAGTTATTCACGCAAAAAAGCGGATGATCGCAATGTAACTCTCCGCTTCGACATTAAACCTGATATTCCATTCGTCCAGGCGGATGGAGAGAAAATCTCCTGGGCAATTCTCCAATTGATTGATAACGCCATCAAATTTACGCCCACGGGAGGTGAAGTGACTCTATCCATTCAACCAGAAATGGATACGTTAATCATGGTTTCTGTCACAGATACTGGGATTGGTATTCCCGCCAACCGGATTAGTGAGATATACGAACCTTTCCACCAATTGGATTCATCGTCTACCCGTCGTTATGGTGGTACCGGCTTGGGGCTTGCTCTCGTTCGAGAAATCATCACAGCACACGGTTCGGTGATTGAAGTGCAATCAGAAGATGGAAAAGGGACAAGGTTCCGTTTTCCGTTGCTCACGGTAATAAAAGTTCCTGATTTGGAGAGGGTACATGGACGGCGAAACGCTTGATTTTTTCACCCACATGAGCAGTCCAATCGTAAGGGATGATTGGATCAAGTCCCTGAATTCGCTATTTATTTTACTTCGCAAGAAATTTGTGTTTGATAATTTGGCGATCTATCTCGTTGAGAAAACCGGCACCCCGCCGGAGGTTATTTATGCACGTGCTGCCGGACGAGGACGAAATAAGGAGGCGGAAGCCTCATGGGGTGAGGAGATTGCCAACCAGGTGATCAACACAAGTAAAGTCACCGAATTCACACCCATAAAAAAACGCTCCACCGACCGCACTGCTAGGCCATATTTGCTTGGGTTGCCACTTATCCTTCCAGAACGTCGAGGTGCTCTGGTCTTCGTCCGATTCGGAGGTCCGAAATTTACTTCTGATCAAATGCCATTAGCAACCCTAGCTGCTGCTCATGCCGCGAATGCTCTCGAACAAAACATACTTCGCGAAAGCCTTGCTCAATTGGAGCATGCCCGCCATCGCGCCCAACTCCAGGATGATTTTATCGCGACCATATCTCATGAGTTGCATACACCCCTGGGCTTTATTAAAGGGTACACCACTTCTCTTTTACGCTCCGACACAACCTGGGATTCCGCGACCCAGCAGGAATTTTTAGCAATCATCGACGAGGAATCCGACCATCTGCTAACCTTGATCGACCATATGCTAGATTCTGCCCGACTGCAAAGTGGAAACATGAGCATGGATTTCCAGCCTGTTCGGTTGGATTCGCTTTTACGCGACATGGTTCAACGAGTCCACGGACGCCACGAAGACCTGGAAATTACCCTTAACTTGACCCCTGCCCCCCCAGTCCAGGCTGATACCGTCCGCCTGTCCCAGGTGTTTGACAACTTGTTTGATAATGCCATCAAATATGCGCCTGGCTCCAAAATAACCATTTCGCTTCAGGCAAAAGATAATTGGCGGATTATTACCTTCACGGACCTCGGACCCGGTATTCCTCCAGAACACATTCCCTTCCTTTTCGAACGCTTCTATCGTGTGCCAGGACAATTCAGTAAAAGTGGGACCGGGCTGGGGTTATTCATTTGCAAACAAATTGTGCATGCTCACCACGGACGAATTTCGGTTAAAACCGCGCCTGGTAAAGGGACCGCGTTTCGAATCGAACTCCCCGTTCGTCCGGATAAAGAAGAATAGGAGGTTTCAGCCATGTCCACCCGAATTCTAGTTGTTGACGATGAACCCCGCTACCTGCGCTTACTGGAAGCAAATCTGCTCACCGAAAAATTTGAAGTGTTTACTGCGGTCGATGGAGAAAAAGCACTGGAATCTTTTGCAGCCAACCCGGTGGATTTGGTATTGCTGGATGTGATGCTCCCTCGCATGGACGGGTTCGCAGTTTGCCAGCGTATCCGTCAATTCTCTAATGTTCCCATAATCATGCTTACGGCAAAAGGTGAAGAGCAGGATCGTGTAAAAGGCCTGGATGTTGGCGCGGATGATTATCTAGTGAAACCATTCTCTGTGATGGAATTACTAGCAAGAGTAAGAGCTGTACTTAGACGGGCACAGGTATCTGAAACTGAACAAGACCGTTTTTTCACTCATGGTAATTTGCGGATCGATTTTGCACGTGCTGAAGTCTGGTTGGGAGAACAACCCGTCTACCTTTCTGCTACCGAATATCGCCTCTTACTTCAATTTACACACAATATTGGCAAAGTCTTATCTGCCGAGGAACTTTTAACGGGCGTATGGGGGCCGGAATATCGTGATGATAAAGAAATCCTGTGGGTAACCATTGCACGACTGCGACAAAAGGTGGAAGATGATCCTCATGTACCGGTTCATATAGCCACACGCTCCGGGCTCGGATATTTGATGACTCCAATCGAAGAATAATTACAAACAGGTGCGAATGAATACCAAACCGATTTCGATCCTTGTTATTGATGGGGATGCTGCCAGTCGCAACTATTTGAATGTAATGTTGCGTAGGAGCGGCTATGCGGTTCTTACAGCTTCTCTGGGTCGTGAGGGCTTAATATCTGCCTGGAAAGACAGGCCAGATATCATTGTCTTCGATCCTGAACTGACCGATGTGCCAAGCCTGGAGATATTGACCCGCCTTCGCCAGGACCACCGAACATCACAGGTCCCTGTGGTGGCGCTAAGCAGCCGACAAGATTCTAATGATAAAAGTGCACTGTTATCAGCCGGATGCAATGATTACCTGACAAAATCCAGCCAGGCATTGTCACAACTTTTGGAACTAATCCCTCGATTGTTGCGTGAGGAATCAACTTTGCCAGGGAAACGTGGAATTCTTGAGGTCTTTCTTAGCGCTAAAGGTGGAGCCGGAACATCTTCCTTGTGTGCCAACATTGCCATGTGCCTTGGTAGTGCAAAGATTGATACTCGAGTTGCGGTGGTGGATCTGGTTCTCCCCATTGGTTCAATTGCTGACATAGTGGGATATACCGATAAAATGAACCTTGTTTCAGTGTCAAAAGAAGACCCTGCATTCATTAACGCTGACTACTTTACTAATTTTCTCCCGCGCATTCCAAATTGGTATTTTCACCTGCTAGCGGGCTCTCCGGATCCTGAGTCTGCAAACCAATTATCGGTGAATCGCCTGGATGGGATCATAAACGCAATTATCGAATCCTTTGACTATATCCTGGTGGATTTAGGTCGTGGACTTTCGCGTATCAGCCTGCCGATCATCCAGATGGCAGATGCAGTAGTCCTGGTCGTTGGAACGGATCTTTCCACAGCGATCCTTACTCGTACAGTATGGGAGTATTTAAAGACTCAAGGCATAGACCCGAAGCGTTTGTACCCTCTTCAGAATCGGGCGGTAGGTTTGGAAGGTCTGACAAAGAATGAACTCGAGCAGATGACCGGAACACAAATCCGATTGACATTGCCATACATGAGTGGGAATTTTACTATTGCCAATAACCGGCATGAACCCTTGATATCAAAATTTCCCAATGACTCTTCAACATTTACCCTCAAGGAGGCAGCAATTCAAATTGCTGAATTGGGACAGCATTCGCATAGTTGGTAAGGATTTAAGAAGGTAATCAAGAAAATTACCGGCGATTTCCTGAAGATTCTCTTGATAGCGCAGGATGCCATTGTGCGGATGTGACCCGTGAGGGATGGATCACGAAATATGACAATGAATAATGAAATAATCGGTTTAAAGACGTGGGAGGATTGCGCCACACTTTGATATAAGGCCTGAGTGGAGTGGATCAGGAATGGATAAATTTCGATCAGGAAACCCCGACAGGTTTCCTAGCATTAGTTAGCCCACGGTTAGAGTCTGCCAAATAAATAAATGGTACCGAGATTTTCGGTAGGAAGGCAACAGATAATCTCGCTCCATGTCAACGGAGTTAATGTTGGTCTGTATCTGCTATAATGCCAGTGTATTTTCCATAATATCGTGAGGAAATCCATGACTATACAAGCCCAGGTCAACCTTCGTTCAAGAAAATTAGGTGTCTTAATACGTGATGCGCGCTTATCTGAGCGAAAGACCATCAGAGAATGTGCGCAAGCTGTGGGGATAACCACAGGTATATTCCGCGCCTGGGAGGAAGGTCATAGATCGCCATCGCTGCCGGAACTGGAAGTACTTGCATATTCCCTGCACCTGCCACTAAATCGCTTTTGGAGCAAGGATGCCGCATCAGAAGAGGCACTCCCTTATGAAACCTTAAACCTGCCTGCCTTCGTCAGTATCCGCCAGCGTTTAATCGGAGCACTGCTCCGCCAATTACGCGAGAAGGCAAATATATCTCCCCATGCTCTTTCGGAGATGTCAGGCATCTCGACTGCCCGCATCAAAGCTTACGAGTTGGGTGAGCGTCCGATCCCATTACCCGAATTGGAGGGATTGACTAATTTATTGGGTGCTCAAATTGAAATGCTCTTTGACCAGACCGGCCATATTGGTTTGTGGATGATCCAGCAAAAAGCCATCCAGGAATTTTTGCAACTTCCCAATGAAATGCAAAATTTTGTAGCTAAACCGGTTAACCGTCCATACCTTGAACTTGCAAAGAAACTAAGCGGCATGTCAACTGATAAGCTGCGTTCACTAGCCGAGGACATACTGGAAATAACTTTCTGAAATGGTAAACAAACCTACACCGCAAGAAATTGCTGACCAGGCAAAACGTTCATATCAGGCTGGTGATTATGCGAGTGCGATACTCGGCTATGCAAGTGCAGCAAGTGCTTACGCAGATGCAGGCGATGCACTCATGTCAGCTGAGATGAAAAACAACCAGTCTGTGGCTTTGTTGCGGGATAAACAGGCTCCGGCTGCGTTGGAAGTATCACAGGGAACGGATAATATATTTGCAGGAGTCAATGATGATCGCCGTCAGGGAATGGCTCTGGCTAATCAGGCTTCTGCATTGGAAGCTCTTAAACGATATAAAGAAGCAATAGACTATTACACCCTGGCGGAAGATGCTCTTAATAAAGCCGGGGAATTTGAGTTTCGTCTTGAAGTGATGCAATTACTCGCTGCACTTTATCTACGCCGCTTCAAGTTATATGATGCTATCATCACCTTGCAATCGGGGTTGATAAAAATCAAGAACCCGACCCCAAAACAGCGCTTCATGAAGAAGCTTCTGTTCTTCCGGCTATGATTTCCAGTGGGGAACTTCAGATTCGCCCGGCTGTCCTGACAGACCAGCGTCTGATTGGTAATTTGATCCATTTCAGCTCGAATGTTCACCGACATCTGGATTGGCGTGGTCCATTAGAATGGATTGGTTCGTCTCCATTTTATGTGCTTGAAAGCCGAGGAGAGGTTATCGCAGCTTTGGGTTGTCCACCTGAACCACCCACAGTGGCTTGGATTCGGTTATTCGTAAACTCTGGACAGATCCCTGTTCAATACGCCTGGAAATTGCTCTTTGACAAAGTACTTGGTGAACTTAAGCAAAAAGGGAAATTTGTTATCGCTGCCATTGTTTTGCAAGAATGGCTGCGCGATTTGTTCGTCTCCAGTGGATTCATAAGCCACCAGTCCATAGTCATGCTGGAACGAGAAGGTGGGGTTCCAACCGGGAAACCGGTTCCATCAGAAATCACTCTTCGTGCGATGATGCCCTATGACTTGCCTAAAATCGCTGAAATAGATGCTTCAGCGTTTGAACTCCTCTGGCAAAATTCTTTCCCGGTATTGGAAAGAGCTTATCCACAGGCAGTATGGCCCACCGTAGCTGAAATGGGAGATCAGTTGATCGGATATCAGCTCAGCACTCGCAATCCTCTTGGGGTGCACCTTGCCAGGCTTGCTGTTCGACCAACAATGCAGGGAAAAGGTTTGGGATTTGCACTCGTGGCAGACCTGGTTAAGCAAGCCGGAAATCATGGTATAAACCATCTTACTGTTAATACACAAAGTGATAATGGGGTATCTCTTACTCTGTATGAGCGTTTAGGGTTCCGTGAAACAGGGGAACGATACCAGGTGTACGAACTGCAACTTTGAGAATGAGTAGCAGGGGATACCTCTCAGCTATACCTATTATCCAAAATTAGCTGTTGAATGAGATTTGAATTAGAACCCCCCGTTTTCTTTTGAGAAAATGGTGTTGTGACTGGACAAACGCCTTTGATTATGGGAAAATTCTTAAGTTGGATATTGTTCATTTATGAATAGTTAATTAACCACCATTTTCCGAAAGACCAGGTAATTTCCGATTATTAATTTATATTTGCCATCCCTGCCAAGGAGATAAGAAATGAGTAAACGTCAAGAAATCCGCCAACGCAGGCAGCGGGAAAGAACTCGTAACCGGATCTTAGTTATTGTTCTAGTTGCAGCGGGTGCATTACTGATTGCTTTTGCCTTCATCAGACCGTTGATTGCGAGTACACAGGCCACCGCTAGTGCGACTCAAGCTCCGGTGATAGCGATTACTCCAAGAGCATTCAATGCACAGGTAAATGGGGTTCATCTTGGGGATCCAAATGCTCCAGTAAAAGTAGATGTTTATGAAGACTTTAGATGCTCGGAGTGCCTATATTACACACAGAACTTTGAACCTCAAATCATCCAAACATACGTTGATACGGGAAAGATTTATTACACTTTTCGTTCTTTCATTGTGATCGATGGGCATGATGGGTCGGATGCGTCGTACAGGTCAGCCAACGCTGCCTTGTGTGCCGGAGATCAAGGGCGCTTCTGGGATTACCATGATACGCTTTTTGCCAACCAGATAAGCGAAGACGCCGCGCTTTTTACTGATGTGCGTCTGGTTTCCATGGCGCAGAATCTCAATCTGGATATGGCAGCTTTTAATCTATGTTTCCAAGCAAAAAAATATGCCAGCGATATCCAAGCAGATATCTCGCAGGCAAATTCATTAAACCTCCCTGGCACGCCGAGCATTTTAGTTGACGGAAAACAATTACAGATGAGAACCTTTAATGAGATATCGACCGCCATTGACGCTGCGCTGGCCGGCAAATGATGTACCTCTAAAATCCAGGGACGAGTTTTCATCCCTGGATTTATTTAATGCCAAACACGTTAAGGATAGCTACAATAAGAGGGGCAATGGCAAGGGATGGCAAAAAATTACCCACCCGGATAGGTTTTATTTCCAGGAGACTACTAATGGCTATCCCAAGCAGGAGAATCCCGCCAACGGCAGTCATCTCGGCCATCATTGCCGGAGAGATAATCGCAATCAACTGACCTGCAAGCAGAGTAAGCCCCCCCTGAAATAACAGGATGACTATCACTGAAAACAAAACTCCTACACCCAAAGTTGATGCAAAAGCCAAAGCAGCGAATCCATCCAACACTGATTTTATCGCCAGAAGGCTATAATCACCGTTCAGGCCATTCTGGATGGATCCGAGGATCGTCATAGGCCCTATGCAGAAAACGAGCGAAGCTGTGAGGAAAGCTCGGACAAAGTTTCTGGATGAGTCGCTGCCATTATCTTGAGTTACTTCTACAGGTCCTCCGGTCTTTTCAGTTGGGGTTTGAGCTTTTTGTCCGTTAAAATGAGACTCCAGCCACTTACCAGCGTTTTGTAAACCCTCCTCGATCTTCCACCATTCGCCAAGCAATGCCCCAAGTAACACACTCCCAAGGACGATCAGGGGGTTTTGAGTCTTCAGAAAATTATACAATCCATAAGCCAAGGTGAACAAGCCGAGCCCAGAGATAACGGTCTTGCGCAGGCGGTCAGGCAGGCGTGAGCCAAAAAGAAGCCCTAGCGTTCCTCCAAAAAGAACGGTAGCAATATTGATAAGGGTTCCCATTATTTTTTTGCCAGGGTTGTTTTATGCCCGGCATATTGGTTTTCGAGAAGTTCCAATGCAAAACATAAGGATGAAAGTCGGTTTAGATATTGAAGGATTATGGGATTCCTGATTTCCCCGGCATTGAGTAAATCCACCACACGTCGTTCAGCCCGGCGCACGATTGTCCTGGTCAAATCCAACGCTGCGCCGGAAAGCGAGTCACCTGGCAAGATAAATTCTGATGGAAGGGGAACAAAAGATGAAAGCCTGTCCACCTGGGATTCCAGCCATTGTACCCGTTCCAAATTCAACGTTCTAAATCGTTCCGTATTTTCAGGTGTAGAGGATATTTCTGCCATCATTGTATACAGGTCGCGTTGTATCTCCATTAGAATTGGTTTCGTCTCTGGGGATTCGCAAAGAGCTCGGGAGAGTCCCAGCGCGGCTGAAGCTTCGTCTAAAGTACCAAGCGTTTCGATGCGTGGATGATTCTTGGTGAGGCGCCCTTCACCCAATTGACCAGTGCTCCCATCATCACCGGTACGTGTATAAAAAGGGGACATATTAAGATTATAACCAGATTGCAAGAAAATGAAGCCTCTTTGTAAACTATTTTTTTAGTCGTGATAGGACATATAAAAAAATATTGACATTATATTCATTCGATGCAAACATTAAAAACCGTGGTCAGGAAATCGAATCAACCCTAGCTGCATACCTCCAAAATTTCTATTTTTTTCGCTTTTCCAAGTACATTTCACTCCACGAGGTATAATGAAACCATGGAAAGTAAGGTTCAACTCGAGGCAGATCTAAAAAATGCCATGAAGGCTGGTGATGATGTTCGTAAAAGGACCATTCGAATGGTGCTGACTGCGATCCGCCAGATAGAAATTGACCGCCAGGTAAAATGTGATGAAACGGCTGTAATATCGATTATCCAGAAAGAAATAAAGACGCGCAAAGATGCGGTATTCGAGGCACGTGGAGCCAACCGTCTTGATATAGTGTCTGCCACTGAAGCAGAGATCATTGTCCTTCAAGGTTACCTGCCACAAGCAATAAGTGAAGAAGAGCTTAAGGCACTTGCAGAAGCAGCCATTGTTGAGACAGAGGCTGCGACCCCAGCGGATATGGGAAAGGTGATGAAATTGCTTATGGCGCGTATTGCGGGTCGTGCGACAGGTGACCAGGTAAGTTTAACTGTCCGAAGGTTATTGCAGAAATAAGAAATACTGGGTCGACTTTCGTTCTTCCTTGACCGGATAATTGGATGGACTTTCCCCAATCCTCACGATTTTCTTCGATAAAAACTATTATTCCCATCATTGTGCTGGCTTGCACCAGCATCCTGGTTTATAGTGCCATTGTCCAGCCCTGGTCATTACGCCAAATTAGCCTGCAGCTTTCTGTCGGAGATGTCGCTCCGCAGGATTTACGGGCACCGCGTAGTATACAATATGCAAGTGAGGTGTTGACAGAATCCGCCCGCACGGCTGCTGAGCGTGCAGTAGCCCCCATATATAATCCACCCGATACTGGAATCGCCCGCACACAAAATGAGGCATTAAATAAAATCCTGGGATCCATTTATTCGATCCGGTTAAACCAGGGGGCGACGATTGAACAGAAAAAAACTGAAATCGCAGCAGTCCAAGGTCTCATCCTTCAGCCCAGTTCAATAGATGTAATGCTCGCATTAACCGACACACGTTGGGATTTTAACCAGACTGAAGCATTCAAATTATTGGAGCAAGCTATGCAGAACCCGGTGCGGACTGAAGACCTGGTTACAGTACGACAAAGTCTTTCTTCTCAAGTTAGTCTTGCATTGACTGAAAAGGAGGCAACGCTGGTAGTTGAAATCGTTGCTCCTCTCGTAGTAGCAAACAGTTTTTATAGCCCTGAACTGACTGATGCCGCACGCCAAGCAGCGCGTGAATCGGTTGAACCAGCAACCCAATCATACATTTCAGGGCAAACAGTCGTATCTCATGGGCAGGTGATATCCGCTGTTGACCTTGAAGCATTGACTGCTCTTGGCATGGTAACATCCAATAACCCAGCATATAACTATTTGGGTGCAGCAGCTCTGGTATTGCTATCAGCTATTTTTACTGCTTTATATTTCTTCCGCAGGAAGCCGATGGCGATTTCTGACCTGCGCAGCCAGCTATTATTGGCTATCCTGTTTGCAGTATTCCTTGTTGGAGTGCGCGTAAGCAATCCCAATCGGACCGTTGTTCCATATCTCTTTCCGGTTCCAGCGTTTGCTCTTCTTGTCTCAGCGCTCTTTGGAATAGAAAGAGGTCTGGTCTTTGGCTTGCTCATGAGTTTGCTGGCGTCTTACGGTATGCCGGATGCACTTGGTTTGCTGCCATATTACACGTTGAGCAGCTTGTGCGGTGTACTTGCGCTTGGACAAGCGCGCCGGGTGGGGCAATTTATGTACGCTGCAATTGCTATTGCAGTCGCCGGTGCATCCATGGTAGCTGCCTACCGTCTCCCATTTACAGACCTGGATTGGGTAGGATTAGCCACACTGATAGGCGCGGCAGTTTTTACGGGAATAGCATCCCCCAGTATCGCTTTGCCTTTGCAGTATTTATTAGCACAATTTTTAGGCCTGACAACTGCTTTACAATTGCTTGAAATTTCACGTCCCGATTCTCCTTTATTAAACTTTTTTCTCCAACATGCTCCTGGGACTTACCAACACAGCCTGCAGGTTGCCAACCTGGCTGAACAAGCGGGTGAAAGCATCCGGGCTGATACGTTACTTTTACGAGTGGGCGCGTTATTTCACGATGTCGGAAAATCTGCCAATCCCCTTTTCTTTGTTGAAAACCAACCTCCAAACCAAATAGATTCACATGACGACTTGAATCCCGAAACTACCGCTGAAGTAATCATCCGTCATGTAGAGGATGGACTGAAACTAGCGCGCAAATTCCGGCTGCCACGTCGCTTGTTCGATTTTATTGCAGAACACCATGGAACGCTCGTCACTCGTTATCAATACAATCTTGCTCTCCAAGCAGTAAAGGGTGATTCATTAAAAGTTGAAGAAAGGAAGTTTCGATATCCAGGTCCTTCTCCACGATCAAGAGAGACAGCCATTTTGATGTTGGCTGACGGGGTTGAAGCGCAAGCGCGCGCGGAGAGACCGCGCAATAATGAAGAGGTGCGCGACCTTGTTAGAAATGTGATCGAGCGATGCCAGAAGGACGGTCAACTGGACAATACTCCACTTTCTCAAAGCGATCTGGCTAAAATTAGCGAATCCTTTATTGATACCTTGCGTGTAACCTACCATTCGCGGCTTGAATATCCTCCTGAGCAACTTTCTTCGCCGCCTCCCCCTTTGCACGAAGAATCTAATTTACCCAGTTCGACTATTATTATTAAGCCAAAATGATCAACATCGAAATTATCCCTGAATTTCGAAGGGTATTTATGTCAGGCCCTCTGGAAAAGGCAGCTAGTGCTACACTTCTTCATCAGTCCGCGCCAGATGCCGACCTAACGCTGGTCCTGACCGGGGATGCCCAGGTTCAAGCCCTCGATCGTGCGTTCTTAGACACGGATGCATCAACCGATGTTCTGTCGTTCCCATCCTCAGAAACGGATCCTGAAACGGGACGTCGTTACCTTGGGGATATTATTATTTCTGTGCCACAAGCTGAAACCCAGTCCCTTGCAGCAGGACATTCCCTCGAAGCAGAATTGTCGCTTTTAGTAATCCATGGTGTACTCCACTTGTTGGGTCACGACCATGCCAGATCGAAAGAAAAAGCTCGCATGTGGGCGGCCCAATCCGAGGTCTTAAGCGGCTTGGGAATTCCTTCAACAATCGTGCATGAATAGAATCCGGAATTTCTTTGTGTCACGTGCACATGCTTTCACACATGCTTTTCGTGGGTGGTGGTTTGTGATCCGTACCCAGCACAATGCCTGGCTTCATGCGGTTGCCTCCACCCTGGTGATGCTGATGGCTTGGCGGCTGCATTTATCTACGGTTGAATGGGCAGTTTTGCTTCTGACAATCGCTCTCGTTTGGACAGCGGAGTTTATCAATACTGCACTAGAGGCTGTTGTGGATCTTGCCAGTCCCAATCAACATCCTCTGGCAAAGGTCGGCAAGGATGTCGGTGCTGCGGCTGTATTGATCGCTGCGCTTACATCTATTTTGGTCGGATTATTGATTCTGGGGCCACCCCTATGGGAGAAATTGATTGCTCTTTTTATAAAATAACTGCAGAAAATCTTACATTTTGCATTGATGGGGAAGAAATAAGTAACCATTAATGGCACGGTTCCAAGCGCTGAAAAGGATGAAAAATGACCCTCTCATTTCGATTTGGTACGGTCGGATCTCCCGCAGCCACCCCACCCAATCCTCGAGGAACGGTTGGGGGGATTAAATATGCAACCTCCATCGGTTTAGACGCACTTGAACTAGCATGGGTCCAAGGCGTACGTGTCAGCGAAACCACTTGTGCAGCCATCAAGCAAACCGCTGCGGAAGCTGGAATGGCCTTATCTGTTCACGCTCCTTATTATATCAACCTCAATGGAGATGAAGAGAAGTGGCCGCGCTTGCGTAAATACCTGATGGATGCCGCTCACTTTGGTAATCTGGCAGGAGCAACTGATATTATCTTCCATCCTGGAACATACTTTGGGCATTCACCCGAAGAGGTTCTGCGGGTAATCATCCCTCGTTTGCAAGGTTGTGTAAACGAATTACTTAGGGATGGCAACCTCGTCACTTTGCGCCCGGAAATTAGCGGTAAAGCTGCCATGCTCGGGTCGCTTTCGGATGTGTTAGAAATGGCCAAGGCAATACCTGGAATTTTCCCTTGCATTGACTTTGCGCACCTACATGCCCGGCTTGGCGATGGAACTATGAACTCTTATGATGAGTGGATAACTATGTTGGCTTTGTACAAGCAATCACTTGGTAAAAATGCCTTGAAAAATATGCACATTCATCTTTCGGGTATCAACTATGGTCCGAAAGGAGAAATGAACCACCTGGTCATGGAAGAGGCTGATCTGGATTTTAGGAATTTAATGCGAGCTTTGTATGACACGGGTGTGCAAGGCCGTATCATGTGTGAAAGCCCAGTCCTGGAAGTAGATGCGCTGAAATTCAGGCAGATATGGATGGACGTGAGCGGAGAGGGGAAATAAAGTGGCTTAATTATTTACAAATGAAATACCCTTCTTTACAGAAATAGAAATCGCATCATCTATTAATGAATGCTAATTTTAATTCCCCTTTTTATGCGATAATAGTATAAATAATATACTAACAATAATTTTGTATTGATAATAACCATGAAAGCTTATACGGTTTAATCTCAAGGAGAGGAAATGGATATTTATCTTGCAGCTGAACGCGCCTATCACCTTATACCCCAAATTACTATGGAGGTGGCGCGTGATCGTCTCGAACAAAAGAAAACTGGTCTTGTCTCAGGTACAGTGGGGGCATTAATCTCACGTCCTAAGCCCGAGGATATCCAAATTGTGTCATTTGAAAACCGGCTGGAAGCTTTTTGGTTAATCAAAGTTTTTATGCATACGGCCTTTGAGCGTAATCAAACATATACCGTACCAGTGAGTGGCAAGGAAGTCGACCATGTTTCTGCACTGGGGCAGGACCTGCCGGTAAACATCAGTAATAAAGGGGGTGCAAATTTCTCTCTGATCGGAGTCGAACATTGTGTTGAAGACAGTCGGGATTGTTTTACTTTTGATGGGTCTGGAAAGAAGACTGACATGAGCAAATATACATCATTTGCGAAAACAGAGATCTCGGACCTTGGGAAATTTGCACCTATAGGTGTACTGGTGGTTCCTCCTGACGCGCATGCCTCCACGGTCGTGAGGGCAGTGCTTGCGGATGTGATCAAGCCTGTTCAAGCACAAGTGATCCAGGAAGAAAAAGTGACAGTGGAAGCACTTGAAATCAACTTTCGACCGGTATATGCCCTGGAGTATGAGTGGGTGACAAAAGGGAAACATGTTGTGCTAGAGTTCGATGGGCTCACCGGAGAAGTGCACACAGGTGGAAAAAAGATGAGCGATCATATCAAAGGTGTAATTACCAGTGACCTGATCTTTGACGTGACAGCTGATGCCGTTGGACTGTTGGTTCCAGGAGGAAGTATTGCTGTTAAATTGGTTAAAGCAGTGGTGGATCGTGGAAAATAAAGGAATTTTCCAAAAAACCGTGAATTTAATGAAATAATAGATTGAACTGATCGCCTTGTATAAAAAGCCACAGTAAAAAAAATATGTGGCTTATATATTTTCCAGCATAAAAAATCCAAGTCGATTATTCGGATTATTCAGATCTGATCAATGACCCACAAAAATCGCACTCGACGGTTTGATCATCCACCCAATTTGCGTCATTTCTATGGATGGGGGCGCCACATTTCGTACAGTTGGTCGGAAGATGCCCAGGATGCAAAGTGGCCGGAGCCGGTTGAATCGAAATTAACCCAACCCTTGAACCAAATTCGCTTATCATGGATTCCGAGGCTGACTTCATCCCTTTGTTGGTAAATTTGCGGGAGATGTTGTTATAGAAAACAGTTGTCCGGTTGATCATCTGATGCTGGATGAATAGGTTAAGGGCCAGGCGAGCTTGATTCAAGGATGCCTGTTCATTCTGGCTATCAGCGTACGCAGGTGCAGCCTGGGCATTTAGGTTTGCAGCACGTCGAGGATGGGAAGATATTTCCAATTCGGTGGCAAGATTAGCGAAGAGTGGGGCAGCCTGTCCAGGTTCTCCGCTGCCAACCAACTGATTGGCTTTGGTTAAAGATTTCATTTGGACAGGGTTGATGGGCTTGGCTTGAAAAGCTGCTCGACGAATACGCCGAAACATAAGTACCTCCTTCGTCCATATTTCTCTTCATGAGGAAATTGCAATCCAATCTATTGAAGCGTAAATATTTTGTTATTAAAAATCTCCGGGTCCTGCCAGGACCCGGAGATTTTGATTCTTTACGCTGTTTTTAGGACTGGCCGAAATTTATAGCCATAAATTAACATGCCGCGTTCGTCGCCATCAGAGCGCAGTCGGCGAGTAACCATTTCCACGGGCATGCCAATCTCTGGATGCGCCTCCCCAAGATCAGTTAATTGAGCAGTTACCAAGGGGCCTTCCTCCAGTTTCACAAGCGCTACCGTGTAAGGTGCAGTATCATCGTATCCAGCTGGAGCTTCATAAATCGTGGTAAACGAAAAGACCGCTCCGCGTCCGCTGAACGCGAAGGATGTTTTTGCATCCTTTCCACAAGCAGGGCAAATATCGCGCGGCGGGAAAATTTTGGTGTCACAGTGTGGACAAACTTCACCGACCAAACCATACCGTTGCTGGTTGAGTCGCCAATGGCGGGGAATTTCCATATTTTTTCTCCTAGATAGAACTTATATACATTCTATCCAGACAGTCTATCAGGAACTATCAGGCTTGTATGCCTCCAGCTTCATAGCCTTAGAGCATGTTTTCCATGATGTGAGTTACAGCGATTGAGGCGGGACCGCCTAAACATTGAATGAGAGCTATTCTTGCCCCGGGGATCTGATTATTCCCAGCCTGTCCCCTTAATTGCATCGTTGCTTCGACAGCCTGGTAAACGCCTGTTGCACCTCCTGGGTTACCCCGCGCCTTGAGCCCTCCCATCGTGGCGCAAGGGAGTTGTCCAGTCAACGCGATGGATCCGTCCCTGGCATGATCCCAACTTTTTCCTCGTTTGGCAAATCCGGCTGCTTCCAACGACAATGCAGCGAAAATGGAAAAGAGATCAAAATATTCGAACAGATCGACCTGCTCGAGAGAAATACCAGTTTTATGAAATGCTTGCTCTATCGAAGTATTTGCAGCTCTAAACCATAACAGGTCACTGCGTTCTGCCAGCGTAAACGTGTCCGTGGCAATTGTTGATGCAATCAGGCGGACAACGGGGTGCGGAAAACCATTGGGGAGCAATTCCCGCCTGGTAAGAATCAGCGCTGCAGCACCGTCGAGGTTGGGGGCTATGTCATAAAGGTTCAGCGGTTCGCAAACCGGTTCAGCTTTCGCATAGATATCCAGCTCAACCGCTTTTCGATACATTGCGTACTCATTCCCGACTCCATTTTTGTGGGCGGTCAGCGGGAATAATGCCAATCCATTCACAGGAATTTGATTCTCAGAGATATAGCGGCGAGCTAGAAGTGCAGCCTGGGAAGTGAGCGTCAACCCATGGATAGCTTCGAAATCCGCATCAGTTTGGGTGGCAAGGGCACTCTCAAGGTCAGAGCCAATAACGTCGGTAAATTTCTCCACCCCGACCACGAGGGCAACGTCCACCAACCCACTCGAAACAGCCAGGTAGCCCTGTCGCAATGCTGCACCACCGGATGCGCCTCCCGCCTCGACAGTCGCAGCCTCGATACCGATTAAACCGGCATAATCGGCCAGCAACGTCCCAAGATGTGCCTGGCGGGAAAGGGAACCGGCAAGCATATTACCAACATAGAGAACCTGCGGTTTTAAGCCACCGGAATCCTGGATGGCAGCTTGAATTGCGTGCAGCGCCAGAGAACGCAGGGAAGTGTCCCAATGTTCACCGACAGAAGTTTGTCCTATTCCAGCGACGATGATATCCGTCATAATCATTTCATCGCGATCTTGCCGCGGTATCGGGAGTAGGTTGCATAATCAATTTCTGTACGCCGGGCAATATAGTCCTGGGTTTTAAGAGCCTTATCTCGCCGCTCAAGTAGTTTGTCAGTAACAGTAATGTCAAAGGCATCTGAACCTGCTCCGGACCCGAACGAGACCATTAAAATACGATCCCCAGACTGGGCTATGTCCAAGGTGGCGGTCAAACCGATGATTGCAGCACCGGCATAAGTGTTCCCGATAACGGGTGATAACAGACCAGGTTTGATTTGCTCGGGTGTGAAACCTAGCAGTGAGGCAGTGCGTTGTGGGAATTTTGTATTTGGCTGGTGGAATATAGCCCACGCATAATCCGTGGGTTTTGTTCCCATTTCTTCCATTAATGTCTTCCCTGCGGTGGTACTGTGCTTGAAGTAGGCAGGTTCGCCAGTGAACCGATTGCCGTGTTCGGGGTAACGTTGATATTCTCGCCGCCAAAAGTCGGGTGTATCACTTACGAAGGAATACGAGGCGTTAATACATGCCAAACTTTCCTCTGCTGGACCAAGGATAAAAGCAGCCCCGCCAGCTGCCGCAGTGTACTCGAGTGCATCGCCTGGTTTTCCCTGAGCAGTATCGAGACCTGCAGCCACGGCATAGCGAGCCATGCCAGATCCGATCAGTCCCATTGCCATGACCATGGCCTCTGTACCAGCCTTGCAGGCGAACTCCATATCTGCAGCCTGGACGTGAGGCGCAGCTCCAATTGCTTCAGCGACAATTGTCGAAGTGGGTTTTACAGCGTACGGGTGAGATTCCGATCCAATCCAAACAGCACGGATTTCTGCGGGATTAACCCCGGCACGTTTCAACGCGTTCCGCACGGCCTCGAGAGACATTGTAACTACATCTTCATCCAACCCGGGGACGGCTTTCTCCTTGATGGGTAACCCGGATGTTCGACCGCCTACCCAGACGCGGGCAACTTCCCTGGCAGGCAAGCGATAGCGCGGTACGTAGGCGCCATAACCGATGATACCTACGGGTTTAGCTGGTTTAAGGATTGTGGAGAATGGTTGAGGGATGGTCATATATTTACCTTAAATTAATTTAATGGGAGTGGCGACTCAGGCATATTATTATCTTCGATAATCAAAATATGAAAATCTTTCATCTTTAATAACCCTTTGCCTTCATGAACTGCTTCGAACATGATAGGGTAGCACTGAGGTCCTCTTATCGAACCATTAGATATGTAACCGATCAGACCATCTGGTATCGCATTTAATAAATCGCGGAGAGGAAATTTTTTTCGTCCAGATAAAACCAAAACCGCGATGTCACATGGACAACCAGACTTTTTCCATTGTCCTTTGTTGTGATGGATCTATTGATGAAATCATTGAATTGGTCGGGCTCTGGAGTTGAGCAAGGTCCTGATAATGGATTTAATGATGAAATTGCAGCGAGGGTATCATATTCAAGCTGCAACTCGACGGTAGCGGTTTCAGAAATGAGCGTATTTTGAAAATTCGTTTGTACAGCTGATGCAACAGACTTTGGTTGTGATGAGCCGCAAGCAGATAACATGATGGCAATTGCCGAGAAAATATATACTCCAGAGTGCATGTTTATCTAGTCTCTTTTAATATTTGTTCTGCACGATCAATTCTTACTATTTTCTCAGCCACCATCCTCGCCGCCACCTCATCTATCTGTTCGCCTGTAGCTCCAGCAGCAGATGCCACCTGTCGTGCATGCAGGGTCATATGTCCGGACTGGATGCCTTCTGTGGCTAAAGCGCGCAGGGCAGCGAGATTTTGTGCCAATCCGACTGAGGCAACGATCCCGGCCAATTCTGACGCGGTATTGACACCCATTAATTTTAAAACAGCTTTAGCTGCCGGATGAACCTTTGTCGCTCCACCCACAATTCCAACAGCCATCGGCATTTCCAGTTCACCGGTCAAATTCCCATCCACATCCTTACCCCAGGTACTTAGACTAGTATAACGCCCCTTACGTGCAGCATAAGCATGTGCTCCAGCCTCGATGGCGCGCCAGTCATTGCCCGTTGCGACGATAACTGCATCCACGCCGTTCATGATGCCTTTATTATTGGTGGCAGCACGGTAGGGATCAGCAACCGCAAATGCCCAAGCTTCGATAATCCCGTTCCGAACTTGTTCTCCCGTGAAATATTGGTCGTCAGCATTCATGAAAGCAAGATCCCTGGACAATATCGTACAATTTGCTTTTACAAGACGCCTATCTGCAAGGTTGGACAAGATCCGTAAATGCACACGCCCCCCAGTAATCTGGGCGATATGTGGGGAGAGTTTTTCGCAAGCAGTGTTAACTGCATTTGCTCCCATTGCATCCCGGACGTCGTAAATTAAATGAAGCACGAGAAATGCCCCAATGGGAGACTCCTCGATCAGGCGAATTTCCAAGTCGCGTGCTCCACCTCCAATTTTATTTAAAACCGGATCTATCAAGTTGACCTCAGCAAGCAAATCGGATTTATGTTCGAGTAATTTCATGCTTGCTTTCATTAAATCCTTGATATCCAAAACCTGGATCTGACCAATCATCTCCGGTGCGGATGTGGTAGCGGTGAACCCGCCTGTAGCGCGAGCTAGTTTAGCCATAAACGAGGCTCCTGCCACCACTGAAGGCTCTTCAATTGCCATGGGGACCAGGACCTCACGTCCATTGATGATGAAATTCATCCCTATCCCGAGTGGAATACCAAAAACCCCGACGGCATTCTCAATCATATGGTTGGATGTGTCGGGTGACAAACCAGTAGTCATGAAAGCGGAGAGATCGTCGGGATCAAGACCGGCAGCCTCTGCCAGTCTTTTAATCCTGTCACTCAGGGGCAAATTGTAAAACCCAGAGATGCGCGAAGAGGTCATGCTTCCATTTTATCAGGGTGGGCTGGCAAAATCTATCAAACTTGTCATAAAATGGATATGTAGAGTAAAATTATCTACATTGAGGTATCCGAATGCTCCTGACGCGCGAAGAGTTGCAAGAGAGATTGATAGGATTACACCGGGCGAGCCTGGAACTGGTAAAGGAAGTCTCGCTTGAGACATTATTGGAGCGTATTGGTGCCCTAGCGTGCGAACAGGCAGGTGCAAAATATGCCGCCCTGGGAGTGTTGGACGATGAGGGAAAACTCAAGCAATTTATTACTGTAGGAATGACAACTGAAGAAATCAAGAAGATCCCTCACCCTCCCCGTGGGCTGGGTTTAATAGGTGCGTTGATGCACGGCAATACCGGTAACATCCGTATCCCGGAGATCGAAGACGACCCAAGAGCTGTCGGTTTTCCCATTGGACATGCTGAAATGCATTCCTTACTGGGTGTGCCCATCCGAATCGGAGGGAGGCAGTTAGGACAGATCTATCTGACTGAAAAAATCGGCGATTCCGAATTCAGCGCTGATGATGAAAAAGTAATTGATATACTATCTGCATACGCGGGCGTCGCAATCGAAAATGCACGTCTTTATGAGAAATTGCAGGAACGAGAAAGTACACTTACCCGCCGAAATGACCAATTGGCGCTGATCAACCAGATTGGGTCAGCGCTGGCTTCATCTCTGGAACTCGAAGAAATCCTGAATAAAACTCTCGCGCTTTTATTGGCACATTTCAAGGTGGAAGCCGGTGAAATTTTCCTAAAAGAAGAAGATGGTGAGACCTTACGCCTTGTTTTACACCGTGGTGAGGCAGCCGAAGCCTTCTGGACTCGAAATCGCTTTAAGATCGGTGAGGGGATGGTTGGCCAAGCCGCAGAAACGCTCAAACCAGTAATCAGTAATCATCTCGATCGAGATATGCATGGGACCCGCCAGGCAGTGGTGGAGGCAGGGTTCAAACAAATTGCCTGCATCCCGCTAACGACACATGGGGAAGTTGTCGGCGTGCTGACCATAGCCACCCGCAGCCGCAGGACAATCTCACAAAGTGAAATACAACTACTGGTTTCGGTTGCTGCCGGGGCTGGCACAGCAATAGAAAATGCCCGCCTTCATTCTAATGTACGGCGACTGGCGGTGTTGGAAGAACGCGAACGAATTGGGATGGACCTGCATGATGGAATAATCCAGTCAATCTATGGAGTTGGGTTGGCGCTGGAAAACGCACGTACATTATTACGTGAGAATCCGAATGATGCCGAGGAGCGTTTGCGGAAGGCGATGGAAGACTTAAACCACACAATACGGGATATACGAAGTTATATTCTCGATCTGCGCCCTCGACAATTGCAAGGGGAGAGTCTTCTTGAGGGATTGGGAAGACTAATTTCTGAGTTCCGTCAAAATACAAAATTGGAAGTCAGCCTGGCAGCCCCAAAGGATCTTTTAGCTGACCTGCCGCAAATGCATGCTATGTCCCTTTTCCATATCTGTCAGGAAGCCCTGGCAAATATTGCCAAACATGCCAAGGCCTCAAAGGTCACGATAGATTTGTGGACAACCTCTGACCGGGTCTTACTGGAAGTATCTGACAATGGACAGGGGTTTGAATTGGAAAAGACTAATAAAACAGTGGGGCATGGATTGGCGAACATGCTTACGCGAGTCCAAAATGTAGGAGGAGACGTGGATATCACCACGGCTGTTGGTGAAGGTACATCCATTCTTGCTTGGGTCCCACGCCTCCCTACCAAGATAGTGGCTTGATTCATATCCTTTCAATCAACGAAACGCCTGAATGAGCGTTTCACGTTTCACGAAGCCTGCTTTCTTTACCAGTCGGAAATTTTAAGAATTGGTTGCGAACATTCAGTAACCCAGCAAGTGTTCATGAAAACCCCCAAGATATGGCGAATAATTTAATTCTTCCGGCGGCTGTGGGGGGTGGGTGAATTAACAATTCCTGTGTGATGATACTTAATTCTGAAATGCTTGTTAAGGTTATATACACCTTAAAAAATAGAATGTTTTTAAGCTAGCGTAGGTTTGGCGTATGGAATAATTTGGTTTTTTCTGCTAGAATGAACTCGGTAAGGATAGAGGGCACTACCCTCCCCCCAGCTAAGAAAGTTGGTTAGAACCGAATAATGTAATAGTTACCCACTGCGAAAGCAGTGGGTCTCTATCACTGTACCAAATCGCCGGAAATCCGTTTGTTTGGAGGAAGAGATGGACGCCGAGCAAGCCTGGCAGTCAGCGTTGGGACAACTCCAGATGGAGATGCCGAAGGCATCTTTTGATACCTGGGTGCGAGATACCCAGATTTATTCTTATGATGACGGGTTGTTTACCATTGGTGTTCGGAATGCTTACGCCCGTGATTGGTTGGAAAGCCGGCTATCAAGTACTGTGACACGCCTATTGATGGGCATAATGAACCGTACTGTGGATGTAGCCTTCATTGTCAATGCCAGCGCATGTAGCGAATCAGTGTCGGAAACTGCCAATGCGAAGGATATTTCTCCTGAAACATTGAGTGTATCCCTTATACCTCGCAGTGTTACTCTAAATCCCCGATATACCTTTGAAAATTTTATTGTTGGTCCGAATAACCGGCTAGCCCACGCAGCTTCTCAAGCTGTAGCTGAGAGTCCTGCCAATGCGTACAATCCGTTGTTCCTATACGGGGGGGTAGGCCTTGGAAAAACTCATCTTTTACATGCCATTGGGAATTACTGCCAGGAGAATTGTCTGCATGTTCTATATGTATCCTCCGAAGATTTTACGAATGATATGATCAATGCCATCAGGTCTCACACCACCCAGGCATTTAGAGACAAGTATAGGTCAGCGGACGTTTTATTGGTGGATGATATCCAGTTCATTGCCGGGAAGGAATCTACACAGGAAGAATTCTTTCATACCTTCAATACATTGCATGGTCAAAATAAGCAGATTATTGTTTCCTCTGACCGTCCTCCCAAGTCGCTTGTCACGTTGGAGGAACGATTGCGTTCCAGGTTCGAATGGGGACTGACAGCTGATATCCAATTGCCCGACTTGGAAACCCGGCTGGCGATCCTTCGCTCGAAAGCAGAAAGACTGGGGTATGATGTGCCTCCCGATGTATTGGATTTAATTGCCCGAAGAGTCCAGTCAAATATTCGCGAACTTGAAGGGGCATTAAATCGCATAGTGGCTTTTGCTGACTTAAGTGGAATGTCACTAACCCCTCAACTTGCTGATGTAGCCCTAGCAGACCTATTGCCCCAGCGCGGTGATGTTAAACCGGGTGCGGTAGTGGATATGGTGGCCAAAACCTTCAATTTATCAGTGGATCGCTTGCTCAGTCCCGATCGATCCCGGGAAGTGGCTTTGCCGCGCCAGATCGCCATGTATCTTATGCGAGAAACCAATATTTCTTTGCCCCAAATAGGGCTGGCTCTGGGCGGTCGCGATCATACGACGGTAATGTATGCATGTGAGAAAGTAGCTGATCTGCTCGAGCGGGATGATAAAGTTCGCAGGCAGGTTGTCCAAATCCGGCAGCAATTGTACGCGTGAAACTATGCACTTCATAGAATATTATTATCATCCCGATGACGAATCATCGGGATGATAGTTTTAGATTGAGACGCGATCTATGCTTTAGGAGATATTATTATTGAGCGTTTTATCTACCAGCAATGAAGGTGAGCAACGCCTAATATTTTTTACGGGGAATTATCGATAAAACTACCGCCGTTGATTTTTCGATCTATTACCCTGTGTTCTTCATCGAAATTGATGACAACTTCAATTTGTTGGAAACAATGACCAGTTCCGATCAGCACCTTTCGACAGGTGTAAAAGGGTTTACCCTTGTCGTTCAATTCCAGACTGGGCTCGTTTCTAGGTCAACCTGCCCACGGATTGATTCCCCGCATTGCATTCATTTAGCGGAAAAAATATAAAATGCTCCGTGTTGACGAGAAGGGGAGAGAAGGTTTTTTAAGAAACTCATATTAACTTCCAATGTGAAACTATAGGCACACCCGAACTACGCCGTACGTGTTTGCGCGAACGGAATGGTGAAGATACCAAACCAGTGTATGAATTTCGGCGGCTGGGCATCCTTGAGCTTTGCATAACCTACACCCAAACGATCCAATCGAACCAGGAATTTTTCCAATCTTTGCAGGAAATTTTTAAAATCCCTCATATTTTTTGATGTCCAGCCGGTTTCAGCCATGGCAGTCAGCCGGGGGTAGGCTTGATATTCGAGCCGAGCACGGCTTGGCACCCATTCGGACCATAATGGAAATTCCAGACCAAGAATTGTCCCCGCCTCCGTATCTTCCAACTCATCTGGAATTGGTTCATACTGATAAGCCAGGCTTAATGGCATCAAGCTATAACTGTGATCCAAGTAAGCGCTCAGATAGGGAGACATGACAACAGAACGCTTCTCATTACAGATAGCTTCCAATAGTCGTGGTCGCCCTCCAGTCCAGTACTGTATTACAGCACTTTCCACCAGTCCATTTTGCAAGATCTCGTTCCAACCTATAGCCCTGCGCCCTTTAGAATCCAGATAAGCAGCAATACGATTGGTAAAATAGACCTGGAGAGCGTGTTCCCCCTTTAACCCCCGCTCAATGATGCGTCGCTGGCAATTGGGGCAGCTCTTCCAGCGTTTTTTAGGAGCTTCATCTCCGCCGATATGAATGTAAGGAGAGGGAAATAGAATAAGAATTTCATCAAGAACGTCTTGCAGGAAGTAAAAAACCTGGTCTTTCCCAGCACAGTAAATATCGGAGTATATCCCAAAGTGCGTGGCAACCTGGAACGGACCAGACCTACAGGCTAATTCGGGGTAAGATGCAATTGCGGACAAACAGTGACCCGGCATTTCAATCTCCGGCACAATCGTGATATTTCGATTTGCCGCGTAAGCCACAATTTCCCTAATTTCCTCTTGGGTGTAAAAACCATTTTGTGGTATTCCGTCATGTTTTTTACCCAGGATGGTGTTGCTCGTCCCTGCCCGTCGGGAGCCGATCTCTGTAAGTTTGGGATATTTTTTTATCTCAATCCGCCAGCCCTGGTCTTCGGTGAGATGCCAATGAAAAACATTTAATTTTTGCAAAGCCATCAAGTCTAGCGTTAAAAAAAGAGTCTCCTTGCCATGGAAATAACGGCCTTCGTCAAGCATGAATCCGCGCCAGGGAAAACGTGGCCTATCTTCAATGTGCATGCACGGGATGCTCCAGTCGACCTCTAAAAATGGAACGCGTTCTTCAATTTCAACAGGGAGTAGTTGGCGCAACGTCTGGATGCCGTAAAAAATTCCCGCCGTGCCTGGTGATTCTATAACAATGGAATCAAGGTTCACTTCGAGCGTGTAACCTTCTCGTCCGAGCTCCTTCAGATATGGATTCAGGAACAGGCAGATTCTATTTTTTATAACCAAGGGGTGAGACTTAATCTGGATTTCAAACGGAAACCGAGTTGGAGGAGACACTAATTCTCGCAAATAGCTGGCATTCCATAAGTTGAGAGTATCAGCTAGAATTTTAAATTCCTTCGTCAACCGAAATTGTCCGGACTTGGGTTCAATTTTGCAAGGAAGAGGGATGATATTCATATCGTGATGCTTCTCTTGACCAGCTTATTTTCCATAGACCTATTTTACATCGCCTTGGCTGGATTTGTGGTATACTACCGCCGCTCCCGACAAGGAAGCACATTCTGCCCGGGACGGGCAATAAGCGTCCCTGAGCGGGTTTGTAATCCCCGCTAAACTTTCAGGTCCCGCAGGGGTAGGACCGAGTTATAAGGAGAAAAAATGGCTGTTGTAACTATGAAAGCGCTGCTGGAAAGCGGCGTCCATTTCGGCCACCGGACCAACAAGTGGAATCCCGGTATGAAGCCGTATATTTTTACCGAGCGCAATGGTATCCACATCATAGACTTGCAGCAAACTGTTAAGGCAATCACCAACGCATATAATGCCATTCGTGATTGTGTCGCGACCGGCGGCGTAGTAATGTTCATTGGCACCAAGCGGCAAGCTCAAGAAACGGTTCACGATGAAGCCATCCGATGTGGGATGCCATATGTCACCGAACGCTGGTTGGGGGGAATGTTGACCAACTGGTCTACGATGCATCAGCGCATTGTTGAGCTGGAGCGAATGGAGAAGCTATTTGCCACCGGCGATATCGAAAAGTTGACCAAAAAAGAAGCTCTTTTAATTCAACGACAAATTACTCGCCTAAATATTCATCTCTCTGGTGTCCGCAACATGGTACGCGTTCCGGACCTGGTATTTGTGGTGGATGTAAGCCGTGAATATGCAGCCGTCCATGAAGCCAATTTGATGAATATCCCGGTGATTGCGCTTGTAGATACGAACTGCGATCCAAACAACGTGGATTATGTAATTCCATCCAATGACGATGCAATTCGCGCGATCAAATTACTGGTGTCCAAGATGGCGGATGCTGTTGAAGAAGGCAAAGCCCTTCGAAAGGATGAGGAACTCGAAGCAGAAGCAGCCGCTGCAAGGGTGCCTGAATCAGATTTTGACTCGGTCAAGATACTTGCACACACTATAGATACCGAGGAAGAACTCAAGGATGATGAATTGCTGGGTGAGGCAACCCTGGCCAAGCTAGCCCCGGTTCCTGGAACAGAAGAAATCCCGTCTAATGAAGTTGTGGTAGACGAAACTAAGAAGAAAGGTGAATTAATCGACGAAGATGCCGGGAAAGAAGAGAAAAAATAAAGGAATTGGCATGGAAATTACAACTGAAATGATCAAAGCATTACGCGAAGCCACGAAGGCCGGGGTACTGGATTGCCGAAAAGCCCTTGAAGCTTCGAACGGAGATTATCAAAAAGCAGTAGACTTCCTACGAGAAAAAGGCTTAGCTACTGCAGCGAAGCGAGCTGATCGCCAGGCATTGAATGGGATAGTTGAACTATATTCTCATGGAGATGGTCGAGTGGGAGTAATGGTGGAAGTCAATTGCGAGACTGACTTTGTCGCCCGAGCAGAGCAATTCCGAAAGTTTGCCCATGAACTAGCATTGCAAGTAGCTGCAGCTGCTCCAAGGTATGTAAAAGAGGAAGATATTCCAATAGACGTTTTGGATCACGAAGTTGGGATTGCCAAAGCGCGTGCGCTTGAGGAAGGTAAACCTGAAGCCATATTGGAGAAAATCGCTCAGGGACGTGTAGAGAAATTCAAGGATGAGGCAGTTTTAATGCGTCAAGCATATATCCGGGACGATAAGATCACTATTGGGAAACTCCTGCTCGAACAGGTTGCCGCGCTCGGAGAGAACATCGTTGTCCGGCGTTTCGCGCGGTGGGAATTGGGCGAGGTAAGTGAGTAATTAGAAAGCCAACCATTCGGTTGGCTTTTTTCTTACTAGGGTATTCGAGGAGATAATATGACGGATCTCAAATTCAAACGCATTTTACTCAAGCTAAGCGGCGAGTCCATTGCAGGTCCGAGCGGCTTTGGGATTGACCCGGAACAAGCTGAGGCGATTGCCGAGCGAGTAAAAACCGTTCACAAAATGGATGTGGAAGTGGCGATTGTCATTGGCGCAGGGAACCTGTGGAGAGGGAAACAAGGTCTCGACCGGGGCATGGACCGTGCCACTGCGGATTACATGGGAATGCTGGCTACAGTGATGAATGCCATGGCCTTGATGGATGCCCTGGAAAGGACCGGAGTCTTTACACGGGTCCAATCAGCCATAGAAATGAGAGCCGTTGCCGAGCCCTACATTCGGCGTCGGGCGATCCGTCACCTTGAAAAGGGTCGCGTGGTAATTTTCGGTGCAGGTACGGGAAATCCGTTCTTTTCCACTGATACAGCAGCAGCCTTGCGCGCGGTCGAGATTGATGCAGGAGTATTGATCAAAGCAACCAAAGTAGATGGTGTTTATGATGCAGACCCGCAAAAGAATCCCGGGGCTCACAAGTTTGATGCACTCAGCCATATTGACGTTCTCAACCGCCGCCTGGAAGTAATGGATAGCACTGCAATCTCGCTGTGCATGGATAACAACCTGCCCATTTTAGTTGTCAATCTATGGGACCCGACTGCACTTGAACGCGCTGTACGCGGAGAAAAAGTTGGCACGCTGGTTACAACCTAGATCATAATTATTGAGAGTCACCTGAGATGATATGACAGGGTCGCCTGATGACAATATTCAGCGGCCCTGTTTGGTGTTTATAGTGTCTGGAATTCGTTGGGCTCATGATTTTATTGGCGTTTTTCAAGGTTTTAAGGTATGCTTATATAAAATAAATTTTTCATCCCAGGAGGCCGACGTGATAAAGGACATTCTTAAAGAAACTGAGACACGAATGCACGCCGCAATCCAAAATCTGGATGATGACCTGGCCGTTATTCGTACTGGCCGTGCCACCCCAACCTTAGTTGAAAAACTTCCTATCGAATACTATGGCACTCCAACTCCTCTGATGCAATTGGCATCCATATCAGTACCCGAACCGCGCGGCCTTCTTATCAAGCCCTTTGATCCATCCTCTTTGAAAGGCATCGAACGCGCGATCCTTGCTTCAGATCTTGGACTTACTCCCAACAATGATGGTAAACAAATTCGCTTGAACCTTCCCGCATTAACAGAAGACCGGCGTCACGAACTGGTCAAGGTTGTACATGCCCGGTTGGAAGAATGCCGTATTGCCGTGCGAAACGTAAGGCGCGATCACCATAACGATATGCGCGATTTTGAAAAGGAAAAACTTATTTCGGAAGACGACCTCAAACGGGGGGAGGACGAACTGCAAAAAATCACAGATCATTATATTGAAGAGATAAATAAGCACGGACTTCGTAAAGAACAGGAGATCATGGAGGTGTAGTGACGGTTTCTGATCGTCGCTACTGAGTTTATGGCAAAGAAAACCAAGACCTCCTTTTCGAGAATTCCCACACACGTCGCAATTATCATGGACGGAAATGGGCGCTGGGCAATTTCGCGCGGCTTGCCTCGCCTGGCAGGACATAGAGCAGGTACTGAGAATTTGCGCCGAATTATTACTGCCTGTGTTGAGTTCGGAATTAAATATCTTACAATCTATGCTTTCTCCACCGAGAATTGGGGGCGTCCGCGGGAGGAAGTTGACGGATTAATGCACATCCTGGAGGATGTTATTGATAAAGAGTTAGCCGAGTTGAATAAGGAAGGTGTCCAATTACGTCATATTGGACGATTGGAACGGCTTGATCCAAAACTCCAGGAAAAGGTCCTGGACGCTATCGAGTTGACGAAAAACAACAATCGACTGGTATTAAACGTGGCTTTTAATTATGGCGGGCGTGATGAAATTGTTTGTGCCATTCAGCGTATCATAAAAGATGGCGTCAAGCCCGAACAGGTGAACTCTGACCTGGTCAGTCAATACATGTTTACCGCAGGTGTCCCAGACCCTGACCTGATCATACGAACATCGGGGGAATTGCGGGTCTCCAATTTCATGATCTGGCAGGGGGCATATTCTGAATGGTATGTAACTTCTGTTTATTGGCCGGATTTTAATAAGGAAGAGCTTCAAAAAGCGTTGGATACATTTTCCCAGCGAGATCGCCGCTATGGTGGTATCTCCCATCCGGTAGAGGAATAATATTTTCATGTTAATTAGACGCACGCTTGCCGCACTCGGTCTGGCGGCCATCGGCATCCCTGCCATGATTATGGGAGGGCTTTTTTATTTTGCTTTGATTACTCTCCTGCTGGGGATTGCCACCTGGGAATATGGAAAAATCTTCCATACGGCAGGCTATAACGCCTCCACCCCTTTGCTGGTGGGAGGAGTAGTAGTTATTGTTGGGCTGAGGGCATATTCCCCCTCCCTGGCACCTGCTTGCCTGACCTTGCTTATCCTGGCTGCCATGACATGGCATCTTTTTGACTACGAAAAAGGTCGCAGCCTGGCCGCAACCGATTTCGTTGTCACGGTTGGCGGGATCATATACCTGGGGTGGATCGGTGCTTACTTAATCGATATTCGCAATTTACATGACGGAATTTGGTGGCTGGCACTTGTTTTACCAGCCGTCTGGCTGGCAGACACGGCAGCATATTTTATTGGGAGGCGTTTTGGTAAACATCAGCTCAGCCCACGACTGAGCCCCAAAAAGACATGGGAAGGATATTGGGGCGGGGTTATATTTGGAACTGCAGGGACAGCAGGATTGGCTGTATTGTGGCATAGTCTTGGTGGCCCAGCTGTGACATGGTGGCAGGGAGCAGCGCTGGGTGCCGCGCTTTCCATTCTGACCACGTTAGGAGATCTGGGAGAATCCATGTTCAAGCGCCAAGCGGGGATGAAGGATTCAAGTCAGATCATACCCGGGCATGGTGGGGTGCTGGATAGGATGGATTCCTGGTTGTGGGCAGGTGCGCTGGGTTATCTGCTGATCATTTGGTTTCTGATCTAGGAAGAACCTTTCCAGGAGTGTTGATATGACTACTGAACCGACACGCAATTTAGCTCTCGAACTCGTGCGCGTTACCGAAGCAGCAGCATTATCTGCTGGTCGCTATATGGGTCGTGGAGATAAAAATGCAGCTGACCGCGCTGCAGTAGAAGCGATGCGGCTTGTTTTAAATACAATTTACATGAATGCTGTCATTGTGATTGGGGAGGGTGAGAAAGATCATGCCCCCATGTTATTCAATGGGGAACATGTAGGAAACGGGAATGGTGCGGAGATGGATATTGCCGTTGATCCTATCGACGGAACACGTCCGTTAGCCAATGGAACATGGAGTGCCCTCTCAACGGTGGCTCTGGCACCGCGTGGGACGATGTTTGACCCTGGCCCATTTCTTTATATGGATAAAATTGCCGTAGGCCCGCAGGTTAAAGGGAAAGTGGATATTAATGCACCTGTGAAGCAGAATCTCGCTGCAATTGCCAAAGCAGGAAGCAAATCAATTGAAGATATAACGGTGATAATCCTGGATCGACCACGCCACGAGCAATTGATTGCTGAAGTACGCCTTGCGGGGGCGCGCATTCGTTTAATTCCTGATGGGGATGTTGCAGGTGCATTAATGACCTCCTGGCCAGATTCAGGAATTGATGCCTTATTTGGAATTGGTGGGACACCCGAGGGGGTACTCTCCGCCTGTGCACTGCGGGCAATGGGAGGGGAAATTCAAGGCAGATTGTACGCAAGAAACGATGATGAGCTTCGCCGCGGGCGAGAGCGGGGATACGATTTTGAAAAAGTGTTGACAATGAACGACCTGGTCTCAAGCGAGGATGTTTTTTTTGCTGCTACCGGTGTAACCGATGGTGAATTTTTAGATGGTGTAAAGTACTTTGGATCGGGAGCACGTACCGATAGCCTAGTTGTGCGCGGGCAGACCGGGACAGTCCGCCAGATAATTGCAACTCATCGCTGGGATAAACTTAACAAATTCAGTGCCATAAAGTATTAAATTGGACCCCAGCTCTTAATTTGGATTAATAACCTCTATGTAGCATTGTGATACAATGCCCTCTCGAACACTCTCGCCGGAGGAAATATTGTCCATGGCTAAACAACGAATCTTACTGGTAGATGATCACGAAGTTGTCCGATTGGGTTTGAAATCTCTTCTGGAACGCCACCCTCAATTTGACGTGGTTGGCGAGGCTTCTTCTGCCCGCGAAGCGATGGAAATAGTCAATAATACACACCCAGATGTGGTTGTAATGGATATCCGGTTACCCGGTACTTCCGGCATCGAAGCGTGCGAGGAAATTACCGGGCGTTTTCCGGAAATCAAAGTTATCATGTTGACTTCCTATGCAGAGGATGAGATGCTTTTCTCAGCCATTAGGGCTGGAGCTTCCGGATATATTTTAAAGCAAATTGGCGGAGAGGATCTCGTCCGGGCACTCGAAGCAGTTGGGCGTGGGGAAGCCATGCTCGATCCAACGGTAACCCAGCGCGTATTCCAAGAAGTACGGCGCGCGGTTAAAGAAGAGGAAGCCTCAGCTTTTGCACATTTAAGCCAGCAGGAGAAACATGTCCTGCTGCTCGTATCGGAGGGCAAAACCAATCGTGAAATTGCCAAAGCTCTGTTTCTCGGTGAAGGAACCGTGCGGAACTATGTCAGCAGCATCCTCTCTAAATTGGGTGTAAATAACCGGGCTGAAGCAGCTGCTTATGCAGTCGGTCATAACCTGCGCGAATACATTGCCATGTAGTATCAGATGCCTTCAGGTTGACAAAATCGAAGTTTCAGATAAAATACAACCCGCACGCCGAAGTGGCGGAATTGGCAGACGCGCTAGGTTCAGGGCTTAGTGGCCTTACGGTCGTGAGGGTTCAAGTCCCTCCTTCGGCACAGCAAACCCGCAATACTGCGGGTTTTTGTTATATTCAGGTAAGATTTACTTTCTTGTTCTCTCCAGCGAATGGTAAAATTCCAGCCAGAGTGGAAATTTGTGTTTAAAAAGACCTTATCCATTAACCTAACTTCCACTTTATTAATACCATTACGTAGTTCCGCGTAGACGAATTGGTGGCTGTTCCGTTCTATAGGGTGTGCCATTAAACATTCAAACGACTATTTCTGGGGACACCTTTCGTCTGTAATTTGGTTGGATCGTGGGAAAAGGCATGTTATCCAGAAATGCGAATAAATAGAGGACATTTTCCGGCATTACCCCTGGCTTGTCAAACCTGCTGGTACAGGGTAAGATACGGTTATGAAGATCAAATGGCGCAATATTTTAGTTGTTTTTGGACTAATCTTCGCAGTTATTCTTCTTGTGGATTTTAACCACCGCATGGAGGATCTGGATCGTCTTTCTACTCAATTGAATTCAGTTCGCGCCGAGGCTACCGCCATTATTCAAACTCAAAACGCCCTTGCTGGTCAGGTCGCTTATGCCACTTCTGATGTAGCGGTAGAAGAGTGGGCTTATGATAATAAAATGGTTCGCCCGGGTGAACATCCTGTGAGCGTCGTGCCTGGCACAGACACCACTCCGACTCCCGAATTGGCAGTTACATCTTCGGGAGGAGGAATACCAATTTGGCGAATTTGGTGGGAATTGTTTTTTGGGAACCACCAATAATATTAAGCCCGGATTATTGAACTGAACCCCAAAAACTGGACATAGAAAAGAAAGCCCTCCTGTGAGAAAATAAGGACAGGAGGTGCTTTTATGTCTGGAAGAGAAGGGATGAGGCATTATCCAAT
>Ga0326726_10000304_pt1 | contig 47030 bp, 43 predicted proteins | sample MHFenrmetagenome_2_FD_207603 | JGI IMG/M metagenome (GOLD analysis project Ga0326726, IMG submission 207603) | Lab enriched peat soil microbial communities from Michigan Hollow, Ithaca, NY, United States - MHF15MN | ecosystem: Environmental > Terrestrial > Soil > Wetlands > Peat | place: USA... | reverse complement strand
GCACCGTCGGGTCGAACTGACCGGTGACCAGCCGCGGAACGAGGCATCCGAAGGCCGCCCCTACCTTGTGTGCACCGGTGGGGAACCACTTGCCTACCAATACAATGATACGAGCTTTAACCCCGGTTAGCGAGGAAGGCAGTTCGAGAGTATTTACCCCGCCGAACCCTCCACCCTTGGCCCTGGGGTCATTGTGCCAGGTGATGCGGAAGAGATTGCGCGGGTCTACGTCCCACAGGCCCACGCCTTTGAGCGATTCCTTGACTTTGGCCGGAATTTTCCCGGGATCTTTCATTTGTTCGAAGGTTGGAATGACGATCATGCGCTCGCGGGCGCGCTGGATGGCGCGGGCGCGCTGGTCTTTTTGGATGGAGAGGTCGATCATGGTCATTATAGGGACTCCTTGCGGAAAAATCAGGAAGTTGTCTGACAACAAATATTATAACGCATATGATCCAGTGGCAGCCACCCAAGCGTCACCCGGATGGAATCAGATACGCTTTTTGGTAAGATCAATTTTTAACACATTCATCCACTGCATATATTCTCGTTCTAGGAGGATTAATTCTTTTCCCTCTTGAAAAAAAAGGTGTTTTATAATATAACCCGATCAATAATATGATAATTATTATCTGAATATTTCATAAAATATGGCTGGGTCGGAAAGGAATAGCGCAATGAACTTCAAGCGCCTATTTATCGGGTTAATATTATTTTTTGGATTGGCGTGTAATCTCACGTCGAAAATACCGGTGAGCACACCCACCTTGGTACCGCCTGCACTCACCCCGACGACAGCGATACCTACAAGTGTCCCTGTTTATGTTCCCCCCGAATGTGTTGGCAAGCCGGTGGCAACTCTACCTGCGGCAACGACTGTTGCTGAACCAACAATTAGCGCAGGGACAAACCCGCCCCTATCCAAGAGTGAACAATTGAGTCTGTTCGAGGAACTAACCGGTCCCGTCCCAAGCCTGTATGTATATCCCGACTTCAGTGGGCTCGATTGGCCTGCCACCGTGGCAAAATACCGTGCCAAGATTGAGGGCGGTCTGGACACAGAGACATTTTATATCGAGATGCAGAACCTCATTGCTGAGCTGGGGGATAACCACTCGTCCTACCTTTCTCCTGTGGATGTGGCGGCTACGAATGCACAATTGGCTGGCAGGAACGATTATGTTGGAATCGGCGTCGAGATATTACCGATGCTGAATAAAAGCCGGCTCTCGATCCTCCTGGTTTTTCCGGGGTCTTCCGCGGAGCATGCTGGTTTGAAACCTCACGACAGCCTGCTGGCTGTGGATGGAATTCCTCTGGTGGAAAATGGGATTACTTACCCCGAGCGAGTGCGGGGTCCGGCATGCAGTGCAGCAGTGTTTACCATTCAATCTCCCGGCGAAGCACCACGGGATGTTACCGTGATCCGGGCTGCCATAAATACCTCCCTCCCCCTCATCGCTCGAATGGTGCCCACCCAGGATGGTTCCCGCATCGGGTACATTTATCTGCCTTCCTTCTTTGATGAGACCATCCCTGGAAAGGTCAAACAGGCGCTTCAGCAATTCGGCCAATTGGATGGACTAATCCTGGATAATCGAATGAATTCAGGAGGGTCCAGCGATGTTGTGGAACCGATTTTGAGCTATTTTACCGACGGCGTCGTCGGACATTTTGTCAGCCGTACCGCAACCCGCCCTTTGCAAGCCAGTGCCGACCCAATTAACTACTCACAGACGGTGCCGCTCGTGGTTTTGGTTGGCACGGATACCGTCAGTTTTGGGGAAATCTTTTCCGGGGTTTTACAGGATATCGGTCGCGCTAAAGTTGTTGGGCAGACCACACTCGGCAATGTCGAAATCCTTCATGGTCACAACTTGAGTGACGGTTCCCTCTTGTGGCTGGCGGAAGAACGGTTTGTACCGCTCTATTCCCAGGCCGATTGGGAAAAAACCGGGATCGTCCCCGACGTACAGGCATCCGCCGATTGGGACACCTTCACATTTGAGACTGATCCATCCGTGGCGGCGGCAGTTACACTGCTGGGTCACCGGTAGCAGACTTAATTTCGCTCCCTCAACACATAAACACGTTGCGACAAGGCGATTAAAGTTATCGGACAGCACAATTCGCCCTGTTATCCTCAATCCCCTCCCCTGTCGCCGGGAGTATTACTGTCGTGGCATTTCAGGCAGGTATATGTGGGCAGGCTGACGGGATGGCAGTCATTGCAGGTTGCCCGTTCATGGTTGATGCAGTTCCTTTCGCCGCAATTGCCACCCGGATGCGGCAGGTTAAAAAGAGCGGGGCTCCATGCACTCGTGCTGTGGCACTGGTCGCAGGTCATTCCCGCGAACAAGCCGGCGTGATAGGTTGGGTCGGGGTGACAGGAAACGCACGTTGTGGGAATTATCGTAAAGACGGCATTGGTGTGGCATTTTGTGCAAGCCAGCCCCGAGTGTGCACCGGTCAGCGGGAATTTGGTCAGCGCATGGTCGAAGGTGGCGGGCAGCCAGCCCTGGGTGGTGTGACAGGTGCCGCATCCATTTCCGAACTGGCCTTTGTGGGCATCATCCTTTGTATGGCAGCCAGCGCAGTCCTGGGAGGTCGATTTAAGGTCTGCAATACTCCGAGCCCCTGTATGACAGCTCCCACAATCAAAGGGTCCATGTTTCCCGGTCAGTTGGAACGTGACATTTGCGTGGTTGAAGGCGTGCCCGTAGCTGTCAACCCCATCGTGACAAGCCAGGCAGTTATCTCCATATTCCAGCAGGTGCGATTGCATGAAATCCGCTTTGATCTGCTCGTGGCAGGTAGTGCAGACAGTTTGGTCGAACCTGGTATAGCTGTTCATATGGCAGGTTTTGCAAACAAACGCCGAGCCATCCGTCTGTTTTTGGTGGGCAGTGAGAGCATACCCGAATGCATCGTGGGAAACATCGATCATGGACAGGTTGGTTAACGCCGCAGTCGCTCCCCTGTGGTCAGGGTGGCAATTCCTGCAGGCCATGCCGGGTTTCTTCACCAATTGGTCGCCATGCAGGGTGGTCGGATCCAGCTCCTGTGCCGCGACATCGGTGTGGCAAAGCACGCACCGGTCACCCATGGTTGCCGTTTGCCAGAAAGCAACATGGCAGGAGGAGCAATTCGCGGCAAGGTCTGCGTGGGAAGTAATGCCACTCAGCCGTGCGCCTGCCTGGGCGTTGAGCGCACCCGGACTAAAAAGTGTGCCTCCGCGCATCATCCCAACCCCAAAGACAACCAGGATACCCAGCATCGACGTAACTATGCCGGGGACTGTAAGAAATCCGTACGGTTTCTTCTCCATCATTCCGATCGTTCCACCTTTATCGCTTGTCGCCTCCACCCTTGGTCTTTAGCCAGTAATCCATGACGGATTGCCCCAACTGGTCATTGGATTTCAATAACTGATTCCGGATGGGACTGATATCCACCTGGGCATTGATCAAATCTCTCAGGGGGCGGGCTATTCTTTGGTCACCCATCACAAGTGCTCCGAGCAAATTCTGCTCGCCAACGACCAGGCGCAGATGGCTGACGTCAGTGCCGCTCTCCGTGGCGATGGTGTTGGGCAACTGCTGCCAGGTTTCGCTGGATCCGCGCGTGGTGTAGACCTGCCCTTCTTCCCGCCCGCTGCCAATGGCACCTATAATGGTCGTCATCACTCCAGCCAGCAACAAAACGTTGGATGCAACCGTCCGCCGGTATATTTCTTCCTTTCCAGCCATATTAAATGCAGCAATTCGTCCCTGCTTCCGCCCTGGATACCAGAGATTGTCAATGGAATAATGGCCGCTCAGCGGGTCATAGATTTGGGCTGCGTCGCCAGCTGAATAGACGTCCGTGGCGCTGGTTTCCAGGTACTGATTCACCAGGATCCCCCGTTCAGTTTTCAGACCTGCCGCCTGTGCCAGTTCCGTGCGTGCTTTTACTCCGATTCCCACCGCCACCATGTCACACTGCAGGATTTTCCCGGTGGAGGTGCGAACCCCTGTAACCCTTCCTCGTTTTCCAAGGATCTCGGCGATTTCGGTGTGGTGGTGAAGAGTAACTTCATCGTGGGTAAGGGGTCGCTCAATCAAGCCTGATTCAACTTTGGCGAGCACGTTCGACCAGAACCAGTCTCCTCGCAGCAGGTAATGCACTTTGACTCCCTGGGCGACCAACCCTTCCACCAGTTCGATTCCAACCACGCCTCCGCCCACCACCACCGCAGTTTTGGTACTCCGCACCATCGAAAGGATCCTGCGGGTATCTTCCAGGTCATCCAATTTAACCAAACCTTGCAAGTTTGATCCCGGAACGTCCAGGGGTATCCCGCTCGCGCCGGTGGCTAGCAGCAGCCGGTCATATGTCATCTTCCCGGATGAATTGATATATATTGCGTGGGACGAAGGATCGATCCGCGTAACCAGCCCCTTCACGTGGTTTACATCCAGGTTTAGCTTGCCTTTTCTTGAAAATAGGAAAAGCTGTTTCTCGGGGATCTCGCCGGTCAAATAATACGCCAGACCGGGACGGGAGTAGAAACCATAAGGGTCATCACTGACCAGCACAATTTCTGCCGCCGGGTCCATCGTCCGCAATGTTTCAGCAGCCGTGTAACCAGCTATGCCCGTCCCGACGATTACGTGGCGGGTCATTTTTGCCTCCCAGGGAATAGTTTTGTTTTCTCGAAATGCAGAACACCGCGCGGGCAACGTTCCACGCATTCCCCACAGGTCAGGCAATAGGAATCTTCGACATACCTCCCCAACCAGGCATAATAACGGACGTCAATACCGATCGGACAATTGAACGAGCAGATCCCGCACTGGATGCAGCGTTCCGCGTCCGGTACAACATGCCCGGTAACCAAGGTTTTGACATGACGAGTTTCGTCACTTATCGGAAAGGTCATTTTGTGAAGGATTTCCTAAATTCCATTATATATCTCCTAACACGAAAAGCCATTGGAGTATATTTGCATTTATTTTTATGCTTCTATTTTGACAACTATTCCATTTTTGATATCTACCGGCCTGACTTGATTGCCTGGTTGGCAACCCGGTCAACCAGCCCGGGGGCGATCAATTTCAACCATTGCCCCAGCTTGCCGCGCAGGGTCATCACAACTTCCCGTTTGCGCCTCGTCATCGCTGCGACCATGATTCGCGCGAATTTCTCCACCGGCATTACTTCCCCCTCCCGGACCGGGCTTGTGACCAGTGGTTTCCCATCCGGTCCCAGTGCTTGGGCGCGTACCTGCGAGGCTACGAAACCTGGATAGATCATGCAGACGCATACTCCAAAAGGCTCCACCTCTATGCGCAGGGAGTCGAAGAAGCCCGTCATGGCATGTTTGCTGGCAGCATAACCGCTGCGGGTGGGTATACCGGACTTGCCCGCCAGACTTGATACTCCAACGATCAGTCCTTTTGATTTTTTTAGATAAGGTAGCGCGAAATGGGTGCAATACATGCTCCCCAGGTAATTGACGCGCATAATCTGTTCGAAGATGCCCAACTCGTTTACGTCTTCGAACCTTGCCCACATGGTGATACCGGCGTTGTTGACCAGCGCATCGATTCGCCCGAATTCTTCAGCGGCGCGACGCACCATGTCCTTGCATTGGGACGGGAAACCGTTATCCGTCGGAATGGCGATGGCTTTACCGCCTCGTTCGATGCAGTCAACTTTCGCAGCCTCCAGCCGCTCTCTATTCCTGGCTGCCAGTACCAGACAGGCTCCCTGGTCCGCAAGTTGGTGAGCCAGTTCCCGCCCAATCCCGGAAGAAGCTCCGGTGATGATCACAACTTTATCTTTGAAGGCTGTGGGATTCATTTATTACCTCCTGTACCATGCACAAATCGTAGATTATTTCCCTGAGATTGCTTGAGCGGCTACGACCGCGTGGGAAAAAGGATTTCATGAATTCTCATTTTATTTTTGCTTCGATATGCTATTATATTGGGGTTGGTCCGGAAATGTTTTATCAACCTGAAGGAGGTATCCATGTCCAAGATCATCCGGCAATCTGTCACCTTCAAGGCATCCCCACATGCTGTTTACGAAGCACTGATGGACTCAAAAAAACATGCTGCCTTTACAGCTGGAAAAGCCAGCATCAGCCGCGCGGTAGGCGGGAAATTTACCGCCTACGATAATTACATCGCGGGGAAAAACGTGGAACTGGTGCCCGATAAAAAGATAGTGCAGGACTGGCGCGCCGTGGACTGGCCGGAAGGCTATCTCTCACGCGTGACGTTCAAGTTCACAGTCGTCCCGAAAGGCACCCGGCTCGATTTTACTCATTCCCACGTCCCCGACGGCACCGAAGATGAATTCAAGCAGGGTTGGATCGATAACTATTGGGAGCCCATGAAGCGTTACCTGGAAAAATAACATGACCATCAGTCCGCTCGCCGCCAAACTAAAGCTTAAAGCCGGGCAAAAGGCCGCGGTGGTGGGCGCACCGGCGGAGTATCTGAAGGGGCTATACCCATTACCTGAGGAGGTCCAGCTGTCTGACAGCCTGGATGGGAAGTTCGATTGGCTGCAGGTTTTTATAAGCAATGAAGCAGAGTTGGCTGCAATTCTGCCGCGCATGCTGGCTTCTCTCAAGTCTGAGAGCCTGGTATGGCTTACCTTCCCCAAGGGTAGTTCGAAGAGACAGACGGATCTGACCCGTGACAAGGGCTGGGACTCGTTGCGAGGGGCGAACTTGAAGTGGATTAACCTGGTTTCAGTCAACGATACCTGGTCGGCCTTCAGCTTGCGTCCCTACCGCACGGGCGAATCTCATAATTCATTTCGTTGATGGATTCAAACCGCATGAATGGGATCCCACTGAAGGTTTTCATGTCGCTGAACATCCTCGCCATCCGGATCAGCCGGGGGAGCATCGGCAGCCGTCTCGGCACACAGTCCATCCTTCTGCTGCATTCCACCGGACGCAGGTCGGGCAGATCATTTGTGACTCCCATAGCCTATTTCTTCACGGATGGCTTTTATTTCCTGGTGGGTTCCAACTGGGGCAAGGAATACAACGCGGGCTGGTACCATAACCTGCTGACCCACCCGCGCACCACCATTGAGGTTGGGGGAAAAAATATTCCGGTCGTAGCACATCCAGCGGAAGGTGAAGAATTCGAACGCCTGTGGAAATATGCCATCGAACACCACCCGCCCTACCTGCATTATAAAGAGATGACGAAGCGGCACATCCCGATCATGGTATTGCTGCCGGTCGAATAAAGTCGAGGAACTATACATTGGTGAATCCTGTCTATCAAAGGGAGGTTGAAACCGCCATGCAGAAAATATCTTTATTCATCATCTCATTACTTTTGCTTTCTTCGTGCAGTCCGTCTTCTCAATTCACAGGATCCATATCTGGCTGTCGACATACGGTGGACGCCGTTTCCGCTCTCACGGGTGGACTGGAAATCCCGGCTTATTTCCAGACCTCCGACCCGGTCAAAAAAGGCGGAGAATTCGATGTAATGCAGTATTTCAGTGTCCTCGATCATCTGTCGATGCAGTCGGGTTATGTGCTGGATTACATCTACCATTTCGATGGGATGGGTGGTTCCCCAATCCTTTACGTACGCCCGGCGAGTCAGCCGCCTTATACGTCCGAAGCTGACCTGGCTGCGTTAGGCGAGACACCGAGTTTCCTGGATTATGTCCTGACTGACGATACCCCCGAAAGCTATTTCCAACTTGCAGTGCTTTCCTTGATGGGCAGCCAGTTCTATTTATATTGGCACGCGAACTATAACGACTCGCAAATCATTTGCGATATCGTCGACGTAACCGACATCGTTTCGAGCCTGGATGGAGACTTTGGTTACCCGATCTCACTCCTCTCGCGTATCCGCGCCTCTCTCTTGAAGAATGTAGGGCCAGTTGTCAATATTGGCAGTCAAACTGCCGAAGTCCGGGTTATGACGTTTACCCGCTGGGGTGGGTTCTACCAGCAGATCTTCACGATCAGCCGATCCATGCCGCACACCTTCCTGGATGTACAGGAAAAGAATATTGTTCCTTACGATTGCGGGGTGATGTTCTAAGAACGGGAAAAACCTGATTGGAATACCCGCGAATTCACCGTCTCCGGGCGTCTATGCTATACTTACGCAGATTTTTCCCTGAAGGAGCCATCCATGGATATCCATACCACCGATGACGCAGTCACCCGGCGCATCAATTTCTTCACCGAACGCGTGCGGAAACTGCGGGAAGAAGACCTATATTATTACAACCTGCCGGTCGAGGAGATCAAGGGTGGCTCGCGCGTCATCGTGGGGGGGCGTGAGATGGGGATGTATGCCTCTTATAGCTACCTTGGATTGATCGGTCACCCGCGCATCAATGCGGCTGCGAAAGCTGCCATTGATAAATTCGGCACAGGCACCAACGGTGTCCGTCTTCTGGCTGGCACGCTCACGCTCCACACTGAACTCGAAGAGACGATCGCAGCCTTCAAGCATACCGAGGCTGCCGTTACTTATTCCTCGGGTTACGTTACCAACCTGACCGTCCTCTCGACCCTGGTGGGTCGCGGTGATTATGTCATTTCCGACAAGCTTAACCACGCTTCCATCGTGGATGGCTGCCTCATGTCAGGTGCGGAGTTCCGCCGTTTTAAGCACAACGATATGGATGAACTGGAGCGCCGTTTGCAGCAGGTGCCAGGCGATTCTGCAAAATTGGTGGTTGCTGATGCCGTTTTCAGCATGGACGGAGATGTGCTCGACCTTCCCAGGACGGTCGAAATCTGCAAAAAGTACAACGCCTGGCTCATGATCGACGAAGCTCATTCGGTGGGCGTGCTTGGCAAGACCGGGCGCGGCATCGAGGAGCATTTCGGCCTGGGGGATGTGATCGATATCAAGATGGGCACCCTCAGCAAGACCATCCCTTCCGTGGGTGGTTACGTGGCCGGCAAGAAGGAACTTGTCCAGTACTTGCGCCATGCCAGCCGGGCTTTTATTTTCTCCGCCGCCCTGCCCCCGGCCCAGGCTGCCGCCGCCAACGAAGCCTTCAAAGTCATCCTGGATGAACCATGGCGCATCGAAAAGGTCTGCGCTAATGGAGAGCAGTTTATAAAAGGGTTAAAAGGCGCGGGCTTCGACACCCTGTTGACCACGACCGCCATTGTGCCCGTACTGTGCGGCACCGACGAGCGCGCTTATAAACTCACCCAGGTATGCCATCACCGCGATCTTTTCGTCCTGCCGGTGGTTTCACCCGCCGTGCCGGAGGGTCTGGCACGCCTCCGTGCCACCGTCACTGCGGCTCATGAGCCCAAAGAAATAGAATACGCCCTTGGCGTCATCGAAAAAGCAGGTCACGAAATCGGGATTATTTAATTAAATTATGCCAGTCAAAATTATTGATTGATATTTCTGTTTCAGACACTTATAAGAATACCCATGCCCGCCATAATCGAAACTCAAAAAGACAACTTGACCCTCAGCACCGATCCAAAACGCCTGGACATCGAGGCGATCTGCGTTTTTCTGGCACAGTCATATTGGGCGAATACCCGCAGCCGTACAACCATCGAGCGTTCCCTCAAAAACTCGCTTGTCTTTGCCGTTTATGATGGAGACCGGCAGGTAGCCATGGCACGTCTGGTCAGCGATTATGCCACCTTTGCCTGGTTGTGCGACGTCTTCGTTGACCCCGATTACCGCAACCGCGGCATTGGCAAATGGTTGATGGAGGAGATCCTCGCCCACCCTGACATGCAGGGACTGCGCCGCTGGACTCTGGTCTCGAGTTCCGCTCAGGGTCTCTATAGCCAATTCGGTTTTTCCCCGCTCCAAAACCCAGAACGCTGGATGGAGCTTTTCAACCCTGCGGCCAATTGAGATTCAAAAGTCGAAATCGACCTGGAAGCCAATTCCGCAGGTCGATTTCGTGAATATCTTATTCCTGGCTTGATAAAATCTTAAGGATGCCATTTCTATAACACGCATGGAAAGATCATCAAAGAGGTAGATACTCTAATCCACTTACCAAGGCTAATCCCTGAGAATCAAATTGTTTGATGAAAAGTTTTGGATTTAATGTCCGATAAAGGAATTGCATCCCTTACCCTTAATCCCGGGCGCGAAAAGTCGCTCCTGCGCCGCCACCCGTGGGTTTTCTCTGGTGCGATTGCCCGCATGGATGGAGATCCTTCCTCTGGTGAGACCGTGAACCTGATTGCCGCGGATGGTCAGTTCCTGGCACTCGCTGCTTTCAGCCCGCGCTCACAGATCCGCGCCCGTATCTGGACTTTTGAATCCAGTGAGTCAGTGGATGCGGAATTCTTCCGTATTCGAATCAAAAACGCCATTGCTTCACGTGAACCCTGGCTGGACAAGGGAAAAACGAATGCAGTTCGGCTCATCCACGCTGAATCGGATCGTCTGCCCGGCCTGATCGTGGATCGCTACGGGGACACGCTTGTCCTGCAATCCCTGACCGCAGGTTCTGAGTATTGGAAAGAAACGATTGCCTCCCTGCTGAATGAAGAAACCGGGTTGTCCACGATATTTGAACGTTCAGATGCAGATGTGCGCGAACTGGAAGGTTTTACCCCCCGTATAGGTCCCTTGCGGGGCACCCTCAAACCCCAGCCGATCATCATCACTGAAAACGGATTAAAGTTTCACGTCAACATTGAAACCGGTCACAAAACGGGGTTTTACCTCGACCAGCGTTTCAACCATCAACGCTTGCGCGAGTTGGCTGAAGGGCGTTCTGTGCTGGATTGCTTCTGCTACACTGGAGGGTTTACGGTCAATGCCCTGGCGGGCGAGGCCAGGTCTGTGCTTTCGGTGGATACTTCCTCGGATGCGCTTGCCATGTGCCGGGAAAATTGTTCGCTTAACAATCTCCCCCTGGATCGCCTTGATACCCTGGATGGTGATGTTTTCCAGGTCCTGCGTAAATTCCGCGATGAAGGCCGCTCCTTCGACCTGGTCATTCTCGATCCGCCCAAGTTCGCCCCCACTGCTGCCCAGGCTGCCAGGGCTGCTCGCGGTTACAAGGACATCAACCTGCTGGCTTTTAAACTCCTGAGCCCTGGCGGGATCCTGGTTACATTCTCATGCTCGGGAGGCATTGATGCTGGCCTTTTCCAGAAAATAATCGCCTCTGCCGCCCTGGATGCAGGCGTGGAGGCACAAATTGTGGAGCGTATGTCCCAGGCGCCCGACCACCCGGTGGCATTGAACTTCCCCGAAGGGGCGTATCTCAAGGGATTGGTTTGCATTAAACATTAGGTGCGCATTCCCTCAACTCTCCGGGACCTGCCATCTCATTTGGTAATGAGTAGTCGTCGTATCGACTTCAGTTGTTAATTGCCCTTGAATATCCGGCAAAAATCGGCAAAATAATCCGCATTTATAACATTCAATTAAAAAAGGGATGGATTTTCATCCATCCCTTTTGTTAAAACGACTGGGTAACATTTTTTTATTGCAGTTGTAGATTCCTCGGAATGTACCGATAAATTTTCTTCCGACCCAAAACGATGGGTTTAAAAAATACCGTTAACGTAATTCTGTATGTCAAGAGGGGGTTGTACGCCGGGGTCGATCGTTATATTGTCGGTATAGTACGTTCTTTTCGAACCGTCTGCCAGTACTACAGTCCGCAATAATCTGAGCAGAAATCCATTTTCAGAGTCAAAATAAGCGACGCTGCCGTCTGCGGTTATCGGCTGGGTAAATTCCGTGGTCGTCCGCGGAGTATCGAGCTGCTCATTTAGTGTGAAAACAGTGGCGGTCTTCCCATTAATCTCTTCCGTCATTACAGCCGGATTTCCATTACCGTTGGAAATAAAAACGTCAAACTCATTTACGAATTGAAAATCCAGGGAAAGGGGATACGGATTTAATGCTTCGGAAATGTTGGTTGTCAGGTTGTACGCAAGGTTATTCCGGAACACGATCGTTTCTATTGTCTTACCATCTTGCGAGCTCATGGTCCATACATACTGATATACGCGTTTATCTTCGTTTATGTGATACCAGACATCGATTGAGTGAACCAGGGGGATCGCCTGTCCACTGGGTAATTTTCCACGATCCTGGGCGTCCGTGTCATACGCGATATTTTCGACGACGTGCACCCAGCCAGGCTGGTTCACCGTGAGTCTGGCTTTAGCGGTCAGTTCTGTTAGAAGCTTTCTGGTATCGTTTGCGGTGGAAGACGCACCGCAGGCGGAAAGAAGGCTTGCGAAAATTGATGCCACCAATAATAATCCGAATAATTTCTTCAACATTTGTTCTCCTGATGCTCCGTGGTTTGGAATAGATGATAGTCACTTCGAAAGGCACGGATTTCACTGGAGTTCAGGAAATAGGCAATCAAATTTCCCTGGGTTGCCGGGCATTATTTTCGGATACTATCTCCGTTCCCCCTGGTTAATCTTCACCCAGCGATAAAATTGACCTCAGCAAACCGGCAAGCATCACTCCCAATTGCACTCCTTTGGCGGGGGTTATTGCCAGCGACTGGCCTTTCTGTTCAGCTCGTTTGGTCAGCAGGAAAGCTGCACCCATCCCCACCAGCGCACCGATCGACCCGCCGATGAGCAGCGCTCGATATTTCCACAGGGGATTGGGTCGAGAGTTCTCGATAATTACTGGTTCATCCATGACGTTGGTCCTTTCGAGCGTAAAGAGCAGCTTCTCAGCCCTTGTAGGCTGGGTTGATGGCTACCTTCTTAAGATGGATTTAATGACCGCCCCGGCTTGCTTGTACCAGATGAAAGGCTTGGTAGTCCCATCTGCTACCTTTCGTGTCCCATTGGCAATCCGGTTGAAAATGTCCTGGGCTTTCCCCGTGTAGTGCGGGATGATCGGCAGGATTTTTATCATCCCATAGATGATGGTAATTATGACTACCAGGAGAGCGAAGGCAAACAATAGCGCTGGAATCATCAGCCAGATCATCGAAACGTCGGCCCAAACGCTTGTCCGGGCGGTTCCACCTGTTGTAACCAGCAGCGCCCCCGCGATGACCAGCATTGTCATCAACAGGAACGGCGCCAGGATCTGCCAGGCAAATTGGCGTTTATGTGCACGGACAGTCGGTCGATCTTCTGAAAGCTGGTTTGGCATGGCTGGATTCTAGCACAAAAAAAGACCAAGCAGGTCTTTTTAGACCGGGGCAATGGAATCTCTGGCGATGAATAATAAGATGGGTGTGCTGGATGGTTCAAGCCTGTCCAACACACCCATAATTGTATCGCCGCAGTGATCCCGGTTGGATCACTCACCCAGCTATTGTTCTGCTCAACTGCGTGGTTTTGGTTCCTTGCGGCTCATTGCGTCCATTACCGCGACTGCGGCCATCTCGACGATTGAATCCACTTCATCGCCGGTCTGCAATACGTGAACGGGTGCACCTGTGCCCAGCAGGATGGGCCCGATGGCATGTGCATTGCCCAGTCGGGCCAGCAATTTATAGGCGATGTTGGCCGATTCGAGCGACGGGAAGACCAGCACATTCGCATCCTTGACCGCACTGAACGGGTAGCGCGATTCCACGATCTCGGGGACCACCGCAGTATCCGCTTGCATTTCACCGTCCACTTTCAGGTCGGGGCGATCCTTCTTGAGCAGTTCAACCGCCTTGCGCACCTTGTCTGAATGCGGGTGGGGAGTAGATCCAAAGTTGGAGAAGGAGAGGAAAGCCACGCGCGGCTCGATTTCGAGCCTCTTGGCAAAATCGGCTGAAAGACAGGCGATCTCGGCCAGGGCTTCTGCAGTTGGATCGATATTGACCGTGGCGTCTGTGAACAGGAATACGCGTTCTCCCACGATCATGATATAGACACCTGCAACCAGCCCGCCGTTCTTGGCATGGTTAATTTGCAGGGCCGGGCGGATGACATCCGGGTACTCGTAGGTCAATCCTGAGACAAATGCATCCGCGTCGCCCATCCTGACCATCAGCGGGCCGAGCACGTTCGGTTCGCGCACCCGTTTTTGAGCCTGTGACATGGTCATGCCCTTGCGGGCGCGCAGGTTGTAGTAGGTCTTTAAATAGCTTTCGTATTTTGGGAAATCGTTCGGGTCGAGCATCTCACATTTGAAATCGAGTGCCAGTTCCTTGATCTTGCCCTGGATGATCTTGGGCCGTCCCACCAGGATGGGTTTCCCGATGCCGTCTTCCTGGACCTGGACGGCGGCGCGGATGATCTTGGGTTCCTCCCCCTCAGCAAAAACGATACGCTTCTTCGGCTTGGCTGACCTGGCTTTATTCATAAAGAAATAACGTACGCGCGCACCCCTGCCCTGGCGGAAGGCAAGCTGCTCTCGATATTCATCAAGATCGACCGGCTTGCGCGCAACACCCGTATCCATGGCTGCCTTTGCTACTGCCGTGGACTCCCACAACATCACGCGCGGGTCGAGTGGTTTGGGGATGATGTACTCGGGGCCGTATTTCATGCTGTCCACCCCGTAGGCTCGCAGAACGGAATCGGGAACATCCTCACGGGTAAGGTTATAAAGTGCCTGCGAAGCTGCAAATTTCATTTCTTCGTTGATGGCGCGCGCTCTCACGTCGAGTGCACCGCGGAAGATGAACGGGAAGCCGAGAACATTGTTGACCTGGTTCGGATAATCCGAGCGGCCGGTGGCAACAATGGCATCCGGGCGTGCATCCTTGGCAAGTTCGTACCTGATCTCCGGGTCCGGGTTCGCCATTGCACAAATGAATGGATTGTCAGCCATCGACTTGACCATGGCCGGGGTCAGCACATTGGCAACCGAAAGGCCAAGGAAAACGTCGGCGCCGCGCACTGCCTCTGCCAGTGTACGGCAATCGGTATCCACAATAAAGCGTTCCTTGTACTTATTCATGCCTTCAGTCCGGCCTTTATAGATCACCCCCCGGCTGTCGAGCATCATGATGTTGGAGCGTTTGATCCCCCAACGGATTGCCAGTTCAGCGCAGGATACGGCGGACGCACCCGCACCTGAAATTACCATTCTTACGTCCTTGTGCTTCTTTCCAACAATTTCCAAAACGTTCGCCAGCGCTGCCGATGAAATGATTGCAGTTCCGTGCTGGTCATCGTGGAAAACCGGGATGTCGAGCATCCCTTTGAGTGTCTCTTCTATATAAAAGCATTCCGGCGCCTTGATATCTTCAAGGTTAATCCCGCCAAAGGTGGGGGCGATCGCCCGCGCCACCCTGATGACTTCGTCGGGGTCGTGGCTGTCCACCTCAATGTCGAACACGTCCACATCCGCGAATTTCTTGAACAGTACCCCCTTGCCTTCCATAACTGGCTTAGCTGCCAGTGCCCCACGATCGCCCAGGCCGAGAATGGCGGTGCCATTCGTAATGACGGCTACCAGGTTGCCTTTCGAGGTGTACTCGTAAGCGTCATCAGGATTCTTTTCGATATCCAGCACCGGAACAGCTACTCCGGGGGTGTAAGCCAACCCCAGGTCCCGTTGGGTATCCATGGGTTTAGTTGGCACGACGGCTATCTTGCCCGGTTTCCCATTCAGCCTATGGTAATCACGGGCATCTTGATCAGTGATTTTTGGCATATCTCCTCCAATAGGAAATTTTTTATTTCGTCAACCCCCCGATTATCTCACAAGATGGACGAGCACGGTTAGTTCCGATTGTCACCATAAAGACAAACGCACTTCACCCTTTCCTATGAAAATATCCACTCGCTGGTCGGAATCCGACAAGGGACCTGATTTTTTAATGTATAATAGTGTTGTCTGGATAATTATCGTGCCGCTGTAAAGCTGATTTTGGAAAGCGGTCACGGCTTGAAAATAGAATTCCTGGAAAATCCCGGGTATGCCCTTTGACCCGAAACATGGGCATTTTTATGGGAAGTCTGAACGGAAAGAATTTGTGGAAGAAATCAATCAGGTTATTTGTAAGCATTAAGGACTTCCCGTTAAAACCCACATCGCGTACCGGACCCCTGACCGGTTCCCGATAAACCACCTGTACCCTGCCATGGGCAGGATGCGGATGGGATGGATATCCAGAAAACTTTCCACAGCCGTGACCCGCTGCAGGCGGTTTGCGGCTGGTTTTGTTTAACATATACCCTCAGCATTTGGTTAAGGGTTTAAATGAATGAGTAAAATCACGGCGATCGAACCCCAGCAAAATAACCTCCAGCGGGTGAACATTTACTTGGACGGGGTATTCGCCTTTGGATTAGCCCGCATAACAGCCGGGTGGCTTAAGGTTGGACAGGAATTGAGCGAGGAGAAGATCTCCGTTCTTCAGGCCGAAGATGCCAACGAAATGACTTACCAGAAAGCACTGCATTTCTTGAGCTTTCGTCCGCGCTCCTCGGCAGAGGTTCGCCAGAACCTAGCAAAACGAGGTGTTCCTGCAGCTGTTATCGAGGGAACATTAGACCGTCTCCAGCGTGCCGGTCTGGTTAATGACCGGGATTTCGCCCAGGCCTGGGTCGAAAACCGCAATACTTTCCAGCCTCGCGGCAAATCCGCGCTGAGACTTGAGCTGAGGCGCAAAGGCCTCAGCGACGAGATTGTTCAGACAGTGCTGGATGAACAGGTAAACGAGGAAGCCCTGGCGTTGGAGGCTGCCCGAAAATACGCTCGCCGCCTGGCGGGCAGGCAATGGCTCGATTTCCGCCAGAAGTTAAGCGGATTTCTAGCACGGCGCGGTTTCTCTTACGCCACCATCCCCCCGATCGTCTCTGAAGTCTGGAGAGAATTCCAGACGGCGGACGTTGGGGGCACTCTTGAAAATAAGGATTGACCATGGAACCGATTGTTGGAATCGTAATTGCCGGCTTGACCCTGCTCCTGGGTCTTGCAATCGGCTATTTTATCAGCCGGTCCCAAACCGACAGGGCTCAGCGTAACCAGCGCGATAAAACTGAAAAATTCCTGCAGGAGACGCGCGAGCAGGCCCGCAATATTGAAATACAGGCGCGCGATAACGCCCTGAAAATTTCACAGGCTGCTGAAGGTGAAATCACCCGCCTGCGCAGCGAACTGAACCGGGAAGACGAACGTTTACAAAAACGTCGTGCTGAACTCGACAGCCGCGTGGAAAAGTTGGAACAGCGCGAGCAGGCGGTGAATAAGCACCAGAGTGCCGTGGATAAACGTGCCAATGAGATCGAGAAAATGCACGAACAGGAAATGGTGGAACTCCAGCGCGTCGCCCAGATGAACGTGGACGAAGCCCGCACCATCCTGCTTGCCGAGGTGGAAAAGGATGCCCGCAATGACATGGCTCGCATCATCCGCCAGATAGAGTCGGAAGCGCGCGAGGAGGGCGATAAGCGTGCCCGCAAGCTCATTGCGGATTCCATCCAGCGGGTGGCCACGGATCAGGTGGCGGAATTCACCACATCCCTCGTGCCGCTGCCAAACGAGGAAATGAAGGGCCGCATTGTAGGCCGCAATGGACGCAATATCCGTGCCTTTGAACAGGCTGCCGGCGTGGACGTTATCGTGGATGACACCCCCGAAGCCGTAACCATTTCATGTTTTGAACCGGTCCGCCGTGAAGTCGCCCGCCGCTCCCTGGCGCGTTTGATTTTGGACGGTCGCATCCACCCGGCGCATATCGAGAAGGTTTTGGACGAAGAGCAGAAAGCCGTGGATAAAGTTATTGTGGAGGCGGGTGAACAAGCCGCCTTCGATGCTGGCGTTACCGGTCTACACCCGGAAATTCTGCACATGATGGGCCGTCTTAAATTCCGCACCTCCTATGGGCAAAATCAACTGGCGCACGCCGTGGAAGTGGCCAAATTATCCGGCATCCTGGCTGCTGAAATCGGCGCCAGTGAGGACATTTGCCGCCAGGCTGGCTTCCTCCACGATCTCGGCAAGGCCATGGATCATAACCAGGAAGGCACTCATGCCCTGCTGGGTGCTGAGTTTGCCAAACGCTACGGGGTGAACCCGGTGGTGGTGAATGCCATTGCCGGTCATCACCACGAGGTGGAGCAGGAGAGTATTGAAGCTATTATCACCGAGTCCGCCGATGCGATTTCCGGCGCCCGTCCGGGGGCGCGACGTGAGGACCTGGAAGCCTATATTAAGCGCATCCGCACGCTGGAGGATATGGCCACCGCCTTCAAGGGGGTTTCCCAGGCATATGCCATCCAGGCTGGACGAGAAGTGCGCATAATCGTCCGCCCGGAAGAAATTGATGACCTCGAAGCAGCCAACCTGGCGCGCGATATCGCCAAGAAAATCGAAGAGACCATGCAGTACCCAGGTCAGATCCGGGTGACGGTCATCCGCGAGACACGCGCCACGGAATACGCCAAATAAATCTGGATCGGGAGCAGGGTACCAGGCCTGCTTCTGAAATTATGAACGAATCCACCATTCCCACTACTCGGGGGCGCGAGTTCTGGCGCGGTGTCCGGGATGAAGCACCCATCTTGCTTGGTGTAGCCCCTTTCGGTTTGATCTTTGGCGCGCTTGCTATCGCTGCCAATATTTCTATCCCGGCAGCCCAGGCAATGTCATCAATTATCTTTGCGGGAGCTTCCCAGATCATCGCCACCCAGATGATCGGTGCTGGAGCCTCCGCCCTGGTGATCGTCCTGGTCGTATTCGTTGTTAACCTGCGCCACGCCCTCTACAGCGCATCGGTGGCACCGAATGTACAGCATCTCGACTCGGGTTGGAAGGTCCTGCTGGCATATCTGCTCACCGACGAAGCCTACGCAGTTACCATCAGCCACTATAATAAAACTGGCGACCCGTCCAAAAAACACTGGTACTTCCTGGGAGCGGGATTAACCTTGTGGTCGACTTGGCAGGTCAGTACTGCACTGGGGATTTTTATCGGTGCTCAGCTCCCGCCGACCTGGCCGCTGGATTTTGTCCTCCCGTTGACCTTCATCTCGGTGGTGGTCCCCGCCCTCAAGGACAAGGCAGCCATCGCCGCAGCAGTCACAGCCGCCCTGGTGGGTCTGATTACATTGGGTTTCCCTTTCAAAACTGGGTTGCTGGTTGCTGCTTTCATTGGAATCCTTACTGGACTCCTGGTGGAAGGGCGACCTGCATGACCCTCTGGCTGCTCATCCTTGCCGCTGGTCTGCTCACATTTGGCACCCGTCTATCATTTATCTTGCTGCTCCACCGGCTCAATTTCCCCGGATGGTTCCTGCGCGCCTTGCGTTTTGTGCCAATGGCGGTACTCTCGGCCATTATTCTCCCCCAGCTCACCACTCGCAATTCTGTCTTCGACATTTCTTTTCGCAACCCGCAGCTCTATGCAGGCGCACTGGCGATCCTGGTCGCCTGGCGGACTAAAAGCGTCCTGCTGACCATCCTGATCGGAATGGCTGCTTTGTTGATAATTCAAGCTCTGCTCGGGATTCTATAAGCTGCGGATGCCGGATGCCATCCATTTATTTCGACAGACAGGCACGCAGTCCGCTCATTTCCGTCAGGTACCTGCAAAGGGATTGTCGCGTTTCTCCTCCCCAACGGTCGATGGATCGCCGTGTCCTGGGAACAGGCGCGTTTGATCCGGGAGCGTAAAAACCTGCTCCCTAATACTTGTTATGAGTGTCTCCCAATCTCCGTCAGGCAAGTCCGTGCGGCCGACACCCGCCTTAAAGATTAAATCACCGCAGAACACCAGAGCTTCTTTAGCGCAGTAATAGATGACGTGACCGATTGTATGTCCGGGAGTATGCCGCACCTCGAATTCCATATTTCCCAATCGCAGGATCTGTCCGTGAGTAATTTCGATGGTCGGCTCCGGACCCGGGTTGATTTGCATTCCAAAATAAGGAGCTCCGCCCTGGTTTTGCCAAAGTTCACGGCCTAATCTATGAAGCGCAACGATAGGCGGGGGATTCAATTCTTTGGCCAGATCAGCCGCCCCACCGAAATGGTCGAAATGAGGGTGGGTGTACCAGAGCTGGCTGATCTTCCACCCGCGTTTTTGCGCTTCCTCAAAAATAATTAGGCCATCCCAGGCCGGATCGATCACCGCTGCCTCCCCGTTGTCGGAGTCAGCGATTATATAGCAGTTGGTTGAAACAGGACCCAGGATGAGGGTGACAATGGTGAACATGTTCAAAGATCCAGGGATTGGTTGGCAGCGGCTGGTTCCTCGGCCTGCTGATGAGGTGTGAATATAATTGAGATAAGAAGCGCACCCCCCACCAATGCCAGGCTGACCGGGTAAACCCGCACCGGTGATTGGGTGTACAGGATTCCTGCCAGGAGTGGCGCCAGGCTCATGGACAGCGAGTTGAAAGCTTCCGCCACTCCGAAGGCAAGGCCCATTTGGGTCGGATGAACCAGTGGCCGTACTTGTGCATATATGAAGGCACGCGCTGCCCGGAACCCGCCCAGCAGGAAAATCCCCAAGGCGTACCAAGGCATGCCCGATCCTTTCCACAACAGCAGGTTGAAAAATGCCACCGAAACCTGCGCCAGCAGGAATCCTGTGCGCGCTGCGAGTTGACCCATGAACAGGTTCAGGACTGCATTCCCCAGGTTTCCCACCGAGCCCAGCAGGCCGATGGACTCGAGCGACAGCCCGCGCTCGTTTTGAAGGAACTTGGGTGTCAGCGGCTGGGGCAGGTACATGACGAACATTGCCAGGAATACGATTGCCACCAGGGTTATGTACCGCTGGTTGGACCATAATTTAACCGGGGGACTGTCCGGGTCGTGTCTTTCGCGTGGCTGTGAGCGCATAAATAGAAGGATCCCGGTTGAGACGATAAAGATGCAGGCGGATACCATGTACACTGGACGCAATCCGAACCGTTCGCCCAGCCAGCCGCCGGAGATCGGTCCCAGCACCGCTCCCAGGTTGAATGCAGCTGACATCAGGGTCATCGCCCTCACCGGGGTCAATTTCCCGCGGGCGGCCGTTATATAAGAGTTCATCGGGGAGGAGACGAAAGCTGTCAGACCGTAAAAGAGCATTCCTACAATGAATACGGGCAGGGACTTCGCCAATGCCATCACCCATGTGGCAACCAGGCCGGCTGCCCAGGCAGCAACAATGATCGGCTTCCGACCGATACGGTCAGCCAGGTAGCCAGCCGGGATGTGTGCAAGCATCATCGCCACACCAAATGCGCTAAAGACCGTCGCGATGGTCATCGTGCTCGCACCCATTTGCTGCAGATAAATAGGCTGGAAATAGATGAACATACCCTCGCCCATCCCCCAGGTGAAGAGGGAAGCGAACAACAGGACCAGGTCAATACTCATGCAAAAGCAACCCGGTTAATGAAATTAGCTGCAGCCTTAAAAACCACTTCGCGGGTCGGCTCCTCCGTAATGACATGCCCGCCGCCCTTCACCCACAGCATTTGCTTGTCCGTGCTGCCAAGGGCAGCGTGAATTTTTTCCATGCTGCCCCGGAAGACGTAATCATCATCGCGCGAATGGATTAGTAATGCCGGGACCTTTACCAGCGGTAGCGCTTCACGCATCACCTCCATGAGTAGGTTTAATTCTCCCGCTGAGCGGACCGGGTTCTTTGGGTAGGCCACGTGTTGTTTGAAGGCTTCCTTGTCGAACCAGCCCTCACCGGGAGCCCCCTTTCCTTTAGCCATGTATGGGAGGAACCAGGAGATGAGACCTGTTAAACGGAATATCACTGGATCGGGGAGTTGGTACGGTGTGGACATGGCGACCACGCCACGCACCGGGAGGCTGCTCGCCGAGATCAACGACAGCACTCCACCCATCGATAGTCCGAGCAGGAAGACCTGCTCGGTGCAGGAATGGAGCAGGTTGTAACCATCCTCCACCGAGAGCAGCCAATCCTGCCAGTGCGAGCGTACCATGTCTGCTGGCTTGGTGGCGTGACCGGTCAACCTGATTCCACAAACGGTGTAGCCCAGGTGGTTCAGGTATTCTCCAAGCCAGCGCATTTCTTTCGGTGCCCCGGTGAATCCGTGCGTCACCAGGCAGCCAATTTTGGCATGGTCGCCTTCCCCGGTGAAGAAAAACGGCTCTGCAGTTGCGATGATTTGGGACATATGCCCTCTGAATGATTCTGGATGAATACAAAACCATGCTGGCAAATTATAACCCCGCCATCAAATGACGGGGTGATTGGGGCTGGGAATCACGCTAATCGTGATTGGGAATCCAGAAAACGTATTGTCACCAGGAGAACGCACAACCAGTTTCCGGAGTCAACGTTTCCAGGCGGGATGAAGTTTTTCGATCTGCCAATAGACCGGGCACTTTTTGTCGTGTGCGCCTGGCAGGTAACCGGTGGAAACCAGGAATTCATTGACGATCTCCCTGCCCGTGAAAACAAAGGTCTTTTTGAATAATTTCGTCCACTCTTCCAGGTCGAGCTCATGGTGCCCTTCCAGCCAGCCCTTGAAGGAACCGAACTCCCCACGCAAGCCCTGAATGCGGCGCGCGTTCTCAATGGCAGCCTTCACCTTGAGCCGGTTGCGGATGATGCTCGCCTCCTCCAGCAGGCGGGCAGTGTCGACCTCGGTGTAGGCTGCCACCTTATCTACAACGAATCCATCGTAGGCGAGGTGGAAGTTGTCTTTTTTCTTTAGGATCGTGATCCACGACAACCCGGCCTGGTTGATTTCGAGGACCAGGCGTTCGAGTAGGGCTGCGTCGCTTGTCAATGGAAAACCGTACTCGCTATCGTGATAGTTTTTATTTAAGGTATCTTCCGGGTCCTCACGCAGATATTGGCAATAAGTCATCCTGGGTTCCTCTCATGATTTTTTGATTTACAGGAACTTATCCAGTTTTTCAATAGCCTCAGGCATGTTCCGGCGGGCGAATCCCAGTCGGAAATGATTGCCGGGATGGTCGTACATCGTCCCCGGCAGCAGAAGGACGCCTGTATCCGTTACCAGCCGATGGCAGAACTGATCGATATCCTCGCCGGAAAGGTGCGGAAAAGCGATTGGTCCAGCCTTCGGGCGCACCCAATCGAACCGGTCTGCGTGTGACATGAAGAACGCCTCCAGCACCGGCATGTTGTCCCGGATGATCTGTAAATTCCGCCCGGACACCTGTTCGCGGTGACGCAGCGCCAGCTCAGCCAGGTACTCGCTTGGGGCGCTGGTGCAGATGGTGGTGTAATCCTTGAGAGCAGCCATGCGGGCCAGGACTGGCGCGTTGTGCGTGGCCACCCAGCCGATTCGCAGCCCGGCTAGTCCATAAGCTTTGGACATCACCCCCAGCGAAACAGACTGGGGGTTAATATCGCAGGCTGATGGGAGCCGGTCTGCAGGGTCGTATTCGAGCTCGCGATAGACCTCATCCGAAAAGAGGAGGATGCCTTTTTCCTGCGCCAGGGCGTTGAGTGCCAGGTACTCAGTCTTCGGCATTAAATAACCGGTTGGGTTATGGGGTGTATTTACGATGATGGCGCGTGTGTTGTTTCGCAGAATGCGTTTGAGTTCCTCAATGTCGAGCGCCCATTTGTTTTCAAGTCGTGCTTCCCAGAACGACACTTCACAACCAATCCCTTTCGCGATCTCGAACAGCGACTGGTAGCACGGCCAGTGGACAATGATATGGTCCCCGGGGTTCAACTCGGCGTGCATGAACAGGAAGATGGCTTCCTCCGCGCCGCTATGGACCAGTACCTGCTCCGGTTGGATGCTGCTGTAAATGCGGCTGATTTCCTTCCGCAGCGAAGGCGCACCCGGCGACTCGGTGTATCCCAGCCAGTGTTTCTTCAATCCTTCTTCCGCCCCCGGTTCGTAGGCCAGAAGGTCTGCGACCGAAAGTGATTCGCAGTCCGAACTGCACAGTAAGTACTTTGCATTGAATTCGTAACGGGCGAAAAATCTTTCAAGTTTGAACGGAGTCAGTTGCATTTAATAATTCCTTTTATTTCGAGCAGGGCGAAATATCCTACCCCACCACCCTCAGCTGGCGCGACATATCACTCAGGCACTCTGCGCCTTTTTCCGTGATCACAATATTGTCCTCGATCCGCACCCCATTCCGCTCCGGAAGATAAATCCCTGGTTCAACCGTGTAGGCCATGCCCGTTTCCAGCATCTGCTGGTTGTCTCCGCGCATGTACGGTTCCTCGTGCCCTTCCATGCCAATGCCGTGACCGGTGCGGTGGGTGAAATATTTCCCATAGCCTGCTTTCTCGATCACCTTCCTTGCCGCGAGGTCGACGTTGGCGCACGCTACCCCGGGTTTTCCCGCTGCCCGTCCGGTTGCGTTGGCTTCAAGCACGACCTGATGGATCTTGTGGAGTTCTGCCTCCACTTCCCCCACCGCAAAAGTGCGCGTCAGGTCAGAAATATAGCCATCCACTGTTGCACCCCAATCCACCACCAGCAAGTCACCACGCTGGATTTTCCGGTCCGACGGACTGGCGTGAGGGTTGGCACTGTTCGGTCCGCCTGAGACGATCGGGGCGAACGGCATTTCTGATTGTGACCCGCTTTGCAGCAAATGGATCACCAATTCCGACGCCAGTTCTTTTTCGGTCATGCCGGTTTTTATCAGCGGGATGGTTGCTTCCAGGGCGGACTGCGCCACCTTGACTGCCTTGCGCATGGCAGCAATTTCGTCGGCATCTTTCCTGATCCTCAGGCTGCTGACCACCTCGGATGCATCCGGGAATTCTGCTTTGGGAGCGCCTGGTTTGACCTGGCGAAATTCAAGCAACCTCATCTGACGCGGCTCCACGCCGATCCGTTTTCCATCCAGGTTTAGAGACTTGACAGCATAGCGGAAGACGCCCTCCCAATCCGCGGGATTTTCCCCATAGGGGAAAGCCTTGATCCCATATGGTAAATCACTTAATTTAAGCATTTCCAGTTCCGGCAGGATGATGACAGGCTCATTCCCGGAAGTGAACAGGACAACGACCGGGCGTTCCGAGAGGTGGAAATGCAGGCCCGTCAGGTAGACCAGGCTTGGACCAGCGTTCAATGCCAACGCATCCAGCCCGGATGTCTTCAATCTCTCGGAAAGTTTGGAAATTCGGGGCGAGCTCATCGATCATCCTTTCTTTGTAAATGGTCCAAAGGTTTTACTTTTTGATCGAATACCATTTTATGATTTATATTGGTGAAATCGCTTGACAAATACCACCTTTACTCCCCAGTCGATCAGGGCCGGGAAGAGCGTGTCCAATGCAACCACCAAGATGAACCACCAAGGGATCACCAGTGTCCGGCGTGGATGCTTCGCCAGGCCCACCGTACGGCGCGCAACATATTCGGAGGTCATGTTGATCCACTCCGGCAGTTTGATGTTGCGCCTGAGAGGATTATCCCCGTTATTCTGTCCGAATTCGGTGTTCGCCGGTCCCGGGTACATTCCGGAGACCTGGACACCCAGTACTCCCACCTCCCTGCGCAGCGCGTCGGTAAACCCGCGCATCCCAAACTTTGTGGCGGCATAGACGGTGTATAAAGGTGCCGCGATCAGTCCCGCCACCGAAGACATGTTAATGATATGACCAGACTTGCGTGTCAGCATGGACGGCAGGACAGCACGCGTTAATTGCATCGTTCCCCTCAGGTTGACGTTTAATTGCATATCTATTTCTGCGGTGGGATCGAATGTCTCCAGCCAATTCAAGCCTCCCAGCCCGGCATTATTGACCAGGATGTCTATTCGCCCGTAAATTTCCAGGGCGGTTCGGACGGCAGCCACGATCTGAACCAGTTCGGTCACGTCGAGCTGTAGCGGGAAGGCCTGCCCCCCTGCGAGACGGATCTCATCTGCCAGCGCGGTCAAGCGGTCCATTCGCCGGGCAGCCAGGACGACGATAGCGCCTTCTTTGGCAAACAACCTTGCGGCATCCGCCCCAAAGCCCGATGATGCCCCGGTGATGAAAACGACTTTGTTTTTCAGGGATTGTCGCATGCTGCCTCAATTAAAAAAAGAATGGCGCAAATATTGTATCCCATTTGCGTCATTCATGGTTTTAGAATTACCAGCTTAGTCTTCTGCCGCTTCACCCGACTCGTCCGGCTTGCGCCGTGGATGGGGCGGCTCGAGCGTCCCTTTAGAAGCCAGTGCAATTTCGAGCACCTGGTCCATGTGCTGCAGGGCCAGGATCTTCAAATCCTCCCGTACTTTCTTGGGTACATCCACCAGGTCTTTCATATTTTTCTCCGGGATAAGTACCACTTTTAGACCAGCCCGGTGGGCAGCCAGCACTTTTTCCCGGAGTCCTCCAATGGGAAGAACCCGGCCGCGCAGGGTAATTTCCCCGGTCATGCCCACTTCCTTGTGCACCGGTCGACCCGTCAACGCGGAGATGAGCGCAGTTGCCAGGGTGATCCCCGCCGATGGGCCGTCTTTGGGGATGGCTCCCTCCGGCATGTGCACGTGGATGTCCATCCTCTCGAATACCTCCAGATCGATCCCCAACAGGGAGGCTCGCGATTTTACATATGTGAGCGCTGCCTGCCCGGATTCCTGCATCACGTCCCCGATCTGGCCGGTCATCTGCAGGCTCCCCTTGCCATCCAGTACAGCAACTTCGATGGAGATGATCTCCCCGCCATTCTCGGTCCAGGCCAGGCCGGTCGCCACTCCCACCTCATCCTTGCGTTCGGCTTCGGTCTGGAAGAACTGCTGGGGGCCGAGGAATTTCTCGATCAGCTCCGGCACGATGTTTATGGGATAGCGTTTATCTTCTGCTTTCCAGCGTGCCACCTTGCGACAGATGCGCCCGATCTCGCGCTCCAGGTTGCGCACCCCCGCTTCGTAGGTGTATTCTCGGACGATCCGTTGAAGTGCTTCGGTGGTGAAGGTCACGCCCAGGGATTCGATCCCGCTTTCTTCCAACTGGCGCGGGATCAGGAACCGCTCGGCAATGGTGAGTTTTTCTTCCTCGATGTAACCGGGGAACTCGATCACCTCCAGCCGGTCCAGCAGTGCGGGCGGGATGGTCATCAAAGTGTTGGCGGTGGTGATGAACATGACCTTGGAAAGGTCGAAATCCAGTTCGAGGTAATGGTCGCTGAAGGCGTGATTCTGTTCGGGGTCGAGAACCTCCAGCAGGGCGGACGAAGGATCCCCTCGGAAATCCTGCCCGAGCTTGTCGATCTCGTCGAGCATGAACAGGGGGTTGGCGGTCCCGGCCCGCTTCATTGTTTGCAGGATTCGCCCGGGCAGCGCGCCGATGTACGTCCGCCGGTGGCCGCGGATTTCCGCCTCGTCCCTCACTCCGCCGAGTGACACGCGCACGAACTTACGTCCCAGCGATTCAGCGATGGATTGGCCCAGCGAAGTTTTCCCGGTCCCCGGCGGGCCTACGAAGCACAGGATCGGCTGCCGCTCCTTCTTGGGTTTGAGCGAGCGCACGGCAATGTATTCCAGGATGCGGTCCTTGGCCTTCTTTAATCCATAATGATCTCGCTCCAGGATGCGGGCGGCATGTTTTACGTCCAGGTTGTCATTGGTGGATTGCTGCCAGGGCAGGTCCAGGATCCAGTCCAGGTAGGTGCGGATGATGCCCACTTCGGGCGCCATGGCCGGCATCTGGTTCAACCGTTCAAGTTCCTTGATGGCAGTGGTGTGCGCTTGCTCAGGCAGCGAAGCTGCATCGATTTTCTTTTTCAGATCATTCAGATCGCGCGTGAAAATGTCGCCTTCGCCCAGTTCGGTCTGGATCTGCTTCATCTGCTCGCGCAGGTAAAACTCCCGCTGGCTTTTATCCACCTCATCCTGGACACGACTGTGAATCTCGTCCTCAAGTTCCAGCACATCCAGTTCCTGGGCCAGCAATTTATTGATCCGCTGGAGCCGCTGGCGTGCATCCTTCATCAGCAGTAATTGCTGGCGCTCGCTCAGGGCGATCGAGACTGCAGTGGCGATCATATCCGCCAGCCAGCCCGGTTCGGCGATATTCATGGCGAAAAGATGGGCTTCTTCGGGAATGGCCCGGTCAAGTTGCACGCAGCGGTCGAAAAGGTCCAGGGCATTGCGCATCAGCGCCTGGGTAGTCTTGTCGGCAGTTGCCGGTTCGTCGATTACCCTTGCCCTCGCCCTCAGCACCGGGGTCAGCCGGGTGAACTCCACCACCTCCACCCTTTTCCGTCCCTGCACCAGAGCCGAGGAGGAGCCGTCCGGCATCGATAACAGCCGCCCAACGGCCATTTCCACGCCGATGGACAGGAAATCCTGCGGACCAGGGTTTTCCACGTCCGAGTCGCGCTGAACCAGGCCGATGATGGTCCGGTTGTGTTCGTGCGCTTCCTGGATTGCCAGCAGGCTGGCCTCGCGTGCCACAAAAACCGGCGTGACCATATGGGGGAAAACGACGATATCCCTCAACGGCAGGACCAGCGCCTCAATGCAGCCATCTTCGTCCGGCGTGGCATTGGCAACCCGGTACAGCTCGTCAGTGCGCTGCGAGAGCGCCACGTTGAATGCATCTTCTTCCTGAAATGACCAGTCGTTTTGAGTCATAACTTCCCTGTAGTATGGCAACAATCGCCGTTACTTTATATGATTGATTTTTTCCCAGGCAGTTTTGACTTCTGCAGTAACAAACATGCTGCCTGCTGATAAGATTATTTCTCCGCTGTCCGCTGCGAGTTCCAGTGCCCGTTTTAGGGCAGTCGCCACGGGGGCTGCTGGCTCACACCGGATCCCCAACCTGTTCGCTGTTTCGACGATTTTCTCCGGCTCGATGGCACGCGGATGCACGGCCTTTGTAGCCAGCACGAGCTTCACTCGTCCCTTGAGAGTTGCCAGCATACCACCTATATCCTTGTCTTCGGAAGAGCCAAAGATCAGGATGACCCCTCGATTTGGAAAGTAATCTTCCAGGGTCTGCGCCAGTTTCTCGAACGAGTCCCCGTTATGAGCAGAGTCCAAGATCACGGGTGGGGTCCTGCGAACGATTTCGAACCGGCACGGCCATTTTACATTGGCAAATCCTTTGGCGATGGCTTCGTCGCTTATTTTCAGCCCGCTGGCTTTCAGGGCGGCATACGCGGTCGCCGCGTTGACGAGCTGGTGCTGCCCCAATAATGGGAGCCGTAGTATAACCGATTCTGCGCTTTTTTCAACTGTGCGTCCTTTGCTCAGTTCTTTACTTTTGCTGCATATCGCCAGGGTCTGCTCATCCAATGAATGTTCGCCAGCCGAGAAAGATACTTCCCTGCCGATGAGTGTCAGTGGGCAATGCCGTTCTCCCGCCACCCTTTCCAGGACGACGCGTGCCTCCTCTTTCTGCGTGGCAGAGATCACAGGAACACCGGGCTTGATGATGCCGGCTTTTTCGCCTGCAATCAGCGTCAAGGTATTGCCGAGCACCGCCATGTGATCGTAAGAGAGCGAGGTGATCACCGAGACGCGCGGCATAACCACGTTGGTTGCGTCCAGCCGTCCGCCCAGTCCCACCTCGATCACTGCCGCTTCTACTTTTTGTTGGGCAAAGTAAAGTAAACCAATGGCTGTCGTGATCTCGAAAGTGGTCAGCTTTGGCACAGCCGCCACGTGCGGTTTGACCTGTTCAACCAGTTTCGCCAGCTGGGCATGCGAGATATATTGCCAGTCGATTTGGATGCGTTCCACGTAATCCTGTAAATGAGGGGAGGTATACAGCCCTGTCTTGTACCCCGCCGCGGTCAACGCGGACGCCATCAGCGCACAGGTGGAGCCTTTCCCCTTGGTCCCGGCAACGTGCAGGATCGGGTACTTTTGCTCCGGGTTGCCGAGCCGCGTCATCAGCGCCCGCATCCGCTCCAGGTTGAAATCAGCCCTGGCAAGTTCGGACGATTTTTTCAGGCTATAATCTACGAAAGAGTATAGGTAATCGAGGGCGAGGTTGTAGGCGGTTTCGTTGTCCATGGGTTAAAGTATTGTAAATCGTAATGTGTAATTCGTAAATCGCATCAGGAATATGATTGGTCTGCTCACTTTCCATCTCTATTTCCCGGGTTGTACCTCGCTGAAGGAAAAACGCGGGCGTCTCAAACCCCTGTTGGCTCGTTTGCACCGCCAGTTCAATATTTCGGTCGCTGAAATGGGTTTTCAGGATAAGTGGCAGGACGCTCTCATTTCCTGTGGGATGGTCGGCAATGATAGCGCCTTCCTACAGACTGCATTGGCAACGGTTCGGAAATGGACGGAGGCCAATTGGTCGGATGGAGATGTGCTCGATACCAAAGTGGAAATCATCTGACCAACAGGGTAAAAATCTTCGATATTTTTGCCATGGTGGTTTTGGGCAAAAGGAGTATTTATGGACTTAAAACTCAAAGGGTTGCGCGCCCTTGTTACAGGCTCCAGCAAGGGACTGGGTTTTGCCACCGCGCTCGCGCTGGCAGGGGAAGGTTGTCGTCCCGCCATCAATAGTCGCGATCAGGCCACGGTCTCCTCCTCGGCCGCAAAGATCTTCACCGACACCGGGGTTAAGGCACTCGCCCTGGTTGGCGATTTAGCCGACCCGGACGTACCCGCACGGCTGGTGAATGAGGCCGCCCGTCTGCTGGGCGGATTGGATATTTTGATCACCAACGCTGGTGGTCCACCTTCCGGCGCTTTTGAGGCAATGCAAGAAACTGATTGGCAAAAGGCGGTTGACCTGACCTTGCTGAGCCATGTGCGTTTGATCAAAGCCGCCCTCCCCTTCCTGCGTAAATCGAAAGCTGCCAGCGTGCTGACCATCACCTCCTACTCGGTCAAACAGCCCATCCCCAACCTGGTTTTATCCAACAGCCTCCGGGCTGCCACGGTCGGTCTGACCAAGTCGCTCGCCCTCGAACTCGGCCAGGACGGCATCCGCTTCAACTCCATCCTGCCCGCCTGGACCAACACGGAACGCGTCGTTGAACTGATGACTTTCCGCGCCAGGCAGAACGGCACAACAGTTAAAAAAGAGATCGCCCTGCAATCCAGGGACAGCCCTCTGGGGCGCATGGGTACTCCTAAGGAGTTTGCCAACGCGGCCGTTTTCCTTGTCTCCCCCGCAGCCAGTTATATTACCGGTGCCCTGCTGGCGGTGGATGGCGGAATGATTAAAGGAACCTTCTAGGAATATGAAAACATGCCTGAACTGCAATCGCTCTGAACAGGAAACTCCCCTGGTTACATTGCAATACCAGGGGGACCAGGTTTATATCTGCACCCATTGTTTCCCAACCCTGATCCACTCTCCGGGAAAGTTAACCGGAAATTTAAAAGACGCTGATAAGATCCAACCCGCTGACGATGACCATTGATCGAGTCTCAACCAAGATTGGTCGACCCATCGAACTTTTTTGAAGGATGTTCGCGGGATAGTTGAACCTTTCTATTAGCAGGAAAAAAAGAGGGACCTTCGGCCTCGGGTATAATTCTGCCCATGCTTTCCCCACAGCAGATCGAAACCCGCCTGGAGCGGATTCTCTTAAAGGTACAGAAACCCGGTCGTTACGTAGGGGGCGAACTGAATGCCGTTGTCAAGGATTGGGATGAGGACAGCACCAGGGTCGCCTTTGTTTTCCCCGACATCTATGATATCGGTATCTCCAACCTGGGTCTGCAAATCCTCTACGACCTGGTCAACCAGCGTCCCGATGCTCTCGCTGAACGTGCTTACGCGCCCTGGGTGGATATGGAAGCCCTGATGCGGTCGAACGAAATCCCGCTCTATTCGCTTGAGACGAAACACCCTCTTGCAGAATTTGACATCCTGGGTTTCTCCCTCCCTTATGAGACTTTGTACACCAATACCCTCAACCTGCTCGACCTGGCAGGGATTCCCCTCCGTTCCGCGGACCGCACCACATCGGATCCACTGGTTATCGCCGGCGGTCACGCCTGCTTTAACCCTGAACCGATGCATGCTTTCATCGACGCTTTTGTCATCGGGGAGGGCGAGGAAGTCATCCATGAAATTATTGATGTCGTAAAAATATTCAAATCAATGCTATTGCGACAGAGTCACCTTGTTCTTGGGGGAGGAGCAGGGCGACGAAGCAATCCCCGCGCTGACCGCAATCATCTCCTTCGGGAATTGGCAGGAATCCCGGGCGTGTACGTGCCCCGTTTTTACGATGTCACTTACCTCGAGGACGGCACCATCGCTGGCATCAACCCCAATGCCCCTGAAGCACCGCAGGTTGTGATCAAGCGCATGATGCCCAAGCTTCCGCCCGCCACCACCCGATTCCTGGTCCCGAACATCGACGTCGTCCACAACCGGGTCTCGATCGAAGTGATGCGTGGTTGCACCCGCGGTTGCCGCTTCTGCCAGGCTGGCATGCTCACCCGTCCAGTCCGCGAGCGCAGCGTGGATGAGATCGTTCAGGCAGCGGAAGATGCGGTGGCTGCCACCGGAGCTGAAGAGTTGGCACTCCTGTCCCTGTCCTCCTCCGACTACACGGATATCCTCGACCTGGTCACCCGTATCAGCGATCGTTTCGGCGGCAAACACCTCACCGTCTCCCTGCCCTCCCTGCGCATCGATACCGTTTCGGTTGAATTAATGGAAAAGCTGAAAGACCGGCGCTCCGGAGGTTTCACGCTTGCCCCCGAAGCTGCCACCGAACGCATGCGGGGTATCATCAACAAGTTCATCACCGACGGGCAATTGCTTGAGACTGCTCGTCAGATTTATTCCCGCGGCTGGACGAACATCAAGCTGTATTTCATGATCGGTCACCCGTCTGAGACTCTCGCCGATGTGCAGGCCATCGCAGACTTATGCAAGCGCGTCCTGGCTGAAGGGCGCAAGGTGCTGGGTGGCAAAGCCAAAGTCCATGCGGGGGTGAGCACCTTCATCCCCAAGCCGCACACCCCCTTCCAATGGGTCTCGGTGGATACCGTTGATCAGATCAAAGCCAAGCAGGAACTGCTCATGCATGAACTGCGCGGCTCGGCTTTCAAGTTATCCTGGACGCCTCCCGAAGACACTCTCCTTGAAGGGTGGCTCTCGCGCGGGGACCGCCGCATGGCGGAAGTGATCTACGCTGCCTGGAAGAACGGCACAAAGTTCGATGCCTGGCAGGACCAGCGCCGTTTCAAGGCCTGGTCCGCCGCCTTTGACGCTCTAAAGATCGACCCTGCCTTCTACACCCACCGTCCACGCCGCCGCGATGAAGTGTTTCCCTGGGAACATATCTCCGATGCAGTCCGCAAGAAATACCTGTATGCTGACTACCAGCGCTCCCTGGAAGGTGTCATCCGCCAGGACTGCCGTGCGGATTGTGATGCCTGTGGAATCCTGCCTACATTTGCCGCCTCTCGACGTGAATATCCCGGAATTTATTGGAAATGTCCTGAAGTTAAATCACCTGCCGGCGAAAAACGAGTCGCTGCCGGAGGAGGCTGACCCATGAATCTGCGCAGACTCTTGAACAATCTCCTGGTTGGTGCCTTTGGAGGGTTTCTCATTTTTATGGGCATGCTCATGTTTAACGCTGTATTGAGCCTCCTCGTCCCCACCGGTCAATGGACCATGCTGTTCCTCTTATGCTTCTCTTCCCTGGTCGTGGGGATATTGGCTCGCTTGCTGCAGCCGTTCCACGGTATCGGCACTGCCGTAGCTTCAGGTGTCATTGCCGCCCTGATTATCCTTTACTTGTGGCTGGTCACGTCTACGGGCGCCGGGCTTGGCCTGGTCTTTGGGCCGCTTGGCATGCTGGTCTCAGTTGGTTTTTGTTTCCTTGGAGCCTGGCTCTATCCATATCTGCGCAGGGGGGTTGGCAAGCGGGTTGGGAAATCGTCCTGAATGAGATTGCGTCTCACCTTTTCTAAATTTGGCACATTGCGCTATATCGGTCATTTGGATTTGCACAACCTTTGGGAGCGGATCGTGCGCCGCGCCGGTCTGCCGCTGTCTTACACCCAGGGCTTCCACCCCGGTCCGAGGATCCAGTTAGCCTCAGCATTGCCATTGGGGTTTATCGGTAGCGCAGAAATTGTAGATTTGTGGATAAATGACTCTGCCGATTCATTGGATCGACCGTATAAAGAAATGCTGCAATCCGCCGCGCCTCCGGGGCTGGTTATCTCCTCCGTTGAAATCGTGGATGAGCGCGGTCCGGCTCTCCAGACCAAGGTGGTTTCTGCGGAATATGAAATCACCCTGCTGGAATCTGGGTCCTCGTCAGGGCTGGCTTCGAGCGTTTCCAATCTGCTTGCCGCCGCTTCCCTTCCGCGTGTGCGCCGCGACAAAACGTATGATTTACGCCCCCTGGTCGAATCGCTGGGATACTACCCGGGGGTCGGATCGCGCTTTCCTTGCCTGCATATGCGCCTTGCAGCACGGGAAGGTGCCACCGGTCGACCCGAGGAAGTGCTGGACGCTCTTGGGGTCCCCATCGAGACGACACGCATCGAGCGAACCCGCCTGATTCTTCAAAATACGTAGCTATGGATTAGGGGGGGTGGGGTGGGGATGAATCGCTTCCTTGCTAATTGAACTCACTGGATCAAGCAATTTCACCCTGATTACTTTTAATATTTAAACGCGATAGAATAAGCCAATACTTTCTTTCCGGAGATTACCATGGGTTTGATTGTTTCTGGCTTGATTGGCTTTTTCACTGCCCTACTGTACGCCTGTATTCTCTATTGGCTCGATCGCTATGAAAAAGAACCGCTCCTGCTCCTGGGCGGGGTTTTTCTCTGGGGAGCGGTCATTGCCGCAGGCAGCGCATTCATCATTAATACCTTCCTGGGGCTTGGAATATATATTTTTACCAATTCCAGTGTCCTCACGGATATTGCTACTGGTTCCATCGTCGCCCCTCTGGTTGAGGAAACACTAAAGGGCCTGGCCGTCCTCGCCGTATTCCTGGTATTCCACAACGAATTTGATTCGATCCTGGACGGAATCATTTTCGCCGGGGTGGCCGCGCTGGGTTTCGCCGCCACGGAGAATACCTACTACATTTACACTTACGGGTTTCAGCAGGGTGGTTGGAGTGGCTTGATTTCCCTTACTTTCATCCGCGTCATCCTGGTCGGCTGGCAGCATCCTTTCTACACTTCCTTTCTCGGTATTGGGCTTGCCATCGCCCGCCTCAATAAAAATTGGGGTATTAGGATTCTTGCCCCCCTGCTGGGTTTGGCAGCCGGCATGTTCGCTCATGGTCTCCATAACACGATCGCAGCCTTTCTTCCCAGTGGATGGCCTGGAACGGTGATTGGCACCGCCATCGATTGGACCGGGTGGTTTGTTATGTTCATTATCATCATCTGGGCCACCTGGAGGGAGCAGCAGAATCTAAAAAAATATCTTGCTGCAGAGGTCCAGGCTGGGACGGTCTCCCCCGCTCTACTGCGCACGGCCTCTTCGGGTTGGCTCCAGATGTTTGCCCGGATAGCCGCTTTAATAAATGGGAAATATCGCAAGACGGCTCGTTTTTACCAGGTCTGCGGGGAATACGCCCACAAACGCCGCCAGTATGACCTGCTGGGAGATGAAGGTGGGAACCTGGCACGCGTTCAGAAATTACGCTCTGAAATGGTCCAGCTCGCCCCCTTTGCTCAGGTTTGATCCGTTGATTTTTGCGAAGGGTCGCCATCTTGGCAACCGGTTCTGTTGTGGTAAAATCTTCGACACCCGCCCCTGTAGCTCAGTGGACAGAGCGTTAGCCTCCGGAGCTAAAAAGGGCAGTTCGAGTCTGCCCAGGGGCATTTTTTTTTGGTCTTACTCCAAGTCTATTGATTTAGTTTGGGAATGAACCAATGAATGACTCTTCCCTCGATTCAACAATACCCGATCTTATATTATTTCTAACGACCTAGGAAGCTACTGAGAAATTTGTTTCCCTTGTAAATTCAATTCCTGCAATGGTCAGAAACAAGACCCTTTAAAGGCTTCGTTTTGTGCACGCTTGTTTGAAAAGAAATTCTCGCAGGATTATCTTAAAAAATCCAAGAGCTTGGGTATGAATTCCCCATATAATTATGTCATCTAAAATCCGCTTGTCTTATTGACAGGCGGATTTTAGATTGGGATTTTTACTTCTTATTAATTTTCTCGGTCCAAAGCAGATTCCTCAATCATGCAATTAAAACGGGTGTCCTGCAATGTCAACTCGTTCACTCAACCGTAACAACCATGCAAACCCTTATATAGTAGTGCCCCCGTGGGGATTCGAACATACATGATGTCACCACTTGCGGATTTTAAGTCCAGATCCTTATCCCCCCTATTCACGACCCCATATATGGCATTGTAGAGCTATTTTCAGGTTTTTCCTATATATTAGGTGCGCTCAGCAATAGAAATTATGGATTTTGAGATAGTCCTCTGGGTGTCAAATTACTAAATGACACCCTCAATATTTCATGTAATAAACATCAGAACTACATCTACTATTTTGTCAATAAACTCAACCAGCCACAAATTGATAGCTTATCAATTTGCCGTCGGAAATATTCACCAATGCGCCCCGTAGGACACCTTCGGAATATTCACTCCCAGGGTTCATGCAGACGGTTTTACCGATCTCAACCGCTCCACGACACTCGTGGATATGACCATGAAGAGCGACCAACGGCTGATATTTTTCAATCATTTCACGAACAGCCAGACTCCCCACCGGAATGATATTTTCCGACCCTCCAATCATTACCGGTCTTAAATCCGCATCTAGTTGCGGCGCGCTGTCCAGGGTGGAATCAAAAGGTGGAGCATGGAAATTAAACACACAGTGGGAAGGATCCTCCACCTTATCTATTAATTGCTGCAATCTGACCCGAAGATCATCTTCTTCGATGTCGCGCGGGCAGTGCCAAGGTGTCATGTTTGCGTATCCACAACTGACCATTGTATGCACCCCATCCAGGTCAACCAACTGTCCCTCAGGGAAGATCACCACATCGGAGGCGGATAAAATTTTATCAAGAGAGAAATGGTCATCGTTGCCCGGCGAGATAAAACACTTTACCGGCGAGCCGCGAAAACGTTCTTCTGCGAGGTGTATCCACCGTTCAACTGTCTCACACATCACTTTCGAAAACAGCGCATCCACATTGGCGGGGTTGGATTCCAACTCCTTCATCTCTTCCGGGCTGACGACGCAGGGGTAGAATCCATTGCTGCGAATACGGTTTTCCATTTCGGCCAGTTCCTCAGCGGTATGGGCTGTCCATTCCTGTCCAAACAAGTAGGAATAGTATGCATCGGGTCGTTTCTCGATACCAATAATTTGTTTACCGGTGATGTCTCCGCCCATCACCAGAATGTCTGCTTTATAAAACTCGGCAGCCTTGATGAACTTCAGGAAACAAGGCTCAGAACCGTGAATATCTGTGGCGAAATATATACGGGTAAACTTCTTTGGTTTTGACTGTTTATCGTGTTTAAACCATTGCATGGCTCACCTATTAAGACCGGGATGGCTTGCTTATCGTTGTTGGAGATTGCAAAGCTGGCCATCCCGGCAAGAAAAGGAAATCGAGATTGCTTATTCAGGAGGGATCTGTTGGAAGTTCAGGTCGATATCGACGTCCTTGCGCTTATTCATTGCCCGCGCGATCCAGAACCATATTAGGGAGACGACATATATCACGCCGATGCCCATTAGGCCGGCGGTCGAAGCCAGGCCTAAACCCGGTTCGATGAGGTAGAACGCGATCAAGACCACGCCCACGACAAAGCCCCAAGCGCCACACAAAGTAAGCAGTGGAATTCTGCCGATCTTATACTTTGATATCGGCGAGGCATTGTAAATCGATTTGGCTGCGAATGGGAAGATCGCAGCGGCCAGGCATGTTATTGATTGGTAAATCGTCGCGACCAGCGAGGTGGACAAGGTAAATTTCACCAGATCCGGTACAAACCAGAACACAACGGCCAATGCCTCACCACCAATTAACAGGAACAGGATGGCATTCACCGGTGAGCTGCGGAAGCGCCGGCTGATCTTCCCTAATCCATCTGGTAACAACCGGTCCATGCTCATTGCAACGATTAATCGGGTTGAGCCGATGAATACGTTCCAACTTTGCTGGATAGCCTGGGTGAGGAAACCAAACAAGGTGAGGATCAAAATGATCACCCCCCCACCCATAATGGGAATGAGGATGCTAGTATAGGGCTGCACCGGAAAAGCGATTGTGCGGTTGAACCAATCATAACCCAGTGCCAGGGTAAATTCTTGACCGCAGACTTTTAGCAACAGCGCCATCGTGCCCGCCATCACCAGCAAACCAAAAGCCAGAGACCCCTGCATAACCCGGTTCACTTTTCCAAAATTGGAGGCATGTTTGATCTCGCCCAGGTTCATAGCTGACCATACGGCCCAGATCAAGTTGAACCAGGCAATCGCCACCACGCCGATTAAGCCATACAACCCACCACCTGAACTTGGATCGAAACCAGCAGAGTGAGCGGCATCGATCACATATTGGTAGTAATTGGTATGACTGGGATCAAAGGAGGCCATAAAAGTGTTGAAGTTCGTCACGAATGTCGCATGCGATGTTGTCAGCAGCACAAAGGTCATCATCACAATGCTGATCACCACGCCTGCGAACAGGAACCATTGCACCTTCAAATAGGTTTTTAATCCAGGCAGAAAGGCCAGGGCAATTAAGGCATTGGTGACCAGTGTCGTGATCATGATCCCCCAGTTACTGGAGAACCAAGCGCCCAGATTGAGCATCGCCTGGCTGTGGACAAACACCCCTAGGGTTGAAAAGAGCGGTGAGAGGGTCATGGCGGCAATCCAGAAGCCGCTTAGCTCCAGCCAGTACCACTCGGTAACTAATAATGCAAACAAGGCCGTAAACGCGACAGCGGGGTGCAGAATACGGCTCTGGAAGATGTAATCTCCGCCGCTGCGAGGCATGGCAGAGGCCAACATGGAATACGCCAGATAGATAGGGACGACTAAAACTGCGGCGACAATTAATCCGAGCATCGGGTTTGTAGCCGGGAACTCTCCGGAGGCCCATACATAAAACTGAGCAGCGCCGGTCAGAACCAGCAGGGTGAAAACGTTATACATCCAGTGATCTGCCATATTCATTTCGCGGATCAAGCCGGAAGCCGTACGTCGGAAAACGCCCTGGGTAGATACAGGACCGCGGGCAGGTTTTACTTCTGGAGCAGTTGCAGCCATAGGATCATCACTCCTTCTTCGAATCGAATTCCAAAAAGTTGAATCGGATGGATCACAGATCGTGCGTTGAGGCATTTAAGCCAGTTCGTCTCAAGGATATCGCCATGTGACTTTCTATTTCACCTCCTCCCCGTAAATATTCCCTTCGGTATTGCCACGCGCACCGTGACCGCCGGGTCAACCACCTGACCGATGCGCACATCTCCAGCCAGGCTGGCAAGCACATAGGCCTCTTCCCCGCTGAGGCTGTGGTCTGCCTGCAGCCAGCTCACCATATCTTCCAGAGCCATCTTAATTGCTTCGTTCAATCCCTCTGCAGAAGCCACCGACATGATTTCCTTTGGTGTTTCGATGCGCGGCCTTTCGATGGGATAATCCTTCAGCAAATCCAGTTTGATGGTGACATCTGCGCCGCATTCCACCCCAGTGCCGCATACTTCGCCGTCGCCCATGGTTGCATGCACATCTCCAACCCCAAATAGAGCGCCATCGACTAGCACGGGCAGATACAATTTAGAGCCAGAGCGTATATCGGTTGTGTCCAGGTTACCGCCATGCGGGCCAGAACTCAAGGTGGTAATCGCTTTCTTGGGCGCTACTCCGATCGTGCCGATCATCGCTCTGCCTGGCAGGAGGACCTTTTCCCCAAAACGCATCGAACCGTCTTTTTCAATCTGGACTACTTTGGTATACGGTCCGGGAATAGTATCCTGCAGAAAGCCGAACCCGGGGATGATCAACGCGGCGCCCCAATCCCAGGGGTGAATATCCAGGATCTCAGCGACCAAGGTGTCCCCTGGCATCGCTCCATTGATAAAAACCGGACCAGTAGCCCCGTTCACATGATTGAGATCCACCTTGCTGGCAAGATCGCTATCCGAATGGACCTGATCATCCAGAGCATCCAGTGTTTCGAATATGATCGTGGTCCCTGGGTCAACTTTGATTGCCGGTAGGTTTTCAGGGGCAAAAAAATAGGTCCTCGTTTCTTTTGTCAGGCGGATAATAGAAACCTTTCCTTTATTTTGATTAATTTTAGCCATCTTCAGGCTTCCTCTCCAGCTCGCCGACGTCCTTGTACCATTTTATGCGGGTGCCAACCTGGCTCCGCAGCTTCCACTGCAAAGATTTTGGCGCTGCTTCGATGCGTTTCAACATCTCGTCCATGCGGCCACAGGCGAGACGGCGTTCTGCTTCAGGGATCAAATCAAACTGATCAAGAAATTCGTCACGCACCCGCTTCAGATTGGTGGTCGATGTGTAATAAAAACCCCAATCAGAAGCCATCCTTTTAGCAATGTAAGCCGCGTTAATACCATCCTCCGTATCTGTTACCGGATGGGCAATAAAGAGCACGATGGTGTCAATGATGTCTTTTTGGGTTATACGCACGATCTGCATTTTTTCCAGGAAAAGGTCGGCAAGCGTGATGGTCTCGGTATTCAATAAGATTCGATCGCGGAAATCGACAGTGTGACACATATCCAACCGGTCGAAAAATACATCCACACGGAAGCCTTCTGGATGGAAGAAAATAACCCGGTCCAGGCCGTGCAGCATGGCCCGACGCTCGTCAAACTCGTAACCCAGGCTGGTCAGGACGTTGATCACCTGCTTCCACTGTTTTGAGAGAGCCGTATAATCCAGGTCAGACAAAGTCCGGCCAAGAGCTTTGCGTAACATGGTTTGTTCCGGGCAGCGTAGCTCAAAGGCCAGGGCTCCTAAAAGGCGCATGGTCACCTGGCTTTGGTTCGCTGCTTCCAGGATGCGATGATGTTCTTGATTCAACAGCTCAAATGGGAATTCGTCCATATATATATTTTGTTCGATTTATGTCGAAATTAGTATACGTCAAATCTTAGTCCAATTCAATCATGATAAGTGAGTAGGCCTGGCAGGATTCGGACCTGCGACCAAGCGATTATGGGTTGGGACTGACCCTGTTTATCCAGTGTATATGGGAGGGTATCAGTCTACCCAGTACCATATGTTGTGGTAAAAATGTCTATTTTTCCAATGTTTTCCACTTTTTCAATTCTGGTAGCTGTAAGGTAGTTGTAGAAATCTCCAGGAATGTAATCACACAATGGGAACTATCTGGCTTACATATGGGAGATATATTTTGTTATCGATCGGGCAGGAGTTATGCCATCGCGGCCATCTGTCGGGTCATATATCGCCCAGGACCTCAGCTAAACTACCACCGCTGCACTCGCCCAGAGTTGTCAGGGTTAGGATAGCTTGGGGATTCTAATCCACAAGTGAAATATTGATATCAGCCAGAGCTAGCATCGGGATAAAGGTTAGGATGGTCCTAGCTTTGCCCGTGCGCCGAGGTGAGGGGCGAGACCAAATCATATATGCAATTGCTTTATTATCTTTATTTATCGTCGAACGGAGAAAACAATATTTGGTAGGTAGATACGGTAACTTGTCACCATTAATTTCCAATCACTCGTAGCTCTCGCTCAAAGCTGGTGAGACATTCGCAACCATCTTTTGTGACTACAACATCATCTTCAATACGAACGCCTCCCCATCCCTCGATATATGCACCGGGCTCGATCGTGAATACCATGCCTTCTTCCAAGAGCATTTTGTTGCGCCCGACAATCCCCGGATCTTCGTGGACATCGAGGCCTAATCCATGACCTGTACGATGGATAAAATAGTCACCAAATCCAGCATCTACCAATACCTGACGTGCAGCAAGATCCACATCTTGGCATGCCACCCCAGGTCGGATAGAAGCGCGCCCCGCCTCATTGGCAGCCTTCACTGCCCTATATACTTTACACAGCCGTTCATCCGGCTCCCGGCCAACGATGAAGGTGCGCGTGATATCCGCATAATAACCGTTCACGGTGGTAACAAAATCAAATAAAAGAATGTCCCCTGCAACAACCTGCCGTTCGCCCGACCGGCCATGAGGTGAACCTGAATTGGGTCCACTCAACACCAATGGTTCAATCGGGGTGCTCTCGCCGCCATGTTTCAGGATGGTGCTTGTGAGCCGACTGCAGATCTGCCGCTCAGATTCCCCTTGGGATAGGTTTGAAACCACCTCTTCTAGTGCTTTTTCACAGGAACGCACTGCTTTCCGATGAGAAGCTATTTCCAATTTATCCTTATGCACCCGCAGCGGGTTAATTACCGTTTCTCCCTTTAAAAATCGAATATTTGGTAAGAACCGGTTGATAAGGTCATACTCTAACACCCGCATGCGTAAGTGCTCAACTGCTAGGCATCGCATTCCATGCAAAGTTTGGGCTGCCTGGTGCATCGCCTCATCCGGACCATTTTGATCGGCCCATGAGAAAAGGCGGGCTTTAAAGGGTTCAATGTGGTTCCAATTGGCTGCCTCTAATTCCGGGATTACCAGCACTGGCTCCTCCAAAGCATTTGCCGGAATAAACACGATGAAAGGCCTTTCTAATAACAGAAAATCCTGGCCAGTTATATATCTCAGGTTGAACCCTGGTACAAGTGCTAGACAATCGATCTTGTGTTCATGAAGTTGTTTACGCACTTGCTCAAGACGATCGAGGGGTGCAGATTCCATCACTTTTCCTCCTCAACCAGTATCTCGCTTATCAGGAAGATAGGATTATTGAGCATTTCCAGGTTATGCTTCATACTGGCCTGGACCTCGGTTGCATAGAAGCCTTTTTGAAAGCTCTCGCGGTCGAGCCAATCCAGGGTGGTCATGAAGCGGAATGTCGGTTTTGTATCTAGTGGCCAGGCCGCTTCGATGCGTGCAAAGTCAGTCCGAACAACACCTTCAATGGCCAGGTTGCTGGTCTGGTGCTCAGTCAGGCGCCAGTTCAAGAATTCATCTTCGTTTGTGTCTATCGATAGGTTATACAGGACCGTCAACCTGATCATTTTGCCTTATTCCAAGATTCGAGATAAAACTCGATATAGGGTCTGGTGATGAAGACCGTTACGGGCTCCGCGAGCGAAAAGCGTCCATAGTTACTGCAAAGAGAATTATTACTCCTTGCACGATCAACTGGTAAAACGGTGGAATGTTAAGAATGTTCATCCCATTCGAGATGAGTTGGAGTAGTAAAACACCAAAGATGGTTCGCCAAATAGCTCCTTCACCACCCAGGATGCTCGTTCCGCCTATAACCACCGCAGCGATTGCACTCAATGTAATGGCGCCACCAACGTTCGCCTGTCCGGTAGAAATCCTGGAACAAGCGATCACACCTGCGAGGCCAGCTCCAAAGCCGCTAATCGCGAAGGTTAAGATACGGATTAAATCTGTATGGACTCCCGATAACCGCGCCGCCTCTTCATTGCCACCGATCGCATAAATGTACCGTCCAATAGTTGTACGAGATAAAAGGAACCATACTAGGATTGCAAAACCAAAGAAAACATAAATTGGGAATTTAACCCCCAGGATGTACCCGCGCCCGAGAAAAGCAAAACTTTTATCACTTATATGTATCAATAGCCCATTCGTTAGCACGTAGGCAGTCCCACTAATGATAAGTCCCGAAGCCAGCGTAGCTACGAATGAGTTAATGTGGAGCTTGGTTATGATCAAGCCATTCATACAACCGAGTAGAAAGCCTAAGAGAATACCAACTGCAATACCAAGGCCAGGGTGGCCGCTTTGAGCGATAAATGCTGCAACAGAGCCCGTTACCGCGAAGACCGCGCCCAATGAGAGGTCAAAGCCGCCTCCTATTATTGGCAAAGTCACACCCAGGGCAGCGAGACCGACCTGGGCCGCCTGATCGAGGACATTGAGTATGTTTCTTGTGGTTGCAAAGGCACTTGTCAGGAGACTCAGGAGGGCAAAGACAGCGATGAAAGCAAAGATTATCCCATATGAGCGCAACGCACCAAGATTTATTTTTATACGTTTCCGGATTTCCTTACCTTCTTTATTGGGTGGTGGCGTTTCGAGTTGTTTCATAGTAGACCTTTACAGCGTAGCAAAGGCAGCACGCATGATCGCATCCTCATTCAGGGAGGATCGATCATTTGGGCTATCTTTGAATTCCGCAACGATTCTGCCCTGCCGAAGCACAAGTACACGATGAGCCAAGCCCAGCACTTCTTCAAGTTCGGAAGATATCAATAGGACAGCCATCCCTTCCCTGGCCAATGATGTGATTAATTGGTAGATCGCCAATTTAGCTCCTACGTCAACACCATGCGTGGGCTCATCGGCGATCAATAACCTGGGATGTCGGAACAACCATTTGCTAAAGAGGACCTTCTGCTGGTTGCCTCCAGATAAGGTATCTACACGTACTTTTGGCTGTGGCGGTCTTACATCCAAATCCTGTAATAAACGGGTAGTTTCACTAAACTCCTCCCGTTGTTGGAGCACAAATCCCCGGCTGATGGTTTTTAGATGGGGAAGGGTGACATTATGACCAATTGACAGCCGCATTAATAGGCCTTGGGTCTTGCGACTCTCGGGGAGGAGGGCAATTCCTGCCGCCACCCCATCAGCGGGGTTGTTGACGTTGACATCTTGGTTATCAATTTTAAGAATCCCGCTGTCCCGGTGATCTGCACCAAAAATTGCTCTTGCCACCTCAGTCCGCCCGCTCCCCACTAACCCGGCTAAACCGACAATCTCGCCCGCATGAATGTCGAAGGTAATATCAGCCAAGGCTCCTTTGCGAGAGATTTTCTCCGCGGAGAAAACAACCGGCGAATCGGCTGCTGGAAATATCTTGGCTGGGAAAACAATTGATATGGCTCGACCCAACATTGCTGTCACCAAGCTATCAGGAGTCTCCTCACTTGCTGAAGAGGTTCGGATCAATTGGCCATTACGGAGTGTCGAGACAGTTTCAGCTACATTCAACACTTCCTTCAAGAAATGAGAGATATAAATAATCGTAGTACCCGCTTTGTGTAGAACGCGAATGATTTCGATTAGCTTGGCTGATTCTTCGTCCGATAAAGTTGCCGTTGGCTCATCCATGACAATCAGTTGGGCGTTCCGAGCGAGTGCTTTCAGGATCTCGACTTTTTTTTGATCAGCTATACTTAGGTCGGATGCTATCGCGTCAGCAGAAAGGTTGAATCCTGATCTAATTGTGAGTTCCTCGAAACGTCGCTCGGTATCTCGGTCTTGTAGCATACCAGCCATATTAGACTCAAGGCCGAGAAACACATTCTTAAGAACAGTCAACTTGGGCACTAGTGCAATCTCTTGCTGAATCATGGCAATCCCCTTTGCTAGAGCCTCACGAGGGGAGTCAAAGGTGACTGAGTGTCCTTCTACTGCCAGCTCACCAGCATCTGGGTGGATAACACCACTGATGATCTTGCCTAGAGTCGATTTACCAGCACCATTCTCACCGACCAGGGCATGAATTGTGCCTCGGTAAATTGTCAAATCAATATCAGCAAGCGCTTGAACTCCACCGAAGCGCTTGCTGATGCCATGCAATTCGATTAGGGGTTGAGGATTGTGTAATTCCTCTACCATAGAATTACTGCCCCAATAAAACTACCATTGAGGTGTGAATAGGTCTACATTTTCTTTTGTGATGATTGGACCATCGGGGGGCAAAGGTGGCCTCTGGTCGTCGTTGTTTACAGAAGTGAGCACTGGAATGCCCCGAACTGCATTGATGGCTACCTGGCCGGAAATCTGGCCCTCGGTGTAGGGAATATCGGCGTAGTCAGCGAACCAGGTCCCCGCTTTGATCTCTGCGTAACCTTCCTTACTGGTTCCATTACCGATGAGAAGGACTTTGCCCGTAAGCCCGGCATCTTTGACAGCTTGTTGTGCGCCTAGCATCATCTGGTCACCCGAGGTAGAAAACACATTGATATCTGGGTGTGCTTGGAGCATGTTCTGTGCAACTTCGTAACCTTTATCTTGTAGATAAAAGGCTTCCTGAGATGCTACAATTTTGATGTTCGTATGAGAGGCAAGCACAGAATTAATAGCCGTAATACGGTCTTGATCAATCGTTAGGGCTTGCGCGCCGATTAAGTATCCGACTTTGCAGGTTGCGCTCGTTACTGTGGCACAGGCGCTGACGATCATCTGGCCAAGCATGGTGCCATTTGAAATCCCCGTGCGGCCAATATAGGACACAACGCCAGGGTATGGTGCAAACGACGTGGTATTTGGACCGATAACAACATCGGCTGCGATCACTTTGATGCCAGCCGCGAGGGCATCTTCGACATCAGGAACAACGGCGTTACCATCGCAGGCATAGATGATGAAGACGTCATATTTCTTGGAAGTTATTGCATCCTGGATCTGGTGAGATTGAGCAATAGCGTCATAGGCTGGGTCTGCACCAAAATTATCTGCCGTTGCACCCATTTTTTGGGCTGCGTCTGCGATGCCATCCGTAAAAGCTTTCGTGTACGAATTGCCAAGCACTGGGAAGAAAACCGCGATGTGTACAGGCGGGATGGTAGTCGGAGGAACGGCGGTCGGAGGGGCGGCAGTCGGAGGAACAGCGGTCGGAGGAACGGCAGTCGGAGGTAGTGTTGCTGCTGGTGCTTGGGTCGGCGTTGCGCTCCCGCAAGCTGGCAGGCTTAACACAAATATACTGATCAGAAGTAAATAAACAATCGTTCTTTTGGACATAATCTTTTTCTCCTTTGGGATTATTCTATAGATTGTTAGGCGTTTTACTCGTCTCAGGGCGTACGGTGGGGATGGAAGCACACTATTTTGTGTAACTGTTCACCTCCTCTCAAAAATACATCTCCGGCCAAATAAAGTGAGAACGTTATCTAAACCAGTGTTTCATTATTCATTTCTTGAATAATCTCTAATTATTCGATTTCAACCATCCGCGTATGGATCTTGCCCATCTGAATCGAGGGAGGTCAGTCCTTTGCGAAGCGCATACAGTGCCGCCTGGGTCCGGTTGGCCAGATGCAGCTTGCTCAGGATGTTCCCTACATGGGTACGAACAGTTCTTTCGCTAATGACCAGGATCTCGGCGATCTCTTGGTTAGTCAGGCCGCGGGAAACCAGGCTGATAACCTTCATTTC